>JAAUYJ010118001.1_pt1 | contig 15131 bp, 14 predicted proteins | sample 7278031 | NCBI WGS metagenome assembly JAAUYJ01 (sample SAMN14350222, study PRJNA611818) | marine sediment metagenome | isolation source: surface marine sediment (1.8m) | place: French Polynesia: Moorea | collected 2018-08 | reverse complement strand
TTGTTAAGTTTTAGCTTAGTTTTAAAGGATTTCATGATTATTAGAGTTGTTGGCACTAAGCGCGCAGTTTTGCTGTTTCATATATAGTAAATAAGTTAGACATAAATCTATTATATCACAGTAAATGTCTAATTGTGTTTCACTTTGTCTAATTATTTTAATACTGTTGATAGCCCTAAGTGTATCTTTGGCTGAGATAAATTTTTGAGGCACAGAGTAGTCTCTAGATACAGGAAATACAACGAAAAGATAGAAAAATATTCCCATACACCCCAGAGGTATCTCCCCATCCCCCTAGCACCCCATCTCCCCATCTATTTTTCAATAGAACCCATTTGGGTTCTATAATACTAGTGGACTAACACGCCTCAAAATCTAGGTTTGGTTGTAGTTTGCTTCCGCGTAGCGGTACGAAGTGTTAGCGGAAATTCCCAAAGGGTAACCCAACAAAAGGTTAATATTGGGTTTACCCTGTGGATAAGCTGGTGCTAACGTTCAATAGCTAATTAACAGCAAATCTGGTTATCAAAAGTAAATTTTTCAAATTTATCTCTAACCCTTCTGCATTATTTACTCTCGCTTCTGAGTTATCTTGATAATCAAGCTTCTGTATAAACCGGATTTAGTATAACACGGTTAATTTTTTCTGATTTCCTTATAAATTAGAAGCACGAATAGCTGCACCAATTAAACCCACGTCAGGATTCAATATAATATGAACAGGTACTTTTTCTAATAAAGGTCTCATTCGTCCTTTATGATTAAAAGCTTCCATAAAACTTCCTGACTTCATTAGTGGCATAATTTTAGCAGCAATACCTCCTGCAAGATACAAACCACTATAAGGTAAAAGTTTCAATGCTAAATTTCCCGCTTCTGCACCATAAGCTTCAACGAACATTTGCAAAGTTTGCTCGCAGAGGCGATCGCTCTTTTCTAAAGCAGCTTTCCCAATTACTGCCCCAGGATCTACTGTAACTTCATTTGAGCCTATTTGTGTTTCCCACTTTCTCACAACTTCCCCTACTTCTGGAGATTCTGTAGCAGATTGGCGATCGCGTAAAAATTGATAAATTGCGACAATCCCCATACCTGAAACTACTCTCTCTACAGATACCCTATCTATACAGTGCTTTGCCAACAAGTATGTTAATAGATGAAATTCCAATTCCGAACGCGGTGCAAAGTCAGTATGGCCTCCTTCTGTGGGGTAAACCTTAACTGTTCCTGCTCCCCGAATTAAAAAACATTCTCCTAATCCTGTACCCGCACCTATCACAGCTATTGGTGTATCAGATAAGGGTTTACCTTCTTGTAAAGTATACAAATCATTCGAGGTCAAACCTAAAGTTCCATAACCTACTGCTTCAAAATCGTTAATTAAACTAATATGGGATATGTTTAATTCTTTCTCCATCTGCTTGGAATCAAGCATCCAAGGCAGATTCGTCAGTTTGACAGTGTTATTAACTATTGGCCCGGCGATCGCAAAGCAAGCTTTTTCTGGTGTTAATTTTTGCCCGATCTTCTCACTTGCTTCCTCTAAAAACTTTTGTACTATGGGAACTAAATCTGGAAAATCGTGACTGGAGTAACGATTCTCATGGAGGCTTCGCAGTTCCACCGAAGGCATTGATTTCTCTGATGTTGCCTCTACTAACCTTAGAATTGTCTTGGTACCACCAATATCACCAGCTAATAATAATGTCACAATTATATACTCCTGAGCAACTGTTTAGCTTTTTTTATCATATAGTGTTAAGTTACATTTTCCATCTTAGGACTGAAATATGCTGCTATTTTGCTCTAGGAATTATTGTTATTAATTTTTATTGAATCTTGAACATTATTTTAATTTGATTTGATCTTGTCTTTTTTTATTTTTCTGTCTTGGAATTTTGACTTCAATTAAAAACAATAAACACAATAATGATAATTTAACTATAGATGACATTATAGTCAAAAAAATCTTAATTTTATCAGCCTAAAAAAATCTAGATATCCTTGATTTTATTTATGGTAAATTAATTATTATCATTGGTATAGTTAGTAGACATATCCAAAAAATAAATAAGTTTTCAGCAATTAACAATTAATAATTCTCTCTTGTTAAAAGGAGAGGATTGACAGTTAAGGATTTTTTGGGGATTTTATCCCTTTAAAAGGCTATGGTTTATATATATCTTTCTGAAGATAAAAATTGACAAAAGATAGAAGTTATGTATTTGCCATTGAATGGATACAGCAGATTTCCGGCTGATGATGTACAATCCGTGAATTGAATGTCTTGTAGTCTAGGGAATCTTGCCCACTAGATTCGGGCTGCCGTGGGAACTGGTCGCTAGGTGTCTATCTCATAACATCCGGAAGCGCTGTATTTCGGGAGAGTCAACTTTTTTTATTTAATTAGAGGTTTTTCTCCCCCCTCCTTACCTATCCATTACCCATAACTCTTGAAACCCTTGTGGGAAGCAGGGGAGAAGGGAGAAATAGTCATAGTAGCTAGGCAAAACTACTTAACTTATCAAAATAAATGTACTTTTCAATACATTTTTTCTGTGGAAACAGCCTGTGAAAAGCTTTCACATAATTTGTTGATTTTGTCAAGCTTTATGTTAAGAAATAAGTGGGTAAAGCATAGCCTCCTCACAAGGGTATGTTTTTAACAATAAAGGGATAACATAGGTCAGACAAAGTAGACTTGGGGGGAAAGTGGACAAGGAAGCAGCAAATAAGGAACATTCAAAGTGATGATTTTGACGCTTTTTTCTCCCTTGTCTGCAAGTCATCTTTGTCTTCTAAGTCTTGTCACAACCAAAAAGTAAAAAACTTACCATTGTAAGCATATTCCACCCCCTAATCTCTCTATCAGAAAAGGGTTTGAGGAGTTCCTGATCAGGGATAGCTTAAAAGGGGAGGTTTCTCACCTGAATTGTCCAATAATTAATAGTTAATTATTAATTATTAACTATTAACTATTAACTATTAACTATTAATTATATAGTTATAGTTATAGTAAGTGTGTGAAGATTTTAGATATCTAAGGTATAACCGTTGCTTCGGGAATTTGAATAATTGGTTCATTGATAGTTAGCATTAAGTTATTGCTATTAGGACTAACTATTTCCATAACTGGTTCATTTAAAGCTATCTGCACAGGTTCCCCTTCAGCTATTTGTATCATAGGAGAACGAGTAGCAGAGACAATACCTGATACAACTGCTACACATACAGCAGCGATCGCACCTCCTGCCCAGACAAAAGTACGTTTTGATCTGCGGTCTATTTTCTCAAATACCTTGTCCACAGTTACCTCAACTGGTTCTGTTGTTGGAGGTATTGGTATTCTTTGGAACTCCGAACGTAGTTGTAGGAGTCTCTGATACAGATGTCTAGTAACTGTATCTGTTGCTAGTAAATTTTCTACTTCCCGACGTTGTGATGCAGTTACTTCACCGTCGAGATATGCGCTTACTAATTCAAATTTTTCCTGTTTCATAGCTTTTTTTTCACCCTGAAGTTGACCGTCAAAATCAAAATTTTCACTCATAATCTACACCACACTTTTGTATTTTTTACCGTCTAAAAATTAATAATAGTTATTTTTTTGTGCTATTGATTTAAGCTTTTTCAGTTGATTTGATGATAGCCATAAAATTATTGATTTTTTCTACTTTCAACTATCAACTATCCAGATATTTTTGGAGTTGTAATTGTAATCTTTGCCTGGCTCTAGCAATTCTTGATTTAACAGTCCCCAGAGAAACTTCTGTTATTTCCGCTATTTCATCATAGGATAAGCCTTCAATTTCTCTCAAAACAATAGTGATTCTAAATACTTCGGGTAATTCTGCGATCGCATCTCTAAGGCGAGCGTAAAATTCTCGTGTACTTAATTCTTCTTCTGGCCCTGGAGCGTCTGTCGGGATTTCCCAATCTACGGTCCCATCCTCCAAAGTCAATGGAGCATCCAACGATAAAGGAGGGCTTACTCTCTTTCGCTTACGCAACTCATCATAAAAAAGGTTGGTAGTAATGCGACTCAGCCAACTTCTAAACTTGGCAGGTTCTTGTAATCGTTTAATATTGCGGTAAACACGAATCCAGACCTCTTGAGCCAAATCGGGCCGATCTTGCCAGTCAGGGGCCAAATGATACAAAATTTTATCGACATGGGGCTGATACCGATGCAGGAGTTCTGTAAAGACAGTTCGCTCTGGGCGAGCGCCTTCCTGACATCGTAATATCAAGTCATAGTTAGGGAGTTTTTCGGGTGGCAATTCCACTTGCACAAAGGTTGAGTTAACCTTAGACCAGGGTACAGATATATATTGACTCATCGGCGGAATTGACTCAATGATTAACTGTTAGTATTAGAGACGGAAATCATACTAAACAGTTCCCGCAGATATTTTGTAGTCGGGCATCTTTCCCGCGATAGTTGTACCTCATAACATCGGGAAGCGCTGTAACTGATAATTGAAACAACCCCTGTTTACTTTTTTTATCCTGGCTGACTATTCATTTCACAGGCTCCAATACTTACCCAACTGCTAGAGCCATCAGCCCAATGTTCCTTTTTCCATATTGGGGCTGTATGCTTCAAAGTATCAATCGCATAACGACAAGCTTCAAACGCTTCAGAACGGTGAGGACAACCAATGGCCACCAATACACTAATTTCACTAATCTGTAAACGTCCCACTCGATGATGAATGATGACTTTATTTACATCTGGCCATTGATGCCGTATTTCTACTGCAATTTGCTCAAAGACTTTTATAGCCATAGGTTTATAGGCTTGATACTCTAAGGAAACTACAGGTTTACCGTCGGTTTGATTACGGACCATCCCACTCATAACTACGATGGCACCATTGGCAGGACTTTCTGCCAGGGTGTATATTTCTCCTATTGATAAAGGAGCTAAGGTAATAGCAAAGCTATCTTGATTTGATGCCATACTAGAAGCAGTTGAAGGAACGGTAAAACTGGAATTCATGGTAGTTTGAATAATTGTTTTCAGTAAATATCAAATATTTATGAGTTTAACTCACATAAATTAGTTTTGCAGTCCGATTTTACTTAATAATTATATTCTGGCATTCATCTATTTTGTGATTAATCTTTACCGAATAATTCTGGTCTAAAGCGTCTCCTTTTAGGGGTATAAAAAAACAGAATATTCCAAATTTCCAGCCTCCTTATTGTAGAGGTACTGATAACTCATAACTGAAATGACAGCAACTATTTTTATTAATACCTAGCACCTAAAATCAAGTAATGTAGTGATATTTTCTGAACATGATTATATTAATTAATTGACGATTCAATTAAAATTTAGGTGTTATATTTAGCTATTATTCTGTTTTGCCACTACCTAACAGATATAACAAAGCCATTCGGACAGCAATACCACTGCTTACTTGTTGAGAAATTAAACTTAGCTGCGGGTCATCCATCAACTCAGAACTAATTTCTACTCCTCGGTTAACAGGCCCTGGATGCAATATTTTAACATCTGGTTTACACAGTTTTAGGCGAGAACGTGTAATTCCAAATAAATGATGATATTCCCTTAAACTAGGTAGTAAATGTTCAGTCATTCTTTCTTTTTGAAGCCGTAGAGTCATCACAAAATCAGCATCCTTTAAAGCTGGTTCAATATCCCAATGTAAAAATAATTTACCTGGTCTATTATTACCAAATTCACTAAAATATTCAGGTAATAAAGTCGGAGTTCCAGCTAGGTGTACTTCGGCTCCCGATGCGGTAAAACTCCAAATATTAGATCGTGCAACTCTAGAGTGCAAAATATCTCCAACGATAGCAATTTTTTTTCCTTCTAAAAGTTCAATTCTTGGTTTAGTTGAGTCTAGCAACATACAAATGGTAAATAGGTCAAGTAAACCTTGAGAAGGATGTTCATGTTGACCATCTCCAGCGTTGAGAACCCGAACTTTATGACCATTATGATCCATTGCTGAGGCGATCGCTACAGGAACTCCAGCATTACGATGTCTAATGACCATCATATCTGTTCCCATTGCTAGATAAGTCATAGCTGTATCTAAGATAGTTTCTCCCTTGGTTAAGGAAGAAGTTCCTGGGGCAAAGTTCAAAGTGTCTGCGGACAAACGTTTGGCAGCAAGTTCAAAGCTATTACGAGTACGTGTGGATGGTTCAAAGAATAAATTTGCAATGACTTGGCCTTGCAATGCTGGTACTTTTTTTGTCCGACGCCCCAGAACTTCTTGAAAGCTAGCTGCCGTCTGAACCACGGTATCGTATTCTCTAGGGGTAAATTCTGCTAGAGATAAAATATGGCGACGAGTCCAAGGGTTAGTAGACATTTTCTTTGATATCTTTAATTTTATATGTTGGGTGATAATTAATTATTATTAGGTGCTATCTAATCTTTCTCGTCAACTTTTACTTAGAGAAATATTTACTCAAATTTTATCTTCTTATAGTTTAATCAATAAAGCTAATTACCCAGGCAAAAAAAAGCAATAAATTATGCCGAATATAAAGGAGGAGATCGATATCAGTTTTATACCGTTTATTCGTAAATATAACTATATTCAAATTAATCTTATTGAAACCCTAAACCAGTTAATAAAAAACTTCCTCAATTGTTCAATAATGTTTAATTTTTTATCCATAAAATAAAAAAGAGGTCTTGTGACCTCTATTAACTTACCATTTCTAAAAAATAGTAATTTAAAGTAATCCAGTATTGGCTCCTGGTTTGCCTGTTGCTAACTGAACGTTGACAATTTTTCCACCCATTTTCATAATTCTTTGCTGTTCCTGAAACCAGCTATCATAAGGAACTAATTTAGTAAAATAAGTATTTTGCAATTCCCGCTGGGTACGGATGCGAGTTTGACTCGGAACGCAAGCAGTAATTTTAAACATTCTCATGGGATAATTTTCTCCTCAAATTTATTAAATTATTTGTAAAACATTTAGGGTAAACAGTCAAATAATTTTTGAATGTCTTTTATTAATTTCGAGATTACCCATTAAATATGCGATCGCCTCAACTCTAAAACCTAAAATCAAAATCAAAACTTCAAAATCTCCAAGGCAGGGAGTCAGTGAGTCAATGTTAGTTCGCTAAAACTGATCGATCATCTCAATTAGCCTTTGACGACCTAACACTCACTCCAAACTTCCCTGACCTCACAAGACCGTAACATTGAAAACAAAAGACAAATAATTACTTTTGTTTGTTTTTGTTACTTAAATTGCGTAGATTAGCTTAAGCCAGAGCAAATGTAGTCGAAGTAGACACCCATTTCCTTTCCAGCATCAGGGCCTACTAGACCAGCAGTAACTTCTTTCATTGCTTGGATAGCTTGTACAGTAGAGCCGATAGGTACACCTAGAGAATTGTAGGTTTCCTTTAGACCATTTAGTACACGCTCTTCCAGAATGGAAGGATCGCCTGCTAGCATAGCGTAGGTAGCATAACGTAGGTAATAATCCAAGTCGCGGATGCAAGCTGCATAACGACGAGTGGTGTACATATTACCACCTGGACGAGTAACATCAGAGTAAAGCAGAGACTTAGCTACAGCTTCTTTAACAATAGTTGCAGCATTAGCGCTGATAGCACTTGCAGCCCGAACACGTAGTTCACCTGTGGCGAAGTAGTTCGTTAGCTTATCGAGAGCGCTGGCATCAAGGTATTTACCTTGAACGTCAGAAGAATTGATAACTGAGGTAATTGCGTCTTGCATTGTTGATTGATTTCCTTTAAAGTTGCTGAATCTTCAAATTATTGGAACAGGTAAAAGCAGAAAGTTGAGATATTTAACGATTAGGTTCAAACTTAAACCTAAGAATTTTTCTTCAGAGAAATTTTCCTAGACTATGCAAGTTTAATCCAAAAACGCTCTAACATTCTTGCCTTAACTCATAGCACCGATAACGTAGTCAAAGTAAGAAGCAGCTTCGGCAGAGTCATCGCCAGAGAGAAGGGAAGTAGCGACACTCTTCATGCAACGAACACCCTCAGCTACAGCTTCAATAGGAGTACCCAGGGACTTATACATTTCGCGAACGCCTACTAGGCCGATTTCCTCAATAGGAGTAACATCGCCAGCTACAATTCCGTAACTGATTAGACGGAGATAATAATCCATATCGCGCAAGCAAGTCGCAGTCATTTCTTCACCGTAGGCATTACCACCAGGAGAAACAACGTCAGGACGCTTTTGGAATAGTTGATTACCAGCTTCCTTAACGATACGCTCACGGGATTCACTCATGATTTGAGCAATCCGAACACGGCGCTGTCCGGAAGTTACGAAAGCTTTGATTCGATCTAATTCACCGGGACTCAGATAACGAGCCTCAGCATCTGCATTAACGATTGATTTAGTGACTATACTCATGCTTTATTCCAACAGAGTTAAGGTAACGGCTTACTTGAAATGGGTTTAGCTAATCAGAAGGACAAATATCCTAATTAAATAACTACCTCCAGCAAGTATTTTGAGGCATTTTGTTCACTTTCTCATTATTTTCTTAATACTTTGTAATATTTAGAGATAAAAATTGCCGAATTTGGTCCATAAATGAGGTTTTTTTTGGCATTTGACAATTCAAAAGAAACTCTTGACAATATTTTTCGATTTCTTTCATCTCTGATCAAAAATAAAGGGCCATGAATTTAATCTTGTGAATGTAATAACTGAATTATTCAAAAGATGGTTTCAAGTCCCTGTCTTTGTCCATGAGGTGTGAAGTTTAACTTTATAATCCAAGTTTTTTTTCTCTGGGCAAAATAAAAAATGATACAATATGTAGTGCAAAATTATTTGTATCTAGGGTCAAACCTTGATTTTTTTCTGCTGAAACGGCCCAAACTCCTCAACATTTCCCAAACTGATAGTAAAGAAACATAGATTCTTTCAGCTAGCCATACACTATATATATCTGATAGCAAACCGATACAGCTAAAATAATCAATTGTAATAGGCTTTTGTTGGGTTTCACTCCGTTCAACCCAACGTACATTTTTAGATGTGTCAATCCAGTCGGGTGCGTACTTAAGGCTTAAATTTAGACTCTGAAAGGGATTTAGCAATCCATGGTAACGCACCATTTTAGCTGTGTCAGTCCACTACTTACAACGCTTGTACATCATCAGTCCGATCAGATGCTGTATAACCGGATTATCATTTACTAATTTCTTAGGCTGACTCATGCTGTTTACGCCAAGTCGGATGCCATAATAATTCAGCAGTAGAACGTTTTTCTACCATTTCCTGAGTTATTGTGCAACGGGTAACATCCTTACGGGATGGTAGCTCATACATTACATCCAACATTAACTCTTCAAGAATACCTCGCAAAGCTCTAGCTCCAGTTTTGCGTCGATATGCTTCTTTAGCGATCGCTCTGATAGCTTCAGGATGAAACTCCAGTTTGACATTATCCATCTTTAATAACTTTTGATATTGTTTAATCAGAGCATTGCGTGGTTCAGTCAATATGTTCATCAATGCTGTTTCATCCAAGGGGTCAATTACTGTTAAAACAGGCACTCTACCAACAAACTCTGGAATTAAACCAAACTTCACCAAATCATCTGGCTGTATATTCTTGAGTAGATTAAGATTGCCTTTTTCCTTTGACTTTACACCCCCACCAGTTTGACTAGCATCTTCACTCTGAATGAAACCCAGAGATTTTTTCCCTTCTCGTTGTTCGACAATTTTTTCTACTCCCACAAAAGCTCCACCACAAATAAACAATATTTCGCTAGTGTTGAGCTGAATAAAATCTTGATAGGGATGTTTACGTCCGCCTTGTGGAGGTACATTTACTACTGTTCCCTCTAATATTTTCAACAGTGCTTGCTGTACACCTTCACCAGAAACATCTCTGGTAATAGAAGTGTTTTCACTTTTGCGGGCTATTTTATCAATTTCATCTATATATATTATTCCTCTTTGAGCAGTTTCTACATCAAAATCTACAACTTGGAGCAACCTTAACAATATATTTTCGACATCATCTCCCACATAACCTGCTTCAGTCAAGGTAGTTGCATCTGCTACTGCAAAAGGCACATTTATCATCTCTGCTAGGGTTTGAGCTAATAATGTTTTGCCACAACCTGTCGGCCCCATCAGCAGAATGTTTGACTTTTGTAATTTTATCTCAGAATCAACTCCCTTTTCGGAATTATTTTTTGTCTGACAAGCGAGTCTTTTGTAGTGATTGTATACTGCTACTGACAACACTTTTTTGGCCTCGTGCTGTCCAATAACATTATTATCTAAATATTGCTTAATTTCAGTAGGTTTAGGAAGTTTTTCTAATGCAAGTATATTATTAGCTGAGTTATTTTTACCTATTAATTGTGCTTCCAGTGGGCTAGCAGTTGAGGTATTTTTGCTAGAGTCAAAAAATTCTTCTTCTAATATCTCGTTGCACAGTTCTACACATTCATCACAAATATAGACACCTGGACCTGCTATTAGTTTTTGGACTTGATCTTGTGACTTACCACAAAATGAGCATCTGAGGTGGGAATCGTATCTGGACATATTAGTCTTTTCCTTGATAATGAGTCCCTTTCTCGATAAAGGGGTCTAAATTACACTATTTGAGTTAGATTTTGGCCTGTAGGCTAACTAATGTTTAGATGCCTGATTTGATCACTTTTTGATTATTTAAGTTAACATTTGATTTTTTATTTTGAGGCATTCTGATGATTGATTAATCGTCTGAAAATCTTCTTTAGATTTAATTAAGATATTATAAGTGGATCTTTGTGATTAATGGCCTTATATCCTGAGTAGGATATCAAAATATATTTGATCCGATGATTATAATTGTATGTTTAATTGTAATTAAATGCTACCTAAAATTGAGCGGTGTTTTGCCGAAGCTAATTAGATTTTATTACCAGTTAGCTGAAAAAGATTTGTTAAGACTTAGATGTAAAAATCCTGATTATGTGATATAGTCCCTAAGACAAAGTTGGTTTTAGTGAGGATCAGTCACTAGACGTAAGGGGGAAAGTTCGGTGTAAATCCGACGCTGGCCCGCAACTGTAAGGTGATTTAGAGAAAAAAATTTAAGAAATCAAAAATCTAAAAAATCGCCAAAGTCAGGATGCCCGCCAACCGGAAAATATAACTATTGACAAATCTGCGAGGTTCGGATGATATCTAAACACAGAAAGGCCACAAAGAGTAGGCTATGGGATATAAATGGAAATAACCAACTATGGGAAAGAGGTGGGATATTTCTGGGGAACGCTGTTCTGATCGGAATCGTTACTGGCTTTCTGATGCTCCAAAGGATAGAACCTGCAACAGCTCATCATCCTATGGGAGGACAAATACCAAGCAATTTTTGGGAAGGTTTACTATCTGGCATTGGACATCCGATCATTGGCATAGATCATTTAGCTTTTGTCATCGCCATTGGGTTAATAGCCACTCCTATTTCTAAAGGACTGTTAATACCTATAAGTTTTATCGCTACAGCAATACTAGGAACAGGTATTCATCTTCTCAGCATCGATCTACCCCTAACAGAAATAGCGATCGCTATCTCAGTTGTTGCTTTTGGTTTAATGCTAGCTTTAAAACAAAAATTAAATACTCCCTCACTCGCTGCTATTGCTGCATTTGCTGGCATATTTCACGGTTATGCTTATGGTGAAGCAATAATTGGTGCAGAAATGACTCCATTACTAGCATACTTAATAGGATTTAGCGCCATTCAATTAATAATCGCATTATTAGCAATGAAATTTGTGGAATTAATCAGCGATCAATGGCAAAAATCTTTTTCCTTAATCCGTTTCTTAGGTTTAGTAATTGCTGCTATTGGTGCTGTATTTGTTAGCAATGCAATTTTTGGCTAATACTAATACTATACGATACGATTACCAAAACTGTAATAATTGATAATTGATAATTGACAGTTAGAAATTTAAGGTTTAAAGTCTCTCTTTTCCATGAGAGAAAGAAAAAAAACCTTATAGTTAATTGCCTGATTTTTTAAGTAGGTAAAAATGTTACAGCAGTTTGCAGCTTGGTGAGGTACAGTTTGAAATTATTTCTATTACCTCTTTTCTGTTGCCTAGTTTCCGAAATTTTTGTATCTGATTAATCTGATTAAGTAGAAAACTGCTGTAATTGTTTCTGCTCTCGCTGACAGGAAAATTATTAATTATTGATGGGAAACTTTGAAAACCATTAACTAAAAAAATGTCAACACCTCATATCTTATTTGTTTGTACTACCTGTGCCAGTGTTTGGAAAAATGGAAAACGAGAAGGAATTAGTGGGGGAGAAAAACTACTGGCACAACTTTCTCAAGAACAAGAAAATTGGGAATTAAGTAATAAATTTTCGATACAGCCTGTAGAATGTATGAGTGCTTGTAGTCATGCTTGTGCTGTTAGCTTTGCTGCTGCTGGTAAACAAACTTATGTATTTGGAGATTTATCCCACGAAACAGAAACCTTAGCAGAGGTATCAACAGCAATATTAGAATGTGCTGGGCTTTATTATCGTAAATCTGATGGATTATTACCTTGGTCAGAAAGACCTGAGCAGCTAAAAAAAGGTGTTTTAGCAAGAATTCCACCCCTAATACCGTTTCACGCTTAGTCAGAACCTTGTCCCCGCTCCCGCTGCAGGGTCTATTTATTGTCACGCTTAGAAAAAAGGAGGAGAGTGTGGGAAGGGTGGGAAGATTGGGAGATTAAAAAGCTATCAGCTATTAGCTATCAGCTATCAGCTAAAATCGGGGGTTTTAAGTCCCCGAAGCTTATTTGAAAAAGCGGGTGGTGTGCGTATTCTGGAGGATTCAAATCCCCATCATACGTCTTGAGAGCTGATGGCTGACCGCTGACTGCTGAGGTGCTATTTCAAAGTAATTTTAGTTTATTCTTTCACTGCATGAGTTACCAACTATTTGTCAAATTTTTTAGGTGAATTATATCATGTTCGGTTGAATACTTATAAATAATTACCAAGGAGTCAGGAGTCAGTCCTTAGGAGTCAGAATTGTTGGAGAAAGGAGTCAGGAGAAAAGTAGAAGTTTCAATAATTGATCATGGATAATTGATAATTGATAATTACCTCTCCCTAAAACGGATTGGATTGAATAAAAGGAAAATAAATTCATTGTTTCTCTTGATCTGGTTGGCTTTCAACCTTAATTATTCGGTAATATCTTTTCTCTACTCTCAGAGCTGAAATTTTATTTATAACTGATTATCCGAACATGATATTAGTCAGAAAAGATAGGGATTTAGTTGAGTAGATTGGTGTAATTTTCCGTAAAATAACGATGGAAATTCCAAACAATGAAAACTTGAAAATTTGTCTAGAGCTTAATTTTCAGATTTTTTATTTTAACGTTTATTTATGCCTACCTACTTAGAAAATTTGAAATGCCTAAGCATACAATGACTTTTAAAAAATGGTATGATAACAGCTAATAAATATGACTAGATTGCCAGCAGATTGTACAAAGAATTTTGATATTTAACTATTGATTTTTAACTTAATAAAATTATGAGTGCAAAAATTCCCGTTACTGTAATTACAGGTTTTTTAGGTAGTGGCAAAACAACCACAATTCGTCATTTATTACAAAATAATCAAGGCCGTCGCATTGCTGTTTTGGTCAATGAATTTGGAGAAGTGGGGATAGATGGAGAACTACTACGCTCTTGTCAAGTTTGTGATGACGAAGATACTACTAATAATATTGTTGAACTGACAAATGGTTGTCTTTGCTGCACAGTTCAAGAAGAATTTTTTCCCACGATGCAGGAATTATTAAAACGTCGAGAAAAAATCGATAGTATCTTAATTGAAACTTCTGGTTTAGCATTACCTAAACCTTTGGTACAAGCATTTCGCTGGCCGGAAATTCGTACTGGTGCAACTGTGGATGGTGTAGTGACAGTGGTTGATTGTGAAGCAGTGGCAAATGGTAGTTTAGTGGGTGATATTGATGCTTTAGAAGCTCAACGAAAAGCTGACCCAAATTTAGACCATGAAACGCCGATAGAAGAGTTGTTTGAAGACCAGTTAGCTTGTGCTGATTTAGTATTATTAACTAAAGTAGATCGGGTGGATGAAAATACTAAAAATAAAGTGCAGAATTGGCTAAAGCAGCAGTTACCTGAATCTGTAAAAATTGTACCTTGTATGGGTGGAAAAATTAGTTCAGATGTGTTGTTAGGATTTAATGCTGCTGTGGAAGATGATTTAGATGCTCGTCCGAGTCACCATGATACAGAGGAAGACCATGAGCATGATGATGGAATTAATTCTATTAATCTAATTTTAGACCAAGAATTTGAACCGAAGGAATTGGTTGAAAATTTAAAAAAATTGGTGCAGCAGCATGAAATTTATCGGGTTAAGGGTTTTGTTGCAGTGCCAAAAAAAGCGATGCGTTTAGTGTTGCAAGGTGTGGGCGATCGCTTTGAATATTTCTACGATCGCCGGTGGGAAATTGAAGCCTCTCGGCAAACAAAATTGGTATTAATTGGTCGTTATCTGGAAAAAAATGAGGTTTTGAACCACATTTTGGGCATTACATCAAACGAAATGATTGAGCATATATAAAAATTTCCATACTGATGAAGTAGGCTCATTCTTAGGTTTGAGGTGGTTAGACATCTTCGATAATTAACTTGAAACTCTTTTAAAAACCTTGTTAAATCTTAATTTTCTGAGATGTCTACTCTATGTAGCTTTTAAGATTATTCCAATTCCGAGTCTCTTCAACAACTCAGTAAAACCACTAAATTTAGCAATAAATACATTTTTTAAAAGGCGTTTCCACACTGAAGCGTAAACAGAGGCAAAACTAGATATAAGACTTACCTAAAGACACTATATTCATTGTGAGAAAAAATGCCACGCTTAAAGTCTGACATACAGCGTATTCCTGGTTTATCAAGTACATTGCCAGTCGCTTTTCAAATAGTTTTTGAAGTATTGAATAATATCATGTTGGGATAATCAGTTATAAATAAAATTTCAGCTCTGACAGTAGAGAAAAGATATTACCGAATAATTAAGGTTTAAAGCCAACTAGATCAAGAGAAACAATGAATTTATTTTCCT
>JAAUYJ010189353.1_pt1 | contig 15134 bp, 16 predicted proteins | sample 7278031 | NCBI WGS metagenome assembly JAAUYJ01 (sample SAMN14350222, study PRJNA611818) | marine sediment metagenome | isolation source: surface marine sediment (1.8m) | place: French Polynesia: Moorea | collected 2018-08 | reverse complement strand
TGGCAAAACATTAGAGATTCCTTTTCAAGTCAACGAATGTCGCCGTCGTCGTCAATCATCTTTACTTTACGCCTTAGAACAAAAAAAACCAATTACAGTACAAGTTTTTAGAAGAGAACATAAGTCTGACCAATGGTATATTCATTTAACTACTTACGTTCCATCCGTACCTGTTACAACATCTTTTGATAATGGTTGTATTGGGGTAGATTTTAACAAAGATAGCGTTGAATGGGCTTATATTTTAGCTGATGGAAATATCCAAGATAAAGGGAAAATTATTTTCAAGTGGAAAGGTTTTAGTTCTGGGCAACGACAAGTAATAATGCGTAATTTAGTAGTAAAACTAACAGATATGGCATTTGGCTATCAATGTCCCATAGCTATTGAATCTCTTGATTTTTCCCAGAAAAAAGCATCCATGTCCGAAGCATCTAAAGTTTATAATTCTATGCTCTCTAATCTTTCTACAGCCATGTTTAGAGAAGCTTTAACCTCTAGATGTCAGCGTTTTGGAATAGGCTTACATCTTGTTAATCCAGCTTTTACCAGTGTCATTGGCATGATTAAATTTATGCCACAATACGGTTTAAATTCGGGGACGGCAGCAGCTATGACTATTGCTCGTAGAGCAATGGGAATGAGTGAACGCGCCCCCCAATGCCTAGTAAGACCAGAGGATCGAGCTAGGCATCCTTGGACGACTTGGAATCGTGTAGCACGATATCTTAAATCTAACCAAGTTAGACGTTCACAACTTTTTGATTGGATGAAAACCCTAGAGAAAGTTCTTGTTATTAGTGATACTAATGAGACGGATTCTTCCCTCTCTCTTGCCAGTAGCCAATCGAATCGTATTTCAGGGAAGTCACCGTGTCCCAACCCTAAACATAATTGTGAATATGTGCAACTTTGTTTAGGTTTTTAGTAGGTGTATCCTTATCTCAAACGTATGGATGATAAGCGTCCTGCCATTGTGCTAGAGGAAAAACTGGCTCGTTGGCAAGGTTGTTACGGTTATGTAGAAAATGTAGCATATGCGATCGCCTTAGCCGTCAATGACGAAAGAGCTAAGGGACGTATTTATAATGTGGCAGAGTTACCAGGTTCAACTGAGGCAGATTTAGTTACAGCGATCGCTCGTATTGTTGGTTGGCAGGGTGAGATAGTAATTGTCCCCAAAACCCAGATGCCAGCATCATGGCAATTTAAAGCTAATCTCGACCAGCATTGGGTTTCAGACTCAACTCGCATTCGTCAGGAATTAGGCTATGAAGAATGGGTTAATCCTGATCAAGCCCTGAGAAAAACTATTTTTTGGGAGAGGAAACATCCTCCCGAAGCGTTTTCCGAAGCAGACAATCCTAAACTGTTGGATTACACCACTGAAGATGCAATTCTGGTTACTTTGAAATAACTGATATCAATCGCGAAAAGAGCGATCGCTCATCAACAGCGCAGGTGGAAACCAGTAACCAAGGAAAATAAATAAAAATGTCCGAACAAAAATTTATTGATACTAATACTCAATCCTGGCAAGACTTAAAGCAATTTTTAGGTACGCAAATACTACCTTTAGCTGAACCAGTACCGCAAGGTTCAATTCATCGGTTGCGAATGAAAAAAGGTACTTTTTTTTGTACCAATTCACTATCATCCCTGTGATGAATACGTTTACGTTATTGATGGGATTATTGAGACAGACGGAAGGGATTGTAAATCGGGAACTTTTTGGTTTACTCGGTGCTAATACCAAAAACGGTTCTCACAAAGCCATTATTGATGTCGAACTCCTAACTATTCGTCTCGGTGCAATGGGAGTGTTTGAATAAGTCTGAAAAAAGTTTAAATTAGCTCATTACAAAGAGGTTTATCTATGCTGAAACTCTATCATAATCCAATCTCTGGTAATTCTCGTCGCGTGTGGATTGCGCTTCTAGAGAAAGAAATTCCATTTGAACAAGTCATAGTTAAGTTGGACGGCGATCAATTTACACCAGAGTTTGTCAAACTTAATCCCTTTCATCATATTCCTGTTTTAGTCGATGATGATTTTACTCTCGTAGAGTCTTTAGCAATTCTTGATTACTTGGAAACAAAGTATTCCCAAACTCCCCTACTACCTACTGACGCAAAGGCTCTAGCTACTGTAAGAATGGTAGAAATGGTAACAGTCAATGAACTCTCACCTATTTTGACTCGACTCAGTTCGGAAATGATGGGTTTTACCAAAGAGCCACAAAAACTTGAGCAAGCAAAACAGAAAGCTCAGACAGTGCTGAAATTCTTTGAAGGTTTATTAGGTGAGCATCCATATTTTAGTAGCAACTGCCTTACTAGGGCTGATATTGTTGCTGGAACGATGATACCTTGGCTACCTAGTCTTGGTGTGCCTCTGGATAATTATCCGAAACTGAGTGCCTGGAGTGAGCAGTTGATGCAGCGCGAAACTTGGCAAAAGACTCAACCTAGTCCAGAAGCAATTGAAGCCTTCATTCCACAAATGGAGACTCTCATGAAAGCTCAACTCGCTAAGTAATCTTTGCTCTTATTACCATTGATATTTGAGGAGACGATCGCCATGAACCCTTCTGAACCAGGCAAAATCCCCTTTACGCTCTTATCATTAGATAATGCAGAGCAAGCCTTCAATATTTATTCCCACTTACTGTCAAAGAGAATTATCTTTTTGCGAGGCGAACTAACAGACGAAACAGCTAACAATATTATTGCCCAATTGCTGTTTCTGGATGCTGAAGACTCAGAGCAGGATATCTTTTTGTATATCAACAGTTCTGGCGGTTCAGTAACAGGAGCGATCGCCATATACGACACAATTCAACAAATTCACTCTGATGTTTGTACTGTATGTGTGGGTACTGCTGCATCTATGGCAGTAATCTTGCTTTCATCGGGAACTAAAGGCAAAAGATACGCGCTGCCTAATGCTCGAATTAGAATACAGCAACCATCTGGGAATGTTGAGGGAAAAGCGACGGATATTGAAACAGCAGCTACAGAAATCTTGTACCAAAAAGAAACAATTAACAGAATACTAGCTGTTAACACCGATCGCTCACAAGAATTAATCGAACATGACACCCAAAGAGATTTCTTTCTGAGTGCCACTGAAGCAAAAGCCTATGGCTTAATCGACGAGATTGTCACCAAGCCACCTGGGTCTGCTTAGTTTTCAAATCATTCTTCTATCGATGAATAATTGCCGACTATGCCCCGAAAGGAAACATATCTCATGAAATATGTTACCCCAAGAAAAGCCTCCGAATACCTTGGAGTCTCAATCAGTACTCTCAGAAGGTGGCACGAAGAAGGCAAAATTAAATCAATTAGAACGCCAGGAGAGCAAAGAAGATTCTGCATCGAAGAATACGAAGGAGCGAATCAGAAGCCCGTTGTCTCAAGACCAAGCTAATTGACAATCTATCTTGATCTGTTTTTTTAGAGCATCTAAAGAGTCAAACTTTTGTTCGGGGCGTAAAAATCGATCTAAATAAACTGTAAGATTTCGATCATATAAGTTTCCTGACCAATTGAGCAGATGAACTTCGACAGTGATGTTAACCCCTGATACAGTAGGACGAGAGCCAATATTCATCACACTTTTAATATAGGAGTTATCAAGTTTGACTTTTACTGCATACACTCCATGACGAGGCAATAATTTATCTGATGGAAGTTGTAAATTAGCAGTAGGAAAACCAATTGTTCTTCCTAGTTGTTGTCCTTTAATCACTTTTCCCATGAGACAATAAGAACGACCTAACATGGAATTAACCTGAGAAATATCCCCCTCTAGTAATGCTTTACGAATTATAGAGCTACTGACTCTAACTTGCGGATCAGAGTTAGTCTCCCTATTTTCAGACTGTTTATATAAGGTGTTAATTGTTACGGGAATATCAAATTTAGCTGCAATATTTTTTAAGTCAGTAGCGTTTCCTTTTCTTTGATTACCAAAGCGAAAATCCTCCCCTACACTGATTAGAGTTACTTGTAACTGTTTGATTAGTACTTCTTCGACAAATTGTTGAGGACTCAGATTAGCTAATTCGCGGTCAAAGGGTAATAGTACTAATTGTTTGATTCCCAGACTAGCAAGATACTGAGCCTTTTCCGCTCTGGGGGTTAACAATTGAATGCGATCGCCTGTAAAAAATTCTCTAGGATGAGGGCTAAAACTCACAACTGAAGGATAGACAGAAGCATTACAAGCATTAAGAATCGGTTGCAATACTACTTTATGACCCTGGTGTACTCCATCAAAATTGCCCAGGGCGATCGCTGTTGGTTTCTGAATTTCGTCTGTCGAAGTTGCAATCCACACAGTTTAGATTGTTATACAATTACTCTCTAATGATAATCTTCTCTGAATCAGATAAATATTGATACTTGATATGTAGGGAAAGAGTTTAGACTTACAAATGAGATTACAATCAAAAATAAACCTTTTAATAATAATCAATCATTATAATGTTTAACGGATCGGAGTCTATTGCTACTTTTCTTATTGTCTTTGCTGCTTTTGGGATTCTCGCGTGGGGGTATAATCGTGCTAGAGCCTATGGCAAGTTAGGAATTTTGGCTTGGTTGCAATCAGTAGTATTGATGACTCCTTGGGTGCTGTTTTTTGGCTTATTTGCCCTGGGTATTTACCTTAACCTTGTAGGAATTTTATTTTTACTGGTAGCTTCAGTAGGGGTTTATATCTGGCTTGGCAAACAATTGCGCGCTGCGGGACAAGATGAAATTCTCCAGCAAAAAGCAGCATTGCGCCTTCAAACAGAACAGACAAATCATTCTGAAACCAAAGGGAAGACTGATACTGATACTAATGAGCTTAATAAGGAACAGGTTGCACCAGTAGAGATAGTACCGATTCCCGAGGAAGATTTAACTAAAATCAAAGATATTTTTACCATTGATACCTTTTTTGCCACAGAGACAATTTCCTATCAAGAAGGAGCAATATTTAAAGGTAATTTAAGAAGTGAACCAGATAAAGCTCATGCTAGCCTCACTCAAAAACTAGAAGCCCAACTAGGAACAAAATATCGCTTGTTTTTGGTAGAAAGCCCCGAAGAAAAACCTGTAGTAGTAGTCTTACCCAGTACCAACGACCCTCAAACTACTACTTTGGCACAAAAGAATTTAGCTTTAGTTCTGGCGATCGCAACTCTGGTAACTAGTTTAGAAGCTTCTGGCTTATTATTAGGTTTTGACTTGTTTAGCGACTTCAGTAGATATCAAGAAGCCATCCCTTTGAGTTTAGGAATTTGGGGGATATTAATTGCCCATGAAATAGGTCATTGGGTAGTTGCGAAACGCTACAATATCCGTCTCAGTTTGCCTTTTTTCATTCCTACCTGGCAAATCGGTTCATTTGGCGCAATTACTCGCTTTGAGTCCTTATTACCCCATCGCACAGCATTATTTGATATTTCTTTGGCTGGAGTAGCAGTAGGAGGAATTATCTCTTTATTGCTTCTAGTAGTAGGAATGATTTTGTCTCACCCTGGAAGTTACTTTCAATTACCTACAGAATTTTTCCAAGCATCTGTATTAGTAGGAACTCTAGCTAAAGTAATTTTTGGTTCAGCCCTGCAACAAACTCTTGTTGATGTTCATCCTCTAGTAGTAGTTGGCTGGTTGGGTTTAGTAATTACCGCCCTCAATTTGTTACCAGCAGGACAGTTAGATGGTGGCAGAATTGTTCATGCTATCTATGGTCGTAAAATTGCGCGACGCACTACCATAGGCACTTTAATTATTTTAGGGATTGTGGCTTTAGCTAATCCAGCTAATCCTATACCTTTATATTGGGCAGTATTAATTCTGGTGCTACAACGAGATTTAGAACGTCCAGCCCTCAATGAACTTACTGAACCTGATGATACCAGGGCTGCTTGGGGCTTGTTGGCACTGTTTCTAATGTTAGCAACTTTGATTCCTCTCAGTCCCAGTTTAGCTGGTCGTCTTGGTATTGGAGGATGAAAGATAAGGGATGAGGAATGATGCGATCGCTATTTAAATATGGCGATCGCTATTTAAGTGCGGAGATGAAGGTAGATAATATTGGGCTTTTAGGTTATCAAATTGGTAGTCGTACTCTTGAAAGAAAAGATGCTATTGTTGCTTATGCCCATCCTTTTAATCAGGATTTTAAATTACCATCAACAAAAAGATTTCGATTATACAATGCTTTAATAGCATACATAGTAAATCATGGAATTCGTGTCGGACAACCGATTGATATTCAAGATTTTCTTGATCAAGATAATGTCTCTTTAGAAGAATGGAAAACACATTACCAGAGAAATCGTCCCGCTATTAACACTATTGGTAATTACGATACATCGAACAAAACATTCACACCATCATTCGATTATCGGGCTTCTTGGACAGATTCAGTTATTTTATTCAAAGATATTTGTCGTCGACTATTTGAAGATAAAGATCAAGAGGCTTTGATTTATGAAGCACCAGATCGCGATTATCCCTATGAAATGCGAAGGCGTTGGATGTCTCCTGATGATGTCAAATTTCTAATTGCCATTGGAATTAGAGCTTTGATTGAAGAATGTTGGAAAAACAGAGTAATGTTACTGGGTATTATTAAAGATTCTCAATCCCGCTATTTTACACGAAATTATTGTGGAGTAATGAGGCATATTGATGTCTATGACAAAATTGAAACTAAACCTTTACCTTGGACAGATCGAATTGTTTTAGAAGATATTGCTTATCAAGTACCAGAACTTACTGCACCTTGGTCAACTGTAGAATTTGATTCATCTTTTATGACTCTTCATTTAGATAGACATAAAGATTCAAATATAGTTGAGCCAATGGGAGTACGAGGAGATATTGTTAACCAAGAAAGGTTATTTGCGCGATCTTTAGGTCAATTTTTTCTACATCGTAAAGCTAACAAATCTACGCCGTTAATGGGACACGTTATTTTTATAGATCGCCTTTTAGATCCTTATTGGGATTCAGAACTATGTAATTGTGATGATGCCATAGTAGGAACAAGTGAGCTAGGAACTATTAAACCTTTTTTACATCGCAATAACACCACAGACAATATCGGTCAAAAAATAGCCATGTATTTTTTAGATACCTTAACTCGTAATTTATTTCCTGAAGCTATTGGATATCCCGATCCTTTACATAAAGCGGATTGGGGTGCTAAAACAGTTGGGCGTAGAGTAGCCGACATTATCGCCGATAGTGCAATTACTTTTCGCGCTAACCCAATATCAAAAGCATTTCGGACAATTCGTGATTCTGCAAAAAGATAAAGTTTGATGACTACAGAAAATTGCTTTGTTAAAGACAACAAAAATCGAGAAAGAACAGGTGTGTTGATTAAATTGGAGGAAGATCAACATTCTCGCTATGAATTTGAAGTTTGGTTTGAGTACACGCGCCGAGCAATGAATGATATTAAAGAAGGAACGATGTTAGCTGTTCCTAATTACGCTACAACCAAACAAGAAACTCACTACAGTATTATTGAAGTTACTTCTATCAAACCCCTTCATTACGCTATTGGCGAAAAGCCTGATGGTTATCCTGGTTTTTTGATGGAGGCTGCTAAAAATGCAGCACAAGACTGGACTGGGCAAGATGATGAATCAACAGAAGACACTACTACAATTAAATGTACTGCTATTCCTACAAATTTAGAAATGGTTGAAGACAAAGATGGAAATTTTGTTTTTGAACCTGAAGAAAATATCCCAATGGTAGGAGCAGTAGTCAGAATATTAGATACTGAACCGACGCAACAAGTTGTTAACAGAGATATTGATTTAGATGCCGAAAAAGATGGTCTTTTTGCAGGTGGAACTTTAATTAGAGATAAAAATGTAACTGCTTTTATTCGTACAGAAGATTTTGTTAGAGTTCACTTCGGTATTTTTGGTTTTACTGGCTCTGGAAAATCAAATTTATTAAGTACGTATATTTCTGAATTGTTAGGCGAATAAGATAGATAAAAGTTAACAACTATAATGAATAAAATTACTTCTAAAAAAATCGTAAAAATTGTATTTTTTGATTTGATGGGAGAATATACAGTTCTTCTTGCAGACCAACTACTCAAGCTAGATACAGGTAGAATTTTAACACTAGGACGCAATACATTGCCAGAAGGTTTATTTAAGTATCTTAATGATTTGAAAGGGAAACCTAAATTAACAGAAGCAGTTGAACAATTAAAACGCTATACTCTTTTACCAAAAGCATTACTAAAAGAAAGAGAAACAATAAATTATGCTCTACAACAGCTTATTGAAAGAAAAATAATTAGATCTTATCAAGCAGCTAAAAGCCTTAGTATTTACGATCTTTTTTTTACAAACCAAGTTAAATGGAATAAAGTTAGGAGATCGACAAAATTTAATCAGCGTAACGAAATTGTGAAGTCTGTTTTAAAATCAGCTAATTTATCAGGTAATTATAAAGTTCTAAAATTCAATCCCGAACTTGCAAAAAAAATTAGAGAGGAAATCGAAAAAAAATTAGAAGAATCGTCTGCTAAAGAATTCAAAGATGATGGAGATTTTAACAATCATATTAATAAACTAAAGGAATTAGAAAAATCTACACAAGAAGTTTGGGCAGCAGGTACAAGTCTTGATGAAATTGTGGAAGATTTGAACGATGAATCACATTCATCACTATGGATTATACAAGCTCATAATCCAAACGAATTAAGAGAGTTTAGCAAAAGATTGGGTGATACTGTTTATGAAAAGCGTCGTCAAAATGGAATTGTCGATCCCTTAGTTTCTTTTATCTTCGATGAAGCTGATGAATTTATCCCTAATCGCCCACAAGGATCGTCTTATGAAGCTTCTAAAGAGATTGTCGAAACTTTGGCAAGAAGAGGTAGAAAGTTTGGTATAGGAATAGGTATTGCAACGCAACGTACTCGCTATCTTGATACAAGTATTATGGCTCAACCACATACTTATCTAGTAAGCAAATTACCTAGAGAGAGTGACAGAGAAGTAGTAGCAGAAGCCTTTGGTGTCTCAAAAGATATGTTCCGCCAGACTTTTAAATTCAAGCCTGGGAATTGGTTACTCATGAGTCATGACGCTACTGGCTTAAAAGCTATTCCCGTACCAATTCAAACCAAAGATGCTAACAAGCGCATTGTTGAAAATCTCAAGTCTCTCAAAGAAGGTGAAGATGAATTTTAAATTCATAATGTACAAAATTGATTTAGGTTAGCATGGTCCTTAAGAAAATTTCTTACTTCAACCCAAGTAATTTTACCTTGCTATGATTCCATTTTTTGTTGCCGATCGCCCGATGAGTCTTAGAATTCTTAAGGGATTAAATCTCAAAGACTATCCTGGCGTAAAAATTGGCATCATGGCTCATGCTAATACTTCTGATAACTTTCAGAGAGCTTTTAGAGACTATCCTTGTGAAGATTTAAAACGCTGCGATGCTATTGGTGGTAAACCTTGCTTGTATAAAGATAAAAGTGATACAGAACGCTATGAATGCGCTCATCGTAAATTAATTGTAAAGCGTACAGTAAAAATGTGCGACTCTGGAGTATTCACTAAAGAAGGAGCAATGCTTAGTTATGAAGAATTATTTGCTGCTTATGATCGCATGAATGTCGATTATGGGATTATGATTGATGTTTTACATGATGCTCCTGCTACGATTGAAAGTGCAAAAGAAGCAAAGAAAGCATATAAACCTTATCAAGACAAATTTAAACTGGTAGTTGTTGCTCAAGGAAAAACAGAAGAAGAATATCTTGATTGCTATAGTAAACTACAACATCAGGGATTTGAAAATATTGCTATAGGTGGGCTACTGGTCCGCAATCAAAATACTGTTAGGTATGTCAAAGTTGGTAGTAATGAATTACTCTTTAATATTCTAGAGAGAGTAAAAGAAGACTATTCACCTGATTGGTTATTTGCTCTTGGGTGCTTAAATCCCAATAGAGTAGAACATCTGAATAAGTTAAATGTTTGGGCAGATTATAAAGGATGGATTTTTAAATATAAAAAAAGAAACGATAGTATTGATTTGGTTTTGAATGATTTAACTCAATATCTAGAAACAATAAATGATTTAGATGTTCATCATGCTCTCATAAAAATAAATGATATTATTCTAAACCGCAAACAATATAGAGAAAATAAAGATAAATTGTCTCAAAAATTGTACCAAGAAAAACTTAAACTTAGAAACCAGATTCAAAATATAATCAAAGAGTTACAAGATAATAACTGTGAATTACCTAATGCAATAATGAAGCTTTCATCTCGTGGTATTTTAAGCAGCATAGAAGAAGAAAGATTGGTGCTTCTTCTAAATCAATTGTCAAAACCACAGACCTATATTAAAGAAATCACAGAACATATTAACGAAAACCGTTACCTTAATCAAGAAATCAAAAACCTAGAGTTGTCAATTAATACAATTAATAAAAAATTATGCGCTAAAATCAAGCAACTCAATATCAAAACCATAAACTTAACTAGTGAAGTACAAAAATGCTTTAAAGAGCTAATTCGATTAATCAATATTAGCGAACAAGATCATCGTTTAAAACAAGTTCGCAGTAAAATAGAACAGAACATTTTAAAATTACTCATTCACTGATAAATTATATTAAATTTGTTTCAGATAAAGCGATCGCTTATATTATAAAGATGCACCTGATGAAATTACTTTAGATATAAGACATAATGACGAAACAACTTGCTATTAATTATTGATTATTTTATATGAAAATATCAGATAGAGTTCGCTTGAGTATCGCCGTAGGAATAGCGAAAATTGTTACAAATATAGTGCGATCGCTGAAATTGGGTGCTGCTTCTGTGTTACCAGGGTCAATATCTCGGCGTTTACATCCCCGTCTGCTTTCTCTACTATTCGAGCAAATAAAACAGGGTGTAATTTTAGTTGTGGGGACAAATGGCAAAACTACAACTTCTTTACTACTGAAAACCATTTTAGAAAATCAAGGCTATAAAGTAACTCACAACGCCAGTGGTGCAAATTTAATCAATGGTTTAACTGCTGCGTTGTTAGCAGATGCAGATATTACAGGTAAGTTAGATTCTGATTATGCCATTCTAGAAGTTGATGAAAATGTTTTACCCCTGGTACTAAAAGACTGTCAACCTAAATATATCCTGGGATTAAATTTATTCCGCGATCAGTTAGATAGATATGGTGAAGTAGATACTATCGCTCAACGTTGGGGAAACGCGATCGCAACTCTCCCCGAAAGCACTACAATTGTTCTTAATGCAGACGATCCGACTCTGGCTTATTTAGGGCAAAATCTCAAGCAAAGAGTGATCTTTTTTGGACTCAATGAACCAGAATTGTACTTAGAAGCTATACCCCATGCGGTAGATTCTATTTACTGTCCTAGTTGTGGTCATCTCTTAGATTATCAAGGAGTATATCTCTCTCACTTAGGAGACTATAAATGTCCCAGTTGTGGTTTTGCTAAGAGTGAAACAGCAATTAACTCTCAAGAATGGTCACAAATTCTCATTGGAGTCTATAACAAGTACAATACTATCGCAGCAGGACTACTAGCTTTAGAAATTGGCATTGAGAAAGAGTTAATATTTGATGCTATTAAAAACTTTAAAGCAGCTTTTGGTAGAGCAGAAGAATTAACTATAGACAATAAGCATATTCGCATTCTCTTGTCGAAAAATCCTGTAGGAATGAATGAAACCATCCGCGCTGTTAAGGATATTCAACAACAAGGAAAAGCCTCTGTTACCTTACTAGTCCTGAACGATCGCATTCCTGATGGTACTGATGTATCGTGGATTTGGGATACAGACACAGAACAACTGGTACAACAGGGAGGAACATTAATTGTCAGTGGGGATCGCACTTACGATATGGCGTTACGCTTACAGTATAGTGGGGAAGAATACGAAGAATCAGCCAGACCTTTTCAACTAATTGTAGAAGAAGATTTATCCAGTGCTATTAATAAGGCTCTCTCGTTAACTTCTGTGGAAGAAACCTTACATATTTTGCCCACTTATTCGGCCATGTTAGAAGTCAGAGAAATTTTAGTCGGTAGGAAGATATTATAAAAAATTTGGCTACTCTCACTAGGAGAATAGCCTTAGCATTTACTAATAAGTAATTTAACTCAAAGCAGCATCACTACGGTCATAGGTTTTTCGGAAACTGCTGTGAGGTTTACCTTGAATGTTTGCCCAATAGTCTTTGTCAACTTCTACACCGATTTCGGCTGCGGTACGACGAAGAAGAGATTGTTGACGATGTTTAATCAGATGGTGACGACGACTCATTAAAGAACGAGCTTGGTTTTGAGCGGACATAAGTTTGAGCCTCCGAATTGCTGATTAAATTGCTTTTGATTAATTTGTCAGTTTTTTGCGCCTCACACCATAAATATATCAAAATTCTGTAACAAAAGCTACAGAATTACTTGTTTAACAAAAATTAACTTTGATTGAATCCTCTAAATTTCAGGGATGAATTTATCAGGTTTAGCAACATTCCGCACTAGTCTTCTACAACCAGCACAATCGCAACCGTATCGCTCAATAGCTTTGTCTGCTTCAAAATCGCTTTGTTTGATAGCAGCAGCATCGTATTGATTACAACCACAATCAAAAAAAGGATAATCAGTTTCTCGTCTGGGAATATCGATTATTTCATTGTTGTTGATATCTGGTGCAGTAAAAACGTATTCAGTAGTAGTGTTAGCTCTTGCTGAAGTAGGACTTAAGAGAGTTAAGGCGACTGAACTAGAACAGCCTAAAACAGTTAGTAATTTTTGGTTCATGAGTGTTAATGGTAACTTTGCCACCCAGTTTAGCAATTCAAGACTTTAACTGAGATAAGGGATGAGGGATGAAGGACATCAGAACAGTAATCAGTAAGCAGTAATCAGTAAGCAGTAATCAGTAATCAGTAAGCAGTAATCAGTAATCAGTAAGCAGTAATCAGTAATCAGTAAGCATTAATCAGTAATCAGGGATCAGGAAATAATCAAGAGATGCTGACCTACTTTCCTCACAATTCATCCCTCATCATTAATCCCTGAAACTATAGTTTGTCAAAAACCAAAATTTTAGTGTAACTTCATACTTAACAATAAAAATTCATAATTGCTCAAAAGCAGTTGGCAAAAATTATGTCCACAGGGTTATACTCGCGAGCTATAGTCAGTGACATCCTCCGTCAGTTTACTGACGGCTTCCCAATAGGAGTGATCGCAGCCCTACTTCCCCGTGCCTCTTAGTTACTTGACATCCTCCCAGCGTCGGAGACGCGGGATTCCTAACTTCACAGTATTTAGGAGTTTCTGTTTCTAATCCACTTATCTAGCCCACTTTGGTACAAACGATATGCTATCTCCCACAGGAACTGACCCTGACAGTACGAATCCACAGACATTTTGTTTTACTTCCACGCTATGCCCTAACGCAGAAGGATTTAAAGACCTATTGAGTTTTAAGTTTCTCTTTCTCAAACTATGTCGCCCCTGTCCGGTCAGGTATTTCCTTTTGGTCGAGCATTTTGATTGGAGAGTTTCCAATTTGCCTCTCGTGGCACACTTGGGTGCATTGGCATCCACATTGTACAACGAATACAGCTTTTGCTATATGAAGATTTCGCTTCCAACTTGTAAAGCTATGACCGATAAGTTATCGCGCTCGCTCTCTCACCGCAGGTGCGCGGAGCGACCCCGCCACGGGACGTGGGGGTCTTCCCGCTCGCAAGATAAAGATTTATTCATCTCTATGGGATCAAAAATACAAACCGACAAACCCTGACCAAAATTGATCCCACTGACAAATCGAGAGACTTCTTTTGAAGAAAAGTTAAATAAAATGAATCCATCAAACTTTAAATCTGGGTCAAAATCCCGTTTTCGTAGTTCTAAACGCCAAGAATTAGAAGTTGATTTTTCTTTAGTTTTAGTGATCGCGTTGGCTTTAGTAGTAGCTACTTATGCAATATTGTTCCCTTTTAAAGAATCTGCTATTGGAGTGTTGTTATACGATAGGGGATTTACGCAAATTATCGTAGTAACTCTATCAGCAATTGTGATTGCAATTACTATACTCAAATATCGCCTAATAAAGCCAGAATATAAAACTTTAAGTAAAATTTGGATTGCGGAGCATATTCCTCTAGATCGACCAGAATCAGAAGAAGTAGCCTATCTCCAACAGAGATTGTATCAAGATGGACATTTAGTTGCTTTACGTTGTAGCCGTATTTTAGGTGCTTACATCCAATCAGGAGATCGCGCTGGTGCTACGGAATTTGCTTTAGATGATGCTTCTTTTTACCAGAGTGCTTCAGAATCATCCTATTCTCTACCCCGTATTTTAGTCTGGGCGATTCCTCTATTAGGATTTATTGGTACTGTAATTGGTATTAGTGAAGCAGTTAGTGGTTTTTCTGGGTTTCTCGACCAAGCAGGAGATGTAGAGCAAATTAAAGAGGGAATTGGAACGGTTACAGGAGGTTTAGCAGTTGCTTTTGATACTACTTTACTGGCTTTGTTTCTCAGTGTCTTGGTCATGATTCCTTTAGTTTTAGTGGAGCGTTACGAATCTCGTTTGCTTTTGGGTATAGACATTTTTATTAGTGATAAGCTACTGCCTAGATTTAGAGATAAAAACCAAGGTCTGAACGAAAAAGCTCTTAAAAAAGCGGTTCAAAGTGCCATCAATGAACATTTACCCAAACCTGAAGCTTTAATTGAACCTGCTCAAAACTATGCAGAACAAGCAGCCCAAGCCTTAGCACAGGGATTTTTAGCAGAAATTAGCAAAGTACAGGATGTTAGTTCTCAAGTAATTTCACAAGTAGGAGAAGTCAGAGAAATTGCAGCCCAAGATCGTCAGGAATTTATGAAGTTTTTTGCACAACAACAGCAAGCTAATCAAGAGGCTATCTCTTTAATCAACGCTACTATTGAAGATATAAGACTCAGACATATTACCCTAGCAGAAGGATTGAGTTCTCAATCTCAAGAGATTAGTCAACAACTGGGACAAGTGGCGAAAACTTTAGAAACTAGAGTTATTGCTTTAGAAAAAGCT
>JAAUYJ010018412.1_pt1 | contig 15140 bp, 19 predicted proteins | sample 7278031 | NCBI WGS metagenome assembly JAAUYJ01 (sample SAMN14350222, study PRJNA611818) | marine sediment metagenome | isolation source: surface marine sediment (1.8m) | place: French Polynesia: Moorea | collected 2018-08 | reverse complement strand
GCAGGGAAACCCTCACACCAAATGCATTGTCACATCGGTCCTGCCCACAACAGGGAATGCATCGCCGCCGATTCATTTCATTGACGCATCGCTATCATGGTAATTGGCTACTTCAGCCCGTACTACTCTGCTCCCTTTTCTTGCAGATAACTCACTAAAGCAAAGCTAAACCCCGTCCCTACGGCGGTATGAGGGAGGTAGGAGAAAAGAGCAGCGAGAGGGAGGGCGAGAGAGGAGTGTCACATTTCACGGGTAATGACGGCCGACGCTATACACCGCGTCGCTTATTGTATACACTGAACGGAGCCAATGCGGGCGGGCAGTAAAAAGAGAGTGACGACCGAACGAGCCGACGGAGCTTCAAGCAACGAGTCTCCTTCTCTTCCAGACCTATCACAAACGGGAGCCTTTTTTGCACCTCTGTAAAAAAGAGTAATAGAAGAAGAGAGCCTTCTTGAAACCATACTCCAGCTTTTGTGGTTGCACGATTTCCGAAAAAAAAAGGCCGCAGCGAGAATTCGACAAAAAAAATCCGTGTGTGTGGGTGCAGTCTGCAAGTACGGCGATAGATGCGGAGTGCAGTACCGCCTCCTCCTCTCCGCCGAAGCCACCATATTTCAACACGCTCCGACCAAAAAAGGGAGCGAATACGGTGGGAGGGAGGAGAAGGGGGCAATGCAGTTACCAAAAGGCGCACACGAAAGACTGTTAAATTCCCTCCGACGATGACTACGCGCTGAAAAGAGCTTTTATGGCACAGCAAAAACTGCATGCGATTTGGAGGGGACGGACGAATGGCAAAAAGGCGAATCGTGTGCCTGACATTAAGAAGTTGCAAGAGTTGGTTCTGTCGTTCTGTCTTTCTTTAGCGTTCCTACCTTTTGCTTCTTGCTGGGTGGCTGTCCCTGGTAGTCCTGGCCGTTCGTCTTCCCGTTGGAGGAGGCCGCGCCGTTGGATTTTGACTTCTTGGACGAGGAGGAGGACAACTTCACCTTGCCGCCCACCGCCTTCCCCTGCTGCTTGGCCACCGCGGCCGTGACCGCGGCCACCACGCTGCTGGCGTTGAGGGTGGCCGGCACGGCAGAGCTTGCCCCGTCCGCGGAGGCGGCAGAGGCAGACCCGCCGTTCACTGCGCCGCTGCTGCTGTCGCTGCTGCCGTCCTTCTCGCAGCCCTCCTCGTTCTGCACGATTTCCATCTTCCCGTCCGGGTTCTTGGTGGAACCCTGCTTGGTCCTCTTAAACTTCATTTTGATGCCTTTGTCGGCTGCTGCTGCTCCTTGAGCCGACGACGGTGAGGGCGCGGCATCCGAGGAGGACTCCTTTGCACTGTCCTCCTGGGGAGCCGTCGTGGTTGTCGTGGTTGCTGTGGGAGCCATCTCCGCTGCAGTCGTCGTCGCGGGAGAGTTCGGCGCTCCCTCGGTAGCTGCCGGTGAAGGAGGGGTGGAGGAAGTCGACGACGAAGCGGGGTTTCTCGCGCCCGTTGGCTGAGCCGTAGCCTCCGCTTGGTTCTGAGTCTGGTCGGGAGTCTCGACGATTGTGGCGGTCTGCGTGCCGGTCACGGCTCCCGAGCCGCCGTTTCCGCTGGAGGAGGAGGAGGCAGACGAGGACCCTCCACTAGACATAGTACTCGAGGCGGCGGCCGCGGCGGCCGCGGAGGACGAGGACGTCGCCTGCTGACCTCCCTTGTCGAGGTCGGCGTCCAAGTCGCTCAGCAGGTTGCCGACATCCACGCCGGGCCAGTTCTCCTCTTCCTCCTCCTCGTTGTTGCCGCCTCGGTCGACACTCTTCCTCTTGCAAGGAGGGGCGGGATCCGGTGATCCGGATTTCGGCGAGGGCGAAGGCGAGGGAGCCTGCTGCTGTTGCTCCCCCTGCTGTTGCCCCTCTGCCGATGCTGCCGCTGTAGGCGGGGTAGAAGCTGTTGTGGTGACAGTGGAGGTCAGGGATTCTTGCATTGGTCACACGAGAAGGCTCACTGGCCTCCTCTGCCCCACGGCTGAAGCATTGAAACCTCGCAAAACAAAGAAGGCACTTGAGGCGGGAACCTTTTCTCTGATGTCATGGAGACACGAGTAGTGGACGGCTGAACACACCTGAAAAGGAAGAAGATACAATAGATATACTTCAAAAAGGTGCCTACTTAGGAAAACTAGCATGTCACGTGTCTAGTTCATCCCCTCGAGTTGAAACCCACGAAGCAAGAACGCCCAGTCGCACTTTAACCTGGAGAATTTTTACGCCCTCCTCGTAACAGAAATGGGAAGAAAATCGCAAACGCCCGCGGTCGAAAAGAGGAGAACTAGGGTGGTGTAGGCGTAAAAGGGAATTGCGTTTATGCTGCTCTTAGACCCCCTCCCTCCTCCGGCCGAGAGCTAACTCGGTCGTCAGCAACTTGAAATGTTTGTTCAACGGCTAATCTTTATTGGACAGTTGGGAACACACTCCACGCTCGGAAAGAAGAAAGGAGGAGGGGGGGGGGAGAAGAGACGTGTGTGTGCATGTGGCTACGTGCGAAGCAAGTGAAAGAAGGCCATTTCTTTCCTTTTCCTCCCTCTCTTACTGCCCTTGGTCCCTCCTGTGTAGTAGTGCTCTACCCTCGTTCGTGTGGATCCGCTCTCACTCTCAGACGCTTCCCTTCCCCCTCACCCTCTTCGCCTTCAGGAAAAGAGAGGGAAGAACTGGGTAGGCAAACATTACGGAAAGGAGGAAGAGAAGGGGGGGAGGGGGCAAACTTTTCATGCGCCCCCTTTCCTTTCCTTCTCCTCGCCGCGGCTCGCGACAAAGTCGACAAGCCTCAAGTCGAACTATCGTAACAGCAGAGGAAAAGCGGGAAAAGGGGGCGCGGATCGGATCTGCGGCGGAGACGTCTCAGTAAAACAAAGATCTGATAACGAAGAAACGGGATTCCCTCTTTCCACTTTTCCTGCCTTTTTCTTCGAATCCTTCTCCTCCCTCTCGTTCGTCAGGAGGGCGAAAAGTCGAAAAAGATATTTTTCCCTTTCCGACTCAAGGAAGCAATAAAGAGACTCCTCGTTATCCATCCTCCTCTCCTGGCCCCCGCTGCTCCCTCCTCCGTCTGTCCCCTTTTATCTACGAGATAACCGCCGCCACCAGGGAGGAGCAGTCATCCATACTGCGCCTCCCCTTCCTTCCCCTCCTTCCTACCAGGTATCCAACTGACCACAGACCGAGGGAGGGAGGGGGGAACGACAGGGTTTGAATCCAATCAGCCACAAGCGTCCAGATACCTATCGGCAGGCAGCCCGTGAAAAAAAGGGAAGAAGAATGAAGGGGAGAGGGGGGGGGGCTCCCGCCGCCGCCGCAGGTCCAAACCACCCTAAAGTCAGCTCTGGCACGCCTTCCTTTCGATCCCTCGCGGCCATAAGTGGCGGCTGTGGTTCCCGCCCCAAACACAGATTGCCCGCTCCTCGCTTGGCCTGGGATGAAAGAGGACAGCGTGGATCGCGATATCTGTCTCCATTCCCTCTCCCATACACGTACCTAGTCGACAAGTCGTCCTAAAAAGGCACGAGGGCAGCGCGGCGGCGGCGGCAGAAGAGGGCCCTATTTCTCCCGTCCCGTCACACAAGCAGCACACATGTGGGTGGGATGGAGTGAGAAAAAACGGCAAACAAAGAGACTGACGGGCATCGTCATCATTGATGTTTCTGCGGCGGCAGCGGAGAGGATTGAAGTAGTCTTGACACTCGTTCGCCCCTCACATCCTCTCTCCCCTTCTCCCTCCCTCTCTTGACAAGATAAGAGAAAACTAAAGTAAACAGTGGCCTCCTCAATACCCGCGACGGACGGGTGTTAGCTCTCTTTTACGTTCCTTGAAAAGAAGCTTACAAGAACGTGTGCGTTAATCAACAGAACAGATACAGTAGGAGAGACGAGAGAAGGGATGATAATGTTCTCCGCTTGCCGAAGAATAGCCCACGCCGTCATTCCGACAATGACAGATTCGCAATCCCGGCACTTCGGAACGATGCATTTGGCATCACGTTTCCACCACTCTTCTCCGCCTCCCTCCTCCCCTTTCCCATACAGCGGAGTTGTAAACAGCCATCAAGTTACAAGAACCCTCTCCCTTCTCATACCCCTTTCCCAACACACAACTCCAGACTGCGGACGAGAGTGCCGTTGACAGCCGCGGAGTGGATCGAACGGAGGCATGCCGCCGCGCAAATGCCTCCTTCCAGAGTGAAGGGGCTCCACTCGACACAAAACTTATCGCCCCTTCTCCAATCCGCCCCTCCAAGATGACTTAGTCAACCGCACACACACGCACAATATTGCCTGCTGTGACGGGCGGCGGTCAATTCCGACTAAAAAGGGGGAGTACATACATACTACAGTGATCCTTTCTTTCCGCGCGGCGATCGGGGGAGGGGACGCGTCAATGCCATTAAGCTTATCATGGCAATCAATTACAGCACAAAGGGAGGCGGCCGGGACGGGCGGCGAGAATAGGAAACAAGAGTGACCGACCAAACGAGGAGGAGGAATCGACCGAAGGACTACCTCCTCCTCCTCCTTCTCCTTTCTTGGCCCATCCGCCGCCTCCGCCACAGGCGAGATCCTTTATCGGTCCAACTCTGCCTCTCTTCCTTCTTCTCCCTTTACTGCTCCCTCCTCCCCATCCTGTGCTATGTGCTTGCGTGTGTGCCTCCCCCCTCCCAATGGGCTTTGCCATCATCGCCTTGAGCTCTTCTCCTCTGCCTTAACGTCAGATCCAGAAAAAGTCTCTCTCTCTCCCTCTTCTCCCGAAGCTGTTGAGACGGGGGAGGCACAAGTGAGCAAGATACCGCGCGGTGGTAGTACTACTGTGTAGCAGTAGCAGTCTGCTCATTCCTCCTCCCTACTTAGTGCCTCTGGCGGCTCAAAAAAAAGGGAGGGGGAAAAGGAGGAGAATGGGGTGTATTGGTGAGGGCGGCGGCGGCGGCTCCAGCAGCTGCAGAGTTGGTCGTCGTCGCCCCCCCCCCTCCCCATTCTTTCCCCCCTCCTCGCTCCTTCCCAATGGGTGGGCTGGATGGCTGGCAATCTGACAGAAAGGGGGGAGGGGAGAAAGAGAGGTGCGCTGTGCTACTGTGGACACTTTTTGAATTGCCGGGTTTTTGGCGGCAGGAGGAAGGAGGTGGCGGAAACCAGTTGGAGAAAAAAACATTCCACGCCTTCTCACTTCAACACCCCCTCTTTCCCTTCCCCCCTCTTGTCTGCCCAATGCCCAGATGGGCAAAAAATAGTCGCTCTGTAGCTGCCCTCATTCTTTTTAGTCCCCTGGTTCCCTCCGCCATTCCATCTTGTCCTCTTCCTTCGAGAGATAACATCTAGCAACTACTAGAGCGAGTGAGCTCGGCGGCAGTCCTAAAAGTGGCTCCTCCTCCAGAAATGATTCCCCGGCGAGAACTGCTTGTACGACGAGCCATCATTACTCAAACAAGCAACTGCAAGGGTATCTTCTCTTCCTCCTCCCCCTTTCCCTCCTCTTCTCCCTCGAGCAAGGCCGCCTGGCCATTACTCTTGCTTCTTCTCCCGAGACAGCCACATACTTCGCCAAGATAGGGGAGGAGGATCGAAGAAGAGGGGGGTTGCACAGGGGGAGTACCGTGTAGTAGTAAGACACGAACGTGGGGACGAGGAGGATGAGATCGCCCCTCTTGCAAACCCGCTCTCCTTTGCCCTTCCCCCTATCCGATTTCCCCCCTCCCACGAACAAGCTGCATTAATTTTCCCTTTGATATCGCCGGCACGAATGGACTCCACTCCCGATAGTCGCAGTTGCACAACCACCTTTGTTCCCTTTCAAACCCGGCCCCCTTTCCTCGCCGTCGCCGTCGTCCTTCCAGAACAACAAAGGCCAATGTGCGTGGGTGCTGCCCTCGAATCGGCCCCCATCTCATGCCGCAAAACAGAGCCGCAAGAAGGGAAAGAAAACTCCTTTTTCCGTTTACACGGCCAAAAGCTCTTTTTTCATTGCCTCCTCTTTTTCCGCCCCCTTCCCCCTCTCTTCCCTCTCCCATCCCAGCCGTTAAAAAGTTTTCTCCCCATTCTCCCCCCCCTCTCCCTCGCCGCGGGTGGTGCAAGGGGGGAGAGAAAGAGAGAGAGAGAGAGAGAGAGAGAGAGAGAGAAGGCACAGTGGAATCGTGGTACCTACACAACAGAAGATATAGAGGAGGAGCAGAACGAGCGAAGCGCGATGTCCGCCCAATACGGCTCCCTTCTTCGTCCTCCTCCTCTCTTTCCTCTTCCTCTCGGCCCCACCTTCGGGCGAGGAAGAGGAAGCAACCCTTTTCAGAGTTCCTAATCAACTGCTAATCGCGCGAGAGGAAAGAGAAGACCCCACTCCCTCCTCCCCCTTTCTCTTTCTCTTTTTCGGTGCGTGCTCCCTCCCTCCCTCCCCCTCTTCCGCCCTTCTCCTCCTCCTCCTCCGCCCCACTTCTTTTCAATCCCATTTATTTGATCGCCTCCTCCTCCTCCTCCCTCTTCTGCCCTTATCTCGCCCGACGCCAGAAAAAGAGAGAAGAGAGAGCGAAGTAGTAGAGCTGTGTAGCAGAGTGGAGGAGGGCGTCGACGACTTTTTTTTCCCCTTCGGCCTTTTTCTCTCCCCCCCCCCCCTCCCCCCGTCTCGTTTTATCTATCCCCGAGACCAGAAAGAAGGGAGGAGGAGGAAGCCAGACTAGATCCGTACAAGGGGGGATACAACTGGGAGGAGGAAATCGGCTAAATGCACCCTCGTCCTCCTCCTTTAAAGCGCACAAAGGCCCAGGGCCGCCATTACAAGGGAGGGAGAGAGATCGCTATATAGGCGCCACTCGCCAAAAATGCACACGCGATCGAAAAGAAAGACAGGCTGATTAATTGCCCCTTTCAGCCAGCCGGCAGTCCAATAGTGCAAAGAGACCCTCAACGAGCGCTATACCCTATAGTTATTCGCGCCCTTTTTCATTTGCAAAGAACAAGAAGGTTTTGCCACGGGGGCCTTTGTAAGGGCTCGTAGTACTGCTGACCTTTTAGGCGGAACAAAAGAGGGGAGAGCCACAATGAAATTATATCGGGGGACAATTAACTCCTAAATTGACACCTCGTCTCGCCAAAACAAAGAGCAAACAGCGGAGAAACCGATGAGGCTGGCTTACCTCCACGAGATTGGGTCTGCAGGGAGACCGCTCGATCTTGGGGCACCCCTCCGGATCGGTGATTGCCCGGAGTGCCCCGACGGCGAGCCGGTGGTCAAGCCCGGGACGCGGCGACGTCGACGCCCTCCGGGACAATTTGTCGAGTTCACTCTCTCCGAAGACTCCGGCGGAGACTCTCACGGGGCTCTCTCTATTCTGCGGTCACTGTGTAACAGCACTGGCTTCCCCGGTTTTCGGGTCACAGGTCGCCGGGTGGACACTCGGGTTTGGCTGCACTGTGCGCGTGGCTCCCCCTGCGCGTTCGTCGGGTGACTGAAAAGCGTTTCTTTCGCTCTTTCTGGCTGCGGCGGAGGGCGAGGGAGGAAGAGAGGAGGAGGCGCGCGCACGGGGGAGGAGAGGGGAGGAGGAGGGCGCCAACAGAAAAACGACCGAGAAGAGAACAAGAAAGACGAAAAGGCGGAGGGAAGGCGAACGAGAGCCAAGGAACCACGAGACGGAAAGAGGGTTTTTTTGCACACTCACAAGGTCTCGCTAGTTCATTCTCATTCGATTTCGTGATAATCAATTAGGCGTATGAGTAGTAGTGAGATAAATTAGAAATCAATGTTTTACATGAAGCTACTAATAGCTACAACTACTGCATGCTACTTTAGTAGTTTTTCTTGGTTCTTGAATAAACCTCGGGCGGAAAACTTGCCTGATCTCTCGAGTTTTGTCCTTTGGAAAGATTCCCCATCTCAAGATTTCCTTAGAAACAAAGAACAATTAGGATGCCTTTAAATATATTGCGAGGAAAGTACTGGTTCTCCATGCAGCTAGGGAGACTATGTAAAAACACATCAAAACCGGACGCATTTTTTCCCGATACGCGAGATATATTTCCATTCAGCGAACATGCGCCCCTCTAATTCCGTACGTACCGATAGACTATCACCCCTGTTCACTAGCTCATGATCATGAATCTGCTACTGCTCCTCCTTCTCTGGCGGAGGACAAAGAGAGCTCAGAGCTAAAAGGAGAGTGATCATACTTCACTCGAATATGACTCCCCTTCTCCTCAGTCTCGCTTCGCTCGGCGTCGGAAGGGGGAGGAGTGGAAAAGAACTTTATCTGTCAGCGAGACCTCGTCTCACTTTTGACACCGAAGGAGGAGGGGGAGGAATGAGAAGGGGGGAGGGGAGAAAGAGACCACAGCGCGAGCTCACAGAGGGAGGGAGGGGGTCGTTAGTGAAAATTACTTCTTCCTGTAGCCGCAAAACGAACGTTCACGGAGGCGGAGGAGCTGCTGCCGCCGGCGTAGTGGAGGAGATCCAGTTACCGCGGCCACAGCAGCAGCAACTCGGCCGCCATGGACGGACGGACCGTCGCCGCCGCCTCCGTCCTCCTGCGGCTTCTTCCCCCCTCAGTACTCGAGTCGGTCGTTTTCGGCGCCGCCGCGGCACAATGCTGGGAATGGAAAAGAGGGGAGGGTGGAGGGAGCGCGGTTTTGTAGCGAAGCGAACGACGGACGGAGGGACGGAGTCGCGGCGGCGTCGAGACAAGAGGATTGGGAAGAGGGGGGAGCGGAACGTGTTGTTGATTTGCCAGAAAAAGAGGTCCGCGCTACACTGCGCTTTATTCGTCGCGGATAAGGGTTTTTATTGCCCTCAATGAATTTTCGCGTTGGATAGCGGAATAGGTGGCCGACCGACGGGGAGAAAGATTGCCCAGACAATTACCGCGTGAGACAGATAAGGCTTCCGAACTTTTTTATCGAATATATATAATTTATTTCTGCCTAGTGTCGACGGATTATCGTATCGACATGCGAGCACCAAAATAGGGCGATGTTGCGTTGTTGCACAAGTGGGAAGTACAAATTTTTACTCTCCGAGCAGTTGCATGTAGTAAGTGGTATATAAGGTGTGATTCCGAGCCCCTCCGTGTCCGCCTGGGACCTCATAGTAGGGCAGCCTTTTTTAGAAACCGTGCTATTATTATTGTCCTCCATTCTTTCATCTTCTTTCACAATTTCGCCCTGAGCTGCGCCTGCAGCAGCGCCGTCCTCCGCTCCCTCAGCCTTTTCTCCTCCTTCTTCCTCTGCTTCCACTGCGAGAAGGCCTGGTCCGCCGCCTCCCTGTTGGCCCGGTGGCGGCTCGAGTCGGAGGAGTTGCAAGAGTCCTCAGTGGAGTGGGAGGAGAGCGAAGAGTTGGAGGAGAGAGAGTTGCGGGAGATCTTCCTCTGGAGGAGAGGCACGGAGGAGCATCCGTTGCGCCTGGGAGGGGCGGCGCCGCCACCGCCCAGGAAGGAAATTGACTTTCTGCCTGAGAGGGAGGAGTTGGGCGGAGGGGGAGGGGGAGGCAGGAGGAGGCCCTTGGAAGATGGCATGGATCTCTTTCCGTTCAGGATGGGAGGAGGCGCGGGGGAGAGGGAGGAGGACGGCGAGGGAGACATCGAGTCTCGTTTTCGCCGCGAGCTGCCGTCGCAGACGCCGTTCCTGTTGTTGTTGTAGGCGTCGCTCAGCTCCGGCAGCGACTGGCTGCTGGATAGCGACCTGTTCCTCCGCTGTTGGGCTCCCGACTTTTGAGAGGACCTCCCATTTCCGCCGCTGTTCACCCGAGAAACCGTCGTGTTTGTCGGAGTTCGGGCGCTGTTGCTTACGGAGGAAAAGTCTTGGCTGTTGCTCCTGTTGGAACGGTTCAGCCGCTGTGGGGGGGTCGGAGTCCGTGGCCTGCCGTTTTCACCCTCTGCACCGTCATCGCTGCCGTTCAGAGTTCTTGCTCTCATCGCACTCCCGCTCCGCGAACCCTCTCTTCCCGTAATGAGGGTTCCATCAGAGGACGGCGACCTGTCGGCCACTTTATTCCTCTTCTGTTTCACCCCGCGGCTTTCCAGCACAGCTTTGTCAGTTGTTGTCTCCGGGGCCTCCCCCTCCCCCTCCTCATCGTCCATCCCCACCCCTTCACTGCTACTACTACTGCCCCCGTTATGGCTGTTTGGCACGTAACCCCTTCTTCTTCCACCCCTTCCACCTCCACCGCCGACACCAGAGTTCTCTTCGCCGCGCCAGCTTGCTGTCTCTCCTTCCCCCTCTTCCTCTTCCTCCTCCTCCACTTCTTCTGCAATTTCCTCTCCTCTCTCTTCCCCCTCTCTCCAACGCTCCTTTTCTTCTTGTTTCCTCTCTTCTTCTTCCTCCACTTCCGACTTTCTGCCGCTGCTTAGGAGCGTCCTGGTGGACACGGCCGACACGCTCTCCGACGTGACTGTCGAGTCCTGAAAACACAAGGAAGCGTATGGGCTCGTCCATGTTTAATCTTTGCCTGTCTGACCCTCACCATTGACCACTCGTCGTGTCTGGCCTCCCCCACAAAGTGGCCGATGTCGTCAATCACCACGATCTCCTCTCCCGAGGAGGACATTGACGAGGGCCCCTCCTCATCCTCCTCATCGTCGTTGTAGACCCCGACACTTCTGTGCTGCAGCCACCGGATCTCGACCAGGGAGGAAGACCTCCTCCACCTTAGGCGGTCCGCCACATGGGAGTCGTCGGAAACAGGATCTTCCAGCAGTCGGCGGTTGGCCTCGTCCTGTTCGGGGTGGAAGTAGTACCGGTATTTATGCTCAAACGTAGTAACAGCAGTAGCAGCAGTAGCAGCAGCAGCAGCAGCAGCAACAGCCAACATAAGAAACCCTAGTCCCTAGAGCCTTCCCGCTCACCAGCTTGTCAGCCACGTCGTATGGCGGCGGCGTGGGCGGGTACCACTCCTCCTCGTCGTACCTCCCCTCAAAGAGGGCGGTGGAGGACGTCCTGGCGGCCTCGGCCGCCGCCTCATCCTCCAGCCTCATCCTCTGCTGCAGCCGCCGTCCATTCAGCAAGGCGCCCGGGGCTCCTATGCAGAGGTCGTCCAGCGAGAGGCCACTGAAGTCGTAGATATCTTCCTCCATGGCTTTATCAATACTTTTTTCCTCCTTTTCTCTCCTCCTGACGCCTTGTGGCTCCTTGCGCCCCTGCCTCTCCCGCTCTCTTTTCCTCCTCCTTCTCGTCCTCCGCGGGGCTCTCTTCTGTCTGCAAGTCACTCACTCATGCCGTCGACCGACCGACCGACCGACCGGCGCCAGAGGGGAAAAGGGGGACAAGGCAAGAGGAGGGAGGGGGCAGAAGAAGGCTTGGGAAAAGGGGGAGGGAGAAGGCAAGGCTGAGGCTGGCTTCGGCCGAGGTGGATCGCGAAGGAGGGACATGCGACGAGGGGCGGCGGTGGCATGGACGAGGCGACCAAGGCTGCTGGGATTAATGCCGACAGAGGAAATGGAAGGAGGGGAAGGGGGAAAATAAAACAGCTTTGGTGACCGTTGGTCTCTGCTCCCAAGGGAGAAGGGGAGGAAACAGGACGGAGGAGGGGTTGGAAAGGAGGAGGAGGTGGAGGTGGTGGGACGCGTTTTCTCGGGCCGGATTTAGGAGGGAGGGAAGGAGGGGGTTGAGACGGGGAGGGGGTTGTTGATGAAGACACGCGAAGAAGAACAAGGAGAGGAGTTTTGCGAAAGCCAATCTTGGGAGCCGCCGCCCGGTGTACCAGCAGGAGGAAAGGAGGAAATGTAGCGAACCAAAGGGTTGTTTTCCCCTCCTTCGTCGGCCACCAGTAGGTGATACTTGTTTTCTTGCCCGTCTTCTTTCTTGGCTTGCTTCTCTTCTCCCAGTCTACCAGGCTTTCTTGTTTGGTTGTTGTTGGCTAAAGCACCTGCCCACATAGGGGTAGGACGGTTAAGATTAAGGAGATTTTACTTCTCACAAAGTACATTTTTCTCATGGGCCACTTGCTCTACAAAGTATGGTGGCTCACCCTCGAGTAGCACCACTGAACTTTTTGATCAGATTCCTTACATTGGTTTCTGAGGTGTTCTGGTTTGAATGTCTTTCGAGTTGGCGTCTGCTGCACCGTTTTTTTCACTTAATTTTTTTCCTGGAGCACGACATCAGCCTTGAGTCACTCTCGAGGTTCAAAAGTAAGACAAAAGAATGTTTATCACACGTTAGGTAACCAGAGCTGTGTAAGTCCACGTCCACCAAGCAGAGTCCCCGTAGCCAACTGAGGTGGTTGACAGCTAGCCAACTCTGTAGAGGCTGCAAGCACGGGGCAAGTGTTGTGTGCTTTGGAGGGTCCCGCTTCCCCCCCTCCGCAGCCTTTCCACCCCCTCCCCTGCCTGCCTTTCTACCCTCTTTTTCTACTACGAGTCTGTTGGTTTGTGTCGTTAGGAATGCCTTTCTACTGTAGCATACCTGCTTGAGTATACGGGGCAGGCAGGTGAAAGGAAGGAAGGAGGAGAAGGAGCCATGCTGGCAAAACGTAAGAAGAACCATGCCAAGAAAGGGCGAGCAGCAAAGCAGCAACCCTCCCCACCTTTCTCCCCCTCCCGTCCCGCCCTCCCCCGCCTCTTTTGCTGTTACCCAACTCATGCCGGTTACCGACAAGCAATCGGGCGAAGAGCAATGTTGATGGTCTCATTTTGCCTCCTACTGTGCTCCCCTCCTCGGCCCTTCCCCTTTCCCTGCCCTGATTGAAAAGACGCTTTCCATCCAACCCTTGTGTAGCTTTCTTAACTCCCCTTTTCTGACGAGGCGCGTTCCCCGGGGAGCAGCTCGATCGCACGCCCAACTGTCCCTCGCACGATATGTTGCAGTCCAGCGTAAAGGGACTGTTGAACAGCAAAGCTCAATACACTTGGCTACATGTACAGGAATTCTGGAACGTCTGACATAGGTCTCCTCAGGAGCACAAAAACTACGTCGTCAATTACCCGACGAAAAAAGTCCAATATACTGCAGAAGCCACACAACACATTGTTCTGTACTAGATAGACATCGCTGGTTTTAAGGAAGAATTTTCTGCAAAGCATTTAAAGCCAGCAAAAAAAGAAACATATTATCTGGAGTGGTCCTCCTAAACTCGAAACATTAATACCTCAAAAAGGAAACACAAAGCCTTTCTTCCTCGGCCCGGGATTGGCTAATCCATTCCTGCTGATCCTAGTAGCGAACTTTTTTTCTTGTCCCAGCTCCTTAACCTTCTTCCCTTTTCGTTCTCCCTCCTGTTCCCCTTCGCCCGTCCTCATGGAAAAAAAATCTCTGAATTTATCTCCCGAGCCATCAATGCTGGTTTGGCTTGAGGCAGCGCAAAAGAACGAGGGGGAGGGAAGAGAAACAGTCTGTCGGTTTGGCGCCGGCGCCCTCCTCCCTCCATCCTCTTGTCATCTCCCCCTCCAAACTGCTGCCGCCTCCAAAAAAAACTTATGGCGGCCGGCCGAAGCGAAGAAGACCTGTGGGGATAAAAAAAGTTGGAGCAGCAGCAGTGGAGGTCGGAGGTGGAGCTCGTTCAAGGGGGGGGGCAATCACTGCTGCCGTCTCCTGCACACATGAGGAGCGGAGGAGAAAAAAAACCGAGGAGGGTTCGAAGCGCCTGACGGGTGGAAGACATGCAAAGAAGGGAGGAGGGGGAAAAATCCACGATATCAAAAGTGAAAAGGAGCGAAAAAGATATAACATTTAGAAACCATTTCTTTCTTGTAGGACTATTACATTTTCTGAATTTGCAAGTATTTGCTTTCGGAAACTTTATTTGCCGACCATTGACGAGAGGCTCAGAAAAGCATCGCAGAAGAGAGGCGAATCTGTAGCTCGCTTAAATCTCTCCTTTCATCTGCCACCCCACCCCAATCCCGATCCCGTATGTGCAGCATTTCCCCTCCTCGCCCATCCTCCTCCTCCTCCTCCGGTCTCTTTCTTTGTCGTTCTTTGCCCTTTTAGCGATCGATACCGAGCGGGCGTCGACGCATTTCCGTCCCCCCGCGCGAGGCTGCGGCGTTCTCTTCCCTTACAGCGCCCTCGCCTCCTGGCCAATAGGAGGCGTTACAACAGGAATTCTCGCCCACCATTGGCCCGCGCCTCCACCGCAGTGGGGCAATGCTAGCCTCGCGCAGGCCATTGGAAACTAGAAAGAAGTCTTGGGGGTGAGTGAGGAGGAATAGGAGGGGGGGAGAGGGGAATAATTGAGAGCGGTCGTGTTATTATTGGCGTGATGGAGTCGAACGGCGACGACGCTTCCATCACCTCCTATATATATGGAATAAAAACTCAAGAAATATGTATCTATTCCTCTGCAGCGAGTCGCACATTACAAACTTCAGTACTTATATTTGTATTTACAAAGTACGGTACATTTGTCGTCAAAGGACATCAGGGCACAGCACATGGCAGTTGCGGTACCAAAAACCTGAATGTTAGGAAAATGATGTGATTTAGTGAGAGAGAAGAAGCCTTATCTCTAAGTTGCTTCTTTTCCCGGAAAAAGCTGTGATAAGCAGCTTTGCTTTCGTCCAAGGAATTGCGAGGAAAGCTTGCTTAGTGCCGCTGGATACTGCTACTGAAAAAAAAAAAAAATCCCTGCTACTGCAAGGAGTAGGGGGAAGGGGAAATGTGCCGTATGGGCGAAAAAAGGAAATCTGTCCCTCCTCATGTCCGTATCACATAGCACTTGGTCTGTTACGACGGCAGTGAATTCGGCGTCGCCGTCCCCCACCTCCTTCCTCCGCTCAGAGCCGCACGCGAGATCACAAACACAAATACGGGTGTGGAGAGAGAGAGAGGGGAAGAAGAGGAAAGGGAAAGAGAGAAGTGTGTGCGCTCTATACCACGGACGGACTCTTTTGCCAGCAGGAGGAGCATACCGTACTGTACGTGCTACATAGGCGAGAAAAGAGAAGCGGGGGGGAAAGTGAAATATACGAGGTAGCGAAATGTTCCTTTGGCTGTCAATGATAATGATTGTTTTCTGTAGACAAGGTTAGTAAGACAGAAATGGTTTGTACCTGTTTAACAGTGTAGTATTTCACTAATTCATCCCCCAACGTAGCCATGTAAAGCTTTTCGTAGTGAGGATGCTGATGGCTGCTTGAAAAGTACTCTACGTAGGTACACAGGGGATTGGAGGAAATTAAAAGGCAAAAATACTTTTCCATTCTTGATACTGATTT
>JAAUYJ010004121.1_pt1 | contig 15141 bp, 13 predicted proteins | sample 7278031 | NCBI WGS metagenome assembly JAAUYJ01 (sample SAMN14350222, study PRJNA611818) | marine sediment metagenome | isolation source: surface marine sediment (1.8m) | place: French Polynesia: Moorea | collected 2018-08 | reverse complement strand
TATTAATAATTTTCATGCACAATTTTGTATCAAAGATTCAAGCAAGCTTCTGCTGCCAACTCGGCCCAGCGGGCAGAACAAAAAAGGAAGGAATAGAATAGAGGACAACAAAAAAGAGTAAACAAAAGCGGAACTTTCCCTCACCGCCGCAACCTTAGTACTAGTCACGCGCATGCGCTCTTCCTCCCTCCTTTTCCCCTCGTCGCACGAAATTTTCCTTCTCCCTCCCCCCTGTACAGGCCGAGAGAAGAGACCAAGCTCTGACGCTTTGCCCGACGTAGTGACGCTTTTGCCTCTTCTTCCTCCGACGCAACAAATGTCAAAATCAATTTGTCAAAAGCCAAAACGGCGACGATGTGCTTGTGTATTTTTGTAAAGCCAAAAATGACGCCCATCGATTTTATAGGAAGACGTGTTGGTCACAATCATGAGGAAAGAAAGCAGCATGAAACGCAATTTGTAAAAGGATGACAGTGTCTTCAGCAAACTTTTTCATGCCCATTGCCAAAGTTCTGAAAGAATACTAGCGTTTCTTTTTTGGTTTAATTTTCAACAACGTTTTAATATTTGTCAATCTAAAAAAAAATGCCTCTGGCATTTTCTATGCTGTCCGTATACGCACCTCCTTTAGGGCTGCGCAGAATCGACCTTGAGCGAGATAAAGAACCCAGCTGACCGAGGAGGAGAAGTCAGAAGTGCAACACGTCGCAAAATCACAGAACAGAAAAGAGAACGAACGGCGCAGATAGAGAAGGGAATCGCGGAGGAGGTGGAGGGAGGCTGCAAGTGCACTATTCCGACCTCTGCGAGGCTGCCGCCGTCCCTCCCGCTGTTTCCAGCCCTTATCTACGTCATTTGCTGTCATCCCCCAAAGAGTTTCTCCGCTCTCGGGACTACTTTTCCGCCATCACCATGAGCCTGATGCTGAGCGACGACGAGGAGCTCATCACCGACCACGATGCGGCGCCGGGGGCCTCCGCTTCCGCCGCCCCGACCAAGTCCGAGGCCGGCCGCGAGGAGACCAAGAAGCTCCTGGGCGGGGACGACGACGATGAGGACGAGGATTTCTTCCTGACGGGCCCCCGTGTGGCCCCCGCCCTGGCGCAGGACGACCGCCTCTCAGGGCTGCAGCGCCAGGTGCGGGAGGTGACCGACGTCATGAGGGACAACGTGGGCAGGATGATGGAGCGAGGGGACAGGCTGGACGACCTGCACATCAGGTCGGAGCAGCTGGGGGCCGCCTCGGGGGAGTTCGTCACGCACTCAACCAGGCTCAGGAAAAAGATGTGGTGGCAAAACACAAGGTACAAAAATTCGCTTCACTTCTTGTAATAGCAAAATTAAAACAAATCAACACATTACATGTAACTTCTTTCAACGCTTTTATCCTTTTGGTTTTTTTTATTTCTAGGACGAAATTGGCCATTGGAACTGGTACAGCTCTGGTTGTCATCATTCTTATAATCATCGCCTGGAGTTGATCTGGCGGCAACATTTTTCAAGCAAAAGCATAGCCTAACAACCATAAGAAGGAAAAATTCCCAGCGCAGCCAAATGCGGAACGCCTTCTACCGCATTGTTTCATAACCCTTATTACTTTCAATCTTGCAGACATCCTATCGAGTGTTATAGAAAGCTTCCCTATCTGAAGTTTTTAAAAGATCTATCAATTACCATAAATAAATCATTTGTACCTTGAATTTTATTAGAATGCATAGACATTATAGGATCCTTCGCTCGCGCAACGATAAATGCACGAAGTGTTAGACATGAGAAGCTTTTTCCCCCCATGACCATGACCCCTTAGGTTCCGTGCCCTGCCCTTTTTCCCCCTTGCGTCAAAAGAGCAAAACAAAAGACGTTCCAAAAAGAGACTTTAAGAGAGAAGAGAAAGCTGAGAAACTGACTTATTGAAAAACACGGCCAACTTGAGCTGGAGGCGGAGATGTCGTCCGCCGTCCCCGTGGCGTCCTCCTCCTCCGTCATGTCCGCCCCGGACGACCCCGACCCCGACCCCGTCACCCTGTCCCCAACCTTGGAGGAACTGGAGGACATCCCCGCTTTCATCTCCAATCAGGAGCAGAAGCTTGGCCTCCACCGGCACGGCATCTGCAAGATACGGCTTCCAGCGCAGTGGCGGCCTCGGAGAAACCCGACTGAGAGCCTGGCCGGGGACGCTGTCTTCCACTTTCCTCACAAGCAGGCCATGGGGAACGCAGACCATGGCGGTGGTGCCAGACTGCTTAGCCTGGAGCCCGTGCCAGCCATCAGCGCCGAGGACTTTGCCGAGCTGGCGCAGGAGCAGGAGAGGCGGGCCAGGAGGCCTCCGAGAGTGTCGCACCAGGAGGCCGAGAGGATATTCTGGAATGAAGCACACAACGTCATGGCCTTCCACAGCGGGGAAGTTAAGGCGAAGCTGGCGGACCCAGACGTCAAAGCAGCAAATTTGTCCCGGCTCGGCGACGGGATTCTCGCCGTCGTAAGGTCCGAGAACCCTGCCTGGATGGAGTCCAATGTTGCCGCAAGGGTTCGCCTGGGGTGCTGGCTGGCCGCGCGGCCCTGGAGGTCTGAGCCGGCGGACTTGTACCTGGCCTGCATCCTCCACTCTGGGTCCGAGCCCACCACCTGGTATTGCGTCCCGCCGGGCCAGGGGAGAAGGTTGGAGCGGCTGGTCAGGAGACTCTTCCCGCGGGAGGGGAAGTCCTGCGCCAACTTTGTCTCCCAAGAAACATGTCTAGTCCCTCCGAAGTTTCTTCGTCGTCATGAAATAACTGTCAGGTTTGTGGTAATTTCCTTTGATTTCCCGTTTCTGTAAAAATTCAGGTTAGTGAAATGAGGAAATCGGCATAGATTTATTCAATTTTTCTTCCCTTACCCCAGGAAAATCGTGCAGGAAGAGAATGAGATGGTGGTGGTCTTCCCCGCCGCCTACCACCTCTCCTTCGACCACGGCCACAACCTGACCGAGAGCGCCAACTTCGCCACCGACCGCTGGGTGGACGTGGCCATGTGGCGGTTGCGGGAAGGCTCTCCCTTCGACCTGACGCCCGTCGTCAAGAAGCACCGGCCGCACCTATTGCAAAAGTGGACAGACGGGCATATCAGTCCTCCGGAGGGCTTGGAAGAAGCCGACAGCGATGAAGGAGCTGAAGAGCCGAATAATGACGAGGACTACTTCCGTTGGGTTGAGGAGAGGCGGGAGGAGGCCAGGGAGGACCTCTTCCGCTTCGCCCACGGGAGGGTGGAGGCGCGTTACGACTACAAGAATGGGAGGCTCCACTGTCCACTGGCCATGACGGCGGAGGAGGACAGAGAGTTTGAGCGGTGGAAGAGGAACTACAGGAAGACTTTCGACGTCTATCAAGTCGCCTCGGCCTCTGGCGGACAGCGGATCAGGGTGGACAGGGAGGGTGGATGCAAAAGATCCACGATGCGTCGTCTGAGAAGCATCCTTAATCTTCCAGAGACGGGACCAGAAAGAGGGCTTAAAGAGCTGCTGGCCGATGGAAGGCTTCAGAAAGTAGGCACCGAAGTCAGGTTCGTCCCAGAGACATACTACGGAAAGGACGTGGAGAAGGGAATGAAAACGCTTAAGGAGCAACAGTCCAAGGCCCACATCCTGGTGGAAGAGAAGACCGCCTTCGTGTACAGGCACGTCATGGAGAACCACATCGAGGCCCTAGTAGACCCAGAAACCAAGAACATCCTGGGAGTCACGGATGCCGTCCCGGAGCTGTCAGAGATTCTCAAGGTGATGTCCATGTCGGAGCTCATCGGGTGCGGAGTGATGAGGCGCGCGGGCGAGAGGAGGGTCAGGATCACCAAGCACGTCCAAGTCAAGGAGAGTCCCTCCGGAAGTCACAAGCAGGAGGTCGAGGTCTACTCGCACACTTCGTCGACGAAGAAGGTCTTCGTTGGGCCGAAGAGTAGGAGAGTGCTGGGGGAGCTGCCCAACGAGGCAAAGTCAGAGGTGGAGGCGGGCAGAGCCACGGTGGACGACGTCCTGAGGAGGGGCGACTTGCTGAAGTATCAGGGAAGGGAGTTCATCACGGTGACTGCGAAGGAGGAAGAAAAGGAAAAGTCGGAGGAGAGTGAGGAGAAGGGGGAGTGCCTGGAGTACATCTACTGGCTCAAAAAGCAGGGGATCGAAGTGAGACTACACCCCAAGAGCGGCCACCTTTTGGCCATCGAAACGTGCAGGTACGGGCATAAATGTTTTTTCTCATTTTGATCCTTACATATATGTTGTGAATTTCAGTGACACCGTTGACCAGAACTTGGTTTCTTCTCTGTCTCATGGTGGTTGGAAGGACCTGGTTGCCTCGTCGACCATGGTGAAGGTCGGGGAAGTGTACGACGCAGTACCGGTAGTACAGAACGCCTCAGATCGAAAGCCGGGGGATCCTACTGTCGCCTCGTGGTCAAAGTCCTCGTCCGACGTTTACAAGTGCTCCTCCTCCTCCGGTCTTGTGGCGGCGGCCGAAGTCACGTGCCTGGCCAACCACCAGAGGAAGGTCACGAGGATCATGACCAGCGGGGTGGCAGGAGAGCGGCTCAGGAGTCCCGAGCTACTCATTGCCCTGGTGGAGGAGGTGCAACAGAAGTGGGAAGCAGAGAGAATCGGGACCGCCTCCGACGCTCCAGAGTTAGAGTCTCTAGTTCGGTTGCCCGAGGTGAAGTTGGACAAGGTGGTGTATTACGACCTTATCCAGCCCGGTGGGAAAACCGTCGTCGTGAAGGCTGATCCAGAGGCCGGAACCATCTTGGACGAGTCTGTGAAGGCGATGGGAGTGCTTGGCAATATGCCCTTGAACTTACTAGTCAAGAAGGGGATCCTAGCAAACAAGAAGACGTTGGCCTCCCTGCAAAAGGACGCCAAGGAGGCCCTGCTGAAGGCGATCGACGCCGACAGCACCGAGGGGTTCCAGGTGCACGTGCTGGGCAGGGCAGTCACCGTGGCCAACCCCTCTAGCTGTGTGGCCTACGTGCTGCAGCCGTCTCTCCCTTTCGACGAGGATGAGGCGAGGCTGCTCTCAGAGGCCGAGAGGACGCTCGCGAGCGTGGTCAGGACTGATATGGAGGTCGTGGAGGACAAGGAGAAAAAAGAGGAGGTCGAGGACGAGGGGTACGACTACGACAGCGACTGCTCTTCAGATCCGGACTTCTACGTGAGTTTTTCTGGAAGGGGGGTGAAATTGTGTTCAAAGCATAACTTTTTCCTCTCTCTTTCGTGCGATAGATCGCCCCCACTGCTCCGACGGCAGAGGCGGAGGCTGGCCCCGCCGGCAAGAACAGAAAGAGGCGCTTCGAGAACCTGGAGGCCTTCTCTGAACAAGTCAGGATGCTGCTGCGCTGTCTGTCCAGAGAGAGCGACGCTGCCAAGGCCTCCGGGGCGGGGGACTCTGCCATCCTGGTCTCGGAGCGATTCCTGGAGAGGTGCGAGATAGCTGTGACCACCTTCAAGAGAGCAAGGGCAATACTTGAGGGGCTGGGAGTCATACAAGAGCACGTAAGAGATCTACGTAGTCCCGAGTCTCCTGACTAGTTCAAAACTGATATTTTCTTCCCTCTCCAGCCGCATCTCCCTTGCCCCGTCTTCAACGGCTACACTCGCGACAGCGTCACCCGAGGCCTGGTCAGCAACGTCCTGGAGAAGGAGGGGCGGCAGGACATCTTTGGCACCTTCTGGGAGAAGTCTCGGGCCATGCTCAACTACCTGATGCGGCTGCCTCCGGGCAGGATGGGCGAGGGCGCCTCCATGAACCAGATGGCTTTGGACCTGTGCCACCCGCGGGAGGGCGACTTCGACGGCGGTATGCTTGAGGAGTGCAGGGTGGGGCTCCAGGTCCTAGAGGGCTGCAACTTGGTGAGTGGCTCTTCGTTTTACATTCCCTTGCGATTTCGTGTGGTGCAAGTAATTTCTAACAGGTTTGCCGAAACTCCCGCGGGTCTCGCCGCGGATACCTGTACTCGTACTGCGGCCCCAACGCAAGGGACGAGTGGCTGGCGGAGGAGTTTGAGGCGCACGAGGTATGTCGGGGAGGGCTTTGAAAAGTAAAAGATCAGGTCAAATAAAATGTTATCATCTCAATGTAAACAATTTTTTGTGGCATGCAGTTAGAAGCGGAGAAGTGAAAGGAGCCAAAAATGGAGAAGTTGTCCGATCATTATCGTTTGCTGTTTCGCACGGGTGCTTGAAAATAAAGTGTACCTACCACTGTACAATAAATTTTATGTGCCAACTGTCTGGTATGTTCCCAAGGAGAATGTTCAAAGTTTTTTGCCGCTCATTTTCTCAGGACGAGTTTGCCCTCAAGCGCCTCTGCCTCCCGGTGACCTGGCGCGAGCACTCTCTGGCCTCCGAACACGACCCGCCCCCGGCCAAGAACATCGTCAAGAACCTGTTCGAGGGGGACGCCAACTCAAAGTTCAAGTACCGAGAGGAGATGACCAAGTACGCGCACACTTTTATTTCCCCCGTCAAAAGAAAATTGGCTTATCTGTCAACTTTCCTATTAATTCCTTTTCCAGGAACATTGACCGATCCACGCTGACGGAGGAGCAGCTCCGCTCGCTCAAGTACATTCACAAGGTGTGCAAATGCAAGCGCAACGTGAGGAAGCATCGGTGCCGAAAGTGCGAGCAGTGCAAGGCGCCAAAGTGCGGAAAGTGCCGCAACTGTCTCAACCCGCCGCTGAAGCAGGCCTGCTCCGGAAAGGTCTGTCTCTTTCCCATCATCCCCAATTGCCCGTGCTTCCGATGAGGAGCCGTGGCATACAACGAAAGGCTGTTCTTAACACCTACTGTACCGGCGAAAGATATTTCTAGCTGCAATGCACAGGACCACAACCTGCTTCTGCGTGTCATGAGCAGCTTGTTTACATAAAATATTACGGAAATTATGTCTGATTGAGTATGTGTCCATTTGGCGCGAAAGGGAATATCTTTAAAGAACAGGGGCCATAAAGTGTTCTTATTGTACGTACTTTATTTTTCACAAGCTCATGCTCAAGGCGACCACCGCGTCATAGAAAAAGAGGGATGGCATAGATATGAGGTTCTTCACACACTGTAGTAGGCGAAATATTCTCGATTTCGCGGGAAAATGCACTTTGGATTTCACACTGCCGAAGTCAGAGGCTGAGGCACTCTTCGACTGCGGGGGTCGGCGGACTTTGGACCCTGTTCTTGCCCCCTTCTCTTCCTGACTTCTATGCCGCTCCTGGGCGCGGCCTCGGCGGAGGGGGCCCAGGCGTGGAGGCTGCCGCGACGGTCGGCAGAGAAGAAGAGACCGGAGGAGGAAGGGCAGGGGTGAGAAGCAAAGTCTGAGATGTCTGCTCGGTGGCCGTCGTGGCAAAACTTGAGGCTGATGACGTTGCCCCCTTTCCGAAGGAATTCGAAAACCTGCACCTCGCTCGGGAAAACCACGACGATCTCCTCCCTGCGCTCCCACCTGACCGACATTGGAGACTCTGCAGTGACATCGTTGAGCTCGTCTTCCAGAGGCACTTCAGCGACAAGCTCACTTGCTCCAAATCCGTCACCAGAGTTAGCAAACACTGCAAGGCGGCCTCTTCCGACCATGGCGTGAAGTTCTTCGTCCTCCTGGCAGACGGCCGCCAAAGAAACTTGACTGGAGAAGGATGTGGCTCCTCCGCCGTTCTTTTCTTGGTTTTCAGAGTTGCCGTTAGTTGATGCTGCCGCTGCCCCCAAGGAGCGTCGCGAGATTCTGCCCGAGGAGGAAACCATGGTGACGACGACCTTTTCCGAGTCTGAAGAAACCGCAACGTCTTCCAGGTCGCCCGAGTTGTGGTGCCAGGTCTCTAGCCTCTCCATGCCTTGGCCCTGCTGGCACGAGAAAACCCATAGCCTGTCAGCACCGTGGGCCACCAGGGTGTCTCCCGACAGCCTGAACCCGTAGGCGGGGCAGCCCACGTCCAGCGGCGTCGACCTCGTCTTGATCAGGAGATCTATTTAGGGAGATCCACATTTGAGATTCGACAAACTCTTCTAAGAACGAAATGCACTGAACACATACCTGTTCCTTTTTTTATGGTCCAGTAGGAGAGGGTTTCTTGTGTCAAAGCAAAGAGCTGAGAAGAGCTTTGATAAAACCGAACCTGGAGACAAAGAAAAATACCGATATATTTCTTGAACATCTTATCATGAAAATAACCTATGAACAGTTCTTTTTTTGGAGCAGGGGGAATAGAGACGTCCCGTTTTTACTATTTTTAAACCAACCTGTAGAAATGGCAGGTGCGCCGTCTCCCTGGCTCCTGCCTTGAAAGCCACGTCCCTCTTGGCGGTGAGGCCCTCCTGCCGGGGGGACGAAGACAGCAGCTTGTCCGGCAGGGACAGCACCATCAGCTCGTTGACCCGGCTCTCGCCCTCGCCCTCGCCGATGGCCCCTGAGGTGGGGATGACCCTTCCGCAGACGGCGAGGTGTCCCCCATCGGGGGAGACGGCCACGGAGGAGGCGCGGCAGGACAGAGCGTACATGCACAGGTGGTCGTATCTGGAAAATAAGTGATTAGCTTTGCCATCATCGCAATTCCAGACTTTTTCTTTGTCCCACCTGGTGATGGAGGCGTAGAACCACTCGTCGTCCATTTCGTCGTCCTGGTCCTGCCCCTCCCTGATCCAGGGCGGGTCGTCCTGCGCCAGGCCCTTCATCATGGCGAACGGGGTCTGACTGACCAGTCCCCACTGGTGCGCGGCGCCGCCCCTCAGCCTCAGGTCCGTTGGAACCGTTGAGAATCCAAGGATTCAAGGAAGCGCCCTACTTTCGGTCTTCGGTCCGTACCGTCCGTTGAAGCCTGAAGGCCTGTTGCTGACTTGCTGTTGCTGTTGCCAGTGAGAAGGAAAACTGCTGTTGCCCCGAGAAAGCCAGGAGGCAGTGGCGATCAAGTGGCGCCTGGCGAGAGGTTGCGGAGATGTACATCCCAACACGGGCGACAAGTAGGGATGGCGGAGCAAGTGCAAATGCGAGGCGAAAAGAAAACGACAAATTGCGAATCAATTTGCGAGTTGGGGCCCAAAAAGAGGTGGTTTTTGGGCTTTTATTGTTAAGTCACAAGAAATTTTCCGCATGTTTTTAAAGATTCTTCTTTTTATTGCTCGACTTGCCAACTCGCAAATCGGGTCTTGCGAATTGCGAATCAATACGAATAAGCAAAATTGGCTGCGAGTCTGCGAGTTCGCGATTGCGAGTTCAATTCGCAATCGCACCCATCCCTAGCAACAAACACTTCCTCTCCCCCACGGTTTTTATAAGCCCCAGCCCAAAGCACGCCCGCGACCACAGACAATTTTCCTTAGAAAATTAGAGATTGTCTGTGCCCGTGCCCGATGCCCGTCCCTTCCGCCGGTGGAGGGTTGAGGGCGGACGCAGCGAAAAAATCCCTCGAAAATGACGAAAAACGCCAAAGGCGTCATGGCAGAAAGGGAAACAGAAATTGACGCAAAAGGAATTGATGAAGCCGATGCACACCTGTCGCAGCACCTGTCCGGGATCTGCGCCTCCTACACTCCCATCCCGCGCGTGTCCGCCTCCGACCTCTCCCCGGGGGACTTCCACCAGCGGTACTTCGTCACGGCCGCCCCGGTGGTGCTGACGGGCGCCACCGAGGGATGGCCCGCCAGGGATTGGACCCTGGCGGGCCTGGTGGAGCGGGTGGGCGACAACGAGGTCTTCGTGCGGGGAGGGACGCACAGGGACGACTACAGAAGGGGAGACAAGTACACCATCCGGAGGGACACCTTCCGCGGCTACTGCGCCGACCTGTCCGCCGCCAACGCCAGGGCCCGCAGCAGCTACCTGGCCGTGGCCTCCATGGCGCAGGCCTTCCCGCAGCTGCTGCCGGACGTGCCCCTGCCGGAGTACCTGACCTCGGCCCAGGGGGGCAAGCTGCATCTGGGGCCCTATCTGTGGGTGGCGCTCAAGGGCCACTACGAGTTCTGCCACTTTGACCCGGACGACAACTTCCTGGTGATGGTGCGGGGCAGCAAGCGGGTGCTCCTCTTCGGGCACGACCTGGACGGAATGTATCCGAACAGGCTGGGCTCTCTGGGGAAAACGGTGCAGAGCCAGGTGGACTGCGACAGCCCGGACCTGAACAAGTTCCCCCGGTTCAGTAACGCCCGCTGCCAGCACACGGTGCTCCGCCCTGGGGAGATGCTCTTCATCCCTGCCTTCGTGTGGCACCAGGTGTCGGCGCTGGAGACGGGTATCTCACTCAACATGTTCTACGGCGACGGCGGGGAGAGCAGCTACCTGGACAAGATCTGCCGGCTGCCCTATCGAGAACACTTCCTCTACTGGCTCAGGAACATCTTTGAGCAGAACCGCGGCTACGACAACTTCCCGAAGCTGCTGTCTCGCCTCGACGAGGTGCTCTACAACTTTTTTCTCAAGCAGTGGCACGAGGTGGCAAGCCAGGAGCAACTGAAATACGTGGGTGATATCGTCAGAGGTTGGTACAAGCCCGAAATCGGGAGAATCGAAGAGGAAACGGGGGATCAAGCGACGTCCAAGTTTCCGCCTATGCTCAAGATAAGGGGACTCTTGCACAGAGACAACACAAAGGTCAGAACGGCGGAAGAAAACGAGAAAAAAGTCCAAACAGCCAAGTGAAATATAAAGAAAATATATGCTGTCTAAAAAGTGTCATTAGGGAACGACGCTGCAATCTTCATATTGTTGGGAATTATGTACTACTTGACGGTGTTGGACAGCAACCGCAAAACATCTTGGATGCAAGCCGTTTCCAATTCGACTTCGCCGGAGCGGCTCGATCGGTTTCCACAAAATTCGAGTTGGGCCGCCTGGCGTCGAGGGACTGTCCGATGTTAGTGGTCGCCGTCTTGAACCCGGGGAGGACCGGCTGCGGGGTGTCGGTCTTGTTCGCGTTCTTCATCGGCGGGGGCGGCCTCTTGCAGGCTCCGCACTCCTTATCCGGCAGGACTCTCGTTGCAAGGACGTTGGGGACCTCTTTGGTTCTGGTGTGGGATTTATGCAGCTTGGCCGCGCCGGGCAGCTTGACCGGGTGGACCTTGGACAGGGGGCCGGGCTTGGACGGCTGGCCGCGGCGGGTGGTGCAGAAGCTGGCATGCTGCGTCCGCATCACGTCATTTCAGGGTGTCGAATGCAACGAACGCCTCACGGCTAATTTTGCCAAATTTGAAACTTTAACTGACGTTGCTTTCCCTGGTCACTTGATATGTTTATTCGTTTGTGAAAACTTACTGCTTGGTATCTCAATTGTTGCTTTGAGTTGCAAAGCCGAATCTGAATGAATTGTCGGAGGGCACGTACTTGAAAGGTCTCGAGGTGTCATTACTTGCACTTTCACTCTTTCCGCCTGACGCCGCAGGGGGCTGAGAGTCCGACCCAAAGTTGAATCGGAATCCACCTCCACTCCCGCTCCCTCCCGAAGTCAAGTTCAGGAGCCCCTTCGGCACCGTCCGCTGCTCTTTGGGCTCACTGCTGTCCCCCGCCCCCGCGAAGGAGAGGGAGGCCACGTCTTCGGTGAATCCCGCCTCCAGCTTCCCCCGAGCGGCCGAGCGGCGGACAAAGTGAGACTTCGACGATGGCGATTTCTTCGTCACTTTGGCATCTGTGAAAGGAAACTAACGCTGTACGGAAGGACACTTGATATTTCCGTTTGATGACCGCACCTAGCCGGAACTTCTTCTCCTCCGCCTCCATCTTTGCCCTGTAGTCGCCGCAGGAGGCCCGCATGGTCTGCCGCTTCTTCGGGAGCGGGGCCTTGCTGTTCTGAAGCACCTTGATGGCGGAGAAAATGTCCCTTCCTGGAAAACAATCGTACTTAATGAAAAATTCCAAATAAATACCAAACATTGTTCATACCTTGTTTTTCTGACAAGTTTTTCTCCTGCAATCTGGAGCTTAGGTGGTCGATGCACCACGTCACCTCTGCCTCAAGCTTCCTTCGAGCTTCCTCGTCCTCCATTTATGGACTGGGCACACTGGTTCCTGTAAGCTAAATAGCAAGACAACAATGGTGTACTTTAAGCAATTTTGTTTGCCGAAAAAAATAGTTTGTTTATTCAATATGTGTGAGGGAAAAATTAATGCAGATTGGATAGCGTCATATTTTCACCAATTTTGTAACAACAACAGCAGCCCACGTTTCAGCCATGTCCTCTCACTAGGACTAGACCCTCACTGTGTCACAGATACAAACAGTGTATAATGATGTGCTCTTCTTTTTGCCACAGGTGTTCAATCTTCGTCATCGTCCTCCAGAAGAAGGACAGCTCAAAAAGACAAGGGAGGCTTCTTCGCAGCACGAATTAGTGACTATTAGTCACATGATTCAAGTCAATGGCTTGCACATCACTGCTGTGTGGTCAACCCCCAGGCTGACCTTGCTCACTTCGTTCAATAGGCTGACTCTCAGCGGGAAGAACTGATCCCTGCAAAAAAAAATCAGATAAAGTGACCTTATATAAGACAAAAAAGAAACAAAATTTGGTTAAGAAACTTGGTTGAGCACTTTTAGATCAGATCTAGTAAGTTACACTTACACTTGTAAATTGTAACGAAGAGTTCTAATTCAACACACAAGTCACTGTGACAAGATACTCTAAACTATAAAAAACCCTTACTTATAGTCCCCTAGCCCTAGACATGACCCCTTGTTCTTTCCCCACATGAAGAGTGCGCCCCCCTCGGTGAGAGCGGCGCAGGTGTGTACGCCCGCGTGAACAGAGCGGACGGAGGAAGAGGACGAGGAAAAGGCGTTCTGGCCGAACAAAGGGTTGGGGAGGTGGGAGGGGGTCCTGAAACGGGAGAAATGAATTTTTATGTAAGAGTTTTGAATTTTAAATACAATATGTCTTACCTTGCGTACTCCAGGTTTGGCCCCTTGCCCAGGATGCCGTAGCCCCAAACGAAGACGTCGCGGTTCTCTGAAAAGATACAGCAGCAAAAAGTCTGAAATGTCCTTTCAAACAATGTATGAAGCTTGATGATAGAAACTTAGACTCCTGGTCAGACCTGCGCCCACTCCTTCCAAGTAGCCCCTCAACTCACCGTTGAGTATGATGCACACCGTCCCCCCGCAGGCGACGTCTATGACTTTCCCGATTCCCTTGGTGATGCCCGCGAGCGAGGTCGGGTCTGAGAGCTGCTGCTCCTCAGTCACGGAAAGGAACTGCCCGTACTCAGAGTTGCCCCAGCCGAACAACTCGCCCTTGTCTGAAAAAAAAAAAGAAACAAGAAAAAAATCATTACTGGTTTCTAAAATGAGCAGAAAAGAAAACCAGTTAGCCTTTTTCCAAAGAAACGGAAGAAAGAAAAAGGGTTTTTTAAGCATGGGAGGATCATGTCTGTAACCAAGTAAAAAAAAAGAGCATTTACACGTGTGTAGTGTGTACAGTACAAACATCCCAGGGAACATTTCTGTTTCTAAACAAAGCCATGTCTGTGAAAAAAGAGGATGGCGATCGCTTCTGGACCTTCGGCTTTGACAGGGACAGGGACGTGAAATTCTCCAGGGAACAGAAGGGCGTGGAAATAATACCGTAGGTGAAAAAGCTAGATATTTTCTTTCTATTTTCCACACACGAGAATCCTTTGCAATTCTAGAGATACCCCAGCTATCTTCCACGGCTACAGACCCTCTTCAGGTGAAAAAAATGTATAAACAAGAACAGACTAAGTTCTACGACCTGTGGCGACGATTTTCAAAATATTGACTTAGTTTGAAAAGACTTTCATGGTGTTCATCTCTTTTCACAAAAAAACCCAAAAAAATTGTGCGTTTTTGGCCTTTTTTACTTTCAAAATGACCTTGACAGTCAAATTTGACCTAATCCGCCCAACATAATTTGGGGTGCCGGAGATTTTCAATTCTATAACATTTTCTGAAAGCGTAGGGAGCCGAGATATACGAGATACATGGGGTCGCCTTCAAGATGACCAAAGCGGGGATGAGAAGGCTGGACAGGTAAAAGAACGACCAAAGATTTGACAAACATGATTAGATTAATTTTACCTGCGGAACGCAGGTAAAATTGTGAGAGTTGCTGTAGTGGTGGTGGTGGTTGAGGGGGTGGGGGGTGCAGTTTGTCTGCCACCTTCAACTAGACTTTGGTTCTGGCTTCTTAAATTCACTTCGGAGTGGGATCCAGTAGCCAAGTCCCTCTTATGAATCATCATAAATTCATCAAGGGGTGGGATCCAGATCCAAGGTTTTTCTTCTTCTACAGACTGTGGAGTGTCTTACCGTTCAGTGCTAGCACGCAGTCTGCCGAGGTCGCCACCTTGACTATGTTCTCTCCCTTGATGTCCCCTGTGTCAAAAGAAAAAAAACAAATAGTGACAACAGACAATTTTAAATAAGATATATTTACTTTCACCTTGGACTTCGGCCACCTCCCCTGTCTGTTGATAGTGTCCCAGTCCGGTTTGTCCATCGGCGCCGAGGCCGCAGGAGAACACGCGGCCGCACAAAGAACGGAACAGGCTGCGGGCATAGCGAGTGAAAAATCGGTGGTGCAGAATTTACACGCAGACAGAAACATCGTCGTCAGTGTCGTCACTCACGAGTGATCTTGCCCGCAGTGCACGCTTTGTATCAAGGCCGTCCCTTCGTCCCCCTCCGCGGCCCATGGCCCCTTGATCTTGTGCACCACCCTGTTGTGGAAGTAGTCCTCGTGCTCGATGACCTCCCGACCGCACTGCCCATAAGCGTTGTTGCCCAGCGAGAACACGTCCCCGTCGTTGGTGAGCGCCAGCGTGTGCTCCCTCCCAGCCGCCACCCTCACCACTCGGGACTTGCTGCTCCGGACAGGGAGGGTCACCCCCAGCGGCTGGATAAGCATCTCCAGTGGACGGCCGCGCTGAGGGGCAACGTAGCCTGCAAAGAGTAAAATGTATAAAAGTTCTCCACACATATTCCCTTTTCGTAAAGTACATTACAGGTATATTTGCGCGAAGAGACATCGTCATTGGGTATTCAAATTGCGGGGTTTCAGCAGTCAACATCGCAGTCGCAGCAACCGACGTCGCAGCCAAAATCCGCGTCGACGCAGCAGCAGCAGTAGGCCAGGAGGAGGCAGCAGCACACGGTAAAGCTCATGTCCCCGCAGAAGGCGCACCCGATGGCGCCG
>JAAUYJ010070256.1_pt1 | contig 15160 bp, 20 predicted proteins | sample 7278031 | NCBI WGS metagenome assembly JAAUYJ01 (sample SAMN14350222, study PRJNA611818) | marine sediment metagenome | isolation source: surface marine sediment (1.8m) | place: French Polynesia: Moorea | collected 2018-08 | reverse complement strand
AAACATGCGAGAATGCCAGGCAAGCACGTCGGAACCGTCACTGGAGGATTTAATTTAAATGTATGCTCCTTCTTTGCAGTCATTGTGTCACCTGGATCCAGACTGCGTCCAGTGGAACTTCTACCAGGAACCGGTGAGACTTAATTCACAAGTTCTTGAAAAACAACCTCCAAAAATGAGAAAAGTCAGAAAACAATATTTTTGTCCCATAAAGTGGGGCCCCGGCAGCCCGTCCGCCTGTGAGTTCCTCCGCACCGTCTTCGGCCACGGGCTCTTCGAGGGAGGATGGACGGGGAGGAAAGGGGCTGAAGATATGTGCGGAGGAGGTAAGGAACGATTCGACGAAGCTTCCTAAGCTAGCGTAAATGTTCAAAGTCGCATTTAGGGGAGCTTCAACTCACGACGACGACGACGACGACTACGGCCAAGGTTCACGAGGTAGAGGTGGAACTGAGGAGGCCTGGCAGGGTTGAGGCCGAGGAGGCGGAGTGGGACCGCTACGGGAGTGACTGCTTCGCGGACTTCACAGTGTATGTCAAAATCTACGCCTTCTTTAATCTTAGGGAATACATTTTTTTCTCTTTCGCTTCAGCTACGTTGGTGACGAACTGACCGACGGCTCCTCCTCGTTCCGGTCTGCCGCCGCCGCCGCTGAGGCCAGGTCTGTGGCTTATGGTGCCCCGTTTTTTGATTAACGAGGCTCAGCTGCGTTTGACGCCCCGCCGAAAGGAGGTGGCCTATAATGCCCTAGGTTTATTTTTTTCCCGGCCGCAGGTCTCCAGAAGAATGCAGAAAAGCATGTGCTGCAAGGAGAGGTGAGACTGAGAAGAGAAAGAAATCTCGAATTTGCGTTCGGCGTTGTTGGATAATTAGCAGCAAGAGTCTCGAATGTAGGATGCGCTTTCTTCGTCTTCCACGGCCCCCTGAAAGGCAACAGCGGGCTGGTGCGCAAGTGCGAAATGCTCCATAACTTCAAGGATCACAAGCCGTCCAGGTTCGGCGTGTCGGGATCGCGCAAATCGACGGATTGCGCGGGGGGCTCAGGTTGCTTTTCAGTTCCAAGGATTTCACAAGTTTAAAAACACAAGAAGTGACACTGGACTCTTCTTTTCTCCTTTCCAGCGGAGTACCAGTTCCTGAGGTTGAACAGGAGGGACGCTAACACAAGCCCCGACAAAAAGGCGGAGGAGGAGGAGGAGCAAAAGGAAGGAGAGGAGGCGTCTACGACGACCGCCCCTCCTCTGCCGGATGAAAAAGCAATTAAATTTTGAACTGGCAGTTAAGAAATTGTTTGTCTGGAACTTTGTCAATATTTCTCTAGGAGGAGGCTGTCATCCCCCGCGCGTACAGGAGCATGGACGAGGTAATATCGACCCACGGGAAGGAAGGGGACACTGTGGTCTCCGAGGGGAGGAGGTCCGCTCCAGCCTCTTCCTCCTCCGACGTCACCGAGTCCAAGCAATGTCCTTCCGCCAGCGCCCCGCTGTTGATATCCTGTCTAGCGGCGGTCAAGATGCTCTGGTAGCAGCGAAAATAAACATTTCGTACTTGTACTGCTGGGTCTGACGGCACGTGTAGAATCGTACATGCAGTGCTGCACGTACAGAGAGGCAAAGGTTTCATAATTCGTGCTGAAAACATTTTTCTGGTCCTATAAGGGTCGGTCGGTCGTCGAACGCACGACTATCGGTCAAAATTCGAAAAAACTAGTTCTTTTCCGCTGAGAAAAGTTTGGGACGTTTTTAACCTCGTGTTCGACCTTGACATTGCAGCCGCGTGAGTGAGAAAACGCAAAGTTATGATGCTGTGGACGGCGGCGGGAAACAAACCTGCTTTTGCCGCTCGTCCCCGCCGGTGTACAGTATGTTCTCATGCGAGTCATTCACTTCATTTCGTAAACTGGACTCATACGTACCCAGATCCTGCTTGTTGGCCACCAACAGGCAGGGGGCCGGGATGGGAATCCTGCAAACACTCAATTGTGGCATATTTTTCGGGGAAAGCGGCAACCCACCTCGGGACAAGGTCTGTCAGCAGGTTGAACGAGTCTGGGTCGTCGAGTGCAAAGACGAGGAGGTAGCCGTCCGCCTGCAGCAAGAATGCGCAGATTATCATATCAAATGTTGTTCGTGGTTTCCGTTCAAGTGTTTCTGCATGAACTACCTGGGGTATCGGGCAGAGCTGCGGCGTTGTTGGCCATTTCCCCTGCAAAGGGCGCAGAGGGAGAGGTGAATTATTCAACACTACAAAATGTGAAAATGCATTTCCTTTCGTGCTGCGTCGCACATAAAAAGGAAACTAAACGTAGCCTCTTCCAGCGCCCAAGGGCGGACTTTTTTTGCTATATAGCAAAAAAAGCATATGCTTTCCGAATAATTAGTTAATTATCTTTTTTTCTATATTCTTAAGACTGAGTCCACAGCGAAATGCTATATTTTGTGCATGAAAAATTTTGTGGGAGTGGTGTACTTTTCTTTGCTGCAACATTATTTTTTGCAAATTAAAGATATTTTGCCAATAGATTTAAATGCCTTGAAGGTTTCTAAACGACAAAGAATGCACTACTATTGAAATTTCGCTACAACAAAAATATTCTCATCTGCAATACTCTCGCGTATCTGACCGACCTTGCTGCTCTTTGGCGAGAGCGCGTTCGAGTCCCTGATCTCCAGCCAGATGTTCTCCGCCCCAGCGCCTCCCCCCGCCTCCTCGCCCTCGAAGAGAGCGCTCCTTTTTCGGCAATGAAAAAAAAAATGCTGGATTGGATCTTCATTTTCTCAGTTATCCCTCCTTGCCACCCACCTGGGCTGGTGCAGGTACGTCCTCTCCACGCTGCTGTACTCCCAAATGTACCTCCCGGTCAGGAACCGGACCACCAAGGCTGAAAATTCATCATACGAAGTAAAATTATGACGGCAGTACAAAAATAAATGCATGCCCCACCCGTCTTTCCCACTTTCGGCGCCCCCAAAACGCAAATCTTGACAGTCTTTCCTGAGGAGTCGCTGGAGGAAGAGGATCCGTCGACGCCGCTGCTGTTGCCGCTGTTGTTGCTGTTGCTGTTGCTCGAGACGCCTCCCAGCACCAGCTGGTGGTTGGGGCCGCTTGTGTGGGTAAAGGTCTTTTCGGAAAAATAAAAAGTAATGTTACTTTGTTCCATTTTTCGGGAACCGGATTGAGTGCACTTTCGCGTGTCTGGTCACGGGCGATCCCGGGAGCGACCCGTATGGCTCCCTGTCCCCCTCAGCGACGGCGGCGGACAGCACGAGGGGAGCCAGGGGAGCGGGGTGAGGGCAGGAGGTGGAGGTGGCGCCGGAGATCGTGGAGGACTGTGATGGCTGCTGGGGTTTGAAGCGCTGTCGGGAGTGCGTAGAAATAGCGAATTCGAACGCTTTTTGCTTTATACGTTGGCCAAAATGCAGAGCATTTTACCTGTACTCCTGTCGAGGGGGCCAAGATGTGCCACGGGCGCCTGTTGAGAGAGTGGACGTTACAAGCATGTGGAAGGCATTTGCCGTGAGCGAGCGACGGATGAGGCGGGGGGGAAATCGACATGTCCGTCGGGTCGCAATTTCGGGCATGTGAGTACCGAATTTCGATACGGCGTCCTCTCAAGCCAACCGTTGAGACTGCCTCGAAAGATCTACCCTTCTGTCCTTCCGTCAGTATGGCAGTGCGTGCATGGGAGGAACCGGCGAAAGAGGAAACCGCTCGACCCCCCACCCAAAAAGTCCCTGATTTGTCGTTTGAGCACTAAGCACGCGCACATAAAGGCTGATTAGCATGTGTGTCGTCGCTATTGCCACGTTGCCTCCCCATCTCACGTTTTATGTCCCACCCCACCCCCTGCGTCGTATTTTCGGATTTTTTTACCTCCCCATATTTGCCCCCTCCGGCAAGGTGGGGAGGGGAGCGTCAAAGTCAGCAAAGAGAAACAAAAGGGGAGGAGGCCCTTGCCTTGCAAAGTAGGCGGGAGATTCGCCGAGGACCAAGAATTCAGATGCACGGACGAGACTCCCCCGACATTGTGCTGCTCTTTTTCACTTTTCGAAACATTGGTGAATTTCTTTTGGGTCCGTCGACCGTCCGCGGTTTCTCCTATATATACGTCGTATATAGCAGTACACGTACACCTACGTACACACCGGGGGACGCGCGCACATCGTCAGTCAGGACATGGAAAAGACCTCTTTATTGGAGGCCCCCTTCCCTCCTCCCTCTCCTATAAAAGCGGCTTTGTTTGCCAAAGGCGGGCGAGGGCGGTCGCGCGGGCAAACTCGACAAGGGCAAAGAGGAGGATTTTGCCAATGTTGGTGCAGCATTTATTTTCATGCCAAAACAATTTGCGAATTGAAAAGCAGAGGGAGACTTTCCTTTCGGTCCCATTAGTTTTCGACCAATATGAAAATGGTGAACACCACTCTTTTGTCCTCGCGCAGTTCACCGGCGGAGCGCACAACCCAGTATATACAGTATATCGGGAGTGTAATAAGCGTCTTTGGCGTCGCCTCACGTGTCTTTTCAGCCTTCCCTCCCTCCCTCATGCACGTACCTGGCGGCCTTTCCGCTGCTCCCCTTCTGCCCGTCGTCGTCCCCGCCGTTTCCGGTGGCGGCCGCGGGGCCGCTGTTGCGGCGGATGATGAGCGAGTAGCTGCGCTTCATGGCCTCCTCGCCCTCCGCAGTCTCTGACGCGACTCCGGGGGAGAATCCCCCCCGCCTCCGAACGCCAAGGCCGCGGAAGTTGGAATGCGAATGTAAATTCATGTAGGGGGGTGCTGGGGGTTTCAGCCTATTTTACTTTTTCGTTCTTTCCTCTCATTGACAGAGCAATGGTATTCATCAAGACGTACCAAGAAATGGCATGAAATGCCTCCTTGGCCTGGTGAAGCACTCTGTAATTCAAGTACCGACCGTACTACGAAATTTCCAACACCGCGCGTTGTTACGTGTGAGTGTCTGTGAGAGAGGCGCCGTTGTTAATCGGCCAAGTGGAAGCAGAGACAGTCGGCCTCTTGTTTCTCAGCAGATTCTCGGTCGGTCGGCTTTCACCCCCCGCGCTCGATCCTTCAATCGTCAGGAGTGGCGCCAGATAGGGAGAGAGAGAGAGAGAGTCTCCATTCGAAATTGACTTTCTCGTCGGGCGTCGAAAAGGCGCAAGCAAGCAAGCAAGTTGGGTACATAAGTGTCGAGGTGAGGCGAGGGGAGATGAGATTGTTTTCATAATCCGTTAATGGACGCGAGGCGGCGGCGGATCGGGAAGCTAGGTTTCCTTACCCTGCAGCCCCATCGCTCCTTCGAAAAAGCGTACACGTACAGTCGTACACTACCGGTAGTGGCGGAAACAAGCTTTTTCGCTTAATGTTGTGTTGAAGATTACTATTATTTGCCGCCCATTAGCTGCATTATGCCTAAGGGTTTCTTCGGTTTGGGCGCCTTTTTTTCTTCCTCCTCTTCCTCCTCCTTCTTTTTCTTCGACTTTCCTTTATCCTTCCCTCCGTCTTCCTTCTTTTCCTTCTCCTCCATCTTGGTCTCCTGCTCGGCCTCCTCCTCCGGCACCTGCAAATAAAAAAGTTTTAGTTTTCATAGTTTGAAAAACGAGCTACTTTTTTCCCCACCTGTATGACGTCTTCCAGGAAGGCCGGCACGCTGTAGTTCTTCCTCTTTGCCAGGAATGCAGCGAAGGCGCGCGTGGAGTCCAGCTCCGACAGCGCCCTCCCCTCCTCCGCCCTCCGCGCCTGCTCCTCCTCCTGACGCTGGGCGAGCTGGTCCATCAGCTGGGTCTCGTGGGCCTGCTCAAGAAAAAGCCCTAAGAAGTGCAATTTTCATTAAAACTTATTCCAGGGGAAGTTTCTCACCTGCTTGCTCCCCCTCCTGCTCCCCCCTGCCACCGCCTGTGACGCCTTCTCCTGCTGCTGCTGCTGCCTGGCCAGCGGAGAGACCGACCTGCTCCTCCTGCCCCGCGCGCCCCGCACCTTGAGGCCGCCGCCAGCCGCGGCCGCCGCCGCCGCCGCGTGTCCCGTGTCCTGACTGGATCCACCGGAGGAGAGTAGGTCGCTCACGTTGGAGCGCTCCATAGAAGCCACCAGAGGTCTTAGAAGGGGTTAAGGAGGGAATTTTTCATTCTTGAACCATCCAATCAACTGTTGATTTATATGTACTTAAGTTGATCCCATCGGTTCTTGTTTCATCTCCTCTTTCCGTGCAATCATATTTCCTTGCTACAACTGCTACTACACATTCTTAAAGTTCTGAAAACTGCTTCCAAGGTGCTTTTCGTCATAGACAGCCAAAGCGTGGCAGGTTTCAATTCCCCTTGTCTTTTGAAAGCGCCTCCCCCCTTTCCCCTTTCTCGCCTCCCCCCTCCTTCGTCATCGAGAAACACACGTAGCGAGTGCGGTGGCGAGAGAAGTGGGGAAGGAGGAGGAGGAGTGATGAAGGATTATTCCTTCACCTCGACAAGAAAGGAGGAAGGAAGAAGAAGGAAGAGCGGATGAGAAGCCTCCCGGGAAGAAAGGACCTCCCCCCACGATACAAGACGCAAAATCGTTCGCCGGGGAACGAGGAGCTGAGGGACGATTAAACCCTTTTGTATTACTCACACTTTGTATGCTTAGGTTTCCGGTATGTAACGTAGCTGAAGTTTTAGCACAGAGACCAAATTCCAAATGGTACAAATTAGCCTTACCTCTCCGTGGCCGGGATCGTTGACGCGAGTGCCGCCTCTACGCTGGCGCTGCCGCCCAGGAGCGACTCGTCACGCACCTGCTGGAACCGAGAGTCCCAAGTCGAAGGGCGGAGGTGCCACACGTTGCCTGCAAGATTTATCAGTACATGCATGCTGCATGTACATGAATTGGAAGGAAATCGGAATACTTTCCCTCACTCACCTGAGTACTGCATCCTCCTAGTTTGCCAGGGGGAAAAGGAAATAAACACAAAAAGGTGGAAACCTCAAAAAGACATTTCTCTCTTTCCTCGAACCCCCACCTCTTGCTCCTCGTCCTGGCGTCGAAGAGGGCGCCTCCGCCTCCGCCTCCACCGCCCAACCCAGCGGGATCAGAAATAGGGGCAGGAGCGCCTCCGCCACCCTCTGGCTTGTCTGCTTTTGCAATACATGCATCGAATAACTGACACAAATTGTCGGTGTTTCTTCCTGACCTCTCTTTCCTTCCTCTCCCTTCTTCTTCTCCTTCTTGTTCACCACCCGACGCTTGAAGCGGTTCTTGTCAACCTGAGGAGGAAATCAAGCTTAGTTTCTGAAAACCTTTGAACTCCTCTGCGATGGCTGATATGGTTCAACGAGGCCGATTGAAGGTCGGTTTCTTCATTTTCGAATCCTTGAAAAAAAGTTTACTGATCCTCCTCTCCGCAACATCCCCCCCGCCCCCACCCTCTCCCCTCCCCCGTTCAACCAACTCATTACGTTTCCCCGCCCGAAAAAAAGAAAACTTTTTTGAAGAAATCGAATCGAAACCGGAGGGAAGGGGAAGATCAAGGAGGATGGTATCAAGGTGGCCTGAGAGAAGATTAAAGAAGGCGCACCCGTCCCTTCCCTCTTCTTCGGCTTTTGACAATGTTCCAACAAGGCGGAAAGCATCAAAGGAAAAAATGGATGTACACATAGATGCAAGAAGTACATTTTTTACTGATACGATTGATCACCATGCCCATATGATAAAGCGGAAGAACCATACCTGATGCTTCGTTATTTGGGCCAACCTGTCTCCTGCGCACTTGCCTCCTCCAGAAATTTGAGACCTTCACACCGAAAAAGAATGATTTTTTTCCATGAGTTAAACTGAGCATTGTTTTCGTTTGTCACCCGAATGCCGCCCACGACTTGAGCCCCTCTGCCACCTTTGACTTTGCCGTGTTTGCGGCCTGCCCGGTGTCGAAGAGCGCCCTGACGTGCTCCTCCGGCGTCGTGTTGACGGTGTCGTCGTCGCCCGGGGGGAGGTCACGCAGCCACATGCAAAAGTCGCTGGCGATCTGGGGGATAATTTGGAAACAGGATGATAAATTGCCAAGGAATCTAATTTGGCTTACAAAAGAAATATTAAAGTTTTATACCGGTATATTTTCGACTTTACGTATTCGACCCCCAAAAAATACTGTTCGATTGTGGTTCTGGTTCTGCTGAATGCTAAGGTGTGGAAGACACGAAATGAACGTCAATAGTCGACCACCACCGGGAAAAGACTAATGGAACATCTTGAAAATGACAGCAATGACATTATTGTACGTCCGCCCACCAAAAAAATAATGCATATTTTATCGCTTCCCTTCCTATTTTTAATGCTTTTTTGCGAACACACTATGTAAGTGTACTATTGTAGACGTATCAAAACGACTCCTAGGCAATAAGCACTTCTGGCATGCTCTGAAACCTCTATTCGATCTTGTTTTTGTTCTGCTAGACAATAACGTTCTTTTACGCAGCACATTTGGTGCCTCCGGAAAGCGTGGGCGAAGTATGGAGGCGAGACGTATGTATCGACATACAAAGTGTACAATGTATGTAGTTAGAGACGGGTTGGTTGTGACAGTTGCCACGTTCACATTGTTCAGGAACAGCGCCGACATTGCATTCTTTGCTCTTTTGTAGGGACGGGCAAAAAAATTGACGGCCTCCTCCTGCTTTCCGAGTTGAGGCCAAGACAGTTCAGAGGGAGCTCAGCAATGTCGATACGTGTGCACTGCGCGTATACCAGACCAAGCAACCTGCAATTGGAATTGGCCTACTGCCCCGGCCGCCAACATGCCCGTCGTGCATGCCTATCTGCCCCCCATACTACAGTCCTGTACGTTCTCCCTTATGATTTATTCAGTTTTCTCCCCTTTCCCCCTTTCCCAGCAGGTCCCCCCTTCTATTTTTTCCTCCTTTTTGCTGGGAAAATTGTGGCGAGGGAGAAGAAGGGGGCGCTCCTCCTCACACCCACCCCACACCCCGCGGTGCTCTCTCCCTCACTCTTTCGTGGCCCGTCCTCTCCGCCCAACCGCCAGGCAAGGCCAGGGCAAGGCGAGGCGAGGCGAGGCAGGCTGTGTAGAATGTGATGGATGACCCTTTTGAATAATTCAGCTCGGTGGGGAGGAAAAGGGAAGAAAGGCTCCTTCGCCGCCGTCGTCGTCGTCGTCGTCGTCCCCGTTCTTTCATCCTAGGAGGACCTTGTTCTAACGTGGCCTGCGTTGAGGGGAGCAGGAGGAGGAATAGAATCCGTCCAAAAATAAAGCTGTTTGGGCGGGTGACGCAGGATTAGTGACGGCTATCTGTTCACAGGACAGGACCTATTGTACGTATGACGAGATACGGAGTGGGGGGAAAAGAAAGAAAAAGCGAAAAAGCATGAATGGACACTTTCCATCCCTTCCCGTACGTATAGCATTTTTTTGCCGCAGTAGGTTGAGAGCAGCGAAGCCGACAACAGGATATGCAAAGGCCACTGGTGGGGCAAGACGAGGAGGAGGATCGAAAGGCGCACGATTGTGGATTTTGGTGGTGGTTTTTCTTATGTCCTTTCTATACAGAGAAGGGTCCTGTTCGATCAGTGTTTCTCACCGAAGGATTTTTTCTCGAGCTCGGGGATAAGCGAGGGAAATAGTCTTCTGAGCACAAAATTAAGCCTGCCCTGGATTGGCTCTTAATTACGCGGCGAGAGGGTTTTCTCGGCGCGCACAAAAGTTACATCCAGTAGCCGAAGCGAAATTGAGACAAATCTCCCTTTCTCCCATAACACGTATCCTCTCGGGCCCTCCCCCGCTAAGGAGCGCTTTGCCCCATGAAATTGCCTTTGAGTGTTGTTTCCTTTGCAATCAAACTCTTACACTTTTGCAGGAAATGTATTGTTTCTCTTCCGAAGTCGGCAAACTAAGAAAGGCTGAAGACCTTTTCACCGAAGATGCAGCTTTCACAAAGTGTGAAATTCATCGAGGCAGCGAGCGAAGCTATAAGGCAAGACAACTGCAGTTACTTTTCACCTCAACTACAGCTCTTACCGAACTGAACTTCCAAGGGAATGAAGAGATGGAAGAGTCCCCCTCCCCTCCCTCCTAAAATCCCTCCCCAGATGCCCCCGCCCGGAAAAGCCGCCACTCAGTTCCCTCGGGGCTTAAGGTGAGGGCGGAGGTGGAAAAAGCAACTTTGGCTACTAAGGAAGAGTAGTGGGCTAAACTCCCCACCGCGATCCTGAACCCAAAAGTGACGTAAGGAAGTTGCGTTTTGGGGCATTCAACGGAGGATTCCGCACCTTTCCCGCCTGCTCCTCCGCTCGCTTGGTGAGCCTGTCCTCGCCCCTGACGGCGGCGGCCACGCTGAGGGCGGTGCGGGCGCTGCGGCGGGTGCGCTCCATGGCCTTGGTGGGGCGGCCGGGGGCGGCGGCGGCGGCGGCGGCCGGGCGGCGGCGGGCGGGAGCCTGCATGAAGGAGGGGGAAAGTAGTAATTAGACCTTTTTGTCGCTATCTAAAAATAATTATACCTCTTCGTTTCCCTTGTCTCCTCCTCCTTTGTCGTTTGATTTCTGTCCTCCTCCCACACTGGCGGCGTTGCCAGGACCTGCGGTGGTCGTCGCCGCCGCCGTCGCAGGGTGAGTCGACTGCAGCTCGACCGGGCCCATCTCGAACACGGCCGCCGTCTGACGCGCCACCTCCTTCTCCAGCTGACGGAGGTCGGCCGCGCCCTTTTTCAAATAAGAAAGCCTTTAAATTATGGAAAGAACTTTCTAGGTATTTTTTACCCTACCTGTGTCCTCGCCAGGAACGTGGTCATCCTCGTCTCCACCTCCACCCCGCTGGCGGTGGAAGAGACAGAGGCTCCGAATTGAAGCCTGCAAAAGGTGAGGAGGAAACAACAACAAACAGTGAGATAATTGTTCTGACTAAACATGTCTTTACAAATGTCACCATGATTTTAGTCCAGTGACGAGTCCCGCGGTCATCTCGTCCACCTCCCTGTCGGTCAGGGCATCCAGGCGGACAGCGAAGTCCTGGAAAATAGAGGTCATGGAAATTGATATTTATACTGCATTTTCTTCATGTGAGGCGGTCCTCTTCTTCCCCCTCACCAGCAGCGCGCTGTGTATCTCCTGCTCCTCTCTGGCCTCCTGGCTGTCGTAATACTCGTAGCTGGTCTCGTCCTCCTCCTCTTCATCTTCCTCCTCATCATAGTCTTCGTCGGTCTCGCCGTAGTCCTCAAAAACGTCCTCCTCCTCCTCCTCCTCAACGTCGTCTCCGTCCTCGTCCTCTCGTATCTCCCTCAGCACGTCCCCTCCTCCTCCCGCATTCTCGGTGTTGGCCCGGTCAAGGAGCGAGGAAGACACTCCGGTCGCTGGGGAAGTGGAATTCAACTTGATTGCCGGAGATTCTCCGCATAACCAGAGTGCCATTCGCTATTACGTACTATAGTTGCAACAGCCGTACGCGGGTGGCATTGGGCACCTTAAAATATAGCTTGCTTGCTTCAAACATATCGTAGCCTTTGACCAAACTTTCAGCTAACCGCTTTTTGACATAATCACGTGTGGGATCAGATCCAAAGTACCTGTGGATGGCGGTCCCCTCGCCCTCGCCCTCCTCCTCCTGGTGACTGGCCTGACCGCCGCCGAAGACGTCGGAACGGCCCAGTCAAGTTGCCTGCCGGGGGGCTTTTTTACATTTTACGTCCTATTATTTGCCACTAGTGGGCAGATCACCTGGCCACCCTCTCCCTGGCGTCCGGCGGCAGGTCGGCCTTTAGCAGGAGCCTACCCTTGAAACGGCCCTACAAGAGGTAAAAACAGTCTGATTATCTAAAGTGTGAAATTCATTTTCCTCATCCCTTAGTTTAAGACGGGGGAAACAGAAAGGGCATGGGAGAGTCCTACTAGGGACGAGGAGAGGGTTGTTTTCTTTTCATTGCATTGAGAAGGAGGGGAGGGGGCGGGCGGTGGAAAGTACGAGAAGGAAGAGCAGGACGCGAGAGAGGAGGCCCTCACTAAGTCCTCATCCTCCTCTCCCTTCCTCCCTCTTCCCTCCCGCCTCTTTTCCCATCTGAGCGAATGTGGGGGAAGGAGGAGGAGGGGGGGCGGAGGCCTCGCGATGAATGAAAGCGAAAGAGGAAAAGGGGCTCTTCCCCCCCTCCGTCTTCTCTGCGTCAGACGCGGGATTCCCCGATTGTGGCCTTAGTGTCGTGTAAGACCGGGCGGGTTTTCCCTTTCCCTTTTTGGGTGAATCCTATGCCATCCTGTTTTCTGTCCCGACTCCCCCAGTACACAATGTAGCTTTGCTTGGCTAACAGGGCGTGCGTGTGGGGGGGAGGAGGAGAAAGAGGGACTGACTTCCTTTTGCAAACACGGAGGGGAGGGGAAGAGGGAAGAAAGGGGGTTGGAGGTCGCCATTCACAAAAAAACCGGGGGAGGCTCGTCTGGCCGAGTTGGCCTTCATTTTTGCTAGTGAAAAAGTTATCTACGGTATATCAAGCCTCAAATGTAGCATTTCGGTCAGCATTCCATCAATACATATTTCACTGGAGCACAAGGAATAGTCTAGTCACTGGCCAGGCAAATATTTCAGTGGTATCGCTCAGTGACAATCACACATGGGCGAGCAACGGTCAATTTTGAACCCCGATGGTGGATGGTAAAGCCAAAAAACGCGTACGTTTCTACATAAGGTTTGCCCTCATGCATGGGGGTATCCCCCCCCCATCCCCCCCCCCTTGCCCATCTGTGGTGACAATTTTAAGAATCCTTTTCTAGAAATTCCCACAGAATCTTACAAACAAAGGAAAATGAGGAGATGCAACTTATGCTAGTAGCATAGGGAAAAACATTTGCCACTGCTCGAGTGTTTGAAATGTTCTTCCTTGTAATTACGAAAGAGAGTCTAAATTATGTCTTATCCTTTCCCAAATAAAATTCTCATCATACTGATACCTGTTTGAACCGATCTGACAGCAATGTGAAACTGCGTTTCCTTCCATTTATTTACTACTTTATTGAGTTGGTCATAGCAATAAAAGGTCACCGGTATTGAACCGCCAGAGGCCAAAGAGCAAACCTACACTCATCTTCGTACACCAAGCCGCTGTACGTACGTACATGCAAAGGAGGCTCCTCATTCACCACCTTCCTACTTTTTCCTGGCGGGAAAAGAGTCCCATTCGCTTCAAGCCGATGAATGTCCGAAACCGTTTCGGCCGCGCGGCGGCTGTCCCCCGGAACGTGACATGCCTCGGCAAGTCTGCCTACCTAAAAAGGAGGCCTACTCCCCGGGTTTGTTGCTTGCTTGCTTGGTCCGCTCTGCTACCCTCTCTTGCTCTGGTGACTATGAGGACTCGGCGAGGCAGCGAAGCAAAGAGGCGCGGCGGCGGCGAAACCCTCTTTTGCCGGACAGGAACTGGAGTTGCGGGGAAGAACACCGTCGACTACGGTAGGTGTGGGATTTGCCTCCTCTCGGTATGAACGTCTGCGCCTGAGAGCGAAGCGGCAAATCCAATTCCTTTGTGAAATTCTGCCTCCCGCGTACCGTGCATGGAAAAGTGATGAGGGGGGGAATGCAGTCTCCTCTCTTGGGAGTGAAAGCCTTGTATAGTGCATGACGACGGGGAGGAGGACCTTACCTAGCTGTTTAAAGAGAGGAAGGCAAGTATCCGAAATGTACAGTGGTGAGCAGGAGTACTAGAATAAACCCACAGGTCGTACGCGCTGAATAGTATCGCGAAGAGGCGGCGGCCTGTGCGGTCCCTCCGCGGTGGGCGGGGGAAACTTTTCGGAAGTTGCAGTGTTGTACTACAAGTGTGAGAGGCAGGAGTGGGAAAAGTTTTCCTATCCCCTTTTCTCCTCCTCGCGCTTCAGCGCACATAGAATATCCGCAGGGGTCCTAAGACTACAAAAGGTTGATGTTTGTAAGTATTTTCTTAGTGAGAAAAAGTATTTGCGTACATTTGGAGCAAAAAAAATTCTCAGTCATATCTGCGGGTCGCACAGCTCTCGGATTTTTTTTACATATAAATGGAAAAGACGCCAAAAATACCTTGGGACAGATTTCGATCTTGTTCCTCACTTCCTCAGATCAGACCCTTTACCTTTTTTCAGTTGTACCCGAGTAAGAAAAAGTCATCATCCGTCTCCATATCCCTTCCGATACCCAGCCGAAAACCCGTCCCCAGAGACTACCAACCTTCCCCAAGATCGAGGGACGGGAGCGGAGGGGAAACAGAAGTATCTTCCTTCCTTCGCCACTACAGCCAACTTACCACCATGTCTGAGCTGAATCTCTTGCTAGCTTGGACCTGTGCGTAGAGAAAAAGACTTTTTTCTCATTTCAGACCAAACGGACTTGCTTCCTTACCTGTTCCGCCGCCTCCCTGAATGTCCTCCTCAGCTTCTTCTTCCTCTTCCCTCCTCCTCCTCCTTCCTGCCTGGCCGCCGCCTCTCTCGCCCTCCCTCCCCATCCCCCGCCCAGGTTGCTCTCCTCCTCGTCCTCCTCCTCCAGGTCCACCTCCTTCCCGGTCCCCAGCCTCGACCATCCCTCGGAGGTCAGGGGCGGAGGCCGCACGTGGGAGAGGCGGCCGCTGTCGTACCTGCATTAGTTCAAAAAAAGTACGTATCATTGCAACAAAAAGATGCCGCGACCCGGGATCGAACCGGGGACCTTTAGATCTTCAGTCTAACGCTCTCCCAACTGAGCTATCACGGCTGCTACGAAGTTTGATTCCCTTGAAATTTTAGTGATGTCTCTTTAATCACTGACAGTAGACTTATCGGCTCGTTGTCAGTAATTGAATATTTGTCCTCTCCTCACAGAATAAAGCACTGACTCTTTGTTGCTACTCAAGGTCAAATACATTTCTTTCACGTCAGATTCCTCCCGATGTGCTTCTGAGCAATGCACACAGATAGTATGTCTGCTTTTCGTACGTTCCAGAGTACGAACTGTCGTTGCACATGCTTGTGTGTCAGATTGATCAAAAGAGAAGCGGCGACCTTAGGGGAATGATTTTGATATGTACCCAAGTTTGGAGCCCATACCCCTTTCCCCCAGAAGGACACTGGGAAACCATGCCCCCCCGCGCCTCCAGGTCGCTAATGAGAGCGTCAAGGGTCCCCCCCCCTCCCCCCGAAAGGGGCCATGTGGGATGGTGTACGCCGAAGGCCGAACACCCGGGATGACAAAAAAATAATTTTTT
>JAAUYJ010064422.1_pt1 | contig 15162 bp, 12 predicted proteins | sample 7278031 | NCBI WGS metagenome assembly JAAUYJ01 (sample SAMN14350222, study PRJNA611818) | marine sediment metagenome | isolation source: surface marine sediment (1.8m) | place: French Polynesia: Moorea | collected 2018-08 | reverse complement strand
GTTAGATTTTTAATTGAATCTAATTCATTTGTTTTTTATTATTATAGTGGTTAATCTAAAGGATTGCCACTATATTTTTCTCTATGGATTCCCTTCCCTCAATTTATTGGCTGATCGCCATTCATCCCTAAGTTGTAGAACTTTAGGGTATTCTGGCGACATGAGGATAAAACTATCAATAAATCTTGAAAGCTAGACATAGAAAGGGTTTTGTCTTTTAGGGTTTTAAGCAATCTACTAAATATTCGCCATTTTGACCAATTTTGTAAACTAGAACAAATCAACTAATCATAAGAATTGTCAACTGGACTTGACAAAAGGTATATATTGATATAGGCGATGCAGAGATAGTTACGAATTGTGTTTACGAGCAGTTAACATCAACAGAGGAATTGAAAAGCCTCTTTTGATAGTAACCTCAAATAAGGTGCGCCAACCCCGTTTTGTTAATAACAAATCAGAAATTGATGGTTGAGATTCTGGATAAATTTTTTGTATCCGAATTAGGTCAGAAAGACTTATTCTAAAAGGATCACACCGATAAATCTCAATAGAAAAGCCTACGGATTCAACTAAGGAAAAAATAGTTTTTTGGCTAAAAGCCTGTAAATGATATGGATCAAGGTGGCGGGTTTCACCCAGAGGAACTGATAAAATAAGACACCCTCCTGGAGTCAATAAACTGTATAAGTTACGAAGAAAAGACATAGGATCTTGAAGATGCTCAATTGTTTCAAAGGTGCAAATAACATCAAAAAGTTCAGATGCAGAAAAGTTTATTGCATCAGCGCAGATAAACTCAACTCCAGGCACTAGATAGTGATTACAGGCATATTCAATGGTTTCGTCACAGACATCAACGCCAACGGTTTTCTTTGCACCTGCTTGTGCTAATATTCGGCTGCCATATCCTGTGCCGCAGGCAATATCTAAAACGCGCTTCCCTTTAACAAAGTGAGTGGCAATTTCGTAATGTCGAAAGCTAAATTCGAGGATTTTTAGATCAAAAGGATCGTCTGTCATCATATCGGGAATAAGACGCTCATCTATTCCCCAAGTATGGGATAGATGTCCCCTTAACTTAGAGTCACGGGAAAATCGATTATTTGGGATACTTTGGTTCGTTAGTTTTTCAGTGTTATTCATTAAAATTGGTATTGTAAATTTATCTTCCCCTGCCGCCTCTGCCGCCTCTGCGCCCCCTGCTTACCTCATCCTAACCTATGGTATTCAACAGGATTTCATATCATTATCCCCCCCACCCCCATCTCGAGGACTCAACCTTGCGCTAATATATGGTCGTCCAACTAAACCGTTTAATCACAAATAACCCATAATCCATGAATCTGACAAAATTACTTTTTGCTACTTGTGCAATCATACCTGGATTTATTGCTTCTTCCTCTGCTTTAGGTGCTAATGTTTTTACTGCTTCTACTAGCTTTAATACAACTGATGGCTTTGTTACAGGAGACTTCGATCCTGTAACCATTTCCGACGGTTTACTTGAGGTGACTTTTAGTGGTGGACAACAGCAACAAATGTTTGATGTTCCCAGCTACAACAGCAATCCTGCTGCTTATCTGTTTATTAATGGACCTGGTGGTTTTACAGGTGGTTTCGGCAACACAGCAGCTCCTACCGGTGATACAGGACTAATTGACTTTAATGTTGGCGTTAGCGAAGTATCCTTTTTTGCTGCTAATCGGGGTAACGGAGCAGGTGTAACCCTAAATATATTAGGGGTTGATGATAGCACAGTTCTTGATAGTATTTTCATTACTCAAACAAGTAATCAGATAGTAGATGCAGCTGTTGCAACAATTATTAGTTCCTCTGATGTTGGTGGATTAATTGGTAGTATTGCGATTGATTTACCCGGTCCTGCTGGTATCCCTCCTTATGTTCTTGCAATTGATACTTTCTCTGCCACTGCTTCTGTACCTGAATCAAATAATACTTTGGCACTGATGTTGCTTGGTATTGTAGGAGCTAGTGTTGTAGCCAAGAGACAACTAAACATTTAATTTGGCCATAGTTTTTGTTCAACTATTAGGTTAAAGTTAAAAATCCTCCATATTTGGAGGATTTTTTAGCTATTGATTTTTCTTGATTCTTTTTTGTTTAAACCAGTTTTGTAACTGTTGACGACATTCTTGTTCACAGATACCAGAAAGCACAGATAAACGATGATTAGATGCGGCACTATCGGGTAGATTTAAGACAGTGCGAATTGTTCCTGATTTGGGATCATCTACCCCATAAACCAATAAACCTAAACGACAGTGAATAATAGCACCAGCGCACATAATACAGGGTTCTAGGGTAACATAAAGGGTACATTCTTCTAAATGCCAAGACTGCAATTTTTGACTTGCTTGACGAATAGCTAGAATTTCAGCATGACCAATAGGATTATGAGCTTGTTCTTTACAGTTATACCCTTCAGCAATTAAATTTCCTTGACCATTAATAATGACTGCACCAACGGGAACATCTCCATTTTTTGCTGCTTTTTCAGCTAACAATAAAGCTTGTTTCATCCAGTGCCGATGAATATTATAGTTGCCCCAAGAATCAGGTTTCATCTGTGAGAATTGAGAATACTAATGACTGTACCAAATCGATTCTATTTTTTTAGCGATCATTTCTGGGTCTGTGGTATGGTCTTTAATTAAGACTGTAACATGACCTAATTTACGGCCGGCACGACATTCTTTTTTCCCATACCAGTGCAGATAAGTATTAGGAAGTTGGGCTATTTTATTGCGCTTTTCTGCATAGTCGGAATAAGAATCTTCATATCCTAATAAATTTATCATGACTGCACCCAAACAGTTTAACTGAGTTGAACCTAATTGATGTTTAGTAACTGCCCGTAACTGCATCTCAAACTGAGAAATATCACAAGCATCTAGGGTATAATGACCAGAATTATGAGTTCTTGGAGCAATTTCATTAACCAATAATTCTCCTTCTGATGTTAAAAAGAATTCTATGCCAAAAATTCCTACAACATCTAACTCGGTTAATAGATGTTTTCCAATTTTGTTCGCTTGTATTTGTAGAGTTTCAGGAACATGAGCAGGTGCAATAACCCAACGACAAACTTGTTCTTTTTGATAGGTTGCTACTAGAGGATAGGTGACGACTTGCCCTGTTATACTACGAGCAACCATGATGGCCAATTCTTTCTCAAAAGGGACATATTCTTCTAGCATTAAAGGGACATCCTTTAATCGTTGCAATAAAGAAGTTAATTCCGCTTCTGTCTTAACAATAAAAGTTCCTTGACCATCGTAACCATGACGACGGGCTTTAACAACCAAGGGAAAATCAGAATTAAAAGATGATATATTTTCTAAAGTTGTAAATTTAGGAACAGGAATCCCTATATTATGTAAATAACTACGTTGTTCATATTTATCTAATAAAGGAGATAAGGCTGATAGCTTAGGACGAAAACAAACCCCCTTAGCTTCTAGGTTGCGTAAGGCATCCAAATCAATAAATTCATTTTCAAAGGTAATAATGTCGCATTTTTGAGCTAATTTTTCCGTCGCGTTAGCATCATCAATAGGAGCAAAAATAACCTCATGGGCAATAGCTACTGCCGGATCATCTTTTTGAGGTGTTTGTATCCATAACTCAAGTCCTAACTTTTCGGTAGCTGTCCCCATCATCCAGGCCAATTGACCGCCACCAATAACACCAACACGCTGTTTACTCATTGACTACTTATAACCTTAATAACGATTAGGGGTGGGCTAAGCCCACCGATGCTAATTTATCGACATCCCAACGACTCACGGGTACTGATTCCAGTTTTAGAATTGACCCCATCAGCGCGATCACAAAGTTTGTCCACCTCATAGATGTCTAAGACTGCCAGACTAAAATCGGCCCCTGTAATTTTAGCATCATCAAACCTAGTCCGCATCATAATGGCTTCCGCGAAGACAGCATCGCTCAAATCAGCCCCTTGAAAACTAGTCAGATAAGCTAAACCATTGGTTAAATCTGCGCCATGAAGATCAGCATTAATTAAGGCAGAGCCATTAAAAACAGCCCCTCTCAAGTCAGCTAGACTAAAATTGGACTCTGTGAGATCAGCATTGGTGAATTGAGCATAAGTCAAGTTTTTGCCCGAAAAGTCTTCTCCAATGAGTTTAACGTCTTCATAGGAGGCATTACCCCCAGTTACAGTAGAAGAGCTTGCCGCATAAGCAACTGGTGTGATTAACCAGAGTAAGGAAAACATAGCAACTGTCAGTCTTAATAAGTATTTCATGAAAACAAATCCTAAATCGTGTCTCAAAATCACTGTTTTTGATTTTATCTTAGATGATTCTACCTTAGTTACTTATTTTGTGAACAGATCGATAATTGGCAACAAGACAAAATATCTTTGTAGGTTAGCTATTTTATGTAACTCCACTTATCAAAATGATCATCATGAATGTTTAGTAACCCTGTAAATAAATCATTCAGTTTTTCACTACTATATTGAGGCCGTATTAATAATTGTCTGGCATTGACAAAATAACCCTGTAAATTTGGTATTGCCGTCAATTTTAACTGAAGAGAAGCCAAATTAATTTTAGGTGGTTCAAAACTGCTTACATTTAACCAAGTTTCTACAGAAACGGGTAACTCAGTTCCTAAACGAAACTGCAATTTGTTTTCTGATAGAGACTCAACATAACTGGGGTGTAAAAACATTTCATAGTCAGATTTATCAGAGGTTAACTGTTGAATAAAAGCTAAACTTATGCCTCGCACTAAACGACGAACTGGTTCAGCATTGGGCCCCATAACTTCTCTGACTAAGGTACTTTTTGCCATGGCACTATTGATACTATTCATATCAGTAATACTCATGTGAGTTCCCCCCATAGCTACTAGGATATATTTCTCTGTAGTCATTTTTTGAAACGGTTTTAATTGATGAGAAATTGTCGGGGTAATACCATCATCTGAAGCAGATAAGATTAAGGTAGGAGTCTTGATTTGAGATAAATTTTCACCAAATAATTGCCCAATAATAGGATTAAAAAGAATAATTTGTTTGATTCTATTATCCTTCAAATTTCGCTGAGGATAGGGTAGTTCTCCTGCCGCACATTGTAGCCAATCTGCAGGCGATCGCTTTAAGGGAAGTTGCTGCTCACAAAAACGTCTTAATGCTTTCAAATCTAAAGATGCACCACCTAAAGCCAAAGCAGTATAGCCTCCAAAGGAATGACCAATCATACTAACTTTTTGAGTATTAAACTTTCCTTTAAACTTACTATTTTCTGTATTTAAAAGTGTCAATTGATTTAAAACGAAACTAATATCTTGAGGACGATCAATAAATTCAGCAGAGGGTAAAATTTCACTCAATTTTATCCCTGTTGCAGTCTTCAGTAAGGCATGAATATCACTTCCTTGATGTTCGATGGAAACAACAGTCATACCATAAGAGGCTAAATGCTTAGCTAAATAACTTAGAAAGCGGCGATCAGAAGCAAATCCATGAGACATTATTACTAGAGGACCTTGAGTGTATTTAGCTGTATAAATATCAAGGGGAATATATCGTTTTCGGCTGTTATCATAGAAAACAGTAGTCTTCATTGATACTGCTTGTTTTCCGGGGGAGGTAGGGTCAAATTGAGGTAATTTATGACTAAATGAAGATGATTTTAAACCCTTATCTAAATGCGAACTAATCAATCGACTTTGGATAAAAGAACTATTCACTTGAAACCCTAACATAGCTGATTTTGTTACATCAATTGTTAAGTTTTCTTGAGGATAAACTCGTAAAAAATTGATAATACTTAAAGAATTAGTTTGGGTCAATAATAACTGTAATCCTTCTTTGATAGTGGATGAATCACTATTAGGTAAAACTTCCGTAATTTGCTTTAATAATCTTTCTCCATCATCACTTTTAAAAAGGTCCGCCAAAAATTGTTGTGCAATCAGAGAATCGATGGTAAAACTTTGAGATAAAAGATGTTTGATGTCATCTGTCAAGAAAAAATGATAAGGTTTAAGGTTAGGGGGTAAGGTTTCTGTTTTAGTAAAGGTATGCAAATCTTCAACAGCAATTTGATGTTTGAGCATCCCTACTTTTAGGGTAATGTTTTCTGCTGCTAAGACAGGAGATAGTCCACAAATCAATGATAATAAAATCGGAGACATTCCTCCGAATAATTTAAGCAAAAAAACTAACAAAGCGTTCAAAAAGTTCATGGGTGCAACGAAAGAGTAAAGATTGACTATGCTCAGTTTCCCACCTTGGCAAAATTTTCCAGAAAGATGAGTCTATTATTCTCGTTAATTAAGTGAAGTGGGATATCCTTTGATATTATGCCCAATTATAAAGCTTAATCTAGCAAGCTTCTGTAGACTATGCTTCCAAGTGTTGTTGTCTCTTCTTCCCTCCCGAAACTAAAACATCGGGGGTTATCACCTACGGCTCGATACATCCCCCTCGTTTATAGTGCGGGGCGTATCGGCAGGAAGCTAAGTTTCAAGGAACTTATCGGGGCGTATCGTAGACATAGGAAACAACACAATTCTCCCCGTTATTGGTGATAGTCAAAGCGCACTTATCATAAACTAACATCAAAAACACTCCTCAAAAATATTATGATCAAACTCCAAGACTTATTAAATAAGGTTCCTAGTATTCCCTCTTTTCCCAGTCATCAAGCCCTAAAACGAGACGTTAAGGGTATTTCCACCAACTCCCATTCCTGTCAACCAGGAGACATTTTTATTGGAATGCCGGGGACTAGGGTAGACGGAGGAGAGTTTTGGCAGAGTGCGATGGAAGTAGGGGCAACTGCTGCTATTATCACTCCCCAAGCTGCTCAGAAATTTCCCCCAACTGATGATTATTGTCTGATTATTGTTGAAGATATCATCACAGTTGCGGCACAGATAGCGGCGGCTTTTTATAATTATCCAGCACAACAATTAAATATGATTGGGGTAACAGGAACTAATGGCAAAACAACCACCACTCATTTAATTGAATATTTTCTTACTGAATGTAACCAGGCTACGGCATTAATTGGTACTTTATATGCTCGTTGGTCAGGGTTTCAACAAACAGCCGTTCACACTACACCTTTTGCCCCTGAACTACAAGAACAACTGGCTGAAGCGGTGGCTGCTAATAATCAGTATTGTGTCATGGAAGTAAGTTCTCATGCTTTGGTTCAAGGGCGTGTTAAACAGTGTCCTTTTCAAGTTAGTGTGTTTACAAATTTAACTCAGGATCACCTTGATTTCCATAAAGATATGGAAGATTATTTTGCTGCGAAACGTTTATTATTCACCCCAGATTATCTAGAAGGAAAAGCGATTATTAATTTAGATGATCCCTACGGAAAACGATTAATTGAAAGTTTCAACCCTGATCAAGTTTGGACTTATAGTATTGGGGATGTTAAGGCTGATTTTTACACCAGTAATTTAACCTATCAAGCTAACGGAGTGACGGGAACTTTACATACTCCTGTAGGAACCGTTAAATTTACTTCTCCTTTAGTCGGTCAATTTAATTTATCGAATGTGTTAGCAGCGATAGCATCTGTTTTACATTTGGGATTAAACTTAACAGAAGTTCTGGAAAAATTACCCCAGTTTATGGGAGTTCCTGGAAGAATGGAACGGGTACAAATTAATGAAAAACAGGATATTACGGTAATAGTTGATTATGCCCATACTCCTGATAGTTTAGAAAACTTACTTAAGGCCGCACGACCTTTTATTGAGGGTAAAATAATTTGTGTATTTGGCTGTGGCGGTGATCGTGACAGAACAAAACGTCCTTTAATGGGTAAAGCATCGGCTGGATTAGCTGATGTTTCTGTGGTTACTTCAGATAATCCTCGAACAGAAGATCCTCAAAGAATTTTAGATGATATTTTAACAGGAATTCCTGAAACTGTAGAACCTTTAGTGATTAGTGATCGTGCTGAAGCGATTAAAAAGGCAATCTTACAAGCTAATCCAAAGGATGGGGTATTAATCGCAGGAAAAGGCCACGAAGATTATCAAATTTTAGGAACGGAAAAAATCCACTTTGATGATCGTGAAGAAGCTAGAAAAGCACTACAAATTCGTTTTTAAATCTTGTCTTTAAGGACGAAATTTGACAATCAAAAAGAAAGAGAATTATTAGTTTTAGTTCTCTTTCTTACTTTTTTTATCGGTTTATTCTTGCGAATTGATTGCTATTCTGTATCAGAATTAAGCATTTCCATCGCAATATCTAAACTAACTTTCATTCTGTTTAAGGAGGCGGCTAAAACACCCACTTCATCATTAAAAGGATGTTCAAATTCTCTGGTTAAATCCCCTGTACTAATTCTTTGTGCCAACTGTGCCATTTTTTTCAATGGGTTAGTGATACTTACTTTTAAAAAGAAGTTAATTAAAACAATTGCTAAAATCAGACAACTTATCAAAATACCCATCACAGAAGTTTGCAATCTTTTAGCACTTTCAAAAATAGCATTTGCAGGAACTAAAATCATTTGTGCTCCAACAATTTCATGTAATTTCCAGTTAAAACCATTCTCTCTACCATAAGTCGTTAACAAACTTTGGGGGGCCCTATCAGGGGTACTATGACAACGTAAACAACTTTCTTTAGATACTTGTAAAGGACGAGCAATATAGAAAATATCTCCACTACTAAAGGTACGAAAACCAGAGGTTTGTTTTAGGCTTTTATTAAGACGAAATTCCTCTACAATATTGGCTTCAAATTTATCTGCTTTGTCTCGTAAATTAGTAGGATTTAAGGTTGCTTCTTTATAGAAAAAGTCTTTATATCCCCCTTGTTCCCTGAAATATTCAAATACTTCTCTTGCCGAAAAAGCAGGAACCGTTTGAGGTAAGAATTGAGTATCAGTTTCCAAGCGTGAAGCTAATTCAGGATTAACTTTTGTGCTAGTATAATTACGAACTGCACTCATGGTTTCCATCAAAACTAATGCCTTATCTGTTACCACTTTTTCTGCATTATGAGAAAGAATTAAGGAGAGAACCCCACCACTTAGGAAAATAGTGATTAGAGCAATGGTAACTAATAAAACATTGAGTTTAGTCGCAATATTAAGATTCTTAAGCAGTTGGTTGTCTTTAAGCATTGTCTTTTAATCTAAAAAGGGGTGAAAAAATACAAGAAGCTCTGGATGAATCAAAGCTATAATTAGTCATAAAAAATGGAGCACTGAGAATTAGCAACAATTAATAAAGTTACTTCCCACCCAGTCAAATTCTCATACAAGGTTAGGAAAAGCCTTATGATGATAATAGTATTCCCATAAAATCACTAAAAGTTGCATGGGAACCTTAAGACTATCCAACCCGTTCAAATATATTTCATAAAGTTAAGTTGTGTTAATGAAATCAATGTTATCCCGTTGTTTATACCTAGTAATAATTATCTTTCTCTTGTTAGGTTGTCAGTCAAGACAACCGTTTGCTGATCGCATTACTTTAGGAGTGATCAGTTTTGGAGAAAATCAACAATTAAAAGAAAAATATGGAGAACTAGAAGTCTATCTCGAAAAAGAACTCAACAGTATTGTGGAATTAGAGCCAGCCTATAATGAAAGGCAAGCTATCACTCAAATTAAAGAACAAGCTTGGGATATGGTTTTTGCCCCCTCTGGGTTGGCGGCGATCGCCACTAAACAATCAACTTATGTCCCTATTTTGCCTCTAGAAGGGGGCTTAAACAATCGTTCTATCTTTGTGGTTGCTCAAAACAGTCCTATCAAAACGATCCCTGAATTAAAGGATAAAGCGATCGCTCTAGGACAACCTGGCTCAGCGACTGGTTATTATTTTCCCCTCTTGAACCTTTACGGACTAACTTTAGCGAGAATTGATCTAGCTACCACCCCAAAACGAGCTTTGGAATGGATTAGTCAGGGAAAGGTTGTGGCAGCAGCCATGTCTTTAGAAGACTATAATCGTTATCGCACCACTGTCCCTGAAACTCAATTTCGTGTCTTGTTTCAAGATAATCATAAAGTCCCCAGTGGCTCGATTTTATTATCTAATAGTCTTCCTCAAATACAACAACAAGCCTTAATTAATGCCTTAACCTCGGCCCCGCCGATGATCCCTGCTTCAGTGGGTTACATAGCGAATGCTGATGTCCCCAATTATGAACAACTGGGGATGATTATAGAGAAAATTAAGCCGATCAGCGAAAATATTCAACAAAAACCGGCTATCTTGTATGAACAGTCTCCCAATTGAGCCTAATTTTCCTTTTTTCTCTCCCTCTTATCAAAAATAGAATGTAGAATGAAACAACAATTAAATTCTACATTCTTAATTCTTAATGCCTTCAACTTGGGTAAACCATTGAGTAATTCCCTCTGCTAAGATTTTGGTCAACCTTCGTTGTTGTTGTCCATCACTGATCCATTCAAACTCTGTAGGATTAATCATAAATCCTAATTCGAGTAATACTGATGGACTTGTATGGGGACGGGTTAAAGCTAAGTTATTCCAAAAGACTCCATAGGAAGGTCGATTGGCTTTTTGTACTAAATAATCGTGCAAGAATTTTGATAATTGTTCTGCTTGAGGATGATACCAAAACATACCAATACCTGCGGTATTAATAGCATCTCCATTATCGGGTAAAGCATTATAATGGATAGACAAAGCAATAGCAGGTTTAATGGTATCAATCATCTTCATTCTATCCCTTAAAGAGACATCTTTATCACTTTCTCTGGTCATATAAACCGTTGCTCCTCGCTGCAATAATTCTTGTTTTAATAACTTAGAAATCACTAAATTAACAGATTTTTCAGGATACCCATTAGGTCCTCTTGCTCCCAATTCATCTCCACCATGACCGGGATCTAAAAGTATTTTGACACCTTGTAAAGGTTGATTACTTTGGCTTGATATTTCTGGGGGATGACGAAGAGTTAAAATCAAGTTTGTTCCTTCATATTTTAGATCATATCCCCACTGTTGTTCTGAGGTTAGTTCAAAATAGTATTCAATTTTATCAGGACTAATCTGTTGCCAACTAAAACTTTTAATTAAGGGTTCATATTCTAAACGAATGGTATCGGTTTGAGCAGTAGTATTGTGTAAGGTTAAGGTGAATTTATTATTATCTTGATGAACGGTTACAGGAACAGGAAGAGTAAGAGGAAAAATTGCTTTTGTTTCTTCTGTATTTTTCTCTAATTTTACACTTCTAATTAATGCTTTTGCTGAGGATAAATTAGGTAATCTTTTAGTTTCATTCTCTTTTATCCAGGCTCCATAATCAAGGTGCAACCACTCTCCTTCCTGACCAATAACTGAGGCAATAGTTCCTTTTGGTAACGGAGTTAAACGGGAATAGTTGGTACTTGGACCGGTTCTAGCTACTCCTGCATTAGCAGTGATTTCAACAACTTTTAGTTGATTGGGATTGAGAATATTAATGGTTCCTTGACCACTTTGAGAGATAGTTTGATTATTTAAAGTTAAGTTGAATTTAGGAGTTCCTAAGCGACCAATTTGATTGAATTTTTGACAATTTTGATACTGAGTAATTTGGTTAGTAATTGGAGTATTACTATCAGTTAAGATAGCAGAATTAGCAGGGAGTTTTATTAATTCATCTTGAGGCAATAAGTTAATATTTTGGTTAGCAATATTAACAGAAACTTGGGCATTAGGAGCAGCGATCGCCGTGAAACAGACGGGGGTATTAGGCAACACTGAAATCGGTTTACTGGGGGATAAAGAATTTTCAGCAAAAGCAACCCCTTGAGGTATTTTCGGGGTGGCAGATTTGCGAGTAACCATAATATTAATAGTTTGATTATTATGGCGTAAAATAAACTTATTCGTACCTAATTTTAAGGGAAAGGAGGGAGCAAAATGACCTTGGTTACTGCGTTCTATTTTCTCTCCATTAATGGTTACATCGCCTTGCGGTGAAGCTGTTCCGATCAAGAAGATTTTATCAGCAGTGGTTTGATGATTTTTGGGAGGATAAGCTATATATAAAGGTTGTTGTGCATTAACGACAGATGTTGTAATGATACTACTCTGAAACACCAAAACACTCGATAGGGTTAGACCTAGTAATTTTGACATAATTTACTTAATAAACTGTTTGAGTTAATATAACATTAATCATTCATAAATAGCGATTGCACTTATCATGATTGAGAAACGATTTATTGGTAATAAGCTTAAGGTATAATTATAGGATGATCTCATTTTAACCTAATGACGTTTACTAATTAGAGAGATCACTGACCTTATCTATAAATTAAACGACTATGACAATTACACTAACTCTTTCACCAGACTTAGAAGCAAAACTACAAGATAAAGCTTTACAACAAGGAAAAGAAATTAATCAAGTAATTACTGAATTACTGACAACACTTCTTGAATGGGAAACAGAAGATACAAAAGAAGCAATCAAAGGGATTCAACAAGGATTAACTGATTTTGAATTAGGAAATTATCGCTCTTTTGATGATTTTTCTGAAGAACAATATGGAAAATACAATTTATAATTTCAATTTATGAAATATCAAATTCTTATTTCTAGTGTTGCTGAAGCAGAAACTGAGCAAATATTTTTATCAATTTCTCAAAGACTTTCTCAAGAAAAAGCAAAAGAATGGTACAAAGGATTATTAAAGGCGATTCAATCTTTAGAAAAAATGCCTAAACGTTGTGCTTTAGCTAGGGAAAATGAACACTTTAATTTTAATATTAAATAGGGTTTCAAATCCATTTTTTTTGTTTTTTCTTTTTTTGTCAGTTTCAAGCTTTTTTATGTTTTCAATGTTTGTTATTTTTTTCATAAATTATTAACTGGATTTAATCTAACAGGTTTTGGCAGATCCATCCACTCCAAAAGTAAGGATGGGAGAGGGGATTAATTGTGTCTTGACTAATAGTATTATTTATGTTAATACGCTTAATATTAATCAATTCTTGAATGATTTGATTGCCGATTTTACTTTTTTTAAGGTCTGCAAAGGAGAGGTTTTGGATGGTATTTTGTGCTTTTTCTAAGGCGAGATGGGGACTCATTCTGGCCTTACGATTGTCGAAGAATAAGGTCAATAATAACACGGTAGCGTGTGCCGGAACACTCCATAAACTCATTAAAAGGGTTTTTGTTCCAGCAACAACAAAAGCACGTCTTAACCCGAAGATTCCTTCTCCTGCGTTGACGTTTCCTATTCCTGTTTGACAAGCGCAAAGGACTGTTAAATCATTCTCCCATAAGTCTAATCCAGCGACATCTTTTGCTAATAGATGACCCGTTCCTGCTTCGTTGGGAATTTGTCCCCCTTTGCGCCATGTATTTGCACCTGCGAAGGCTAAAACTGAGGTTAACATAGGGTCAGGATTAATGTTTTGTTGAAAGCGATCTTGGGTGAAGTCGGAAGTATGAAGTTGGAGGTTGGAAGGGGGTTCTTTTGGTGGAGAAAAGAAGACTCCATGAGTTCCAATTAGTAAAACACGGGGACAGGTTTCGGGGGTTAAGTGACTGGTTAAGGCGTTTTTATCTAAGTAGGGAGTGACGTTGTAATAGGTGGCTACTTCTGTGGCTAAAATGTCTGTTCCTTCAGCACGTTTAAGTCCTTTTTCACTATCATCTAAAGTGGATAAGAAAATGTTAAGGTTACCAGAATTTGTCATGGAAGAACTTCTGACTTCCGACTTGATATTTCCGACTTCTAAGTTATAGTCGGGGTCTGCAATAATTAAGGGTTCAGATGGGGTTCGGTTGGTTTTAATTTGTTTGCGTAAAATATCTCGTCCAGTGGTTAGGTAAGAGATAGAATAAACGTCTCTTAGTTGTTGGTTTTCATCTAGGGGTAAGACTTCAAAGGGTATAAGGTTTAATGCGTGGTCTGCTGCGATGAATAAACGGGGTTTGGTGTCTGTCTCAGGGGAATTTTTGACTTTTGACTTTTGACTTTTGACTTCCACGCAGTGGTGAATAGGTTTCCATAACTTTTCACTTAACAATAACCCTCTATCTTGATGGGTTGGGGTAGAGTCTTCATCAAACCCTATTGCATAAGTAGATACTGTCTGATGAGGTGTCTTTTCAGGGGTATAAACTTCAATGGGACAACGAGAAATTTGAACATAAAAGTCTATCAATAAGGTGTTAATCTCATTAGCATTTCCTAAGTCTATTAGGGTTACTTTGTCGGGTTGACCAGCAGGTAAAACGAAAGCGAGATAACGGGGTTCTGTCCATTTATTTTGGTCAAAGTCTAGGTAGTTAATGTAAATAAATTCTACTAGAAAACTATTATCAGGTAAGGCGTTTGCGAGTTGTTCGCAGGTGACTTTTTGTTCTTTTAAAGCCATTTCAGGAATTTGTTTGGCTAGTTTTCTTTCTATGTCGTCATAGCGGTTTTGTAGTTTGGTTAAACGGGGTTTATATTCAGGTGAATAGGGAGAGTAGGACGCATCAATAATGTCTTTACTGACTTGTTGGAGTTCTTGGAAAGTGGGGAGAAGATGACTATAGTTACCGCGATAAACGGCGAAGTTTTGGGTTGCTTGTGCAGCAAGGGTTAAACATTTACGGTTTAAGACGGTGGTTAATGCGGTTTGAATGTTACTCTTTTCTTCCCCATTAAAATAAGTGGTTACTAAGGATAAGTAAAGGGCTAAGGTGGTACGATTTTGGTTAATATGTTGGATGCGTTGACGTTCGGAACTAGAGGTGAAAACCCGTTGGATAATTTTCTCTTCCACTGCTAAGGAATGGAGGAAATAAGTTAAAGCGGTTTCTACCTTTCCTTGGGACTCATAAACTAAAGCTAAATTATTGAAACTGGAAGCGACATCAGGGTGTTGTTCCCCTAACAATTTCTTCCTTAAAGCTAAAGCATCTTTGTATAAGGGTTCTGCTTCTGTGTATCTTCCTTGGGAACGATAAAGTTCTGCTAAATTATTGAAACTGGAAGCGACATAAGGGTGTTCATCCCCTAACAATTTCTTGATTAAAGCTAGAGCATCTTTGTATAAGGGTTCTGCTTCTGTGTATCTTCCTTGGGAACGATAAAGTTCAGCTAAGTTATTTAAACTCGTTGCGACAGAAGGGTGTTGTTCTCCTAATAATTTCTTCCT
>JAAUYJ010039253.1_pt1 | contig 15164 bp, 24 predicted proteins | sample 7278031 | NCBI WGS metagenome assembly JAAUYJ01 (sample SAMN14350222, study PRJNA611818) | marine sediment metagenome | isolation source: surface marine sediment (1.8m) | place: French Polynesia: Moorea | collected 2018-08 | reverse complement strand
TCCTCTTCCTGTTCCGGTCTTTGCTCGGGGTATTTTTTTGGTCGACTGATGTTTTTGATCGTTGCTACAAATTGTGCTCCCCAAGTTTGCAATATGTCTTCTTAATAAGTGTTGCAAAAGTACCTACTTTTAGCATTTGTAGCTTATATTTTTTAAAGAAAATTCTTTCTTTGGCATTCTCGGTTAGTCCTGACAGAGAAGAGAGTAGGAGATGGATCATCATCCCAGAACTCCAACAAGCCACCAACCAACAAGCCTGTTCTCCGTCCCCCACCATTAAAAAACCCATTAGCTTCTGTGCCGCGCGCGCGCGGGGGGGGGGGGGAAGCGGCGCCGGCGGATACGGAAAGCATTGTTTATCCGGATATGAGCATAAATCAGGGACATAATACTAAAGGAGGGAGAGGATCGCTCCCTCCTACGTTGCCACGGTGCTTTCCAGGGCCTAATCAGTTGCGAAACACCTTATTCCCAAAAAGAACAATCTTTCGGTGCACCTCGGAGAGAGTTATGTCCTCCTCGACCTTGGGAATTTTCAAGTGCCCCCAGACACGAAGGAGAGAATCGCTCTTGCAGGAGTTTCAACGGGCGGAACCGAATAAAGAGATTTGTCGAATTTGCACCGGGGACTTTTTTGCTCGGAAAAGATGTCTAGGGAAAGAATCACTTCCGATCTATCCTAAAAGCAGAAAAGTACTTATAGAAAACACGCTCTTAAAAAATTCAATTGGTTAAACATAGATATGTGACAAAAAAGAATGATCTGTGGTATTCAGAACAACCACCGGTAACTATGCACCATCCAGCAGCCAACGAGAGACGAAGAGAGAGCTGTACTTGAACACAGTACATTCGGGAGGGAGGAATACCACAAGTGAGGAAATGATAGCGATTCCTCATTCCCACAAAATTTACATTCGAGGCGGAGGGAGACGACTAACGATGGGCGGCGGGCGAATCGAGAGAGGGTTTTTCTTATCTGCTTTGCGTGTGCATAGCACATAGTTACATAGCACATTACATGGCAATAGTAGTACAATACACAAGCATGGACGACAGCACTGCGGCGGCGGCGGCGAGGGAATACTCCCGAAGACAGACATGCGAACTGGTGGCTTCTTCCTTGGACACGCGTGAGATTCTCACGTTCACATATGCCGGAATAGACCGTCAGGGTTTTTTGGGTAATGCATTTTAGAATTGCTTTTTTTGCCGGTCCAGTTTTGTGTCTCTTAAAGAGATCGGCAAGGAAGCGGTAGAGCGGGTTGGCCAGTTGTCATGCGAAGAATGAGGTGGGGCCGGTGCAAAAATCCTCGGCGATAGAAAGATTCTCCGCCAGACGACGAGGAAGAATCTACTCGATGAAAATGCAATTTGATGTCTGGTTGCTCGTTGCCCTTTGCTCGTTTCCTAGACATAAGTACTTTTTTCGCTTATTTCCTGTACCACCAAGTACTCAATCCTGCCCTTGTAAAGAGTACGTCCACAACAGCACATACCGTACTGCATACCAGGTCTGCTGCGACCCCTGGTTGCTTGTTCCTCTATCGATTCTTTTCATCTGTGACGTCGCTTCCTCCTCCGTATTTTTGGATTCGCCCCATTCTCCTTCCCATTCCTCGGCGAAGCCGTCAGATCAAGGCACGCTCGGTGTTCTTGTTGTTGTTGTTGGGGGGGGGCACTTTTCCGCTTTTTATTTCACTATTTGCATTTTTTAGGTGTGTTTATAAGTTGCCATATTTTTAAAAAATCCTTTTTTACCTAGCTATCAATTTCAGAGGTGTGTTCAAGAGTTGCAATTTTTTCCTTTCCAAGAAACATCTCCAGAGGTGTGTTCAGCACACCTCTGAACACACGTCTGTAGGTGTTATTTTGGAAGGTGAGAGCTGAACACACCTCCCTCCTTTTAACTACATGAGATTAATCTTTAACAAATTTTGACCAAATGTCAATCCAGCAAAGTTATTGAATGTCAACCACCGCGGATCATTGAACAGGTCCTGTTCTTGTTTCCTCTCTCTCTCTCTCTCTTGTGTCTGTTCCTCTTCTTCCCCTCGCCCACAGATTCCCCCCTCCTCCCCCTCCCCTCTTTCTCCAATGAGTGCCTCCGCGGTGGCCTTAGCAGATGGGCGGAAGAAGAGAAGAGAGGGGCAGCCTCTCCTTGCTGCCTGCATGTGTATTTTCCCAAGTCCGCCCTCCTCCTCCCGAGAAAAAAGATGGGACACCAAAAAGTCCGTCTGTTTTTGGGTTCAGGCCATTTCTTTTTCTTCTGTTGTAGTACAGAATTGTGTGTGAAAAGGGCTTTCTCGAATTTCGCCCGTGCGGGATCACACAATGCCTCTTAGGTAGTTTGTCCCCTACTGGAACTATTTCAAAAGCAAACACGGTGTTTTCGCTATCATGAACTTTCGCCATCATTTAACCTTGCGAGTGAGTGAAGGTCGCTTCTCTACGCAACTTTTTTACACTCCCACTCCAGGTTCACGGCCTCTGCCTGCCTGGCCGGTGAAAAGTACCAATTACCAACCCCCATCGACCTTTCCCCCGCCAAAGTGCGTAACCTCTCTCTCGACTTTGGAGCCAAAGTGCCAAAGTTTGCTTCCCTCCGCCATGCCGTACCCTCCCCGTTCCCATGCAGGCTGGCACCGAAATTTCGAAATGCCCAGAATTTGGAGGGGCAAACAGTCATTGCACCTTGTGCTTTCTCTACGTTTCAACACAGTTGCCACTTTGCCGCTCCATCTTGGCCAATAGAAAAGCTGGGCATCGAAATGTGATAGGAAGCTCTGAACATGTTTGATAATAAAAAAGTGTAAAAAAAAACTAGGCATTTTATGCCTCTTTTGGTCGGTGAATCTTCATCCGGGGTGGGGCAATGGCGGCGGCGTCCGTCCTTTGGACCTTGAGTTGAGCGTTGCTGGGAATTTGCCCTCCTCCTCCTCCTCCTCCCCTCCTCCCTGCGACCAACGCCATCATCAATGAGCCTCGCACTCAACAAACGATCCCCTCCCCTCCGCCCCCTCACGGCTCTTGGCTCGACCCTATGGGACGAACGAGGGAGGAGGGCTCGATTCCTTTTTCCATGCAGTCAGTCAGTCGTGTGTGCCTACGCAGCGGGAGGAAGGCGCCCACAGAAGGGGGCCATAACAGGCACGCCAAACCACCAAGCAACCAACCCCTCTTTCCCCCCCGAAAGGGTACACAAGGGGACCCTACAAATTGGGATAAGAGTGGCCCCTTCCCGCACAGTCGCAGCCGCATCTATTTCCCCTGAACCATTCTCCGTTTGCCTTACGGATTAAGTAAGGACACATCTCTCTCCATTTCCCTCTTTTTTCTCCATTTCCACAACAAAAAAACATTTCTCCGGGAAGAGAGAAAAGCGGTATCGATCCTCGCAAATTAACCTTTTGCTCCTCTCCCCTAGGGCGAATTATGTCTGGGGCCTCCTCCTCCTCCTCCTCCTCTTGCTCCACTGGGTGCGTAGGAGGGCCACCCATAAATCGCAATTCTTTTCCCTCCTGCTCTACTACACACTACGCCGGGGGAGGGGGAGGACGGTGCCCCACCCAGTGTCGTCCTCTCTGCTCCCAGGCCCCTTTTCCTCCTTCCCCTTTCACTGCACGTATCTCCTCCTACCCTCCTGCTCTCACGATTTTCGAGATGGCGATACAGCACAGAAGGGGAGATAAGAAAGGCGAGGGGAGACGAAAAAGGAGAAGGGGACGATGCCAAGAGATCACTCGTCAGTCAGAGGGGGGAAGAGGTTTCAGCAGTTTGAACTGGTGACATCACTGTACGCTACAACACAATTATAATTTTGAAGTAGTTTTTTTACCAAGACGGTGGAAGGCACAGTGCTTTCCTATTATTTGCCAGTTCTAAGGATGGGGAATTGGTGAATCTCTCCCTTTCCTGGCATTATTTCGATGCTGGCGTCTCCGATTTATTTTTGCCTCCTCCTCGATCGATCTGCTGTATAGCCGCCCTTTCTTTTGACGACCAGAAAGGTGGCTCTTTTGGGGGATATACAGATCCTGTACGTATCCAACGCGCGCACTCTTCAGTGTCCCTCCCCCACGCTGCCATATACGAACATTGGAAACTATTCTTGTTCATAGACAGGAAAAGGTGATCTCAAGAGTCTCCAATCAAAGTAACTTTCTCACGGCTTGTTTACGAAGTGAGCTTTTCTTTTAATACGTAGTAGTAGCAACATTTCATCTGTGTGTGTTCGACGAGAATATGATGGGGTCGGGATCGGCGGGGAAGGGAGGGGACAAGGGAGGGATTTCTTGTCTGCGGGTGAAAAGGAAAAGGTTTGGGGCTGCCAGCAAGAAAAAGAGCGCTTGAGGACTTGGCTAAAAATAAAAAAAAGCGAACGCTCAAAAATAGGGTGAGGGAGGAGATTTATTTTTGGAGGGGAGGGAGGTTGAACATCTTGTCGCTCGCATTGGTGTGATCTTGACAAAGTGACGAATAGGGCACTAGATACAGAATACAGAAAGGATCGAGAATGGGTCGCCGCTGTTGGGCGGATCGAAAAGGGGTGGAGGAGGAGGAAAAGGACCCTTTCGCAGACAGAGACGACAACGTCTCTTTCGGTCCCTCTCTTCCCCGATTGCCCTTTCCCCCCTTCCCCCACTCACTCTGCTGCCCGCTCAGCACCTGAGACGGGTCTCCCCCTCCTCCTCGCTTTTGACTCGACGACATAGGCCACCTTGTGTGTTCGTGTGTGTGTGTGTGTCCCCGCCCGACGAACGAATAATGCAAAGTGCGTCTTCGTCGTCTCAGGATAGGACGCAGGAGGAGCACTTTCCCCCTTCTCCACCTCCCCCTTCTCCTTCTCCACTCTTCTTCTTATTCTTGGTGGTGCCCTCACTGCCTCCGCTTCGATCGGCCGCCCTCCCCTTTTCGCCGCCGCCGTCGCCGTTCGAACCGTTCTTGACTCCTGGGCGAGATCCTACGACGGCAGCGCCGGACCCCGTCACTGACTTTTTCTTGGACGACTTCCTGCTGTTGGTGCCTCCTCCGCCGGTTTCCGAAACGGACCTGTGGGGAAAGGAAGGATATTCACGGTAGTTTGACCTTTATGTATATACTTTCATCATGTGATGGACACTTGGGAAGGGGAGAAAATATATTGCTCCCTCTCCACGTATCCTAGGTGCGGTATTCCTCGCTTTTTAACCCCCAATTTTCCCCCCCTTTTCCTCCTAGCTCCATCCTCCTCCGCCTTCGCCGCATGTGGTAAGAGGATCGTTCTCCCTCCTCCTTTGCCCGTTCATCCATCCCTCCTCCCCTTTTAGATCCCCTCCTCCTCCTCCTCAGGTTCCCCGCCGAGTTTCCCTCCCTTGGGATTCTTGTCTCATAGCCGCTGGCGGAAGAGGGAGGATCGGCCCAAGCCACGTTTTGCCGTTTGCACTCAGGGCGGGCGGCGGGCGAACGAACGAACCATCGCCGCCGAAGCCGGCGCCAAAGTCAGTCCGTGAGGAAATAACCTTGTTTTAGGAGAGCTGGGAGGTGGTGGTGGTGGTACCTAGCTCCCTCACTCCACGGCTGGGCGGGGTAGATATCGAGAAGGAGGAGGAGGATTCCCTTCAGACTCCTCTTAGGAGGCGGAGGAGGTGGTGCTGCCATTGCACTTTCTTCTTTTCCCTCCCCCTCCGCGCCCATCCATCCGTCTCAGAAGCAGTCGCCATTTTTTATTTTACGCGGCGCAATTTCATCTTCCTTCCGGGGGGAGCTCAATTTCCTCAGCGTAGAAATATAAAGAAGACGGGATATCGCTATTTCTCTACCAAAATGAGTCAAGGCGGTATCGGTGGTGCATAGAAAGACTCAATCGATCAAGAGATGCACGCCTGGATAACCATGTGACATTCTAGAACGAAAGCAAGCAAGCATCTCTGCCTTTCCACGCCGTCTGTTCCCACGGCACTTCGTTCTCCCGCCATACTGACGCCGGAAAAGTTTCGTCCCCGTTTCCCCTTTTCCCCACGCCATCCACCCTTATCAGCGACCGGAAGTGAGGAGGACGCTGCCGCCTCCTCGTCTTCCCACCCGCCTCTTACGAATCGTCTCCAACCATAGTGGGATGGATGCGACGCGGGATTTGCCTACTACACACCGAAATAATAACGTTCGGTCCTACCAGGCTTTCCACTTTCCCATTGGATATGTATCACTTTATTTATTAGTTCATCTTTCATTCTATTATGTTCCTCATGCATGATCGGGAAAACCAAGCCAAAAGAGAAGGAAACTAAGTCTGCTAAGAGGATTGAAAGGTCTCCTCCTCCCCCCCTGATCCCATCTCCTCCTCTTTCCTCTCTCCTTCCCTCGATCGCCATTATCAGTTCCAGAAACTTTGCGTGAGAAAGGAGCGCAGACGGGAACGGGATCGAACTGACTGAATTAAGGCACAGCAGTTCTGCCGACAAAGAAGTCTGCAGATAGCATGGATGGATTGAATGGGGGGGGACTCTTGACATACCTGGTCGTGCTTCTTTTGCTGTCTCCCCGGTCCATTCTGGCGATGGCCGGATCTCCTCCGGCTCCTCCGCCGCCGCCGCCGGGTGTGTCTCCGCCCCCGCCGCCGCCTTCTAAGGAGGAGGACGCTTCCAATGCGGCCGCGGCAGAGGGGAGGGTGGTCGAGGAGAAGGACCCCGCAAAATCTCCCGCCGCCCCGCCGCCCCCGACGCTCTCCCCGGCGGTGGAGGAGGTGCGGGAGACGACGGAGGCCGAGCTGGGGGCCTCAGACCTAGAGGCGGCGGCCTCGCGTTCCTTCATTTGCCTGAAGAGACAAAAAAGCAAATAGTAGAAAATACTGCCTTTGAAAACTTATCAAAATGCTTTGTCTCATTTTTCAATACGAATGAAAACAGCATTTGTAGTACTTGAGATTACGAAACCACCATCACTTCTCCCTTTACCTGATCTCTGAGGCCTTCCTCGCGTAAACCGAGGCCCTCTTCATCCTGACGCTCTTCTCCTTCTTCCACTCCTCGATCTTCTTCATCCTCTCCTTCCTGTCCCGCTCCCGCTCCGCCTTCTCGAACACGTTCACCGCGATTCCCAGGGTCTCTCCCATCTTGAGGCCGCTGTTGTTGCTTATTCACTGACTAATGCCTAGCTCTCTCCCTATGTAAAGGCGAGGGCGACCATCATCATTTCTCCTCCTCTTCCGAGATCCCTCATTACGAGAAAGGGATGTGGGCATAAAGCGGTCGACCTCCCCGTCCCTCTCCACTCGGCCGCCGATCCCGCTTGCTTGCTATTCGTGTGTGTATGTGGGATGAACTTCCTTCCCCGTCGCCTCCTTTTCTTGTTCTAATGTCCGCCGCCTTCGTCTTCGTCTTCGTCTTCGTCTTCGTCTCCGCCGTCCGCCCTCTGATGTTGCTGTTCTCCGACTCCTCCTTCTCCTCTCCACTCTTCGGCGGGCGCCACATGAGGTCTCCTCCTCCTCCTCCTCTTCCACTCTCTCCATTTCCCGACAATCCGAGGGCGCCGCTTTTCTCCCTCAATCCCTCCTCTCCCTCTGCAGGCGGGGAATTCGCCAAAATTGGTCCAAAATGTTAGATTGAGTTCATGCATTTTTTGTCCGGCGTAATGCTACTTTGATAGGCAATTTGATGTACGCAGAATTCAGTTGGGCGATTTCTCACTTCAGTGGGCCTTGTAGGGAGAAGGGGGCACCTTTCCCCTCTCTTCCGTTGCGTGCTGGAAAGAGGCCCCTTTTCGAAAGGTGAGGGGGGAAGGAGCTCGTGGCGAGGCAAGGGTCGCTAATGACTGAGAAGTGTTGCCGCCCTCTTGTACACGTGCCACCCTCAAGACGACAACTTCGTTTTCCCTCATTAATGGGAGGGAGAAAGAACTTTGAAGGGTTTTTTAAAAAACAAAAAGGACTTTCTCCGCCGCGCTCAATCTCAAAGTGCAACAAAACTAAAAGTTTCAGGGAGGTAACTTACTAATCAAGTTCATTTCGGCTGTACTTACTCTCCAATGAGCTCAAAAAGTTTTCGTCTTTTTTCCCTTGATTCGAGGGACTTGCCCCTTTTCTTTAGAGTCCCTGAGCGACAAATGGAAGAGAAGATGGAAAATGACGATGGAAAACGTCCGGTAGAGACGGATGCGGAGGCATTATTAGGCCCATCAAAACATTAGGCGGTTCGGACGGGAAGGCAGAAAAAAGTCATACACCAACATTTGGAGCTGGATCGCCTCGATCGTACTACCTTAGGGGTTTTAGTTGTACGATTACGAACATAAACAAATGACATAGTTCAGGTTGAACCGTCAATGGTACGCTGGTGGGAAAAAACCTACACTGCTGAAACCGTGTGTTTGTACAGTACGCCTTACACATTCATAAACAACGAGCCGACAACCAATTCTCGCCACTGCCAAGCAACTGCCAAGGTGCCAGCGAGGGAAACTTCCCTTCCACCACACCCTCCTAGGCCTCCTCCTCCTCTTCTCCCCCCTTCCCCCTTCCCTCCAGATTGTGACAGCCGACAATGAAAAGGCGAGAAAAAAGGAAGAGGAGAAAAGGGGGGCCTCGCCCCTAGGGAAAAAAGGTACGGGGAGACAGCTAGGTAGGCACGGGAAAAGGGAGGCAGTCATTTGAAAAGAAAACGCTCCTCCGTCTCCCTTATATCTACACTTAGGGCAGAGGCAGTGGTCCTTTTCCTCCTCCTATCCTCGCATGCACGAAACTTGCTATCTCCTTCCTTCTTCCTTCCCTTTCCATCCGTCCGTCCTGCGCCCGCCTTCTCCACTCCCCTTATAAGTAGGTATAGGGACACAGTGGGAGAAAGGCCCCGTAAGGCCCTTGCGGGGAGGGAGAGAGAGAGAGAGTGCCCAAGCGAGGAGGAGGAGTTAGAATCCCCTCTGCCGGATGGACTAAGACGAAAACTGGTTGCTCCGAATAGATGGACGGAGAGGTGGGCCCCGAGGGGGGGGAAGGGGGGAAGGGCAACATCACGCAGTTTGATTCATGGAGCCCCTCCTCCTTCTCCTCTTGCAACTCTCTCTCTTGCCCTGAGGACCGGGGATGAGGGAGGGAGAGGCTAGCGTAGCCAATTTATCACCTGAGAGGGAGAGATGAGGATGGGAGCGTCTAATTTTGGAAGTTCTCCCTATAAACAGCATCGGACTCTTTCCCGGGCGGCCAAAAAGGTACCAAACTTAGGCAAGGAAGAAGAGGAGAGATCACCCCCTTTTGTCCTCCCATGGGACCTTGAAAAGTATCCCCCGAAAGGAGATCGGCCAGACATGCACTTATTCCCCTTTCTTCTTCCCAGCTCCTATCCCTTTCCAAGTTTTCTTTTTTGTATAGGCTACCGTACCTTTTCGAACTCTTCTCTTTTTCCCCTTTCACGAAAGCAGTCCAAGAAAAGGCGTCATTTGGGGAGGCATTTGGCATTCGGTTTTAAAAAATCGTTAAAAAATATGTACATAAACCACGGTATGTACGTGTGTACCTGATTAAAGACCCCGGAAAAGTTAAAGAAGCATTTAAACGGCAAATTTTTAACTGGCGAGGAAGAAGGAGACCACGCAATGGCCGTTGGACGACCAATGTACCCAAAGCCAGTCCTTTTCAGAAAAGAGAGAGAGACCACAACAGCCTCCTGTTTCATTCGTCCCCCCCCCCTCTTCGTTTTTCTCCTTCCGTTTCGTGCGCCGTTGCCCTTTGGTGGACGGCTTTGAGCGGTGGAAAAGGGTCACGCGATCGGTTGGTCTCCGGTGCTCGGCTGCATGGTTGTTGTCCCGCGAAAGACCAACTTTCAACAATTCAGTAACATCGTAAAAATTTGGAGTCTTTCCAAGTATGGAGATCTCGGTGAATCCGGCCCCATGTACGTTGTAAGGTAGGCAGGAAGGCCTCCTCGCCCGCTGACTTACGGAGGAGAAAAAGAGGAGGAAGAGGAGGATCGAAACGGCAATTTCGAGCGATCATGGGGGCCGCGGTCGCTTGGTCGGCCCTTCGGTCGCTTGGTTCCGGTTATAGGGACCCCAACGAACCCTCAAATTTTCTGGTCGCCCGCGTAAGAGGCCGGTGATCGAGCGTTGGGGGAGGTAGGGGGTCTCAAATATCTTCCACCTCTTCGTCGTACTCTCATTTTTCGTGGTCTTTTTGTGCGCGGGCGATCGACCTTGGAGGGCACAAGAGTCCTTCAAGTTGGGGGAGGGTCACATGATTGTCGCCTATGGCCTCGGGTAAACTGTAATTCCCCTTGAAAATTTTGACAGCAATTGGACAAATACAGCTCTGCATTCAGTAGAAGAACACTTGGACTTTGATATTTTATTTCTGGGGAAATGTAGCACATGAGTCGTTGACTTCGCAACGGGCAACTTTTTTTTTACCGCAACCGCAGCAGAAAAGTCGTTTCGCAAAAATGTTGTCTAGAAATTCGCAATATACTGAAAGCAGAGGCAGCCACTGTTGTTGGGCAATTGTTGCTTTGCGGCTTTGGGGTCCGGACGGTCCGTGTTATATAAGACAATGTGCTCGGATGCACACAATTCTCCTTTGTTTCCTCAGAACCACAAAGTAAAGAAGAAAACCCGAAAAGGATTTCGTCATTGGTTGTTTGATAAAACGATGGAATTTGAAATCAAATCCGTGAAGAATACAATGCTTGCTATGTTCGCTTCTGTTGTGCGGTACGTACTCATAGGCGAAAATTGGGTAAACCTCAGGGTCAGGGAATATCGTGCGTTATAGGTGCGATACTTCTATTACGGAACATTTCGCGCGAGAGGGATTTGAGCAAAGCGCGCACTCTTGCTCTGCCTCTCGGTACACGGTAGTATACGGTGTATCGCACGACAACTCTATTCATTTGATTACACCGTATGTGTGGCGAGGGATTCCAGCGCCGCTCGCCGCCGCCGCCGCCTTCGCCGCATCCGCCGCGAAATACCGATGGCCAAAGTCCGCCGACCCTTGACCCCCCGTCTTCACCTCTCTCAATGACGTCTACTTTTTCATTTCCGTCAAGTACGTTTGTCTCATTTTCGCCCGCCGTTCAGCAGCAGAAGAGGCATCGTCGCAAGTTTTACATGTTAAGTTCTCGCTTATTTGATCTTAAAATAGTCATCGAAATGGGTTTCTTTGTTTATGGTCTGTTAAAAAAACTCTGTACCGGTATCTGCTACAATGTATGCACTGGCTGTAATATTTTCCTCCTCTTCCCACGGGCTGATGAAATCATCATTTCTTTTGGGCATCGGGAAGGAAAAGCAAGCCTCTCGTCTTTCTCCTTCGCCTTCTCCCGCGGGCCCCACCTTTCCTTCCTTGGGTCACTGGCGGTGTTGCTTCGTTACGCAACACCAAGCCATGCACCCTGGTACAGAAACTCTTAAAAAACGAGAAAGGGGAGGAAGACGTAAGTAGTACGGGCGACGCTCTGCTTATCAAACCAGAAAAAAGTTTTTCGGCGGTTGGAAAGAACTGCGCAGTGAGGGGAAAGGAGAGATGAAGGGGCGGGAGAGAACCAATCCCCCCTTTAACTTGCAAAACGTCCCTCCTTTCCCATCTGCGTCGTCCGTCCGACCGTCCCTTTCGTGAGAAATTGTTTGCAGGATTTGCCAAGCCATTAAATCCCGTCTCCTGTCAAGTCACCTTTCCTCGGAGGCTCTCCTACGGCTGGATGCCTCTCCTGCCCGGTGAAGAAAAGGGAAGGTGCAATGCATACCAACCTGCGCAAAATGGGATCCACGCCCTTTTTCGCACAGGCAGGCTCTTACGTATCTAAAAGGAGGAATGCGAGAGGCAAGCAAGCAGTTGCGAAACTGTTCCCGCGCTAAAAAAAAACCAACAACTGATACGACGCAACAAGAACACATGCAGGGAGAGGAGACCGCGGCCAGAGACGCCAAGTTTCCAGGACAGAGCACATAAACAAGGAGGGAGGGGGAGAAAAAAACGCAATGGCCATCAAGACCCCCTTCTTCCAAATGCTTTTTCGTACTACTGTGGTATAGGTAGGGCTGCATGTCCCCTCCTCTCTCTGCCTTTCTTTATCCACTGGTACATTGGCTTCCCCACCGCTTGAAAACCTGTTGCTGTTGTTTTCGGGCGTCGATTTTTTCAGTCGTAGTTGCTGCTGCTGCTGTGGTCCCCTTCCCTTCCCCTCCTCTCGCCAAAGCCTCTTTGTGCATCACTTCGAATCATGCGTCGCACACGTGACATGCCGTGTGCGATCAAGGGTGCACGCACTTACTTGCTTAATTTAAAATGAATTAGTATCTTTTGTTAATTATCGTTTGGGAAAAAAACTGGAGGACTTTTTTATTTCAATTTGAATTCAAATTAGATTGTTTTTTCTGTTTGGTTTACAGAGGAAATCAAACGTAAGCGAAAAGAATAAATTCGGATCGGACGCACTACAGATGTCATCGGCGCTTCAAAAGCAGGAAATGCTACTTCTGATGAAAGAAACTTCCCCAAAGAGCAGTACGTTCTTCAGCAACAACGGCAAGGCTGACGATCAACACACTTCGCTCATGCCCAGCCAGGCCAGCGACGACGACGACGGGAAAAAACGCAGTGGTCTGACGACGACGCCTGATCATCACTCGGTCGCGGCGTGACTCGAATAACAAAGTTCCCGAGCCGATTCCCTTCTCAGGACGGACGGACGGACCCTCTTTCTTCCTCCTAGCACAAGTACGCTCGGCCCGATTGCTGCTGCCTCCCATGCCTATAGGTGCGGAGGGGCGCGCTCAAGGGGGGCAGGCCACCGAGGACCCCAAGAAGAACAAGTACATCTAAGTATCAGCCAAGCAACCCAGCTTAGGCAGCAAGCAGACGGGGAAAGGACCCAAAACAAGATTTTTACTGGCGGTCCTCTCCTCCAGCACCACCGCCACCAAAAGTAGCAGCAAGCCCCGGTTGGAAACGGAGGCGGGCGCGTTCTGGTGCCCCTGCCCCCCATCTTGCCTGCTAAAAAAGCGGAGGCAGACGAAGCTCGCCTATGAACAAGATACTTGGAAAGACACCGCCGCCTCAGCCGCCGCCAGTTGCTACTCGAGAGGATATCCAGCATCAACCACCACCAAACTCATCACGTGCGCCTGCATGCGCACACTTTTTTCCATGCAGTGAGGGGCCGCCGCCGCCCGGCTGCTTGAATGCAACTTATAGTGACCGTCACTCTTGTTGTCGTCAACGAGTGCGACCACCATCAGTGTCTTCCTTGAACGTGAAGTGAAAAAAAGGAAACCGACTTTTTGTGCGAATGAGCATCGTCAGTGAAGTGCACCAACTCCCCGTCGACGGACCGCCGACGGAAGCGGAGGAGGAGAGCTCCGGAGCCACTTGGGGGGACCCGACCTCCTCTGTTCCCTTCGGGTGAGTGTCTGTAGTGCACTATGTTGTGGCGTGGATTGCACAGAAGCGTCCTCTCTTGATTTTGTAAGCCAGGGCTTTAGAGAGAAAGAGAGAGATTACTCCTTTCTACTCTGTCGTCCGTTGAGTAATTCTCTATTATGTACGAAAGCTAGCTCGGTAATAGCTACGTGTGTACGTGTAGACTTTATTCATCCCCGCGCCTGGCTGACACAATTCAAAGCAAAAACACGAAAGGAGGGGCTCCTCGGACTTTGATCCCAACTCTCCTTGGCTTTTCGACCGCACATGTTGATTTTTTTACCCGAAATCACTTATTGACTGTCTGATAAACCGGGAACTTGGGGGCATGGTCTACTCTAAATTTGTCCGTTGGCTTGGCTAGCCTTCTGCGCAAATGTGTACCGAGTGGGGGCAGAGTCTAAACTCGAAAGTCGTACATTGTACAGTGCTCATACATTTCCCTTCCCTCACACGCAATAACTCATTGATTTTTTTGCAACTTCTGGTAATCCAAGCGATCTGTTTGCCCTCCCATACAGTAAGACAATAAAACCAGTTGCAGATACTTTGAACGACAAAGATATGGCTGATCAACATCAACCCTCCCCCACCTCAACCATGGTGCAGCAGGTGGAGCGAGTCGAGCGGCCCGATCTTGATATTCCCTTTCTTTACGTCCAAAGAGCTACACAATATTTCTGGGGCCCATCTCTGTCGTATGTGCCAAAAAACAGGTTCCAAACTTCCAGTGCACTTTTCTTTTTATATCGAGTTTTTAATTGAAAAAAAAAAGTTTTGTTTCATGAGCTCAAAGCAAAAATTTATGCTTCAGCACGCAAAAAAATCTTTGCTTCAGTGTTTCCGCTACATCTTGTCATACATAAATACCCGTAAAAATTACCACGTTGCTACCTCCACAAACCCAAACTTCGCTAACTGGATCGGGTTGCACGAATTATTAGGGGCGAGCGGCCCTGGGTCCAGCGCCGAGGGCGAAAAGGGGGGCAGAGAAGAGAAAGAAAGGGAAGGAGAAGGAGGCAGAGCGGAGCACAAAGCAATCACGCAGGGGCAACGTGACGGGCCCCTCGCTTCGAAACAGAAGTGGAGAGGAGGAGGAGGAGGAGGAGGAGGAGGAGGGGCGCGTCGTCGCTCCGTCGCCGGGGCTTCCAATGCGCGCCGCCGAGGCAAAAAGGCGTAGCCCCCGGATCCCATAGCCGCGTAGCAACATGACCAAAAGTCTTCTGTGGCACCCCCCGAACGAAAACCGTCGCCTAGTAAAGTAGAAGTGCCGGTGGTGGTCCACGCTGGTTATCGCCCCCCGCGGGCGGAGGAGCCTAAGAGAGCAGAATTCCCATTCTTTTCCTTCAGCTCCATGTGATCGTTGCTGTTCCTATGCAGTCTCGGGACTGGTTCCTTTCGGCTCTTCTGACCATATGCACTTTATTTTGAGTTATGGTCAGAATTGATGGGTGCATGATACTTTTTTTTAAAAAAAATCGTTCCTTGCAAATGGGGTTCTCCTGAGAGCACGACAAAAAAGGGCAAACTCGTCGTATGAAAAACTGTCCCCCCACAGGTATAGTGGCACTGTACGAAACAGAAACACTGGATTGTACCTTTGGTTTATTTTGCTCCTCCGTCGACTCTTCTGCCTTTCTACGTACAGTCACAAATTGCCATTGCCGCGAATTCCGTTATGAAACCAACGCTTCTCTTTTGGGCCTCGACTTACGTAAAGTTGGTTAGCGGGGGGAAGAAAGAGGAGCCCTAAAGTACGACGATATTTCGCAGACACGTG
>JAAUYJ010035105.1_pt1 | contig 15167 bp, 15 predicted proteins | sample 7278031 | NCBI WGS metagenome assembly JAAUYJ01 (sample SAMN14350222, study PRJNA611818) | marine sediment metagenome | isolation source: surface marine sediment (1.8m) | place: French Polynesia: Moorea | collected 2018-08 | reverse complement strand
TGATCAGCACATTTGCACTGTTCCAGCATACGTACTTCCAAACTTATCCAGCGTCTCCTTGACGACTTGGGCGCAGGCTCCCTTCTCCGACAGGTCCTTGGTCACCACCAGCACCTCCCCGGCGCCCGCCTCCCTGCAGGCGGCGGCCGTCGCCTCCAGCTTCTCCCTGGTCCTGGCCACCAGAGCCAGGTTCCTGAAGCCGGCCTCCGCCAGGCTCCTGCAGATCCCCGCGCCCATGCTGCCGGCGCTGGCGCCCGTCACCAGGCACACCTTGTCCTCCATGGCAATTTATCTCGAATGGCTTTATTTCACGCCAACAGAGATCTCGTGAGGCATAAAAATGTTTCGTAAGTCCTCAATGTTGTTGCGCGCGCCAGCAAGCTGGGTTCTTGATGCCCCATCAGTCCCTTTCCCTTTTTCTTCTTTACGGAGAGTGTCCCATACGCTCTCCCCGTTATGTAACTTGCCTGCATTCGCGGCGGTGCACAGTGTACATCCATCCGATCGCAGCAATGTACGTACGCGCACTGCAACAACCGACGACGACGTACGTTAGAGAGCTGATAATGATTCTCGCATAAAGGGGGAGGAAGAGGAAAGCTGTCGGAAGACTCCAATGCTGTACTTGCATACCGTACAAGTAATGGTGATGCTGCTCGCCTTCTCAAGGTCGGCTTCTCAAGGTTGCAAGGTCAACATACCGTAAATTGTGGAGGTATTAGCATGTCAGGGTGCAGCATGCAGGCTAGGGGTTCCACCAGACAAACAGTTAATCGATTAACTGACTACAGAGTCTCCACAGTCAGTTAACTTTAACTGGTCAAATTAGTCGACTAATTGTTATGTAGTAAAAAAATTGCATTTTTGACAAATTTAAAAAGATTTTTAAGCTTTTCGCGGTGAACTTGCCTTTTTTGAGGGAAGATTTACTTGAACTTAAAAATAATTTCTGGAAAGAGTGTCTTTTTTTTGGAGCCAAAATGAATTTTTGAGTACAATATGGTCATTACTTTATATACCAGTCAGTTAATCGATTAACTGACTACAGTTTTTGAAATTAGTCGACCAAGAAAATTTTAGTCGACCAGAGAATTTGAGCACCCCTAGTAGCAAAGAAACGAGCGGGAGGAAGGGTTTAGCGTTTTATTGTGGGATCTGGCTACACGAGGGTGCGGCTAGTGAAAAAGCGAGAAAAAATAACGATGACGGTACGGGAAAATAATAAGTGGGCTGCATTGTTAAACTAGTCAGCTAGCGGGATGGACATTTAATAGTTTTCCACTTACCACCTAAACAATTGTGCATGATCACGAGGGAGGTGGGAGATGAAACATACATTGATTATTGGAAACTTGTACGTACTGTACGTTTATAAATTGTTTGTTAAGTAACAATTAAATAAATTCCTATAGCGAAATTGGAGGTAACTTACCCTGTATTTGTTTGTCGGGCAGAGGCGGGATTGGGATGCACGGGAATTTCTCCGACAGACGCTCATGGAGCCAGTCAAAGTGCTTGTAGCGGCGGGACACCTGGATGTTGTTGAACTAGAAAGAAAGAGTTATTGATAACAATGGTCTGGCATGAAAAGAGGCTTGTAAAATTGTCTTACGCTGGGCGTGAGTTGGTATGCGACGAAGCTCTTAAGCCCGTGCATCTTTGACTCCTTCTTGGGCGAGGCGATGGAGCAGCTGTAAGGCTCCCTCGCGTTGAGCCAGCTGAAGGTTCCGTTGCCGTTGTCCACCACCGTGATGAGGTCCGACTCCTGCACGTTGGCGTTCAGCTTGCCTAGCACGTAGTTCTCCCCGCCAGACTTGACGAAGGTAGAGAAGCGGTTAAAGGAGGTCCTCCCGCCGCCCGCCGCCGCCGCGGACCCGCCGCGCTTGGAATCGCCGCGGCCGATGGAGCTGACGTCCCCCGTGCTGCCGGTCTGGGGGCCGTTCTTGGGCACCGCCAGGTTGGAGCCGCCAGACACGCCGCCCATCCCGCCGCCGCCGCCCTGGCTGGGAGCCTCGTCGAAGTCGCTGTCCCAGTCGTCGTCGTACGCCTGTAGCACAAAATGCGGAATTAGTATATAGAAAAGGCTTAAAATGGCGAACGAAGAACAACGCAATTGGAAAGCACATTAAGATAGGGAAGAAGTTCGGAAAGTAGATACAGCATTTACCGTATGGGTGTGAAGCGCACAGACACGAAAAATAAAAGCTCACATTGATGGAGGACGACAGAAAATTGCAGTGTGTGGAAAAACAAAATGCCGCCACTCCCAATTGATCCACCACGACAACCCTGTCACCTGGTTAGTATTAGCATTGGAAGAAACCGCATTTGAAGCGGGAGAGAAGAATGAAGTTGCGGAAGAAGAAGCTTCGCCGGGAGCGGCGCCACCTGCCTGATAATCGTTGTTGGCGGCCTGCTGCTGTTGCTGTTGCTGGGGCTGCTGAGCGTTATTGCTCTTGACCGGCGGCAGTCCCCAGCCGGCGTTGCCCCAGTCGTCGTCTCCCGTCGTCGTCTGAGCCATGGGCTTGGACCAGCCGCCAGCCACCGAAGGGTTCCCGGCGGCCGCTGTGTTGTTGCTGGGAGCTGGGGCGGGGGCGGCGGCGGGGGCCGAGCCCGTGGCGCTGGCGCCGGCGGAATAATCCGGAGGCAGAGGGGGCGGCGCCATGGCGGGAGGACCGTCCTCCGAGTCGCTGGAAACCTCCTGAACAAGAAATTATGATAGTTGTTGTTGTTGCTGCTGCTTAGAAGGACAATTTCGTCTCACCTCCACGTAGGCCTCAGGGAAGAGGCCCGACTGCCCCTGCGAGTTCTGCCCCTCCCACCATCCTTCCCCGATTTCGGTGTTGGTGACGGTGAGGACCTCGCCGCAACGGATACTCAGCTCCTCAGTACCGGGCTGGCCCTCGAAGTCGTACAGGGCGTGCACCTGTTCAAATAAGGCGAGGAGAAAAGGATAAGATTATTCCTCATTCCCAGTCGGCGGCATTGACGTTTCCGTCGATCAACAGTGAATCAGTTCATGGCGTGACCGGAAGCGGCTTCATGCACCGAACAGGAGGCTCGAAAAAAAGATAGAGAGAGATAGAGGTAAAAGACGACAATTCATTGCTCCTAAAGACAGCCAATGATTGAAGATGGAATACGGGGAAGCCCTCTAACTTATGATAGCCTAGCAGCCAATAATGATATGGTACTTTTCATGGTAGAAAAAGCATCGGGTTTCAAAAGATGAACTTTAGGGGGAGGAGAAAGTGAAGACAGCAGGAGAAACAAGCAGCACTTTAACCTAGAAACCGCAATGTTCGTGGGAAGTGTCAAATTCGTCCTACTAGGGCAGGCCGAGGAGTTTCCCTTCATGGAGATTGGAGATGTGATGATTCATCAGGTGCGCTGATCCAACACAGAGTGCTTGCAAAAGGCGATCTCACGCCACCGCTACGACGTCACACCTTCATCTTCTCTTTTGATCACGGCGAATTCTCACCTTTTTTGCGCTCCCGTTGGTGGAGGCCACCGAGGTCTCCTCCGGCGGGGGGAAGTCGTACAGAGCCATAGGGGCGTAAATTTGCACTGCTAGCAACTTAGGCCAACAACGGTGGAACAAAGCAACAATCGTCCTTGTTCTCGATCTCCGTTCTCCTCTCTAGGTTTTTTTCTGACCCTCCTCCCCCCCTTTTCTCTTTTCCTCCTCGGCGGGCAGAAATTGTTGTCGCTCGCCGCCTCCGACCTCCTCTCGTCGTTAGATGATCTGCGACAGTGACTCTTTCTCTCTGTCTCTGTCTCTCTCGATCGCACTCTGCCTTGACTTCCTGCTTGGCAAGAAGTCCGTTGAGAATTGAGGCGAAAGAAAAGATGAGCAATAGGCCTCTCCTCCCAGATTTACACAAGTATTTCCTCCTTTTTTCCTTGGACTTTTTTTCACCAACGGTCGTTTCTCTCTCACGCACGTTAGCACGCCCTTGCGTGGATGCAGCGACCGAGTGACTGTTGAGCACCCCTCCGTACCAGACTGTGACGGCGGAGCTGGGGGAGGAGACCGACTTAGACAGCGGCGAGTCACGGATAACGACGACTGCTTTGCCGCCGCAGGAAAGGCGGACGAAGGGGATAGAACAGGGAGAGGAAGGATTGTCCCCGTTCTCGGTCGGCCTGGAAAATGCTGCTGCTGCTTCAACGCGAAAGGGACCTGAGCTCGAGGAAGGAAGGAGCCCTTTTTTCCAGGGTCCCTTCCACCAACCCGTGCGTTTTTTTAATGGTGGGGGGACCACCACTTGATGCTTTAGCCCTCCCGAAGCCAGAGAAAAGAGGGTCCTTCGCGGCGGCTGGCTTGTGGACTACAACTAGTACACCTACAAGGGGAAATTCCGCGGACCGCAGAAAAGTTCGTTGGAAAAGAGAGGGCGGTATGATGGTGGGCCTACTTTGCAGCTCTCAGGCAAGCAGAGCTGACATCATGTAGCAGGTAGCAAGCAAGAATGGCGGTTGAATTCGAACGCAAGGATCGAGAGAGGGACGACGTGGGAGAAAAGACAAGGTTTTTTTTTTCTGAGGAAAAATCTGATTGAATTCACAATTGGGAGACAAGGAGATTTTTATCGTTTTCGTTCTATTCAAACTAGTCCTAATTAGTGCTTGTTCTGAAATATTTTTTGTGGCTGTGGCCTGGGTGTTCTTTTTGAAAAATAATTCGGAAGAATGCAAAGAGCAGATTAAACGTGATCTATTGCAGAAGCCAACGGCTTTTGCATTCCCTAGGAGAATGTGCAAAAACACTTTTTTCTTTCGACACTAGTACTATACAGCTTTTCTGAGTACACATTATATCTACTAACATCCCGAATATTGCACGGTACAGTTGCTTTGGGTAAACAGAACTGCTGGTGTATGTGCAGTGCAAACTCGTTTACATCATGTGACGGGGAGTGGAGTAGGTAGGTGCCCTGCCCTCACCCCGAGAAAGAAGAGTGCTTACCTTTTTCACCATCTTGCTGTTCTTTTTCCTCCGCGGCAAAAAAACTCCCACTCTTATCGGACTTTAATTTCCCCGATGGGCAGGAGAGGATCCCCTTTCGATGCAGGAATTAATATGCCACTCCTCCTCCCACCACCTCCAAAAAGTCGTCAACTGTTCTGGGTTTTTGGTGTGCGCTTTGCTGCTGTTGTTGTTCAGTGCTGCGGCGACTGGATGGCGAGTGCGCAGTGGTGGAGATCCCCCTCCTTTCTCCGCCCGATTCCCAGCTGCCCCCCCTCCTCCCCCAGGGTCTCTCTCACCTCGCCTCCCACGGTGGGCTCGGGGACGGACGGAGGGGCGGACGGGACACTCGCCGCCTCGTTCTGCAGCAGCTCTCCTCCTCCTCCTCCTACGAAAGTAAGTACACGTACTACATACACTGCCTCCCTTTCCCTCCCCAGAGGCTGCTGCGATCGAGGACGGAGGAGGTGTTTGTTGTATACGCCCCCCTCCACTTCCACTTCTCCGCTTCCATTTCTTTTGGCAGGAAGAAAGCATAGCAGCCACGAATGGAGACACCACCGACCGACCGACCGACCGAGGACAGCTTCTTCCAATCGCCTCCGATTTCTTCCTTAGTTCGGGTCCGACCGAATGGATTGAATGTGTGTGAAGGAGACGATGGCGTACGTTCTTGTGTGCTGCTTTCCCATTATGGAAGGGAGCATTGGTGGTTGGCAGTTCTCTGGGCTGTCCCAGGGGGATTGTGAGGAAACGTCGGGGAAAGGGTTTTCTGCTTTTACGTACTACGCGGATTAGGCGACCATTAGAATGGCTTTATGTGAGGTGTTCATTACCATAGCTACAATAGGAGAGTAGGAGAAAAACAATTAGGCATATAAATCCCTGTAGGGAATATCTCTTTAATTATCTTGCCGTTTTTAGAAGAATCCAATAAAGAATTATATTATATATATTGCCGTATATTTCTGTCCTCTGGGCGAAGCTTGAATGTTTGCTCCATGTTTGTTTGCATCCGCCTAAAAGGATTAATGTTCTTCAACGAAAAAGCAACATACTCTACCACCTCAAAATAAACAACCATGTTTGTTGTCAGTGCGGTACTTGATGCATTTTTGCAATTTTGGCGCCGGTGCCGATGATGCAAATACGTACAAGGCTACAAGCTCCCCCTGATCGGACGACGGGGTGCATTATCTTTGTGGCTGTGTTGCACGTACCCAATACATTTGTGCGCATGTTGAACCACACCATCGGCTATCAGTTCGATTTGCTTTAAGCTGCGGTGAGGCATTTATACTGCGAGCTACCGTAGCGGACGACCGCGAGGGCGAATACTTTAAAAGCAGGACTTTTTTGTTCCCGGCCTCTCACAAATTTACTCCTCGTTTGGAAACGCACAAGTCGCACATCGCCAGGGAAAAATAAGTCACCATGTCCGCCTCCGAGAAAATTAGCCACGTGATCTTCGACGTGGACGGCCTCTTGCTGGACACGGAGCGCCTATACGCGCGGGCGTCGGCCGAGCTGCTGGCAGAGCACGGCAAGGAGTACGACTGGGGCGTCAAGGCCAAGCTGATGGGGAAGGCGCCCAAGGAGGTGGCGGAGGAGTACGTGAGGCACTTCCAGCTGCCAATCACGCCGGAGGAGTACCTCGTCAAGACCAGGGCGACCATGGAGAAGCTGCTGCCCGACTGCAAGTTTCTGCCCGGGGCGCTGAAGCTGCTGCATCATTTCTACAAGGTTTCACATATTTTTTTATGTGTGTTTAAGAGACAGTATTGTGGATGCTGGTACTGTTCAGCTACAGGAGTTCACTGTACGCGTTATTGGCAATGGACCTGGTTAGGGCCGGCTGCTGCTGCTTCATTTGATTTACTGTTGTAGTAGTTGGCATTGTTGTTACTGCTGCCGCGCTCCTTTGGAAATAACCTTACTTGGACAATTTTCCAGAACAAAGTTCCTATGGCGATCGCCACCGGCAGCATCAAGTCCGTCCACGAGCAAAAGACGCGCCCGCACGACAAGTTCTTCTCCGTCTTCGAGCTCGTCGTCACCTCGGAGGACGAGGAGGTCAAGATCGGAAAGCCGGCTCCGGACATATACAGCGTCTGCACCTCCAGGTTTGCGGGGAATATTTCCCCCGGAAGCTGCTTGGCATTCGAGGACGCCCCAAATGGCGTGGCCTCCGCCAGGGCCGCCGGGATGCCCGTCGTCATGGTGCCTGGCCCGTGGATCGAAGCGGGAGACCTCACCAAAAACGCAACTCTTCTGCTGAAGGACCTGAGGGACTTCGACCCTTCCTCCTTCGGACTGCCCGCCTTCGGTTACCGTCGCGAGGTCACCCACGTCATCTTCGACATGGACGACACGTTGGTGGACTCGGTGCACCGCTACTCCGCCGCCCTTCGCAAGCTGATGGGAAAGCACGGGGTGCTGCAGAAGTTCACGGGCTCCGGGTCCGACAGGATCGCTTCCTTCCGGGCATCCATTGTCGGCCAGCCAGCCGATGTCGCTATCCCTAAGCTGGTGAAGCACTTTCAGCTGGAGGTGACGGCGGAGGAGCTGCTGGCAGAGTTCGACAGAGAGGCCCTGGAGGTGCTGCCGCAGTCGAAGCCGCTACCGGGGGTGGAGCGGCTCGTCAAGCATCTGCACGAAAGGGGGATTCCCATGGCGGTAGCCACCAGCACCACCCGGGCAAGGTATGAGGCCACCTCGCGGAACCTCAAGCACCTCTTCTCCTTGTTCAGCCACGTGGTGACGATGGACGACCCGGAAATGGGTCAGCCAAAGCCGGCGCCGGACATCTTCCTCCTGGCGTCCAAGCGGTTCTCCGACCCTCCGGCCGACCCTAAGAGGTGCCTCGTGTTCGAAGACGCCGTGAGCGGGGCGGAGGGCGCGGCGGCCGGGGGCATGCAGTGCGTGCTCGTGCCGGAGAGGAATAACATGACGCCGGAGAACAGCGTGTGGGGCACGCAGCTGCTGCAGACCATGGAGGAGTTCAGGCCCGAGGACTTTGGGCTACCAGAATTTTCATCCTAAATTTTTCAAGGATTTGTACGGGTACAAAGCTAGTTCTGAGTGAATATATTTTGCTGCTGAAATGCTGCAGGAAGGACAATGGGAAATAGTCGAAACTAACCCACCAAAAATACAATACGTCAAGGTTTCACCAACACCAAGGACAGGAGGAGTTACTTCTTTGTAGCCGTCATGGCGGTCGCCACCTTGGACATGTTCGGACGGCCAAGAATTCCAGTGATGAACTGTCCAGCGTTGACGATACCCTCGAGGTCTACTCCGGTCTTGATGCCCATCCCGCGGAGCATGAACACGACGTCCTCCGTTGCAACATTTCCTGATGCTCCTCTGCAATTAAATAAGCAAACAAAAATGTTATTTCGTTAGAGAAAGGACAGTACAATCTCTTACTTAGCGTAAGGGCAGCCTCCAAGTCCTGCGACGCTTGAGTCGACGACGGCGATGCCGGCGGTGAGGGCTGTCAAGATGTTGGCGAGTGCTTGGCCGTAGGTGTCGTGGCAATGCACGGCCAGCGAGGAGGCGGGCAAGTGCCGAAGTACCTTGATAGTTTGAATGCTTAATGATTTCTAATTGACGTGGCTTATTGGATTTTCAAAAGAGTCACCTCTTCCAACATAAGCCTCATGCTTCCTGGGGTTCCCACGCCAATGGTGTCTCCTAATGAGATTTCGTAGCATCCCATGTTTGTCATGGCCACGGCCACCTTGGCCACCTCTGCAGGATCTATGGGACCCTCGTATGGGCAACCCACCACGCAGGATACGTATCCACGGACGCGAAGACCTGAGTCCTTGGCCAGTTTCGTGACGGCTTCGAATCTGAAACATTAAGAATTTAGAAACGCTCGCACACTTTGGGCACCAAATGAAGCAAGGAACCTTGTCAAGCTCTCCGCGATGGAGCAGTTTGTGTTCTTCTGGCTGAAGGTCTCCGATGCCGCCCCGAATATGGCCACCTCCTCCAGCGCCTCCCCCGCCGCCGCCATGGCCGCCTCCAGTCCCTTCACGTTGGGCACCAGCACCGGGTAGGTCACCTTGTTGTCACCGCCCGAGGAGGAGGCGATCTCCGCCATGACCTCTGCGCTGTCCGCCATCTGCGGGACCCACTTGGGCGAGACGAACGCGCCCGCCTCCACGTGCGTTAGGCCGGAGCCGGACAGCAGGGAGATGAATTTCACCTAGTAAAAAAGACAATGGCGAAAAAAACATTTTTCTCACCAAAGCATCTATCTTGCAGAATGCCTCTCTCACCTTGTCCTTGACCGAGATGACCTTCTTCTCGTTCTGCAGCCCGTCCCTGGGCCCCACCTCCACGATGCGCACCCGGGAGGGGAACGGGGAGGCGGCGGGGGCCGAGGTGGACAGCAGGGCGGTGGACATGCGCCTGCCGCCGCCCTGCTGGACTTGGTTCCTTGACCACCACTCCAGGGAGGGGGAGCACGAGAAGGAGGCCCTCCTGGGGGCGGCCTTGGCCAGGGGCAGCAGCACCCGGCGGGGGCACATCTGGAACGCCATGGTGGGCGGCAGAATCAGCACTTAGAGTTAAGAGGACTTTTCACAAATTTGTATAACTATGGACACGGGCCACATAAGAGCGCCTTCAATTGAATCCCTTTCGAGATCCTCTCGAGGGGCGGCTTCTCCTTATTGCTGCAAATGCCTTTCCGCCTTTCCACTTTCCAACTGTGTTTGTTTGCTTTTTGTGCTCTGGCGAAGTGTCTCCAAAAGAGGTTGAGAGAATTAGTTTCAACGACAGGAGCTAAGGCCCAAAGGATTTCATAGAATAAAATTTTTAAGTTTTTACTGTACAATGTAGACTGGAATCTTTGTGGACAAATCGAAAGGGCACTATCCCTATTATGTAGGTTTCTAGTGTTTCAATAAAAAAGCATTCTCCATGCACTATACTTCTCATTTCATGAGTACAACAGTACACCTAATATTACAATATTTCTCGTTTTCCTTCACCGTAGTAGCAAAAAAATTATTCGGTGACGGACTTAATTTTTCTTCCACGTAGAAACAGAAATAATTTCAAGTCTTCTTTTTCTCCTTCTTTCTTCTTCATCCCGCGTTCGAACCAGATCTCCAACTCAGCCAAGGAAAGCTCTATTATTCCTTGTAGGCAAAGGAGTAATTTAAGACCTGGGGGAGAAAATGTTTGTTTTCGTTCCGCCAGAGTTAGGGAGGGAGGAGAGTCACTCAGGAGACGGACGAGGGACGACGGCTTTGCTGCCACTCGTGTTAAAGTCCAAATTGCTCCGTTGGCAGTTTACAGAGAGGCGGAGACCGAGGAGGAGGGATTTTGTAGCCAAGGGGGAAAGAGAGAGAAAATGAAGACTGGAAGGGTTGGAGCGGAAAGGGGGAAAGAAGAGTGGGGAGGGGAAGGCGGGCAGTGGAAAGAGGAGAGGGGAGAATGGGTTCAATACCCTCTCGCGAAAGGGGAGGGAGGGAAAGGGCTTGGAGGAAAGGGGTAGAGAGGGGTCGGGGCAAAAGGCAAAAGGGGAACTCACAAAAAAAGTCAGGGCTTGGCAAAGCCAGTCGTAGGCAATACGGCGCAGAAAGGGTGGACTTTTTAAAAGGAGGTGCGTGGGGAGGAGCTATAGCTCCCCTTTTCCCTTCTCGGTCCGTCAATCGGTCGTCGTCGCTTTGGCCTCTTTCTCTTCCTCCCTCTGAGCCATGGTTTTCTACGTGCTGGATCGAAATGTTCGGTCGGACACCGGGGAGAAAAGAATCAGAGAAGGAGAAGACGGAGGGAAAAATCATCTCATCAGTGGGGCTTTCGCAATGACGAAGATATTTTCCCGCTTCGCGCCTTCCCGGATTTTGCCAAGATCCTCTTGCATCCTGACTGGCATTTAGGCTTCGTGAAAACCAACCCCCCACCCGTTCTCACCACTACTCATGCATATGGGTGAGGGTGTGCGTACCTATAAGCAAGATGGCGGTTGCGCGGGAAGGAGATGCCTTTTCTCCTCTTTTTCCCCTCTTCCTCAATCCCCGTTTTCACAATCGGTCCTCTCCCCTCCTCCTCCTTGCGTTCATTTCGTGACTCGAGCAATGGAGCGGGCGAGGGAAGGGAAAGGAAAAGGATGGATGATGGGTCGGCCCCTCTCTCTCCCCCTCCCTCACTTGCTTTTGCATCCTCGTTCTTCGAAAGTTACTTCCTGCGCCGCCGCAGATAGCATCGGGGGTTGGGGGCGGGAGGGCATCCATCCTGGCTTGCATCGTCGTGCCTGTCATCTACTACACGCCGGCAGCAACCACGGTTGAGCAAGGCGGGGATTCACTTTTCCTCCATTGCCGCAATTAAATTTTTAGCGGGTAGCGGATCGTTGAAAGCGACTGCGGGTTCAACAGCCTCTCTCGATGGCTAGAATATTACGTGAAATATCTCCCGCGCCCTACTTTCCCCTCCCCCCCTCCCTACTCGACCTTCCTTTGAAGTGCCTTGTTTCCGTAGATCGAGCGGCTCTGACTTGCTTTTTGCTTTGTACCAACTCTCTCTATTCTATAGGATCGGGTTTGCCTCCAGCGCAGTAAAACCAGCTCCCGCTCCCCTCTTTCTCTTTCTTTGTGTCACATTTGAGGTCCCCCCCTCCCCCTCCTCCTTCCCGCTCGTTTCATTGTGCATGTGCTCCGCGCTGGTGGCGGCGGCGGCGGCGGAAGAGAGAGTTTGTGCGTGTGTCAATGCCCTTTCTAGTACACTCGTGACATTCCACGCCGCGATGCCTCCCCACACGACCGATCAAAAAAAAAAAGTCGTAATACCAGGAGGGCGTGACTCGAAGGGGAAATGTATGCCCCGGAATCCCGCGTTTTCAAAAGCGAGATTTCTCAACTAGTGTTGAAATGAGGATTTCTCGTCGAGATAAACCCGTCCGCGTACCTCGCCGTTTTCCTGCTCCTCCTCCTCCTCGTCAAACTTGTCGCTCTCTTCATTGGCAGAAAGTGGCTCCCTGTCGACGTCGACGTCGCCTTCTCCCAAGTTCTTCTTTTGGTTCCTCATCTTGAATTTTACAAGGTTTCACTATGTGTGCTGCACTCAAGAGTTTTCAAATAATATAGAAGCAGCAACAAGGGCGATTTTTTGTCTGTCTACTTGCCCGACTGGAATGCCCTTCGCACTCAAACTGACTGGTGCTCTGTTGATTATGCGATCTAAGGGGAACAGGTACAAAGCCTTGTTGTAAAATAGGTGGCGAAGGCGCAGCCACTTTTTGTGCCTTTCATAAGGCAAAACTGGGAGGCCTCCCTTTCTGCAATTCTCTCCTTGTGCTGTTGGCGCCCGCCACGGGGTTTAGGGCCTCCTTCCTTTGTCCTCTCCCATATTGTGATAGACCAACAGCCCATCCTGTTGCCGACCAAAACTGTGTTCACTTTTTGGTCATGTCTGCTCCATCTTTCGGGAGAGACTTTTACTACTCGCCCATCAATTCACGGTGCAATTTAAATTGCAGAGGGATTGTCTGCCTCTCGAAAAGCGAAGCGACGAGAAAACATTTTCGCCCTGGGGAAGGAGGCCTTTGGAAACGGAAACCGGCCGCCTCCTGCAAGGACGACGACAACGTCAACAGTGCCGTCGACGGGATTTTATCCTTGCAGCAGCTAGCTTCTCTTGCCGTCGCTCTGCGTCCCGCGAGGAGTGGAGTCCTTCTACTACCATACACATCCCAGAGAGAGGAGGAGGAGGAGGCCCGTTACGACGGTCACACGCGAAAAAGAGAGGAGGAGGGTGAAAAGGGGGGAAGATCACGAAAATGCGAAGGTTGGTTTTTCCCTCTCCAGTCGAAAAAGCAACGGTTGGATTGGACGTGTTTATGCCTTCCAAATGTGTAGTACATACGTGGGACTTCAGCTTCTCCTTTTCCATTCTCCAAGCCCCAAATCTCCCACTCAGATCTTTTGCCCGAAAAATCGAAGTCAACAAGGGGCTTTCTTTGTTCGCCGGCGACGACGAGCGGGCGGGCAGGTGGACGGGGAGAACTTTGTGTAATAGTTCGTTCGCTTTAAAGGGCGGAGGAGGAGGAGGACGAACAAAGTCGGTCTCTTCGTCTGTTGTTGGTATCTTTCTCTCTCTCGATAATAAATGAATTTAGGGAAAGGAGGGATCTTCGGTTTGGCTCCTTCTCGTCCGTACAATCCCCCTTTGAAGAATTCTTCGTCTTTTCTTTGTGGAATTTCCATTAAAGTTCGTTACATTGCTTCACTCTGCCCTTTCCAATCCTCCCTCGACTCCGTTCAGCCTCATACATGCGAAAAATTAAATACGAAATTGAGAACGCAGCGACGAAGATGGAGGAGGTTAGGGGAAAATTCGTGCAGAAAAGCAAGTTTAAAGCATCGCCCCGTTTAGTGACAAAGAATTGGAAGGCGTACAAAAGTACTTTCGTTCGCTTTTCCGTAACATGCCCTTTCTCTTTCTCTTTTGTACCTGCTTCGAACGGAAGCTGATTTTCTCTCAGATCTTTCTCCCGGATCTGCCGCCAAAAAGCGAGAGGGAGCGAAAAAAAATAAAAAGTATTGAGCGGCGGATAGAGATCGCCTCCGAGGCGCCGTGTGTGACGGGACTCTCTGTTCTTTTGAGCGGGCCTCGGATCGATTTCCTGTGAAAGTCAGCTTCGTCTCCTCCCTCCCCGGGTCCCCCCTTTTTCGGCGCGTGAGATAGAGAAATGGAGGTCAAACAATCGCCTTTTTTCTCTCTTTGCCTTCCCCTTATCGCCACCGAAAGGGTTCTTTCTCCGATAAAGGACGGCGGACCTCTGCAATGGAGGAAGAAGCGGATTTGCGCAGTCACAGGAAGCTATGAAGGATTTTGTTATGCAGTAGTAGACTTCAACGCCAGAAATCATCGAGACTCTATAAATCAAGATAGCCTTTCTAGCTCTTTTTGGCGAATTTCTCCAGTAGCAGCGCTCGATAATCTCTTTCTTTCAGCGATGGCGGAATAAATCCTTGAGCGCGATGATCCGATCCCGATATGCGATCGATCCTTTTGCGAGGGGAAAGATGATGGACCGACCGACCTCTTTCCTTTTTCCTTTTTCCTTGGACCTCTTGACGCCATCCCCGGCCCTTTTCCCGGACCTGGCTGCGTGCGTGACACGTATTTGATTACTCGAAGTGAGGGGAGGCAAACACGAACAAGGATGGAGTGTGAGACAATAAGACCATTGTCCCGGAGGTGGCGGCGTGTATCAATTGTCCATCAAGCACTACAGAGTAAGTCCACTAAGGGGTAATGCTTATTATCATGATGAGTTGGACGTCGGCATTCAGGATTCTCCTCCAAAGCTTCGAAAATATACTTCAAACAGAAATGGTCGGAAAATAACATGCATGGATTTCCTCATCGATGAACAACCTTTCTCCCTGTCGTTAAAGACAAAACAAATTTAGCTACCAAAGCTGTAAAACTACCTTGAGAATACGGATATATTGGCATTGGCGACGGCTGGGACAGGGCGTCCCTTTGACCTCTGTCGGAGCCCAGCACGAGCGAACAGACGTCGCCGCGGGGCCGATCCATATGCGAACGTGGCGTCGGGGGGAGGGGGAGGGCTGACTTAGACGGATTGGTAGTATATACACAAGGGATGAGAGACCTCGTCCCCGGTCGGTCGGTCGGTCGCTCCCACCATGCATCATCCGTCCCCCCTCGTCCGCAATTAACCTCTCTTTCGTCCTACCCTACCCTCCTCCTTCCCTAATGAGGGAGAGAAAGAGAAAAGGATTTCCCTCCCCTTTCCTTCTTTCCACAGTTGTGCAATTAGGCTGGCGGGGGATCGAGGGAGGGGGGAGGCAAAAGCAAAGCCAAGGGCGAGGTTGTAACAGAGGGATCGATGCAATTACCCACATATTACTACATCCACTCCGTAATAGGTGGAGTAGGCTTCGAAATGCTAAACGTCCCGCCGCTGCCGACGGCGCCGAGAGCAATTGCAGGAGAGAACATGAGGGGGGCGATTTTCGGTTTGGCATTTTTTGTCGTAATTTTTGCCTTTGTGATTGGTTGCATCCTGGCCGGCTTGCTCGGTTAACGTATGATGGAGCGGAGCGTTCGGGTCTCCGTCATCAAGTCATCATAGCGCAGGTTGGAGATACGGCTGGGATGCATATGCACGAAGTTCGACGAAGAGGAGGGGCCTATAAAG
>JAAUYJ010099272.1_pt1 | contig 15177 bp, 11 predicted proteins | sample 7278031 | NCBI WGS metagenome assembly JAAUYJ01 (sample SAMN14350222, study PRJNA611818) | marine sediment metagenome | isolation source: surface marine sediment (1.8m) | place: French Polynesia: Moorea | collected 2018-08 | reverse complement strand
CCACTGAGCAGTAATGAGACGCTCACTTAAGACTTTACGAACAAATTTTTCACGACTGGGTTGTTGAAGGAAAAGAGTCATAGACTCGCTTCCTCCTTCTCCAAATCCTACGACTTCCTCATCAGTTTTCAGATAATCTGCTAGAAGTTCACTATTTTTTTGAACTTGTTGCAGTGCATCTGAATAAACTTGTGTTTGAGGAGAAAAACGTTGAAAAAACTGAGAAGTCTTTGCTAACTTTTGGATGGGATTGATGACGAATTTCATTTTCTAAAGCTCTCCAATCAAGTGACAACAACTAGGATAAACTAAAACAACAGCGTGTTATTAATGGGGTTTGCTCTAAAAAAAGCAATATTTTACCCCTAGCCAATTACTGATCGATTTGTGATAAATGCGAGAACTTTAAAGAGATTTATACATCGAGTTAAAGCGAATCACAATTTGATGTTCCCACAATCAAAAATAAAAAAATGTAGTTGATTTTACCCAACATAATATAATCCCAATTTTTAATTTTTTTTTAACTATATAGATCCAGGTAAACTGCTTAAATATAAGCAATCATAATCTCACCATAATCTCTAATTAACCTGATTTTTTTTTAATCGTTCTAATTAAAAACTGCTATAATGTAGCAGCTAAAAATGAATCATGAAAAATTTGTTTATTCCTTGTTCTCTATTTATAATGAAAAAAAACATTATTGTTTTCGGATTATCTATTTTAGTTATCTACGATACAGTAATAATTGACCAGATTCAAGCAAATAACTTACCCATAGAATCGACTGAAATACTTCTGAAATCAAATGAATTACAACTCAAATCTAATAAAATAGATTTTATTCCGCCGGAAGAGGCTTTGCAAATTCTTCGTCAAAGACCTCAACTAAAAACTCCTTTAAACCGTCGTCAATCTCAACAATCAAAATCTATTCAAATCAATCCAGTTAGGTCTCAAGTTACTAAGGTTAGTGAGTTAAGGGATGTTAGTTCTAAAGACTGGTCTTATCAAACTTTAAATAGTTTGATGAAACGCTATAATTGTTTGGCCGATTACTGGTCAGAAAATGGACAGGGAGATAAATTTATCAGTCGTCAAGTTTTTGCTAGTAAGCTGAATTTATGTTTAAAAGAACTTGAAACTTTAAGTAAAACAAATTTTACTATTTTAAGGGAAGATATTGATAAGTTAAAACGATTGACTCAAGAATTTAACCAAGAGTTGATAAGTTCAGATTCTCGACTTCATAATCTTGAACAAAGGACGGCATTTATCGAGCGCAATTATTTTTCTACTACTACAAAACTACAAGGTTATACCTTTGTCTATGTTAGTAATTCATGGAGAGATAATAATCTTCTTGCAGAGGGAGAAAGTGTTATTAATCCTTTTCAACCCCCAAGGGATCAACTAAATCGACCAAGAGTTAGAGTCATTAGTCAAAATCCCAACACAACATTGAGTTATTTTACTCTTCTCAATCTCAATACTTCGTTTTCTGGAAAAGATAAACTGGCTTTACAATTGGCTGCAGGAAATGGCATTGCTCCAGTTAACGAATTTCTCTCTGCTGGATTTTTTAATTCATCAGGTGCGCCTTTCGCTCTACAAGATGGAACCCCAACTCTGAATAGTATTACAGTTCGTGAAATATATTATGAATTCCCTGTTAGGGACAATCTTAAGTTATCCGTTGGTCCGCGCATCCAAATCTATAATTATTTTGACACGAACCGATTTACATTTTTTATTACCGGCTCAGAGACATTTAATAGCGGTGGTTCAACTCAATTTAGTGCGGTTGATAGAGGCTCAGGAATGGTTGCCATTTGGGACATTAATGAGACTTTCCGCTTAAATATGGGTTATGTGGGCAATAATTCCGATTATCTTCCTGGGGAGATTGTGGGCTCGGCTTCAGATCCAAATGTATTAAGGGGTTTGTTTGGGGGAACCTATAACTTAATTGCAGAATTGGATATTGCTCCGACTGATAATCTCAATCTTCGATTCCTATATTCACGTAACCGCTTAGAATCTAATCCATTTAATGGGTTTGTGGGGGGGGCAATTGGAGAACCGATTCCCTATGGATTTGCTGATGATGGATTTGGAGGCCCACTTAGACACGCTTTTGGTGACGTTTTTTTGTTTAACTTTGATTGGCTTGTGACTCAAGGATTTGGTCTGTTTGGACGTTACAGTTATGGTAGTACTGATTTAACCCCAGAAAATCCTGAGAGAGCTAAAGGAGCGATTGATTCTCAATCTTTTCAATTAGGATTTGCCTTGCCTGATTTATTTAAAGAGGGGGCACAAGGGAATTTTTCTTTTTTAATCCCTTTTTCTATTCTTAATGGTCGTGAATTTTTACTCTCAGGTGGCGGTGATGGTGCCGTTCAGTCCGAGATGGAATTAAACTATTATTATCCTCTTAATAACAATATTGCTTTAGTTCCTTCTTTTTATTTGATCAGCAAACCTAATAACTTTAGCCAAAACCCGCCTATTTATGTGTTTAATCTTCGGACACAATTTAGTTTCTGATGGGGCTGGTTCTACTTTGACACTCCCCCCGACGCTAATCCAGTTAGTACAGCGCGGGAGGAGTATCACTTATGGTAGGTTAGAGATCAGCAAAACCTTGTTAAACTTGAACGAGACAACTAACGAATCTGTTTATGAAGATTCTTGTACTTTCATCCCTTTTTCCTTATCCACCAATACAGGGAAAAGCTCAGGTGAGAACATTCTCTTTTCTTAAACATCTCAATTTTGACCACGAGATTACCTTATTAACCCAAGAACCGGAACAGGTTTTAGAGGAGGATGTTGCAGCCCTGAAACAACATATTAATAATTGTATTATTTTTCCTAAGGTTAGTCATCAAGAAAATACCAAAGGGTTTCTTGAGAAAGCAAAACAAGTAGGAGTCTTTTTTCAACAGGGAACCCCGCCTGGTTTTTTGTCCCATTATTCGATCGCTATTCAAGAATGGTTGGATGAAGCGGTAGCGTCTGAAAAGTTTGATTTGCTACTTTGTGAAGGAAGTGCCAACGAAATCTATATTCGACCCCAATGGCAAAAGAAAATACCTTTGGTGATCAATATTCACCGTTCTGTATATGGAATGTATAAACATCAAATCAATACCCACCCCAATGAAAAAGGGTTGAGAGGACAATTGAGTTTACCTATTCTTCGCCGCTATGAAAGGCAATACTGTCATAAATTTGCTGCTGTGATCGTAGCCAATCATACCGAACACAAATTATTGAAAAATTTAAAATTAGAGGTTCCCATTACCCTAGTTCCCAATGGACTGAACTTAGAAGTGTTTCCCAAACGTCCCTGTGATATATCAGGACACCGCATTACCTTTATGGGAGCTATGAACAAACCCGCCAATGTGGACGCGGCACGTTTTTTTGCGATCGATGTTTTTCCGAAAATTCGTCAACGCTACCCCAAAGCAACTCTCGATGTTGTGGGCAGTTCTCCCCTTCCCGAAGTTCTAGAGCTTCAAGAGATTCCAGGGGTCAATATCACCGGTCAAGTGCCTTGTGTGCTTGACTATCTCCATAATACAACCGTTTCTATTCTACCGTTACGCAAAAGTATGGGAACAAAAATGAGAACCCTCGAAGCTTTAGCGACAGGAACCCCTCTAGTAGCGAGCGACTATGGGTTAGGAGGTTTATTGGTGGATGAACCGAGTTCTCCCTTAGTCGCCATGAGGGCAAACGAAGTAGATGAATACGTCTATGCAGTAGGTCGTCTTTTTCAGGATGAAAAGTTGCGCGAGAAATTATCCAATAATGGGCGAGCTTTAGTAGAAAATGAATATACTTGGGAACAAATGAGTCTACGTTATCAACAGGTTTTGTTAGATACCTACACTCAATTTACCTCCGAAGTGGAAGAATAATGATCTTTAAGCGAAAAAAAGAGTTACAAGCCTCCAACTTGAGGTAGATGTAATTCTGAATTCTAAATTCTAAATTCTGAATAAATATTATGTCTAATCCGCAAATTGTTGCTATTATCTGTACTCACAACCGCGATCCCTATCTAGGAGATGCTATTGATAGTTTATTGGCGCAACAGGGTGTCGATTATGAGGTGTTGGTGGTAGATAATGGTTCCACAGATGGCACGAAACAGGTGGTTGAACCCTATTTGTCCCATCCGCGCTTTCGCTACGTTTATGAACCAATTTTAGGGCTTTCTGTGGCTCGTAATCGAGGGGCAAAAGAGACTACCGCCCCCATATTAGCTTACTTGGATGACGATGCGATCGCTTCTTCCCAATGGTTACGGGTGTTAGTGGAGGCTTATGAGAAGAACGAGAAATTAGCCATTGCAGGGGGCAAAGTCAACTTAATTTGGCCCAATAATATCACCCCGCCAACCTGGATATCTGAGGATTTGGCAGGGGGGTTGGGGGCTTATGATTTAGGGGATGAGGTAGTTTTGATTACCAACCCCCAGTTAACTCCTAGGGGTCTAAATTATTCCCTGAGACGTTCATTTTTAGAACAAATTGGGGGCTTTGATGCTAATTTGGGAAGGGTTGGCAAAAAACTCTTATCCAATGAAGAGTTATTTATGACAGAATTAGCCTTAGATAAGGGATGGCAAGTTGCCTATCTCCCTGAGGCCATAGCGGGTCATAACGTTGCCCCAGAAAGATTAAACCGTAGTTGGTTTTTGCGACGGAGTTGGTGGCAAGGTATCAGTGAATGTTATCGAGAAGAGATTGCAGGAAGAACCGGTATCGAACAGTTAGGTAGGGGAGGGGAAAGGCTGATTCGCGGGTTATATAAATCCCTCAAATATCTGAATAATTCAGCGTTAAGTTTTGATAATTTAGTGTATGCTTATGGTCAAATTGGCTATTTAAAGGAAGCGATTAAATTACTTTTGACCCCTTCTCATGGTTCAAGAAAATAAGTATTAAAAATATGGTACAAAAAACGGCGTTAATTTGTGGAATCTCCGGACAAGATGGAGCTTATCTGGCTCGCTTGCTTTTGGACAAGGGCTATGTTGTTTGTGGAACTTCACGGGATGCTCAAATGTCTTCCTTTAAGAATTTACTCCGTTTGAAGATTCTAGAACAGGTCAAAGTAGAGTCTATGGCACTGAATGATTTTCGCAGTGTGCTACAAGTGTTAAATAAAATTCAACCAGATGAGGTTTATAATTTAGCGGGGCAGAGTTCGGTTGGACTTTCGTTTGACTTACCTGTTGAAACATTGGAAAGTATTGCTACAGGGACCTTAAACCTACTCGAAGCTATCCGTTTTACTGGCGCACCTATCAAATTTTATAATGCTGGCTCAAGTGAGTGCTTTGGGGATATCGGCACGATACCAGCCGACGAATCTACCCCTTTTCGCCCTCGCAGCCCCTATGCGGTAGCCAAGTCGGCTGCGTTTTGGGAAGTGGCTAACTATCGGGAGGCTTATGGATTGTTTGCTTGTTCAGGTATTTTATTTAATCATGAATCCCCTTTGCGCCCTCAAAGGTTTGTGACTCAGAAAATAGTCAAAGCCGCCTGTGAGATTGCCCAAGGCAAGTCTCGGAGGTTAAATTTAGGCAATATTGGTATTCAACGAGACTGGGGTTGGGCTCCTGAATATGTGCAAGCTATGTACTTAATGTTACAGCAACCTCAAGCGGATGATTATGTTATTGCCACTGGGCACAGTTATTCTTTAGAGGCATTTGTTTGTCAAAGTTTTAACTGTTTAGGTTTAGACTGGCAAGATCATGTTAGCACTGAGCAAAGTTTGTTTCGTCCCACAGATATTAGCTATAGTTGCGGTAATCCTAGCAAGGCTAGACAAAAACTGGGTTGGAAGGCTCAATTTCAAATGCCAGATATAGTTAAAATGATGGTTGAACAGCAACTAAACGCTTAAAATGGGTACTCTCCCTTGTCTTGTTAAACAAACACAAAAAAGGGGAGTCGAAGCAGTCCCCTTTTTAACGTCTACTCAGTCTGAGCCTCCATGCTTTGAAAAACACAGACAGCCAGGAGCAGGCCGATAAGGAAAAAACCTATATCATAGCCTATCGACTTATTAGATTTTCATTAGAGTAAGCATTGAAAAATGCCTTCAGTTTAGTAACGAGCGTTGCCTCTGCCACCGCCGTTAAAAGAACCACCACGACGATTTTCTCTTTCTCTGGCTTTATTTACTTTTAAGGTGCGCCCCATCCATTCAGCACCATCTAAGGTTTCGATAGCTGTCTCTTCTTGGGAATCAGAGGTCATTTCAACGAAAGCAAAACCACGCATACGGCCGGTTTCACGATCAGTTGGGATATGAACACGCTTAACTTCACCATACTCAGTAAAAACTTCGTTTAGATCCTCTTGGGTGACGTCATAGGATAGGTTGCCTACATAAATGGACATTTTAGATTATCTCCGTGATTTACAAGATGTGTAGAGAATTAGCGATCGGAGAGAATCGTACAAAGGATGAAAGGGGAATTCCCGTCAATGCTGATAACAAAATCTACTACCGAATACTTTATTGTCTCGACTTCTAATATAACATAATTCTTGAAGTTGATCAGAGAATTTCCCTGTTTGGGTCTTATGAAAATACTAATGATTTGTGCTACTTTTCCTTATCCTCCAAGCAGAGGGGGAACCCAAGGGAGAACCTTTAATTTACTTAAATTCATTGCCAAGGTCCATGAAGTTACTTTAATCACCCATTTAACAGAGGATGTCACCCCCGAAGAAGTGGAACAACTACGGGGTTATGTCAGTGATTTACAACTTTTTTCTCGCCCTGATCAACAGGAGGGGGGTTTATGGAATAAGCTTAAGCGATTTACTCAGTTTTTACTCGAAGGAACACCCCCTAATGTTCGCTATCTCTATTTAGCGGACATTCAAGCATGGATAGATGAAGCGGTGGCCAAAGAGCGGTTTGATGTGATTACTTGTGAACATAGTGTTAATGAAATTTATATTCGTCCTCAATGGCAGCAGAAAATTAAAACTGTCTTAGATATTCATAGTTCGGTGTATAAAACTTGTTTAAATCAATTAGCGACTCAAACATCAGAAAACCCCCTGCGCGATCGCCTCTATCTTCCTCTACTAAGACGTTATGAACAAACAACCCTCTTTAAGTTTTCTCAAGTGGTGGTAACGACGGATGAAGATGAACAACAAATGCGTACTTTTGCTCCTCAAGGCAACATTGCTTTAATTCCTAATGGGGTAGACTTAGAACTCTTTCCCTATCGTTCCGGTGATCCTGGGGGACATAATTTAGTGTTTGTTGGCGGTTTGGACTACTTTGTAAATATTGATGGGGCTGTGTTTTTTAGTCAACAGGTTTTACCTTTATTACAAGCCAAATATCCCGATACCTGTTTAACCTTGGTGGGCTCTAAACCGTCTCCGGAAGTGCAAGCTTTGGCTCAACTAAAGGGGATCACTGTTACGGGAAGAGTTCCTTCTGTGGTTGATTATTTGCATCAAGCGACTGTGGCCATTATTCCCTTAAGAACAGGGTTTGGCATGAAGTTTAAAACCCTTGAAGCTATGGCCTCTGGGGTTCCTGTAGTAGCCAGCGATCGTGGTTTGGAAGGGATGGAAGTAGCAGGGGATAATGTTCCTTTACGGGCTTTAAGAGCGAATACCATTGATGAATATATTGAAGCCATTAGTCGTTTATTTGAAGATGAAACCTTGCGCCATCAATTATCAAAAAATGGGCGGCAATATATTGAGGATTATTATACTTGGGAAAGTTTAGGCCGTGACTATGAAAAAATGATTAGTAATATCTCACCATAACTCAATCTAAAAATTCTCATCAATTCAACAAGTTGTATTAGAATTATGGGGGGTAATTAATGCCTTAACCAGTATTAAACCCCCAAAACGAGAGCGGTGTTGTTTCATGATTTTTAGAAGTCCAAGAATTAACCCGAATCCTCCCGTCTTGGTTCAATGTGGCAAGATTTAGTGGCTTGGGCAAATAAGTATATGCTAGAAGGAAAACCCCATTAGCTGATAGGGATTATCTCAAGGTTTCCTATTCTGTGAACACAGTATCCGCAGCCATAGATATTATTAAAACAGCCCAACAAAAATAGTTGAGCAGTCAATTAGAAACTGTTAATTAAGTTAGGGGGAAATGTAACAATGGCAAGAGGTCTTTTTTGGTTATCGTTATTAATCGTTTTTTTTGCTTTAGCTTGGAGTGGTTGGAATGAGTATCAAAAGTTAGAAGCTTATCGTTTATGGGCAGAAGATTTTGATCAAGCTAAGTATGATATTTATGCCATCATTGGAGTGAAAGGAAAGGAAATTACTTGGGGAAAACCCGGCCGTTCTCTTCCTGATAATTTACCTAAATTTTTGTTAAATGATATTGACAAAATAGAATTATGGGTTGATGATAAACCTGTGAATTTAAAGTCATTACCCAGTCGAGGAAAACCAGTTATAACCTTTCATTTTATTAATGCAGAAAAACAGATCATTAAAATTCCTTTTACAGAAATTCCTCTGGCTGTAAAATGGGTAAATTACTTAGAGGATCTCAAAAACAAAGTGTCATGATTGTGGTGTGTATTTGATGATTATTCGCTCTATTCTCGTCATTTTAAGTTTAACTTGGTTCTTAAAGGGATGTAGTAATTCTCAACAGCTTGCTGATGAAAGTGAAAAGAATTGTCCCTCTCCTCCTAATTCATCTCCTACTTTTAAGATTAAATCTGAAGGGGATTTTTATACAAAATTAAAGACGGTTAATATTATTGAGTCTCTGGATTTAATCACATTTCAAAGTCAGGATTATGATTTTATTTTCTGTGATGGTAATAAAAATTTTATTGCCAAAAAGGGCGGTTATAAAGTAGTTGATGATAGTAATAAAAGTTATGACGAAAGGCTGAAAGAATTAGGAGATCCCCCTTATCAAACTGTTGAATTAGATAATAAAGTTTATCGATATCGAGTTATCCTTGAACCCAACCCCTTTCCTGATTTTAAGCTTGAACCTAAACAAGTCGTCTTAGAATTAATTAAACCAGAAACAGAAGAACCCCAAAGTCATACTTTATATACTTTACAACAAGTCACTGAGAAAAAAACAGGTATTAAATTAGGAATCCCAAAAATTACAGCAAGTGTGATCTATAATCAGCAATTTTATTGGTCTATTTCCCCGGAACAAGGAGAAGGAAATGGAGGAATTGCTACCATTTTTAATTATAATCCTGAACTGGATAAAATCAATATTTTTCAGCCATCAGGGATAATTGATCAACAAATTAACGACTTAGTAATTACTGGTGATGCAACCGAAACAATTTTTTGGTTAGCTACACAAAGAAGTGGGGAAGGAAATCCTTATTTGCCGGGAATGGGATTGGTTTATTATAATACAAAAACACAAAAGATAACCTCTTATAATGCTAGAAATAGTAATTTAATTGGGATGATTCCTTATCAAATCACAGTACAAAATGAACAATTGTGGGTGGCAACTGGTAACGGAATTTGTCAAATAAAATGGCAACAAATTGAACAAGTAGATAGTTGGAACTGTTGGCAATTTTTATTAAAAGCTGAGCTTCCAACCGAAGGATTAGAGATTTATTCTAGTTTATTAAATACAAGTACAAAAAATAAGATTACTGCTGATGAAAATAGAAACACTGTAGATGTTTTATGGTGGTCTCCTCAAGAGAGAGAAACTCAAAAAGGACGTTATGAAATAGCCCATAATACTGCTTTTTCAGTCACTTTAGAAGAGAAAGGTGGTATGTCTTGGTCAGAATTTTATGAAGAACCATTAAAGATCAATTCGTGGCAGTCAGAAGTTTATTGGGCAGGAAGAGAATGGCTATGGAATGGTAATCAGTTTTCTCGTCCTTTTGATGGGGTTTCCCTGAGCTATTTTGGGGGAGGTCCCACAGGAATTAGTACCTGGGAGATGGTGGCTAAACAACGTCCAGAAATTTATACTTTGCGAGGAAATATAGACTTAATTAAGTTAACGAAAACTTCTACCAGCGTTAACTATTATTCAGGATGGGTTGATGATAGTTTATTACAACCTTATTTAACGATTATCCCTGTTCAACAATCACAAACGATTAAATCAAATCCTTTAGAAAAATTTTCAAAAAATTAACTTAGGGTGGCAATAAGCCACCCTAAATTCAAAAATTAAGCGAAGACAAAATCAGCGTCACTCAAAGCAGAAAATTCAGTGCTGCGTAAAACGCTAAATCTTGATTCAAAGCATTAACAACAGTATTGTTACCGTCTTGAATAAAGTTAAGACTTAGTTGTAGGATAATGCCCGCTAACTAAGCCCTCTCCCCGCAAAAGTGACACGCTCCCATTTTCTAGTTATTGCTATTTCAGTTCGTCTGGTGATTTTCAATAGGAACTTTTTATTAAGGTATGATTAACTAAAAACTAACTTTTAATCAAGTAAATATTAACAATAATCAAAAAATCAATAAAGAAATCATCTAAAATTCATTGTTTTTTTATAATTAAATTCACATATTTTTTTTATTATTAAATTGACATTAATTGCTTTAGAATGGCAGGTGTAAAAACAGTAAAAATAAATGGTAACTTATCTTTTAACTCTTCTTGATTAGTTAGAAAAAGTTGTTAATAAACACTATTTTTGCCGATAAATGATGTTTTAGGCGAAGAATCAAAAGTTTTCAGTAGTTAATATAGGTCATCTATATTGCTTGCTTTAAGGTGTTATTAAATATTTGACAACTATTCCCAAATAATCAAGAGTTTTAAGTGAGTTATTCTGGCAACTAAGTCGAAAAACTTATGAATTTTAAAACAGCATTCCCTGCTCAAGTTATTGGACAAAATGGTTTTACTGCCGTTCCTTTGGTAACCATTGGTGAAATTATTCCCGACACAACAGGAGCTTTAAATAGCTCTACTGAGGGTGATTATCAACCCGTTGGCATTTTAGACGGTGTTGGTGCAATTCAGATAGACGAAGACACAATTAGGGCTTTCGTAAACCATGAATTAGTGGATCAAGCAGGGGTTCCCTATCAAGTATTTGATGCTAATGGGAACCCTTTTACCTTAACAGGGGGCAGAATTTCTTACTTTGATATCAATAGCGAAAGCTTTGTAATTGAAGATGCGGGTATTGCCTACAATAGAATTTTCGATGCTAACGGTAATATAGCCTCAGACAATGCAATCTTTGGACAAGTATTCATTGACCCATCTGATCAAAATTTAGGACTACGAGATGTGGAAGGATTTTCTCGCTTCTGCTCTGGTGGTTTGAATGAAGCCGAGCAGTTTGGTCCTAGTCGTGGTTTAACAGATGATATTTACTTTGCTGGTGAAGAAGTAGGGGGTTTTTTCAACTCCGTAGGAGGAGCTAACTGGGCTTTGGATGTAGCAACAGGAGATATTTATCAGCTTCCTGCACTTGGTCGAGGTTCTTGGGAAAATACCTCAGAAATCGATACAGGAACTACCACTCATGTTGCCTTTATCCTTGCTGACGACCAGTCTCCCTTTGACTTTGATGGAGATGGAGAAGTTGAAGGTGCCCCTTTTTATCTCTATGTTGGGGAGAAGAATCTCGATTCTGATAACTTCCTAGAGCGTAATGGTCTGGCAGATGGGAATCTCTACGTTTGGGTTCCTGATGCCAATGCCGATGAAAATCCTGATAATGACATTCTCAATGCCCTGCAATTTAACGGCGCGGGTACTACCGCCACGGGTGCTTGGGTACAAATAGATAACTCGGCAAAACCCGAAAACGCCTCTCTAGACGGTTCCACAGGCTTTGATCAATTTGGCTACCCCACTCAGGGCAACCTGATTACTCAAGCAGAAGCCGTCGGTGCTTTTGTCATTTCTCGCCCAGAAGACGTTGCCACCAATCCCAACAATCCCAGCGAAATTGTTCAGGCAGTAACAGGGGTTGATACCTTTGCCATTGGTCCAGACGGCAATGGTGCAGATACTTTCGGTGCACTCTATACCCTTGACACCGATTTTTCCAACCTTACTAGCAGTGGGGCACTTACTGCTACAGCAACAGTAATTTACGATGGGGATCAAGATCCTAATCGTAGCCTACGGAGTCCTGATAACCTGGATTGGAGTGCAGATGGCTTTATCTATGTTCAGGAAGACGAAGCAGAAGAAGATAGCCTAACCGGTGAATTTCTCTTTGGTCAAGGCGCTGCCAACCCCAACGAAGCGAGTATTGTTCGAGTTGATCCCAATGCTACCCCTGAAGAGGCCTCTGTAGGAGATAACGTTACAACGATCGGCATTGTTGATCGTAGCCAAATTCTCGACCCCACTGTTCCCGATCCTACTACTGCTGTAGATGAAGATTTTGAACGCACTGAAGATGGTATTTTTGGTCCCGGTGAAATCCAACTTGCTGATGGCACAATCCTAGATGCAGGAGAATGGGAGACCTCTGGGATTGTTGATGTTTCTAGTTTATTTGGCGAAGAATCAGGCTCTGTCTTCCTTTTTGATGTTCAGGCTCACGGTCTAGCAGATCAAGATCAAGAAAATCTAGAACAAGGGGATTTATCTGCCCTCACGGATGATAACCTGTCTGAAGGTGGTCAGTTAGTAATTTTGGTTAACTCAGATTCCATCATCGTTGGTACACCTGATGACGATGTGTTAACAGGTGATTCAGATGACAACTCAATCCGAGGATTGGGTGGAGATGATGAAATCCTTGGTGAAAGCGGCGATGATAGTCTCTCTGGTGGTCAAGGGGATGATGAAATCATCGGAGGCAGTGGTGATGATAGCCTCTCTGGCGGCGAAGGGGATGATGAAATCATTGGTGAAAGCGGTGATGATACCCTCTCTGGCGGCGAAGGGGATGATGAAATCATTGGTGAAAGCGGTGATGATAACATCTCTGGTGGTGAGGGAGATGATGAAATCATCGGAGGCAGTGGTGATGATAGCCTCTCTGGCGGCGAAGGGAATGATGAAATCATTGGTGAAAGCGGTGATGACCTCATTTCCGGCGATGAGGGTGAAGATGAACTGATTGGTGAAAGTGGTGACGATACCATCTCTGGTGGTAGTGGTGATGACATCCTTGAGGGTGGTAGTGGTGATGACATCCTCTCTGGTGGAGGTGGTTCTGATCAACTTGATGGCGGTCGTGGGAATGACACCGCTGATTTCAGCGATTTATCCTTCGGTGTTGCTGCCGATTTGAGTGAAGGTACTGCTATTTATGAACCTGCACCAGGTGTTGTTGTTGAAGATACCTTAGATGATATTGAAAATCTGACTGGTACCAACTTCAATGATCAACTTATTGGTGATGATGGTGTTAATGTGATCAACGGTTTTGGTGGAGTCGACGAGTTAACTGGGGGTGCTGCTGGAGACATCTTCGTTTTAGGGGATCAATCTGGTGCCTTCTATGCTGAGACTGGCACTGCTGATGTTGCTGATATTATTGATTTTGTAACCGGTGAAGACCAAATTCAACTTCATGGTGATATCAGTGACTACTCCTTCTTTACTTTTGGCAACACTTCTTTTCAAATAGCTCTTGATACCAATGGCAATGGAGACTTCGACTTTATTGGAGATGATATCATTGCTTTTGTTGGTAATGGATTTGAAGCATCTGACTTGAACTTTGTGTAGTTCTTAAACCTTTTTTCGGAAATTGTGGGCCAAGCATGACTTGGTTCGCAATTTTTGTTTTAATGACAATTTATCAATTAAGCAAAGTTATGACAGAAACCAAAATCCCCACAAAACAGTCCTCTAGTTCCACTTCAGAATTAGATCGCTGGACTAAAGGCTCACAATCAGCTCATAATCGAATTGAAAGAGGAATAGTCATTCCAGAATGGCAACCTTCTTTTGAAATTCCACCCCATGGCCAAGTTTTTGCCATTGGCTCCTGTTTTGCCCGCAACATTGAGCGAGAGTTGCTCGGTTTAGGGGTTAGAGTAACCAGTGTGGTGCCAGAAAGTGATTTACTAGAGATACGCACCAATTTACAGCTAGGTCTTCTCAACAAATACAATCCAATCTCGATCCATCAAGAGTTAGCATGGGCGGCGAGCTTATCTGATTTTCCTGAGCAGGGTTTTATCGAATTTCAAGGTAAGTATCTCGATCCCTACCTTAGACAACAAACTCGTCGCGGAGACTTAGCATTGATGCAATCACGACGGATAGCACTACAAAAATATTTTGCCCAGGCCTTTCAAGCAAATTTGGTGATTGTAACCTTGGGATTAACAGAAAGCTGGTTTGATCGCCAAACTAAGCTAGCTCTCACCGAAATTCCTTCTCCTCGTTTGATGAAGGAATTTCCTGAACGTTTTGGGTTTAAGCAGTTGTTTTATCCAGAATGTATTACTGTACTTAAGTCTATTTATAAGTTGCTCAAACAATATGGCAAACCAGATCTGAAAATAGTATTCACCCTTTCTCCTGTTGCTTTAGATCGTACTTTTACTGGCCAGGATGTAATTGTGGCTAATATGATGTCTAAATCCACTTTAAGAAGTGCTATAGGAGAGTTAGTGGCTAAAGTTGATGGAGTAGATTATTTTCCTAGTTATGAAGCGGTTATGCTTTCTGATCCTCTGCTTGCCTATCAAAGTGACCGACGCAGGGTTACAGATTTGATTGTTTCTGAGATTATGACTGAATTTACCCGACGCTATGGATTAAGGGGTATGGCGACTCTTGAAGAAAAGAGGGATAATTATCGTCAAATCGCTGAAAAAAGGCTAGCGATCACCCAAAACAAAGTTCTGCTCTGCCAAAAGATGCTCACCAAAATTTAACTCCTCCCCCTTTTTGATTAATATCTGCTTTGAATAAAATTCGGGCGTAATTCATTTTATACGTTGCTGTTTTTCCTTTTTCCGTTATTTCTTCAAGATACTTTCTTTTCGACGGGCCTAAACAATCTGGCGTGGGGACAGAAAAAGCTATAACTCACATCTTGCACCTGACAAGACAAAGTTCCAAACTATGTTCTTGAACTACCCCAACGCAAGGCGATGGGGATTCTTTACACGATAAAGTATCGTCTTGGAGCGTCCAAAAGCCCCTCTAGTACCTCCCTCTTTTCAAAGAGATTGGCTTT
>JAAUYJ010132663.1_pt1 | contig 15180 bp, 18 predicted proteins | sample 7278031 | NCBI WGS metagenome assembly JAAUYJ01 (sample SAMN14350222, study PRJNA611818) | marine sediment metagenome | isolation source: surface marine sediment (1.8m) | place: French Polynesia: Moorea | collected 2018-08 | reverse complement strand
TTTTTTGAAAGGGTATTTCAGGTCCGTACAGTATTATAGTACTTGGGAAGTGCCAGACTTGATTTGAATTGTCCGCCAGCTCCCCTTTGGTTAAATGTGGGCACGTTTTAAAGTTCCAACGAAAACTAATACGTTTCCAGACCCTGTCGCACTATGCCTCTGCCTAATTTAGCGAGTGTTTCTGAGCACAAGGACCGGTCGACTTCTTCATCTGTGACGCTGTACCCGAAAGGTTCATGGTGACATTGAATACACGCTCAGTTCAGGCCAAGGAGAAGAGACACTTGTTGTTCCTATACTGCTCGTACCGGATAGGCAAAAGCGGCCCTTTTGCCCCTAATTGGACTATGCTCACTAGTAGTAGGAAAAAGCAAAAAGGTGTTGTTCGTGTGCCCCCGGCATAAAAGTGCAAAAAATTGGTCTATACTGTGTTTGTAACTTAGTATTGGCGAAAGCTACAGTGTGTCTAAAGTGTAGACTAATAAAACAAATGCACGAAATTGCATATTTGTCCACAATGGGAGCCAAACTCGAGATAAGCTTTTCTCGAGGGGCGGCCTCCGGTGAACCCAACTATTTGACTTTGCCGGCCAAAATCCTCCCTGCAGACAAGCCCCCCTTTTAAGTCAGTCGTCCCCTCTACTTGGCTACCGAGTCCAGTTTGACACTAGGAGTCCTACAAAGCAAACGCCAACATGTTCGACATCAGGGGCAGCAGGGCCATCGTCACCGGGTCAGCCAGAGGATTCGGGAGGGAGTTCGCCATCAGGCTCCTGGTAAATCATCCGTTATAAGGTATCTCTCATCTCGTCTTTGAACGACTTTCGTTCTTTTTCTTCTTATTGCAGGGCTCCGGCGCCCGCGTGTGCCTCTCCGACGTGCTGGAGGATGCCGGCCGCGCCACGGAGAAGGAACTGGCTGAGAGGTTCGGGAAGGAAAACGTTGCATTCTTCAAGTGAGTGGATTAGGCAATAACTATTCTCTTTTTTCCCTGAACGCAAGTGACATTTCGACATCTGGCGTGAAATATAGATGCACAAGTCAACGGTTTTCTAAGGACAATATTTTCATAACAATCGCAGAGCAGATGGCACTCATGACACTTCGTCTTTGTCGCTTCGATGACTTACGGAGGCAGGAATCATTTTTCATCGTTCTCTTTGCTTGACCTCTTGCTCAATTTAGACAGCGGGATCCCCAAACCCCAGCTTTCCCCCCGCGGACCCCGAAAAAACCGCGCTTTGCTGAATTATTGATGTGAAGACGAGTCTTGAGGCCTCGTTCTGCTCAATAACTCACCTCGTGGGACCGCCCCCGAAAACAATTGATTATCCTTCTACGAGGACCTCGTCCTCTTCCCTTACTCCCTCCCCCCCAAAAAAAGACAAAGTATACATGCTTAAAACATGACATTGTACAAAAGAGAAGAAATGTTACATGTTACATCCTTCTCAACTACGCCACTTTCATATTTTTCTTGAAACTACGTAGGTGCGACGTCCGCGAAGAGTCCGAATGGCGAGAGCTGTGGGACGCCGCTGAGAAGGCGCTGGGAGGGAAAATTAACATTCTGGTACTATATTCCAGATAGGGACGCGCTCAACAAAGCTCGGCTTCGAGACACTTTTCTATATCCAGGTCAACAACGCTGGCGTGGCCCCGTCCAGATCCGGGAGCGGCCGCTGGCGCCTGGTGTGCGACACAAACTTCACCGGGGTGGCCATAGGGGCATACCTAGCGGTGGAGAAGATGGAGAAGTCAAAGGTGAATTTCATATCCTTGTTTGTCTTATTTCAGTTTTGTACGATTTTTATTTGTTCTTTGTCTGTTTTAATTTCAAGGGCGGCGAGGGCGGTCGCATCGTAAACATCGCCTCCTACGCCGGGATCCTCACCGGAGAGCTTGGGGATATCTACGTAAGGGGATAGATCCGATGCAACAACAGCATAACATAATGAAATATTTTAAACTATTTTTTTTCTTTTTTAAAATACCCAGAGCTCTAGCTACAACGCCGCCAAGTGGGGAGTGGTTGGCCTAACGAGGAGCTTCGCCGACGCGGTAATGCAGCATTTCCAACAGCAGCCCATGCTGAATGCAGTGTAGAAAGAGAGGAAAGTACTTCAATTTCAATTATTTCTCTTCATTCAGGGCAACAACCTTGAGAAGGAGAACATCCGCGCCTACGCGCTCTGCCCATGGTTCGCCAACACCCAGCTGGTCAGAGACTCGATTGACATCCGTGAGAACAAAAAAAAGAAAGTCATTGTTTACCCCAATCTTTCATTTCGAAACAAATGTATCTTGGACAGCCGACCTGGAGAAGCGCACCCAGCATCGCGTTCTCCGTATCGAGGAGGTCGGTGCCGCCATGATGACCGCGCTCAGGCTGGACAAGACCGGGGCGTGCTACGGCATCTTCCCGGACGCGCCGCTCATGGAGGTCCCAGACCCGGTGAGGGAATTCGGTTGCATAATGCCTTCTTCTTTCCTCCTCAACGAAAAACTACTTTTAAAAGTTGGTTTTTTGGGCGTACTAATGCTGTTGCGATCCTTAACCTAAGTTGCCCGAGGGCTTTATATTGAGTGGCAATTTTCGTGACATGAAAATTAGACAACTAATTTTTCCCCTTTGCAGAACCGCTTCGCCTTCGCCGCTTTCCTGTTCGCCTCCAAGGTCCTCCGGCGCCTGGGGCTGCACGAGCCTGAGGCGGCAGACTCCTCAGGGTACGTCCTGAGATACAGGACGGTGGCCGCGGTCAACATGGCAGCGATCGTCGTCTTCCTCCTCCTGATCAAGCTCGCCGCATTCCTCATCGATGTCTTCATCTTTTGAGAAAAAGCCTTTTATTGAGGCAGGCACAAAAAAATTCGGCTCTATGAAAACATTTCTTACTGATTATATTGCTAAGCGATTAATACAGTGGAAAAATGTGTACGGCATTATTGTGCAAATGCCGTGCAGAATATATTGGCCAATGCTCAAGCGTGCTGGTGTAGCGCCTTCCTGACCCCCGCCAGCTCGCTCCCCAGCACGATCTTTAGGCGGGCCAGCCTCCCGGTCAGCGCCGCCCTCTCCTCCCTCAGCATGGCCAGCTCAAGGTTCAGCGCCGACTCTGTCTGCAGTCCTCGTAACTGTTGGCCTCCTCCTCCGGCTCCACGCCTCCCGCTCTGCTGGCACTTGGCAGCGCTTCTTAGGGCGCTCAGCAGCTTGGCCTGGTAGGACTTGGCCTCGGCAACCGCCTATAGTAACGTTTAAAATTGAAAAAAAAAATCGACCAACTTTTTTGACAGCTCTATCAACCTTTTGAAGTTTATCCACCCTCACGGAGAGCTGTGTGACCTGAGTGGGGGGGGAAATCAATACCGTTGTTCTTTGACTGGCGTCATTCCTACAAGAAACCAAACCAATTACCTGTCTATTTTCCTCCTTTGCGAGTCGGACGCTGACCTGCCTGCGACGGCTGTGGAGGCGCTTGTACAGCTCCTCCTTCTCCCTACACAAAAGTGGCCTCTCGCATTTATTTTAAAAAAAACAAAATATGCAGGTCCATTTTTAACTCACTTTCTCAGGCCAGACAGTTTCTTGTTCTCCAAGTCGCTCATGTCGCTCAGCGTCTCTCTCAGCTTAACAACATCCTCCTATGGAAAAGAAATATTTTTCTTTGCAAAGTTCAAAGCAAGATGCCTTCATCGTATTCTTAATTTCTTGCTGTGAGCTTGAGGATCCTCCTGTTGTTGTCCACCACCTCTGCCAGGCCCTTTTTGTCCTTGTCCATGAATTCCTGTGTAAAACGTTTAAAGTGAATTCGAGACAGTTTGACAAATATCAGCAAAGAATAACCTGGTAGACCCTCCTCTTCTCTTCCGTGGCCGACTTGTGCGCCACCGCCGCCTCGTGCAGCTTCCTCCAGAGCCCCTCCAGGATTTCCTCCAGCAGGATCTGCAGGGCCTGGCGCTCCTCCAGGCTCTGAAAGTTTGATTTTTTTCAGTGCCTGTATTGACGCACAATTCAAGTTTTTTTACCTTGTTCCTGATCTCCTCCTTAGTGTCCTGGAAGGTTGACCTGAGTCCCTCGGCGATGTGCTGGTGGCGCTGGTTGGTGGCGATCATGACGTCGCCCAGCAGGAGCTTCTGGTCGTGAGACTCCTGTGGAAAAAATGTTCGCCAATGCTCGGATAATTATGTTTTTTGGTGAACCTCATACTTGGTCCATGGTGGCCCCTTCCACCGCGTTGGACTTTAGTACCAGTGCTGTCCCTGCCTGGTGCCTGCTCAGGAGCTCCATCATTCTTGAGCCGTAGACCTGGTCCAGGTGCGAGATCAGCTCAAGCTGAGAGCGGAAGGCAAGGCTGTACTGCTCCTCCTCTTCGGCCAGCTCCTGCAGCAAAAAGGTTTGGTCAGGTTTGAGGAAACACTGATGTAAAATCGTCAGATAATGTATCTGTAGCGAAGGCAGGAGCCATGCACAGTTTGTCAATAGCGATCGACAATAACATGACGTAACCAATGCACCTAAGTTCAGCACGAAATATTTCCTCTTCTTTTCGCAATTAATAGCATGATGTGTAGCAGAAACGAAATCTCAAAAGGGTAGAAAGCGGGAGAGGGACCGAGATCATTTCCTGCGACCGACCGACCGACCTGGAGCAGCAGGTCAATGTGCGCCGTCTTTCTGTCTAGCGCCCGCGAGAACCCGTCCACCAGCGTCCGCACGTCCACCCTCAGGTCCTCGTTCTTGCACTGGCGGAGGATGACGCGCCAACGCTCGATCAGCTTAGAGTTGTTCAGCAGGAAGGAGCGCTCCTCGTGGCCAAGCTTCAACTGAACGAGGGAAATAAACAATTTGCCTTTCGTTTTGTTATTCGAAAAAAAAAAGTGTGAAATGTTACTCGTAGGAACGCGTTAATCATCTCCTCCTTCCTCCTCTTCGACTCCTCCTCCTCGGCCATCCTCTTCTCTAGGTACCTCGCGCGGTCCTGCTCGCTCATCTTGGCCAGCTTGGAGGCCTTGACGGAGCGCTTGGAGGAGGTCGCGGCCGGCGGCGGCGCCATCGCCATGGGCGGGGGCGCCACCACGGGGGCGCCGGGCGCCACGGCGGCGCCGGGGACCACGCCAGGGCCGGGAGAGGACATGGCAGCGGAAGAAGGGTCGAGAGACATGATGAGGAGTTTCCGAGGTGTTTTTTGGACCGATTAGAATTTCGACATATCGACCAAACGGGAAGAAAGCAACCTGGACAAAAACATGCTCGGCCGAGCAAAGCAAAGACCCGGTACTACTGCAACTTTCGTATCATTGTGTATTGGCGAATATAGCTCTAAAGAGTACATATCATTGATACAAAGATCGTACTTATACAAACTAATGTAGTTAAAACAGGGCGGAGGGATACAGGTAGAAACATCTGTGGGTGGGTGGGGTGTAAGTAGCCCGCGCTATGCAGTCTCCGCCCGCCGCGCCGCCGCCGCCGGGGATTTTTTTTATTCCCCCCTTGCTCATTTCGAACAAAGACGTCTGCAATAAAACCTTCCACTCTTTCCCCTACTTTTTTTCCCGTGTTCCACATTAAATTCCCCCCTCCTCCTCTTCTTCTTTTCCCTTTCTATGTTGTTGCACACACGTTGCTTCGGAGAACGGAGCAGCTTGGTCCTCTTCCCGTTCGTTCACCCCCTCCTCCTCTTCCTCCTTCGCTTCACGATCTACCTGCCTCTCCAAACCATGGAGGAGGAGGAGTAGGAGTAGGAGCTGCTGCCGTTGGAACAGCGTTTTCTTGGCAGGAAGGAGAGGCACATACGGGGGAAGGTAGTAGGTAAAGGTAGGAGGGAGGAGAAGGAGGGAAGTGGAACAGATCCTTCCTTCCCCCTTTCACTTTCACTTCTTCTTCTTCTTCGGCGGCGGCGGCGGCGCAACATCAGGAGGACGAGGGAAGAAGGACCGTTCGGTTTTTTCCCACTGCCGTCGTGGCGTCGTCGTCGTCGTCGTCGTCGTCGTCGTCGTCGTCGTCGTCGTCGTCGTCGTCGGCACCGTTGCTCGCATGGTGCGTCAAGCCTTCCTCTTCTGCCACGCAGCACTCTCGCTCTCTGCCGTCAGGACTTTTTTAAAAGGCCAAAGGGGAAAAAATTTAAAGGGGGAAGGGAGGGAAGAACGGTAGGAGGACCGGCGGCGGACGGCGGCGTACGGCGGCGGCGGCGAAGACGCTTAAGTTCAGGTTTAGGACAGTTTCCCGTTCTTCCGTCCTGGGCGAAGGATATTCTTCTTCTTCATTTTTCTTGCACACACAATTTAACTTCTTTGAGTTTCTTCAAGCTTCAAAGGGGAAAAAATATAAAGTAACATTTTTGGTGGGAATTCGCGTCGAGTCAACATAACGTGATGCGTGTCGGCAGAAAGTGGTTTTTCGCGCTGCAGTAAATGTGGTGTGTTCTTCTACTATTACGCACGTATAGCAGTAGTCATGGTGGTCAAAACGTCGATTTTTTCTCTTTCTTCTCGAAAACGAAACAGTTCAACACAGTAAAGAATATAAAACTTTCCCTGCTTCGTCCGCCCGTCGCTCGCCCCACCCGAAGAGAACATTTGGGCGGGGGGCGCGAGGGGAGGACACTGACAGGGACTATAATCACACTCGCTCACACTTGATGATTTGCCGACTGTTATATCGGCGGACGGTGGTGCTGGTTTCGCACATTTCTCACTTTAACAGTCTGTGTCTGTTCCCTAGAACAAGTATTGTTGTTCTCCCCCTTTTTCTTATCATCAGTCTCTGGAGATGCGCTTGTGAATGGACATGTGCTTGAGCAGGTGCGCCTTCTGGCGGAAGGCCTTGGAGCAGTGCTCGCACTTGAACGGCTTCTCCCCGGTGTGGGTGCGGAGGTGCACCTTGATGTTTGACTTGTTCAGGAAGCCCCGGTTACATATTTGGCAGTGGTGCATCATCTTCTTCCCCTGGTCGCCGCCCGCGCCGTTGGCGGCCACCATGGCCGCGGCCGCCGCGGCCGCCGCGGCCGATCCTCCGCCCGCGGCGGCGGCAGCGGCAGCCAGGCCCAGCTTCTGACGCATCTTGTTCTGTTTTGCCTTGGCCCTGGCCGCTTGCAATCCTCCGTGCAGCTCTCCCAGCCGCCTCTGCAACCCTCCCCCGCCGGCGCCGCCGTTGTCGCTCGTGGTGACGTGCTGCTGCGTGGAGTGCGGCAGAGAGTCGGAGTAGGACGACGCGGCGGCGGCGGAAGCGGCGGCGGCCGCGGCCACCGCCGAGAGGTAGCTGTTGCCGCCGTTGGCCGCCCCCGATCCCCCTCCTCCGCCGTTGTTGTTGTCGGCCATCTTCATGAGGTCGAATGTGGAGTCCACCTTGACTATGCTCCCCGTGGCGGTTATTAACGAAGTCCCTCCGCCTCCGCCTCCCGCTCCCCCTCCTCCGTGCTGCAGTCTGTTCTGCAGGATGGAGTAGGGCGGAGGCTGCGGCTGGTGGATCCCGTTGGCCTGCTGGTCCCTCTGCTGCAGCTGCGTGATCTTGGTGGCCAGCTGCTGGTGCTGGTGGGCGGCCGCCGCCGCCGCCAACCCCACGGCCGTCGCCCCAGGAGGCGCGGGAGGCTGCGGCGGGGTGGGGGTGAGGTTGCCCTGTAGCAGGCTCTGGAGGGTGGAGGACGGGGTGGGGCCCTGGTTGCAGCTCATCTGCAGGTACGCCTGAGTGGCCGTGCTAAGGGTGAGCGTCCTCGTCGGCAGCTGTGGGACAATGGCCGGGGCAGCCGCCACAGGAAGTGCCGTCGGCCCTATTGCCGCTGCTGCCGCTGCTGCTGCCGCTGCTGCCGGGACCGCGTCCACTGAGAGCGGCTTGATGTTCTGCGCGGTGTTCTCGATCCAGGCGTCCAGGTCCATGTCCCCGTCCATGTTGGGCACCGTGGAGTCGGCGCCCATGGAGATGCCCACGATCGAGGCGAGGTCGTCGAAAGCGTCCTAAATTCAAAAGAGCACGTAAATTAAAACTATACTTTTCGACATTTCGCTATTCTTTCATACTTGACTGGCTGTGAAGTCTAGCGTCTCCAATTTGGTGATTCCGGCCGGCGGACTCGACGATGACGATGGCCCGTTGGAAGGAGAGGAAGAGGAGGTCGACGACGATCCCCCTCCTCCGCCTCCGGTGGTACCATTGGTGGAGGAAACGTCGGCGGCGGAAGGAGAGGAAGAGGAGGAAGAGGAGGAGGAGGACTGGTGGTTAAAGGACTTGACGGCCGAGGCGGGTGGCGACGACGAAGTCGAGGAAGCCGCGGCCGAGTTGAGGTCCTTGACCACCTTGGAGTTGTTGTTGTTGTTGTTGTTGTGTCCTAATACTGGGTCCGTCGATCCCGTGAGTACGGTGGTGACGGAGGCTCCGTTGAAGTCGAACGGTTGGAGGGGCTTCAGCTCGGCAAAGTCGCCGCCAGAAGAAGATGAGGAAGACGAGGAGGAGGAAGAGGTGGAGGAGGTGGAAGAAGAAGCCTGTGGGGAGGAAACAAAAAAAAATGCTTATTAAATGAAAATAACTTTGAAGTTTGAAAGTTCCCTACCTGGCCGTTAGCCAGCACAATACTGTCTAAGGAAGATTCCGAAGCCTCCATCTTCACCGCAGTGGCTGCAGCAGCGGAGGAGGAGGAGGACGGCGCCGCTGCGCCAGAGTCAGGACTGTCTCCGCCGCTGCCCCAGGGCGTGGGGGGAACCGGCAGAAGCTCCGCGATGGAAACGCCGCCGCTGAGGGTGATGGTGCCTCCGTCCCCTCCGCCGTCGCCGTCCAGACCGCCGCCGTCATTGTCTCCGCCGCCGCACAGGTCCTTTTCCTCCTTAGCGACTGAGGGGACGGCGGCGACGGCGGCGGCGGCCGGCTCCGTCTTGACCGCCAGCGTGCTTCCGAAGGCCGCCGCGGCCGGGACTGGGGTGGCGGCCGGGGGCGCGAGGGGGGCGATGGAGGAGGAGGCGGAGGGAGGGGGAGGGGCGACGACGACACCCTTGTGCAGAGCGGAGGAGGAGGAGGAGGAGACCTGGGATATGGTCTCCAGCATGTCGTTCCCCCTGCTACTCCCCTAGCGGGCATCGGTGGAGGATCCCGTCGTCAATGCTCAAAAACTCATGTTCCAGTAACCTGCAAAAGAAGTAGAAAATGTCATATTTGATGTGAAAGCAATTTTATTGTAGCTGGTAGATTGCAATAAAAGGGGCAGAGAGGAATATTCCTTTTAAGAAGTCTTGAAGGAGAACTGATGGTAATATTTCTTCGGTTGGAACAGTGTGGTTGGTAACGGATCGACGATCTCGTCAATCCTGCGGCGCGCCACAATGCATAAACACACACAGACACGTCATCATGCGCCGCCACAGTCGAAGGGAGCGAAATGCACGTGCTGTGAAAAAGGAGGAGGGAGACAGGGGTTGCAGTGTAGTCGCTCCCTTCCTCCCCTCCCCGTTTCTTTTCGTCATACGTCGCCGAATTAACTTTCTCCCTTCCCTCCTTCGCCGCAAACTAGCAGCAACATGTCCTAGTAACAACAGGGCATGAAGAGATTTGGGGGGAGGCAAGGCAGTACGTAGGGGGGCAATTAAAAAGACGTATCATCCCAGTCGTCGTGAAACTCCCCTCCCTCCCTTTGCGCGGTTGTTGCTCTCCTTTTTCTTTTCCGTTTCATTTGGCCTACTGCCCTCCAAATGAGGGAAGACGACGACGACGAACCACTCTTCCCAACACTCCCTCCCCCTCCTTCCCCTTCCCCCCTTGCAGCTCGCTACGCTCGTTCGTGAGGCAGGAAAAACTGTTCCTCCTCCTTTTCCTCTTTGTGCCTTGCCGCCTCCCCCCCCACCCGGCTCCTCACTGTAGTTAGGTGTAAGTCGCACCTGTTGTCATCAGAAAAGCCCTCCTCCCTTCCCTTCCTTTTTTTCTAGACCATGACTGCAGCAGCCAGGAAGAGAGCCCCGCTTTGGTCTATCGTTAGCGCTCAGACGCACAACACACGCTCCCCCGCACGTATGGCAACAATGTACCAACCGCCGGGCAACATACGTCCCTCCCTCTCCCCCCCCGCGAGCGTACGGTCCAGTGGGCCTGGAGGCGAAAGGGAAGCGAAGGCGCGACTAACCTACTTATCGCCAAATGAAAGAGAGAGCGAATTTCCCCCCTACGTTTCACACTCCCTAGCTCACTCCCTTCCCTTTTTAGTAGTCCCTACACAGCAGGCGCATGCGAATTTTGCAAGCTAATGCCATCTCACAGCCCCGCGCCAAAAGTTGCCAAGCAAGGCAATTTTGTTGGCGACAACACAAATAATACTGGGTTTTCCCGTCACTTTGCAAAGCAACAGGAGGCCTCTCCTCCTCTTCCCCTTCCAGATCACCCTCCCCTTTGCTGCTTTTTAGGACCTTGTTTTGCGGTTTCCCGATTCACCGTAAATTGGGGGCCATAAAAGCCTGATAAATCGGCAACGTGAGTCCGATCGTCCAATTTCGTGTCCAAGACGACACTCACATCGCCGTTCTGGCGGCCATAAAAAGGGAGAAACCGGAGCAGATCTCCATTCTTTGCGGGGGAGAAACGGCGAAGTATCAGTTCTCTTTTTGCCCTTTCAGGATGGTGATTGAGTAAATGGAAAAATGGAAAAATAAACTATTCCCTTTTTTTTCTTTTCCAAGAAACAAGTTCTCACCATGTGCTTAGATTGCTTCCACCTTCTTCGTCGGACTTTTGAATCTGCTGCTTTTTCCTCTATTGGTCCAATTTCCGTTGGTCGATGTTATCACTTTTCTTTTCTTGATTCCTGCCTGTTGGTGCCTTCTTTATCACTTGACAGGCAACCTTTGTCACTCCATTGGCCCAAATGTCAGTGACCGGCGACGGAGGGTCTGTAAGAAGAGAAAGACAATAATACAATAATATTATTATTATCATAAGGAAAGAAAACTTTCCAAAACTATTGTTTTCTCTCTAGGAAAGTCTGCAAGCTACTGCGATGGATTGTACCCTTAGTACTCCACTGTTTCAACAATGACGCATTTCTCCTGCCGTCTGACGCAAAATTTTCCCCCGGCCTCTGACGCACTTCTAGAAATTTCCATACGCTTCCCTTTCCTCCCTCCTTGCCTTGTTTTTTCTGCTTCGTAGGCTTGTCAGGAAAATAGGGTTTCCCCTACGATTTGGTTCTTTGAAACACTGTACTTTCAAAAACAACTCTTTCTTGGATCATACTTTGCCACAGTCGTTCAATATTATAGTTAAAGATATTTTAAGCAGCGTGCCTGTCAAAAAAATATTGAAAAGAAATTGAAGCGATGCACAGCAAATGGTGGTTTATATGAAGCGTTTGTTAGTTTTCAGGAAGAAAAGCATGAAGATAAAAGGTAAATCTCCCATTTGCCTGAAGCAAAAAGTGCCGTCGAAATATATAAATGTCTACTATCCAATATACCGAACCTTGCACGTCTTGCCAATGCGAAGTCGTGCGGGAAACTGAGCTTTCTTCCCCATCTTTTCGCCCCCTTACTACCGTATACTGGAGAGTTCCACTGTTTGTTGCCATTTCCAAGAAATAATCTAAAGCCGGATCCTGCTTGCTCCAGACGGGCTATCCTACGCAGGCAGGTCGGCCGGGAAAAAGCACCGTTATGATGATAAACGTCGGTTTCGGTGGTTGCGACATTCCTACCGGGAAAAGGGGGAAGGAGGAGGAAGAGGAGGAGGAGGGCAAACAACAGCCAGGAAAGAAGAGCCCCAATGCATGATTCATTTTGGCGAAAAAGAAAAGAATTTCCTGGTCCTCCCCTACTTTCACTGCTCCGATGCGTTTTAAATATATACCGTTCGCCCCTCTCTTGTACAGCACAGTTGCTGGAGTGTATGTCCTGGAATACCGTTAAGTCTCTCCTCCTCCTCCTTCCCCTCCTTCCCTCCTCCGCTTTGGTAGTGTGCTTTTTAACGGGGTCACAGCTCACCTCTCCACCCCGCCCGCCTTCCTCTTCCCCTGCCCCACACTCTCCGCCGATCCCAGACTTGGAAGTTGCCTTCATGTAAGCACAACGATGTCACTCGTGTCGAGCCCTCACTGCTAATAGTTTCACATTCACATTCACTTTTTTTCCAGGCGTACGAGCCTCGTTTTTTTCGAGGCCCCCTCACTGGTCTACCTCCGGCACAGGCGCCGTGGAACTACTGACTCGGTCTCCGCCACACTCACACACGCACACACACGGAAGAGGAGGGAGGGGAAGAAGGGGAACAGGTCTTTCCTCCCGGATAGGAGAAGAGGAGGGGGGGGATCAGTTGCCTGCGCCGCCGCCGACACAGTGCTCTCCTCCTCCTCCTCCTCCCCTCCTTCAACATGGTTCGCTTCGTCTTCCTTGTGCTTGGAGTACAGGTACACAAGGAGGGGGAGGAGAAATTCAAAGATTTTTGGGACAAGGCGCTTTAAAAATAGTGGAAACACGAGTGTGTTTTGTAGAGTCTACGTTATTCGCTTACTTTTTCAAAACATTTCGCGTCCCTTTAAAGAAAGTAATGTGGTGAGCACTCGGAGAAATTCCCCCCTTCTTTTGGAGTAAGAGGAGGCAGCGTGAGTAGGTTGGTAGGTTGGTTGGTCGCCGTCGTTCGGCATAGGTGGTTGGGTAGGTAGGCCACACAGACGGTCGTTCGTTGGTAGGGAAGGACCCTCAGCCTACAGCCCCGCCGCCGCCGCCGCCGCCGTCATACACGGAAGGAATATGTGCTGCGGCAGTGGGGGAAGGATGGATTGGATGAGCTTGCTAGAGGAAGGGGCTGTGGGCTGTGGTGGTGGTGAGCAGACAGGCCCCGCTGCAGGCCTTCCCTTCTCCTCCGTACGTAGCTCGCTCGGAAGAGGAGGAGGAAGAGGATGGACCCATTTTCCCGATTTTTTATGCTCCTCTTCCTCCTCCTCCCCCAGCATTTTCCCGCATGCCAAATTCGCCCTCAGCACGGAAGCACATACAAAGTAGGAGGAGGTCGTTGTATCGCTGGGTGCTTGGGGGGACGCTCTCCTCTTCTCCCTCTCCCTCCTCTTCCCCTTTCGTTTTTTTTCCTCCGCGGCATCCGCGGAATGCGATCTGCTTGCCTTTTCCCGTATGAGGACGGTCAGGAAATGATTTGCCCCCGAATTCGAGATGGCTTGGACAAAAGTATAGATTCCCACTTTGCTACAAATATTTTGACCTGGATTATTTTCATGTACGGGTACTAAAAAGCATGTTTTGCTTCGGGAAAAACTTTAAAACCATTGGAGACTTCAACGCACGTTCTTCACAAAAGTTTCTCAGGCACGGGATACGATCTTTTCCGCCTCCATGTGGCTTATGTGTCTTCCTCCGCCTATCCACCCCCCTCATCAAACCCCCATCCAAGACGACGTGTGTGTATCCCTCTCGCTCATGCATTATTATCCTCGTCCCTTCTTCCTTCTTTCCCAGCGCACATTGTCATGGTTTCTCCCCCTCCTTCCGTAGCTTTGGAAGGAGGAAGGAGCAGCTTGCAGTAAACCAGGCCGACGACGGACGATCGACGACGCTGCTGCAGATCCGTTCGTTGCCTCCCCCTCCCCCCTCCTTACATTTAAGAATAAGGCGGTGGCAGCTGGTAAGAGAATTGACGACAGTAAAAGGGATGTCCTACCAGGTCTTACTTCCGCTTCAATAATGAAGTATGGGCCCATTTTTAGCTTGCATGACTCAAACAGGTTGGTGAATGGCCCGGTAGGCCGCCAGCTACCATGGTCCGCGGCTGCTGGGAACCGCCTTCCTCCTCCTCCTCCCCCGGCTTGAGCCAGTGGAAATGTGGGTCACCAGGCAAGCGGGGCGAGGAGGAGGAGGAGGAGGAGGAGCGGCAGCGGTGAAGAAACGCAAGGAAGCTCTCCGCCTCCTTCCTCCTCAACCAACCGAGCTCGCCTGGCGCACGAAGGAAAAAGTGTTGGCAGATGGTTGGGGAAGAATGCTGCTAGGAGAGGAGGCATGCATGCTGCGACGACGACGTTATTTTTAGATTCTTTTAAACTGTCCCTTTTTTAAGCCAAAAGTTCTTTTATAAATCAGTGTTCATATTTTTTAATGTTTTGTAGGGGAAACATGAAAGAAGAAAGATGTCCCACCACAAGCGACAAATACCCAAGCAGTTTTCATGCAAAACTCACATTTTCTGTTCGACTGTTTTATAGCCAAACACGGCCTGGTATCTCTCCAGATCCTTTCCTTGCATGCTCGTTTCGTTTGTGCCCTATGTATCTGTTGGCGCTGCTGCCTCCCCCCTCCCCCCCCTCGGGGTGCTCTCCTCCCCCCCTTCCTCACTTGGACCTGGTGCGTGCGTGTCTTTATTCGTCCGTGTAAGGCCGTAATACCTAACCGTGAACCGTCGCCGCCGCCGCCTCCCCGGTTCCCTCTGGTTCCTGTGGGGCTGGCGGTGACGCCGCCTTAGGAATCGGAGGAGGCGAGTAAACAGGCCAAGGAAGAGGAAGAAAAAAAGCCAAGGAAAGAGAAGGGAAAACAAATAAAAAGACAGCAACAGCCTCCTTCTTTCCTACTCCTTCCACCATGCATACATGTACTTGTACTTTCCTTGATCCGTTCTTATGGTCAGAAAATCATTTTTCGTACTTGTGCGGCAATGAGGGCTTTCCCTCCTTCGCCACATACTGTAGTGCAAGTATCCTTCATTTTTCAGAGAATATGATGAAATTGCTCTGGAAGGACAACAATTTTTTGGGACAAAATTCAATGAATAAAATAATTAGATGGCTATTGATGCTGGCTATGGCTATTAGATGGATTAGACGACTAAAAATGAGTATCCGCAAAAAAAGCCATCAGGCAACAAAGATCTGACAGAATTGCAAGCAAACATGCAGCCTATTTTCATCCAAAGGCAGTTTTACGCTTTGCATATATCAATTTAATTGTGACCTAGAAAGATTCTTTCAGAAAGGCTATATAAAACTTACGGAAAGTTTCCCCTCGATCTTCATGTGCAAAACGGGTGTGTTCTAGAGTGAGCGGTTCAGTCAGAGGTTTCCCTTTCGTTGGTAGTCGATCGGGCGGGGATGTCCCCGCCAGGTGGCGCCGGCGGTCGGAGGAAAGGAGTCGCGCAGGTTGAAGCCTCAGTGCAGTGAATCCATCTAGGGGCGAATAGCGCAAGGGCAACAAAACTTCGCGACTTTTTCATTTTGA
>JAAUYJ010063068.1_pt1 | contig 15183 bp, 13 predicted proteins | sample 7278031 | NCBI WGS metagenome assembly JAAUYJ01 (sample SAMN14350222, study PRJNA611818) | marine sediment metagenome | isolation source: surface marine sediment (1.8m) | place: French Polynesia: Moorea | collected 2018-08 | reverse complement strand
GGGAAAAAGCGGTCGGAAAGCGGAGCATGACCTTAGGATGGGATGGCGAGGTTGCCTCGCCATATCCAATGGACCAACAGAGCGGTCGGAAAGCGGAGTATTCCGTTAGGATGGGATAGCGAGGTTTCCCGCTCTTAACAGAGCCGCACAGAGCCGCTACGAAGTGCGCCATATCCAATCTCCCTGTGAGAAAACTGCTCTTGAATTTCCTGATATTCAATTCCGTAGCGGTTTTAACCACCAGGGAATTATCAATTATCTATTATCAATTATCAATTAATGAACTGTTTCCTATTGCCTATTCCATATAGCCTATTCCCGAAAAGCGGTAATATTTTTCTACACAAATATATTAGACGATTGCTATATTGCTTGAGTTTTTGATAAAAGCTTTATTAATTTAGCTAGATTAATCTTATGTTTGCTTCTACCCTACTTCCCCCTTAGAGTTTAGATATTTATTATTGCTTAGAGCTGACAGCTAATAGCTGAATGCTTACCTTGAATTTACTGATATTCAATTCCGTAGCGGTTTTAACCACCAGGTAATTATCAATTATTAATGGATAATTGATAATTGATAATCATTAATGAAGTTGCCAATCCGACGGCTTCCCTACCTAACCGAAAAATTTTGGTTTCCAGCCTCCTGTTTCAAGAGGATAAAAAAAAGAATCTTCTGTATTTTCAAGCCTCCTGGTTTAGCAGGAGGTACTGATAACTGATAACTCAATTGCGCAGTTCCGACCTTATGAGGCTAACTGATAACTGAAATGACTCCTAGCTCCTAGGAAAATATTACGACTTAAATAGAATTATTATAGGATATTTGCTCATTAATATCTTAAAAATAACATCAGAATTTAATGATGAATTACTATTTAAATTCCACTATAGCCATAAGAAATGTATGGTGAGAAAAAACGGTAGAGGTTTTCTCTGCATAAGTAAGGTATTTGTCAATCAAACCCCTACGGTAAAATATTACAACATAACCGCCGATTGCTATATATCCAGGTTTTATGAATAAAAAAATTAGCTATATTCATTGCTTCGATGGGCTAAGTGGATAAAAACTTGGCTATATGAGCTTTTATTTATTAGGCAAAATATTAGGTTTTGTTAAATGATTCAACATTTATGCTGAAAACCTATATGTAATTATCAAGAATTAATAGCTTGAGCAAAACACCAATAATTTTAATGGAAACTAACTAAAATCCCCAGCTTAAAAAATTTTCTAGGATACTTGCAAGTAAACAAGATAGAAGAATTTATATATAGCGGTTTTCGCTCATGTTGACTACAAAACTTCTTCCAACTTCGGTCTTCCTTTAAACCCAAATCTCTGTACTCTTTTTTAATGAAAACTGCTATAAAATTGTTATTCAACATGAATAACCCCACCTAAATCAATATCTATGTATAAATCACAACCAGATATAGCTATTTTCCTCCGAAATTTAACTGGAGGAGGAGCAGAGCATGTTATGCTAAATTTGGCTTCTGGTTTTCAGAAAAAAGGAGCTAGTGTAGAAATAGTTTTAACTAATGCAGAAGGAAAATTTCTCGATCAAGTACCAAAAGAAATAAAAGTAATAAGCTTCGATAATCATAATCTATATGGAAGTAATTTATACGGTAAATTTAAGCTACAAACAGGATTTCAATCTGTGAGAAGTTTACCGAAGTTAGTCAATTATCTGCGACAAAAAAAACCAAAAGTCTTACTTTCTGCTACCCATTTTCCTAACGAAATTGCTATACTTGCCAAAAAAATTGCCGGAGTATCTACTCGTATTGTTGTCTCAGAACATACCAATATTTCCGTAGAAGCAAAACTCGTAGAACAGAAATCCTCTCGTTTAGTTCCATTGACTGTCAAACTTTTATACCCTTTTGCAGATGGAATAGTAGCTGTTTCTCAAGGAGCTGCTGATAGTTTGTCTAGTATAACTGGGATTTCCCCAAAAAAAGTGAAAGTAATTTATAACCCAGTTATCACACCAGGATTGAGAGTTAAAATGATGGAACCTGTAGAACACCCTTGGTTGGAAACAAAGGAGGTGCCAGTAGTAATAGGATCAGGTAGATTTGTAGCACAAAAAGATTTTTCTACCTTAATTAAAGCTTTTGCTAAGGTACGACAAGTACGACCTGCTAGATTAATAATGTTGGGTAGTGGTCGGGAGGAAAAAAAATTAAAGGCTCTCGTAAAAGAGTTAAATATAGAAGAAGATGTTGCTTGGGAGGGCTTTGTTAGCAATCCTTTTGCATATATGAAGCAAGCTGCAGTATTTGTTTTGTCTTCTCTGTGGGAGGGTTTACCTACTATATTGATTGAAGCATTAGCAGTAGGAATTCCAGTAGTTTCAACAGATTGTCCTAGTGGCCCATCAGAAATTCTGGCTAATGGTAAGTATGGTGAATTAGTACCAGTCGGAGATATTGAAGCAATTACTGAGGCAATTCTCAAAGTTTTATCTGGCAATGTTAAGTCTGTTAATTCTGATTGGTTGGAACAGTTTACTTGGGAAATTGCTACTCAAAGATATCTTGATTTTTTGGGAATTAGCGATCGCTAAGATTGCTCTTTTTTATAGTGTTAAAAATTGAGAAATATACTAACTTTGCTAAGATTCAATAATTACATTTATGCCAGAAAATAGACCGCATATTGCTATTTATCTCCGCTTGCTCTATGGCGGTGGTGCTGAAAGAGTGATGGTAAATTTGATGGAGGCTTTTGTAGACCGGGGGCTTTCGGTAGACTTAGTAATGAATACTTTAGCTGGCCCTTATTTAGACCAAGTGCCTCCAAATGTGAGGATTGTGGATTTGAAAGCACCTAGAATGTTGGCTGGTCTTCCTAAATTGGCAGGTTATTTACGAAGGGAAAGACCAATGACTTTGCTTTCTGGTCTTCACTATAATAATGAAATTGCTTTGTGGGCTAAAGCTCTAGCATTTAGCTCTTCTACTAGGGTTTTTGTTTCAGAACATAATACTCTTTCTATTCATGCTCAACGTAAGAATACAGACCGTTGGTCTCCAGTGTTGGCAAAGTTTTTTTATCCTTGGGCTGACGGAATTATAGCTGTTTCTCAGGGTGTGGCTCAAGATTTGGCTAAGATAACAGATTTGCCCTCAGAACGTATCAAAGTAATTTATAATCCAATTATTACTCCTCAAATACTTGCCTATTCTGAAGAACCTTTAGAACACCCCTGGTTTAAACCAGGAGAACCTCCAGTAATTCTAGGGGTAGGGAGATTAGAACCTCAGAAAGATTTTTTTACCCTTATTCAAGCTTTTGCTAAAGTTCGAGAATTACAACCTGCGAAATTAATGATTTTGGGTAGTGGGAGGGAGCGCGAAAAGCTCAATTCTTTGCTGCGGGATTTGGGTTTAAAGGAAGATGTGTCTATAGTTGGGTTTGTCAAAAATCCTTACCCTTATATTAAAAAAGCAGCAGTTTACGTTTTATCATCAGCTTGGGAAGGCTTTGGCAATGTAATTGTAGAAGCTTTGAGTTTGGAAACTCCGGTGGTTTGTACTGACTGTCCCCACGGTCCAGCAGAAATATTAGACGATGGTAAATATGGGGAACTGGTATCAGTGGGAGATAACGAAGCAATGACAGAGGCAATATTGAGGGTATTGTCGGGTCAGATTAAGTCAGTCGATTCTGTTTGGTTAGAACAGTTTAAACGGGAAACTGTTGCTCAAAAATATCTTGATGTTTTAGGGGTTAATTAATCTGGTTAAATATTTAGAGGTATAACAAACAGATTAATCTTAAAGTTTCATCTTTTGATTTACCAACGCCTCAAAAACTTTTATGGGATGACTATCGAGCGATGGAATCTAGAAGTTTAAAAATACGAGGTTTAGATAAAGGTCATGTTAGACTAACTTTTTGATAGGGGAAAAATGGATATAAAAGAAAAAAACTGACGAAATTTGTTGTTATAACAACACAAAGGAGTAGCTCTAATTGGCTGATTAAACTTATAGATAGCCACCCAGATTTAAAAGCACTAGGAGAAATATTTATCGAGAAAAAACCTAGCAGGAAGTGGGGTGATAAAAATATAGTTCCATTTGACGAATTTGCTCAAACTAATTCTGGATCGTGGCGTTTCAAACAAACTTTTAACTACATGGAACTTTTAAATAATTATCCGGGTTGCCATAAAGCAATCGGATTTAAGGTAATTTCAATAATGGATAATGGATAATGGATAATGGATAATTACCTCTCCCTTTTAGGGAGAGGATTGACCAATAAGGAAAAAGTTTATTTCTCTTGGTTGATTGGATATGGCGAGGTTTCCTCGCCATCCCTCAACCGCTTTTTCCCCTATCCAAGGGGAGGCTTCAAGCCGCGAATTATTTAATTGTTTAATTGTTTCGGCAAGATCAGATTAAATAGCAACGTTAAATATTTTTGAAAATAGTTTTAGACAACTATAAAATAATTCATTTAGTTCGGCAAAACTATCTGGATATAATTCTGTCGAGAACAAATGCTTGGGGAAAAGGAAAGAAAGGAATAGTTTTGACAAGAGAAAAAGTAGAAATTGAGCCTGTTTATTTGGAACCTCAATCTTTGTTAAAAGAAATATATGAAATAGAATTTAAGCAAAAAGTGTTCAAAAATATCATTAATTTTTTACCAAATCCTGCAATGTTAGTAACTTATGAATCTCTACTAAAGGAGCGCGATAAAATTCTTGATTCGATAAGTACATTTTTGAGAGTTGAAAATTCAGGAATAACTTACAGTAGTCCTTATGTGAAAATTAGCCAAGGGACATACAAAGACAAAATAGCTAATTATGAAGAGGTGAAAAAAGCTCTATCTGGCACTATATTTGAAAGCTTGTTGCATGAAAATTAATCTATATGGCTGAGATTGATATTATTAAGTTGGAATATTAGGAGTAGCTTATAAAACTACTTTATCCTTCTCATTTTAGCCATATATTTTTTTACCTTAAAACTTTGCCAACTAAATTATTTACTAAGAAAAAACATGAAGTTTTGCATAATCACAACGATTAGAAGTGGTAGTACATGGCTATCAACTTTATTGAACAGTAACCCAGATTTAAAAGTGATGCCGGAAATTTTTAACATCTATAGACAAGAATACAAAGATGGCTTTTGATCATTTAAAAAATATCAACATTCTCAAGAACTTTAAAGACCTTGGGTAACTTTTAAATATCTAAACTTGTTAGATAGTATACCAGGAGAACACAAAAGTATTGGGTTTAAGGTGATGTACGATCACTTAAGCGCGCACCGCGAAATATTATGGAAAATAGTCTTATATCTGTATAAATTATTCATCTAATTAGAGAGAACTATTTAGATGCTATAATTTCAACTCAAAGAGCTTGGGTAAATGGTAAAAATGTTATGGTAAAAACAACTAAAAAAGTGGAACTGGAACCTACTTATATCGAAGTTTCATCTTTGCTAGAAAAAATTACAACAAGAGAATTAAGAATTAAAAAATACAAAAAAATTATAGGTTTACTACCAAATTCAGCCATAACTATTACTTATAAAGATTTGTGTGCCAATACAGAAAAAAATCTAAATCGTATTGCTAAATTTATGAAAGTAGGAGATTCGGGAGTTTCTTACAAAAGTGATTTGAAAAAATTAGCCAAGGAACATATAAAGAGAAAATAGCTAATTAATAATTCGGTGAAAAAAGCTCTATCTGGCACTAGCTTTGAAAGCTTGTTGCATGAACATTAATCCATTGATAAATCACTGTAAAGGCAAAGGTAAAATAAAAGGGTATTAAGAAAGCAATGGTACAAATGTTATTCAGCGAAAAAGTTTTGAGAAAGGTTCAGCGTTTAGGCTAATACTGAAAAATTTTCCTTATTTATTGCCTTATTATGGTAAGGATACTATTGAAGGATTAACAACTAAATGGGAACAAGGATATCTTCAATGGTACTGCCAAAATAAATATTCTGGTAGAGGTGAAATCGTCGATCTAGGCTGCTATTTAGGTGCGTCAACTATTTCTGAGGCAAAAGGACTGGATAAAAATCCTCAAGTGGAACTAAAAGATGGTCGAATTCATGCTTACGATATATTTGTTTTCTTGCCTGACAAGAAAGGTATAACTCCCTATTTTAAGAAGACTAGCTGAGAAGGAAAATACCAAGAAGGTGATAGTTTTCTGGATGAATTTCGGGAAAGAATTAATCCTTGGGCAAATCTAATTGAGGTTCATCCTGGGGATTTAACTCAAATAGGTTGGAATGAGCAAAAAGCAATTGAGATATTGCATAATGATGCTAGTAAAAATTGGGATTTAACAAATAGTATTATTCATAATTTTTACCCTTCCTTAATTCCAGGAGTTTCCATTGTTATCGAACAAGATTTTGCTCATTTTGGAGTTCCTTGGTTACATTTAATTAGGTATTTATTTAAAGATTATTTTGAGTCTGTTGGTCATTTACCTCTTTCAGGTTCGGTTATTTTTAAGTACCAGAAAGAAATTCCTAATGAGTTATTAAAAAAATCTTATTCTTTCGATCTATTTTCTCGGAATGATATAAATAGCGCCTTTAACTATGCAGTTAGTTTAGTGTCACAGGAAATGCAGTCTAATGTTTTAGCAGCTAAAGTGATGCTTTATATTCATTTAGGAGATTTAGAGCAAACTTGGCAGGAATTATTAGAAGCTAAAAATATGGGATTATATCGTTTCGATTTGGTTAAGCTAAAAAAAATTCATTTTGCAGATATAAAATTACCATCTGGTGCGTGATTTTTTCATTTATTTAACTTAGAGGTTAGGAAATCAAGATAATTATGAATCAAAGAAAAACAGATTTAGCGATTTATCTTCGGACATTTTTTGATTGTGGAGTAGATAGAATTATCTTAAACTTGACCAAGAGTTTTGTAGAAAAAGGTCTGAAAATTGATTTAGTTCTTAACCGAGCTAGTAAATCTAGTATGTTAAAAGAATTGCCACCGGAAGTAGAACTTGTCGATCTAAAAGCCGATGGATTTTCCAAATATCTTCCCAAACTGATAAAATATTTGAGAGAAAAACGACCAAAAACTTTATTTTCCGCAGGACATACATCTGCTGAAGTAGCCATAATTGCTAAACTTTTAGCTCTAGTTCCTACAAGAGTAGTAGTGTCGGAACGGAGTAATTTATCCTTGGAAACCCACACAGGAAATCCTTTAGGAAGTAGGTTTAAATCCCGTTTAATTCCTCTTGGTGTTAGATTATTATACCCTTTCGCCAATAGTATTATAACGGTCTCTAATGGAGTAGCAAAAGATTTAGCAATGACAGCTAAATTACCTTTAGAATCAATTGAAACGATTTACAACCCCACAATAACTCCTAAAGTTTTAAAAGCATCTCAAGAACTTTTAGACCATCCTTGGTTTGCTCCAGAACAACCACCAGTAATTTTAGGAGTGGGAAGATTGGAGCCGCAAAAGGATTTTCCGACTCTCATTCATTCTTTTGCCAAGGTACGAAAAGTTCAACCTGCAAAGTTAGTAATTTTGGGAAGTGGGGGAGAGGAAAAAAAGCTTCTTTCCTTAGTTGATAAATTAGATTTAAAAGAAGATGTGGCTATGTTAGGTTTTGCCAAAAACCCTTATGTTTATATGGCTAAATCGGCAGTTGTTGTTATGTCTTCAGCTTGGGAAGGTTTGCCCAATGTATTAATAGAAGCAATGGCTGTGGGAACTCCTGTTGTTTCTACGAATTGTCCTAGCGGACCGGAAGAGATTTTGGATCATGGCAAATATGGGGAACTTGTACCAGTGGGGGATAGTGAAGCAATGGCAAAGGCAATTTTAAGAGTATTATCGGGTGAGGTTAAGTCTGTTGGTTCAGATTGGTTGGAGCAGTTTAAACCAGAGACTGTTGCTCAAAAATATCTTGATGTTTTAGGTATTGGCGATCGCTAAATTAAGAAATAGTTTGACAATAATAAACTAGATTATGACTAGAGAAATACCACCAATTTACTTTTATATTCCTAAAGCTAAATTATCAATAAAAGAATTACCAGATACTCCTGAAAACTACTGGCAATGGATAATTTCTGGAAAAATAAAAGATATAGGTCAATACAGTTGGACTCTGTTAACTTATATTCATTTAAAAATTAACGATTTTCCTTGTGAGTTGACCACAACTTTACCAGGGAAGGGAATTTTATTATCACATCGACTTCTTCTACCAAATAATTTTCAACCCACACCAAAATTATTAATGGTTTGCCTCCAAGCAGATAGGGTAAGACACCCTTATGCTCAACTTCATGTAGTGCAAAACCCTATTCAAGAAATATCAAAGGGGTTTCGGAAGCTTTGGGGAAGTTATTTTATACCACATTGGTCTCAACCAGGGTTAATTCCTCGTAATCCCACAAGAGGCGATCGCTTTGAAAACATTGCATTTTTTGGTGGTGAGCAAAATCTAGTACATGAGTTACGCGAACCACTATGGCACAAAACTTTGGCAGAAATGGGTTTGCATTGGCAAATATTTGCCAATTCTGATCAATGGTACGACTACAGCAAAGTGGATTTGGTTCTAGCTTTACGCAGCTTTGGTTACAATTGGGATCATACTTGGAAACCTGCGAGTAAATTATACAACGCTTGGCTAGCTGGAGTACCTGCTATACTCGGTCGCGAATCAGCTTATCAAGCAGAACGCAAAAGTGAGCTGGACTATTTAGAAGTGGCTTCTTATAACAGTTTAATATCTACTATTAGACGGCTAAAGGAGGATGGAGAATTACGTCGCGCTATGGCTGAAAATGCAAAGGTTCGTTCCCTTGAAATACAACCAACTCAAGTGGTCCAACAGTGGCAAGATTTTCTACAAAATATAGCACTTCCTGCTTACGAATCTTGGTGTCAGATGTCAGAAGTTCAGCAAAAAAGATATTTGCAGACTCGTTATTTTGCTTCTCAATTCTTCTTTGCTCAACGCTATTTGCGATTTATTAAGACGAAGATAGAATCTCGAATCACAGGGCGTAGTATTATTGGACAACAGTACCGACGAGACTTATAAAGTTAAAATTTAAACATTAATGAAGAGGTAATATAAATGCCAAAAATCAGTATTATTAAACCTGTTTATAACGGATAAAAGTATATAGAATCTTGTATGAAGAATGTAATAGAACAAAATTGTGTTGAGATGGAACACATTATTGTTGATGGTGGCTCAAAAGATAGAACTGTAGAAATCGTCAATAATTATAGTGAAAATTATCCTCATATCAGATGGATTTCCGAAAAAGATAAAGGGCAATCAGATGCCATGAACAAAGGAATTAGAATGGCAAAAACAGAAATTATTGGTATCTTGAATGTGGATGATTATTATGAACCAAACGTCCTCAATCGAGTATTAGAAATTTTCTCAACTTTAATAGAAGTAAGCTTCATTACTGGTAACTGTAAAAGTTGGAATGGGGGGGGGTAAATTTCTAAGAGTTAATAAGCCAAGAAAAATGCGTTTGATAGACTTGTTACTTGGGTATGATATAAATGCTTTTCCTAATAACCCATCCTCATATTTTTATCACAAACAAAAGTTGGCACGATCGAGTTGGCTGCTACAGACTTGATGAACATTATGGGATGAATATGGATTTTATTCTCAAGGTTGTTCAAGTTGCTCATGTTAAATATTTTGATGAAACTTGGAGCAATTATATTAAACATGAGGATTCAAAGACAGTTCAGGATCAGGAAAAACAAGTAAAATTTGGTCTGAATAGTAGTCTTCTCAGGCGAGAAAGAATGTATAATGAATGTGTTAGAAATTTACCTCTAAAACAGCAAATACCAATGTGGTTTTTGAGAGCTATTGGTACTACATATACCTATTCTAAATTTTATTACTTCTTTGTTATAGTAAGAATTCAATATTTTTCTAGGCATCCATATCAAATAATTACATCATTATACATGAGGCGATCGCTTTGAAAAGATTGCATTTTTTGCTGGGAAGCAAAATCTAGTACATGAGTTATGCCAACTATTATGGTACAATACTTTGGAAGATATGAGTTTGAATTGGCAAATATTTGCCAATTCTGATAAGTGGAAAAATGGTCAAATCTATCTAGCTAAATGTTCTGAACCGTTACCGATTAGATGGAGTAGGCAACTATCCCCTGGTTGTGTACCAACCACAATTACTGTCAAACTTGACCCAAAATGATAATTGAATCCTCAACCCAGTTGATACTTTTTGAGAAGTTCTCGTTTAATCTTTAATTTTGTTGTTAGAACATTAGGATCAAGTTAATTATGACAAGTTTTTCTCAAAAGCCTGTTTTTGTCGTGGGATCTCCGCGCTCAGGTACAACACTGTTACAGAGTTTATTGGCAACTCACTCTCAGATAGCAAGTTTTCCAGAGTCTGAGTTATTTTTACACATAGTACCTGAAACTCCCATTAGAAGAATTTTTGGTCTAGCGTCTCGTCGAGTTAGGTCTCGACTAAAAAAATTCTTTGGCTCCGAACTTAACAGACCAGAAATAATGTCACAGTTTTCGCCGACAACTCTGTTTATTAGTCAGTACGTTAATAAGTTTGTTTCAGTTCTGGATTCTTTGACAAAAGAAATGGGAAAAAGTTTCTGGTTGGAGAAAACCCCCAGGCATATTTTCTTTGTTGAATATATCGAAAAGTATATTCCAGGAGCTAGATTTATTCATATTATTAGAAACGGTGAAGATGTAGTAGCATCTAGGAATGAATTAGCCCAAAAAGATTATGAAAGATGGAGTCATCGACTTAGTATAGATGTTTGTATAGATGAATGGATAGAGGCTGTTTCTGCTACCTACAAGCATTTACATAAGCCAAATCATGTTATGGTTAGATATGAAGACTTGGTAGCAGATACTCAGAATCAATTGGTAGAGCTTTGTAACTTTATGAATGTCGAATTTGAGGAAAATATGTTGCAAAGTTATGCTGATACGGCTAGTAATGTTATTTTACAGGGAGAATATTGGAAGGAAAATATATGTCGAAAAATAGAAAAAGCAAGTCACTCTAAATTTGAAAGATTGTTTGATGAATCGCAAAGGCAATATATTTTAGATAGAGTAACTCCGCTCAATTTAAAATTAAAGGAGATTAATAATTAATCAAAATATTGGGCTAATTATCATTAGCTAAAAGACAATAATAATGGAGTTTCAATAATTGATAATTGATAATGGAGTTTCAATAATTGATAATTGATAATGGAGTTTCAATAATTGATAATGGAGTTTCAATAATGGATAATGGATAATTATCTCTCCCTAAAACGGATTGGATTGAATAAAAGGAAAATTTTTTCTTGTTTCTTCTTTAAAGGAGATGCTTTACACCTTAATTATTCGGTAAATTATGTCAAATAAGATCGACAATTTTGTTTTAATTATTATTTAAAGAAGACTTGCTAAAACTCAAAGAAATATATAATACCAGTTTGAAAAAAGAATGTTACGAATAGTAAGGGTGATAAAAAGATTTTATCTGAGATGTCTCTTTAACAAAAAAGATGATTGACGACCTAAAAAATGTTATTGAAACAATTCCCATACTACTCCTGTACTGGCGATTCATGAATCGCCCCTACGACTCCTGACTTCTAAAAAGTTCCTTAGCTATTTGTAGCAAACATTTATCACGCTTGGTATAATAATCCTATTTTATTAGTGTCAAAAATTTTACTGCTTTTGAGGGAAAAAGGAATAGGGAATAGAGAATAGGTCGGAGTTTCAGTTTTTTTATTTACTTTTTGATTGATTACAAGCTATTTAGGATTACTATACAACTTTGATATTAGTGTTTAAAATACTAAGGTAGAAAAATGGATTAAATGCGATCGCAATACTTCATTACTTCATTTGCCTAATCAGCAAGCCCTAATTATACTGGGGAGCTAGAAGCTCCCACTTTGATCAAATTAACTTTTTACTAATTCTAATTCCTCTTTTTTCCCAAACACTAAACCATCATCTACACAATCAATTACTACAACATCTCCACCAATAAATTTATTCTCTAAAATCAAATTTGCCAGAGGATTTTCTAATTCTTTTTGAATTGCTCGCTTTAAAGGTCGCGCTCCATAAACTGGGTCATATCCTACTTCAGCAATGTGGTCTAATGTTGCAGCAGTTAACTTCAAACTAATCTTTTGTTCCCCTAATAATCTTTCAATTCTCTTCACTTGAATCTCCACAATTTGCCGTAATTCATTCTTCCTTAAAGTGTGGAACAATATAATTTCATCCACCCTATTTAAAAATTCTGGGCGGAAATTTTTTCTCAATCCTCCCATCACTCGCTTATACATCTCCTCATACTTAGAATCATCTCCCGCTACATCCAAAATATACTCACTACCAATATTACTCGTCATTACAATAACAGTATTACTAAAATCAACTAACCTGCCTTGGGAATCTGTAATCCTACCATCATCTAATACTTGTAGTAATACGTTAAATACATCCGGGTGTGCCTTCTCTACCTCATCAAACAAAATCACAGAATAAGGATGTCGCCTTACTGCCTCCGATAACTGACCCCCTTGGTCATAACCCACATATCCGGGAGGCGCACCTACTAACCGAGAAACGGCGTGTTTCTCCATATATTCCGACATATCAATTCGGACTAAAGCATCATCCCGGTCAAATAGAAATCCTGCTAAAGCTCTTGCTAACTCAGTTTTACCAACTCCAGTCGGACCCAAAAACATAAACGAACCAATAGGTCTTCCTGGGTCTTTCATTCCTGCTCTGGCTCTCCTAATAGCTGCTGCTACAGCAGATACAGCTTCAGACTGCCCAATTACTCTTTGATGTAGATGTTTTTCTAATTGGAGTAATTTCTGCCGTTCCGACTCTAATAAACGGTTTACCGGAATACCAGTCCACTTAGCAACAATACTGGCAATATCCGCATCAGTCACTTGTTCCCGAAGAAAAGACGAACCTTGAGCTTGAATCTCTAATAATTCTGCTTCCTTAACTTCTCGCTCCCGATGTACAGTTTCTAGTTCCCCATATTTTAATTGAGCTGCTCTATTCAAATCGTAAGCTCGTTCTGCTTGTTCTATTTGTACCTTTAATTTATCCTCTTCTGCTTTGAGAGAATTAATAGCATTTAACAACTCTTTTTCCCCAGACCATTTAGAGGAAAATTTTTCCTGTTTTTCTTTTAAAGTATTAATTTCATTAGTAATCCGCTCTAAAGCAGGAGATACTTTTACAGATGAAGTAGCTTCAGCATTTTTATTCTTATTATTCCCTTGTAACTCTCCTTCAATAGAAAGTTTCTCCATCTCCAACTGCATCATCCGTCTGTCAATAGCTTCCAACTCCACAGGTTTAGAAGTAATTTCCATTTTTAATTGAGCAGCAGCTTCATCCACCAAGTCGATCGCCTTATCTGGCAAAAAGCGGTCAGAAATATAACGGTTAGACAAAGTAGCAGCAGCAACCAAAGCAGCATCAGTAATTTTCACCCCGTGGTGAGTTTCATAACGGTCTTTCAACCCCCGCAAAATAGAAATAGTATCCTCAACACTAGGTTGACCGACCTCTACTTTTTGAAACCTACGTTCCAGAGCAGCATCCTTTTCTATATGTTTACGATATTCATCAATAGTCGTAGCTCCAATACAACGAAGTTCCCCACGAGCAAGCATTGGTTTGAGCAAATTTCCCGCATCTACCCCCGAACCAGTACCTCCCCCTGAACCTGCACCAACAACTGTATGTAATTCGTCAATAAATAAAATAATTTGACCGTCCGAGTGAGTCACTTCCCGCAAAACCGATCTGAGACGTTCTTCAAATTCTCCTCTAAACTTTGCTCCTGCAATGAGACTCCCCATATCAAGACTAATAAGTTGACGTTCCTTAAGAGACTCTGGTACATCCCCATTCACAATACGTTGAGCTAAACCTTCGGCGATCGCCGTCTTACCCACCCCCGGTTCGCCAATAAGTACAGGATTATTTTTTGTCCGACGAGACAAACAACTAACCACTCGGCGAATTTCTTCATCTCTACCAATAACCGGGTCAAGTTTACCTGCTTTAGCTAACTCGGTCAAGTCACGCCCATATTTTGCCAAAGCATCATAAGTAGCTTCTGGGTTTTGGTCTTCAACTTTACCACTACCTCGAACTGCTTTAATAGCTGCCTCTAGTTCTTCAAATTCAACTTTTGGAGTAGTTTGGGGGCGTTCAAAACCGGGGCGAGTTGGTAGTTGAGGAGTACCACTACCAAAAAGTTTATTGCCCAAACGTTTATCTTGGTGAAAGGCAAGTAGAAGGTGTTCAACGGCGATAAATTTATCTTCCCATTTTTCTCTAGCTTCATCTGCCAAGTCTAGAAAAATTTCCAGACCTTGCCCTAGATAGAGATGTTCTATACTACCAACTTTAGGTTGGCGTTTAGCAAAAGCATCTATTTGTTGCAGAAGGCGTTCTGGTTCTATACCAGCACGGTTTAAAATTTTATTGGCTGTGCCTTGTTGTTCTAGGAGAGCAATAATTAGGTGTTCTACTTCTAGTTGTTGGTTTTGGTAGCGTCTGGCAACATCTTGGGATTTTACTATAGCATCCCAGGCTTGTTCTGTAAATTTACTTGGGTCAGTTGGCTGCATTTGAACTGTTTTAAAATTTTTCTTTCTATATTTTTTTGTACAGCACTTAGGAATAATTTGGGATAATATTAATAGTTTTGTCGAATTTACTTCTTACCTTTTCGTCATACTTTAAAGTAAATGTTGCAGTAATCAGGTCGGTTATAATATTCTTGTGCTGCTCAAATTTAGTCATATAAGACTTAGCAAATTTTGAGTCACCAACACTACATATCTATAACGTTATAGTTTTTCCAGGCTCTATCTATTGTTTTTGTCTCAGTTTTGCCACAGCCCAAATTCAACTTACTACCTTCTCAGCTCTAAATTTAATTTGACTCAGACAAAACTTACCAAAATTTGAGTCATCAACACTACATATATATAACGTTATAGTTTTCCCACCCTCTATCCAGTGTTTTTGTCTCAGTTTTGCCACAGCCCAAATTCAACTTACGACCGTCTCAGCTCTAAATTT
>JAAUYJ010023927.1_pt1 | contig 15185 bp, 9 predicted proteins | sample 7278031 | NCBI WGS metagenome assembly JAAUYJ01 (sample SAMN14350222, study PRJNA611818) | marine sediment metagenome | isolation source: surface marine sediment (1.8m) | place: French Polynesia: Moorea | collected 2018-08 | reverse complement strand
TCTTGCTTTGATTAGGAGGAAGATCCTCCATTCGAGGAAATGGGCAATAAGGGAACACCGCTCAAGATTTCCGGACCTTGGTGCTGAGACCCTTGCTTTTTCACTGGCCCAGGATGTATCATCTTTCATTGGAGGCTTAGGCAATAGGCACTGCAATTTTTTCGTTGCTGTTGCTATCCCCAGGATCCTCTCGTACACTCATGTTCAGCTTTTGTCTCTGTATTCTGATGAGATTCAACACTTTTTAAACATGTGTTTTCACTTTCCACCAACATTCTTCAGTACCAGGACAGGCCACTTCTTTGCCTTTGCAACGTTGCCCACTCGTTGGGATTGATAAAAAAATCGCACCAGCTTGTTCCACACACGTCTAGTTTATTTTGAATCTGCTTTGAAACTGCTACTTTCACATTTAGAAAATACTTTTTCCAGTTAATATTTTGAATTTGAATTTGAATTTCGAATATGTTGGAGAGTCGGAGACTGATAATTAATATAGATCTAAACGGGGGGGCTCCCTTACGTCCAAAATATTCAAGTATCCCTAGTGTCTAAATAATTTAAACCTTCCAAAAAAGGAGGAGTATACCTAACATCCAAATTTCTTCACCTTTATTAATGTCCAAAAATCAGAGTATCCCTAACATCCAAAAAAGGGTATACATTTCTAAACAATAAAGTATCCTTCCTTTTTGGGCTGGTGGCAATAACAAAAAGAAACCAAAAGTATGGAGAACATACATACTTTGATCTGGAGTGGGAAAATCAAAAGAAACCATGTGTGAATTCAATTTTCCTTCAAACTTCTTTTTCACATAGTATACTGAGATTCTAGAATCTATTAGAGAGGAATTGAAGAAGTCACAGGAGAAAAGTTAGAAAACTGAAAGAGGAATGACTTTGGATGTTAACTCATATATATTTTTATGAGAGGTTATATTTCAGATACCTTAACAATATGAACTGTAATAATGAAATAACCTCCTTTTTTCTCTAATTAACAACCATATCAGTGAGTGTGGGGTGAGTGAGGGTGGGAGAAGGCTCAAATCAGGCAACCAAACCTGCCTCTAGGAAATCTGACAGACATAATAACCCTTACAACCCAACCTGTCAATTAGATGTGTCATGAGGTATCACTATTTGCAAGCTTAAGTTTTGGTCGTTTTGAAAGGTGGAGATTTTTGGACATTGGGGATAGTTGTCTTTTTAGCCATTGTGAAAGGTATTGTTTTTTGGACACAAAGGAGAGTGGTATACTTTTAGTCACTAGTACAACTATCAATTTTGGACGTAAGGTAGGGGCCTCGTTTCACGCTATTATGATTTTTTCCGAATTTAGGAAGGGGAAATAGGGAGCTTGCTTTACTCATACTTTTTTTGCATACGCGATCCGCGTAGAGACATTTCACGATTGGACAGCTCATCAGCGCTTTTTTCGTATCGTCCGAAACCTTTTCCTCATTTATCCGGAAAAATCGGAGAACGATACGCAAAAAGCGACGACTTTTTCTCTTCCGGGATTTTTTTTGCTTAGTCGCCTGATAATTTCCTATTTTCCTATCGTTTACCATCGCATAGTATGCCGTCACTTGCCAACTTTGGCAGATCGGGGAAGACAAAAAAGGTCTTGCTTTTCCGCCGCAGACACGGTTGAATATCATTCGTTGGTGGCGAGGAAAATTAATTCGCCCTCACTGCTTACACATTCAGCTGTGACTTGTGGCGGTGGAGAAATCAATCAATTCTGACCCTCCCATCAGTGCACGGACGAGTGGTGGAGAGGACTTTTGGCATTCCGAACAGCACCAAGAGAAGTGTTTGGTGGGAAACATTGCATGATCCAAGACACCGCATGAATGAGCATGGGACAATGAGACGTAGCAAGGGGCGATAGAACGTACATTAAACCGCGACACTTTCTCCTCCTTTGTCCATTGACTCGTAGTTTTTTTATTCATTTTCACGCAGTAGTAGTAGTAATGTGATGAGTAGCTAACATAATATGATAGGAAAAAGCAAGGCTGAGATCAAGGCTGTCTCTGTCGTCAACAAGGTTTTTTTTGCTCGTACTAAACGTAGAAACATTGAACACGGGTTGGTGGTTTTTTTTTGCGCGTAAAAAGGAAGAACATGTTTTTTGTGGGCCCAGCGGCTTTTGTGCCTCTTTTGAAGGTAACACGAGTACTGTATGGCAGCTCCCAATCAATGAAATTGGTCTTGAAGAGCTTTTGATGCTTTTTAGGTACAGGACAGGAAGCGAACCCCTGCGTATCTTTAAGAAGGGGGCAAAAACATGGCAACTGTGTTTCGTACTTTTTGTAACAAAGGTAATAGCGATATTATGAAGGTTTTCCTTTTCTTCTTCCGACTAGTTTCTCGCGCACCAGCAACGTTCTTTTCTTTCACACTGGATTAAAATTATGCGTTCGTTTCTTCTAACCGTCCAGCCTCTCTCTCCATTCTCTTGAATAGAACCCGTGTCTTCTTAGATGTTCTCCGGCATCTCCTCTACGACTGCCCTGAGCACGGAGGCGGCCATCAGAGCGGAGTATAGCTGCCACTCCTTGTTGCTGTCCTCCGCCGCGCCGTCTCCCCCGTCCTCCCCCTCCCCGACGCCGGAGCCGTAGTCCGCGGCGCCCCTCACCAGCGCGTAACGCTCCTTCCTGTTTCCGTAGATTGACTCCATGACTGCGCCCAGCTCGGCGTCGAAGCACCTCACTCCGCCGGACTGCGCCAGCGCTTGGCGCAGGTCGCCGTCGCACACCACGCGCCGGGCGCCGCACGCCACAGGGCCCAGGTGAAGAACGGGCTCTCCGAACGCCCGCGGGTCCTCCTCCCCTCCTCGCCTTGGAGCCGGGTGGGCCACCTCGATGACGTCCCCGCCGCCCACAGACATGTAGAGTCTGTCTGTCTCGGCGCTGGGCCTTCGCCAGGCGGAGGCGGAGGCGCCCTCAGACTCCAGAACTGCCAGAGCCTGCTCGAAGTGCCTCAGCCAGGGGGCCTCGGAAGGGTTGGCGGACTGCTCAGAGACCATCCTGCGGGCCAGGTCCTGCAGCAGCAGGTCGTCGGGGCAGAAGGAGCGGGTCTCGAACTTGATGCCTCCCTGCGCAAGCTGGGAGACGCCCTCGCAATACTGGTAGATGGACCTTTGGAACGGGGAAGATTGATACGTTACAGCTAGACACTGGATTAACTTTTGTCCCTCTCAACTCACGGTTTCCCTCCCATCCCGTCCCTGTCTGGCGCAGAGACGACGACGTCCCCCAACCTGACGTGCCGGTCGTAGTCTGCAAAGTGCGGCACTGCGCTGCCCACGCCCACCAGGAAGACGCTCTCCACGTCCTGGAAGGTGCCGAGAAGACGGGTGGTGGTGCTGCCGGTGGCGATCAGGGCGTCGCGGCTGCGACCGGTCATCGGCAGCTTGGTCGTCACCACGCGGTGAGGCCCGATGTCGCCAAGGGTGTACACGTTGGCCTCGCCTGCACAATTTGAATTCACATAAATTACCACTACGAAAGATATTTTGTGGGCGTTACGCATGCGATTCCACCGACATTTGAAAAAATCTTGCTTTTTGATTTTTTCCTGAACTTTTCATTAGAAAAAAAGGAATTCCATGCGAAATTTTCTACTTCAATGACATTCCCGTTTCTCCGTCCATGAGTAAGACATTCACTAGTACTCCCTTTCCCTTCCGTCACCGTGATGATTATTTATCCTCCTGTTCCCTTCTCCCTGTGCTTGCACCGAGGTGCGGAATTCGGATAAGTAATCCCCTTCTGTTCCTGGCTCTATGTTTGTAGAAAAGTAGCCTGGATGGGGTGCGAGGGCGGGTTAGTCACCATCATGCAAACGAATATGAAGTAGGGGAGGAAACTGAGGGGGAACACGTACCGTTCTGTGGGGAAAGAGAGAAACAGGATCAGTTCAATTCCTTCTTCAATTTATTGAACGATATTCTTCAACTAAGTTTTGCTTTAGTTTTTTCTTGACTCACAGCAAAAAAAATTGAAAAAAGGGGGAAAATGCTTAACTTTTGCAGCAAAACAAGTCGAAGACAAATGGAAGAAGGAAGAACTGATTCCTGTTTCTCTTCACAGCCTGGGATGTTGGCAGTATTCAAGGCTGGAGACTGAGGTCAGGCCAGGCCACCCGTGGTGCATGGGCTCGAAACTCAGAAATGCTAAAACAAAACGAAAAACCTGCAAACCAAAAAAGGGGAAACATGTAAAACACGAAACAACGTCAAACACAAAACTCAGGTCCATTCAATTCACAAGACACACAAACATATGATACGAAAACGAAACATCCAAAGTTACCAAACAAGAACTGCAACTTACAAGGAAAAACCATACTTGAGAATGTAATGTTTGTCATCAAGAACTAACTTCCCGGCGGCCGTTACTCACCTACGGTGGCGTATCTGACAAAGGTCCTCTTGTTGGTCATGACAGCGTCGACGGCCACCTTCTCGTGGTATCGCGAGGTGATGACGGCGATGGTGGGCTGCAGCAGGCGGTCTTCTCTTCCGGTCGGCATCTGGCCCTTGACAACCGTCACGTGGTCCTCTGCGGCGCCGTGGGTGCGCCGGTACGCCGTGGCGCCCGAGTCCACGCCGGGGACGCCGCCAACGCCAACTTGCTTCACCAGCTGCCGCTCGATCAGCTCCAGGACCAAGTTCTTCACCAGCTCCTTCTCTACGACGAATCGCCTGAAAAAAACCAGTTGGTTTTCATAAAATTGCTTACGAAATGAGTTCCCCCCCCGATCCCCCTCGGATCCCATCTCGGGATGGTTTCGGGTTCGAGTCGAACTCGAAAACTCGCAAGGGTTTTCCCCAGCTCGCACCTACTCGAATCGACTCGGCTCGCATCTTGTGAACTCGAACTCGACTCGGCTCGCAAAATTCGTGTCCAAAACCATTCCTAATTCTGTCATTAATGAGGAAAAAACTATTTGAAATCAAATTTTAAAACACAAAACTTCCTGATATCTCCCAAACTTTAACTGACTTACTTGGCCATGTCGTCCACCGTTAGAGAATTCGGGTATGCCTCCTCAATTGCAGTGAGCAGGTGGTCCGGGGTCACCTCCTTCTTCTCGGCCTTCTCCTCGGGAATAACTGAAAAATGAAATAAGGAATGCAAGATGCAAAGATCGAGGTTGCTAAGTGACAACTTGAAACCGTTAGAGGCGAACCAAAGGTTAGGAATTCCGGTATGCCAGATCGGCGTTAGGAATACACACATTGCAATTAATTCTTGGACGTGCATGCCCCATGCGTTTGGGACACACACAAGTTTTATCCTTAACGGTTTTGTACGCGGAACACTCAGGAGAATTCATTGGCAGCACTTAAGAGATGCCAAAAATCTGCACCCAAAGCAGCAGCAAACCTTTTCCCCTCCAGGCAGGAAGGGCCTTTCCAACCGTGTAGAGAAGAGCACCAGCAAAAGCTGATAGAGAACGACGAAGGGATTTTAAAAGAAACACCTATTCTTGCCTACCATCCCTCAACATCAATTTAAACGCTGAGAAACAACATAAAACATTTATGAAGTTTTTTGTTTCTACTCTTCTGATACTCACTTGGGCGATTGGGCAGAGACTCCATCTCTTTCTCTTGAGTGAGCTGGACCTCGATCTTGGACATCATCGGGTGCTCCTTCTGCATCAGCTTCATTATCTTCTTGATAAAGCCAACGTAGTCTGGAAGAAAGCAAGAAAGTGTTAAAAAACTTGGCATGACACTAATGACAATTTCTAACCTCTGGGGAACTCCAGCGGGCTGACGAGCCTCTTGAAGAACTCCTGCGCTGCTGAGGCCCTCCAGCTCTCCTCCTGGTAGTCTTCCTTGAACCAGAAAGAGAGCGACCTCCGCTCTTGGGTGTAGCGGCCAGTGCTGGCGTTCACCAGGAACACGCGGAACTCCAGGCAAAGCTGCGCCGGGCCAGACACCTCCACTTCGTCTGCGAGGTATATTACTTGTCAAGAACGACTTATCGTCCAGATTGATTTCCTTTCACCTTCTCCGTTGACTTGCTGCTTGTTGACGACGATGCCCGCGTTGCTTCCCCCTGCCACGTGGAGGCCGCCGTGGTCGCCAGACTTCTTGGGCAGGGACACCGCCTTGCGCTCCATCATCAGCGTTGTGGAGTTGGCGGTCTTCTTCTTGGGAGTCATGACAATTCTTTCTGGAAGAGGGGGGAAATCACACTTTTTCAAAAACAAGTAAGGTGGACAATTTTGAGTTTTCAGTCTACGGAGGACCTCGTTGGGTGGGAAAATGATTGGAGAATAGTTTCAAATAGTTTTAAAAAAATCAAAATCCGAAAGTATACTTTTTTGGTAAGGGAATTTTTGTTAGTGGAATGTGGATTGTAAAAAATACGGTGTCAATGAATCTCGCTGCGCTGAACTTGATTGCCCTCCTCCTCTTTTGCACTACTTTGGCCAACGAGTACACGGACATCTTCGCGGGAATCCCTGGTCGCCCCTCCTCGCAGTCCGTCCCGAAGAGGGCTCGTGACCTCGGGTCCCTGGCCGCCTTCGCCTTCCTGGCTTGGGTGACAGCCAGAAACGTCACCCACCAGTGGCGGAAAAGCGCCCCTCCCGGCGCAGCTCTGCACTCCGGCGCCGCAGTCCGCCTGGCGACGGCGACGAAGCAAGACCCCGCCAAGTTCCCTGCTTCGGTCGCCGCCAAGAAGGAAAGCGACGTCGTCCTCGTGCAGCTGAGCCCTCCCTCCAAGGCGGACGTGGAGTTCACTATCCATCAGGCCAGCGTCAAGCCCAGGATGATGTTCGTTGCCGGGCCGCGAAAAAAGGCGCCGGCAATGGGGACGAGCCTGCAGGGGAAGGCGAAGCCAAAGCTCGTATCGAGTTCAAAGGACAGCAACGATCCCACCGTGAGAATCGAGACGTGTCCGTCAAGGGGCGCAAACGCGAGCGACGCACAGAACGAAAATTCGTTGCCCACCGCCGACCACGAATCCCAGAAGCCCAAAATAAATTCATGGAAAGTATCTGAGGCCTCGAACGTCATGATAAAGCCTCCAGACGTCCAGCCAGGCCACACCGTCGCCTTCCAAGTGGTGGGCCCCCGCCCGAAGAGAGCCCAGGGACCCACAAGCGCGTCCTCAAACAGGAAGCAGCCCCTCAAGATAGGCTCTCCCGTGAACGAGTCCTCCGCGGCGACGCCCCGCCCGGACGTCAACAACGAGCAGGCGGGAGAGGAGGAAAAGAAGCCAAACTTTGGAAGCCTGGCAGCACTCAATAGGGCAGAGATGCAGAGGAGGAGGGAGGAGGCAGAAGAGATGAAAGAGCGCGGGACGGAGGCCACGGAGACCATGCTGAAGTTGAGGGAGAGGAACGAGACGAGGAAGAAGCTAAGATCTGAGAACATCATTGACGAACCCACTGCTGCAAAGGAGCTCATCCGGAGTCGAACCAGAACGCCAGGATGCACGTGCAGGTGTCACAATTGCACCTGCAGCTGCCACGGCAACATCCAACAGTCGTCCACGGAGAAGACAGCAAACACGGTGAAGAAAGGCAGCGCAACAGGAACAACGATAAAAACTACGGCATCGGCCAGACGCCCTCCAACATCCGTGGAGAGCCAGAAACCCAAGATGGAAACGGACAAGACAACCGAAAGAGTTCCCTCCTCTCAAACTGCAGGAATGTCGCTCAAGGCACCAAATCCATCCCTGAAAACCCAAGGGGGGAAACAGACGAACGTAACGGCGAAGAAAGCGGTGAACGAAGAGGGCGAAGAGATGCGCATATCTCCGCCCGTGGAGGAGAGAGGCCACCGCTACATGGGTCTCAAAGAGGGTCCCGACGCCGCCGACACCCCCATCCCGCAGCCCATCGTAGATAACGCGGCAGAGGCGGCGGTGAAGAAAGACAAGACTCGTGAACCCTCCATGCCCAACCTAGAGATAAAGAGGCAGGCCGACGCAGCCAAGGTCAGGGCCAGGGAGGAGCAGACGAGGAAGGCGGCGGCGGCGGCGGCGGAAACCAAGAAGGAGCAGGAGGAGGACGCCAAGGAGGAGGTGGTGGAGGAGCGAGTGGAGCGCAGGAGGATCCTGGGCATCCACGCCATGGGCGGCGGCACCCCGCAGCCTACAGACTTTGCCGCGCTGCCCAACCCGCTGAAGGCGTCTAGGCGGGCTATCAAGCCAGGGGGGAGGGTGGGGCCAAAGATCAAAGGCCGAAGACCAAAGACGAAGAGATGATGTCACGCCTTCTTGTACTAGTACTGTAAATGTCGTCGCCATAAGCACGAAAGGGCAAGGGGGATAATAAAACAGCGCAACAAGAGTGGATGATGAATTTCTAGTCATGTTTAACCTATACCTTGGCATGCCCGTTCGTCTCACCTTGTTGCTCCTCCATGTTGCCGAAGGGAATCCCGCCCAGGGCGCTCCAGGAAGACGACAGTGACAAAGGCCCAAAGGCTACAAAGCCGATTCACTACGTGCCTCTGTCACACGCACGTATCACTTGTTTTTGGCCGCACTTTGATCCCCACATTGGCCCTACACTTCCCTGATTTCGAGCAACCCCTCTCCGGTTCCGCCGGGTCGTCCGGTCGAGCTCTTTTCCGGGTGCGTCCGGGTGCGTTCGTCCCGTCCCCAGTCTCACCCAAAACTGCTTTTCTTTTCAATTTTCTCCTCCTCCTTCTTCTTCTTCTTCCGCTGTTGTAGTTTTCTCTGGCGCAAAACCAAAAAAGGGAGAGGAGAGGGTCTTGCCGGGGCCAAAGGAGGGAGGGAGAGCCTATGGACGCCAGCAGGAGACGTCTCGCCCTCTCCTCTCCTCTCCTGGCTCGCTCTCTCGTCAAGGAAGTTGGGCTAAGATGGCAGACAGGGCTGAAAGGAGATTTGGGCTAAAAGGAAATCAGCTGAGAAAGGACAAGTTCAGTCAACAAATGACGATAATGAGGTCAAGTAGGATTAGGTCACACAGGATAGAATAGAGTTTTTTCGCCACGAACAGGGGTTGAAAATCCTTCAGAAATGTAAAGTGAAGAAATTTGTCTGGGGCTTTGGTCAAAAATGAAGTTCGTTGCATACAAAACTTTGGCTTTTAGCAAAAAAAAATGAAACCGCATATCTCTAATAGGTCAACCGCAACACTTTTTCAGCTAAGTTATAAAATCGTATCTAAAAAGCCCAAATATTGCTTGAAATGCAAATTGTGTCCTTTATATGGCAACATGTCCATTGTCCAAATTGTCCGTTTCAAATAGTAATTTTTTTCCCCGTTATTACAGTTTGTCATCTGGCAACCGTGATTTCCGCGAGCAGCTGAGAGGAAAAGAGAGAGCGGAGAAACAGAAAGAGAAAAAGGAAGAAGAAGCAACGGAGAGGAACCGGACGGACCCCACGCACCCGGACTCCGGGGCAAAAGACCCGTTCCTCGCCGCCGGATCGACCTTTCGGACCCCGGACATTCCTCCGGAGACTTCTCCGCACGTACTCGCCTCCCCGCACGAGGCTCTCCATCCCTCAACCGCCAGAATACTCTCGGCCATGTCTTCGGCGTGCTCCTCGCCCTGCTCCTCGTCGGGCGTGTCCTCCGCCTCGCCGCCGGTCCCCTCAGCCTCCTCCGGCGGCGTCGGGGGCACCTCCGCCGTGGCCGTCCCGGGGCCCAAATTGGAGGAGGATGGCGCCTGCGTCCGGCCCCACGGGGAGGAGGACGAGCCCGAGCCTGACGCCGAGCTGGACGTGGTCATCAACAACGTGGTGTGCAGCTTCAGCGTCCGCTGCCACCTCAATCTGCGAGACATCGCTCTCAGGGGACTCAACGTGGAGTACAGGAAGGAGAGCGGGGTGAGTCCAGGCATATCCACCTCCCACCCCTCGCATGCAATACATCCCCCCCTCCCTCCTGTAACCCAACACCCCTCCGTTCATCTAGGAAAGAGATTTATCCTTCTTCCTCCCTCCCTATCTGTTTCAGATGGTGACAATGAAGCTCCGGCGCCCTTACACGACGGCCTCCATGTGGTCCTCGGGGAAGGTCACCTGCACGGGGGCAAACAGCGAGGCACAGGCAAAGGTGAGAGAGACCGAGACAACACGTGGCTACCATTTTGCCGGTGCTTTTAGTTGTTCACAAACAAATTTACTTTTCTCACACCTGTTTTGCTCAAGTTGAAAATGGAAATGGAATTATGTTACTCCGGCAAAAAAATACACGCCTGCTTCCTGTTGTAATGCTAGTTGGCCGCGTCCGCGTGACTCAAGAGTAGACGCAAAAAAAATGATTCGAAATAAAAATACATAAATACGTTCCATACACATGTGTACACAAGAGTAGAAAGAGGAAGAGGCATCCGTCCCGTGTTTCCCATGTTACTCTTATTTCGTACAAAGAAGAATGAAGAGTGATTCTTCTCTTAATTATAATTATAAGTAGTGTAAAAAGCATGTTTTCCTAACTGCTCCTTCCCCCCTTCCAGGTTGCCGCTCGCCGCTACGCGCGCCTCCTCCAAAAGCTTGGTTTCAACTGCCGCTTCCGCAACTTCCGCGTCGTCAACGTTCTGGGCTCCTGCGCGCTGCCCTTCGCCATCGGGATCGCGCAGTTCTCGCAAAAGCACAAAGACAGGGCAAGCTACGAGCCAGAGCTCCACCCGGCGGTCACCTACAGAATCCGGGACCCAAAGGCCACACTCAAAATATTCTCTACTGGGAGCATCACCGTCACTGCCCCCAGCGTGCAGAACGTAGACGTGAGTGATACTATTTTTTGCTTGGGAAATATGGAGATCTTTGCTTTTCTTGCCGTTTCCAGGCTGCCATCCAACACATCTACCCACTCGTGGAAGAGTTCAAGAAGCCAAAGACCAAGAAAGATCTGAGCGAGCCTTTTCCGCCCAAAGGACTCAGGTAGTGAAGAGCGAGAAAAAAAAACTTTTGTTATGTTGTCTTTCACGACCTTTGTTCTCTTTCTGCAGCAAACGAGGGGTGAAGAGGAAACGGCAAGAGATGAGGGCGAGAGGGACGGCGGCCTCCTCCTCCTCTGCGGCGGCGGCGGCGGCCTCGACGAGCGGCGGCGGCGGAGCGACTGCCAAAAGGACTTTCAAGAAGAGGCCCCCTGCCGTCAAGAGAGAGGACGATTCGGACGACGGAGACGTCGCCTCGGACCCGAGTCTAGACTCGGACGATTATGACTAACATGGTATAGATAGAGATTGCTTTTTATAGGAAAAAAATATTGTGTGGATGAGAAGATGCCGTGTTCACTGAAAAGAGAGCAAATATAAAAATCATAATTTATCAAGAAAAAAAAATTGCGGTTTGAGTTTATAGTCGGTTAGTGTTATTTTTTTAAAATATTGTCGCGGTATCTTCTCACAGGTTTGCTCTTCTAGAAAACATTCCCTTGCAGTTACAATGAGCTCGTATAAAACGACTTGTTTGTCATTCAACTTCTATCGTTTCTTTGGCGGGAATTCCGTCAGTTGTGTGCTTGTGCCGGTATTGCTGTACCTGCAGAGCGCAACAAACATTTTAATTTTGTCAATCGGTCGTCGTAGCTCGTGGGAAAAATAGCAGGCCAACAGGAGCTCAATTTTAAACTTAAATACTTATTATTAATATTTTTTTGGGAACTGATATTTTTACAGTCGAAGTATTTTCCTTTGGCGAGAGGGTTCTTCTGGCGTTGTCAGATAATTTACAGTCTTCTTAGTCCCCTTACTTCCGGGGTACAGGTACGTAAAAAAGTACACAAGGAAAATTGAATTCTTGGTTTATTCTACTTTATATCCTTTAGGTTTTTTCTCGACGTTTGCAAGATGTTTACGGACGAGGTGGCCAACTTTGGTCGCCTGGGCAACCACCAGATGGAGGGCAACACCATCGTCCGGGACCGCTATATCTCGCTCCGCATCTTCTGCGCCGAGCTGTACGGCACCGCCCTCTTCCTCTACTTTGGCGACGGCTGCATGTCGCAGGTGTTGGTGGGCACCTTCTGGACCAGGGGCACCAGGACCAACGACACCGGAGCCAACTCCACCCTTTACAGGAAGTACCTACTGGCACGGAACCCCTACGAATTCGACTACGGAGACTTCTTGACCGTGGCGTTCGGCTACGGCCTCGGCCTGACCCTGGCTATCGCCGCGTGCGGAGCCGTCTCCGGCGGACACCTCAACCCTGCCGTCACACTGACCGAAGTGGTGTTTCGCCGCCTCCCCTCCACCGTCCTCCCAGTCTACATCATAGCCCAGTTCTTCGGCGCCTTCATCGGTATCGGCTTCGTTCACACGGTGCAGTCCTTCAAGCTATCCGAGACGGCCCGAAAGGACGTGGACATCACCGCCATCTTCTTCACCTCTCCCATCCTGCAGCACCACGACATACTCATCCTCATCTGGGACCAAGTGGTGGGGGCGGCCATCTACATGTTCGTCTACCTGGCCATGGACGACAAAAATACCGGCATCAAGTCCAAGCCGCTCAGGGTGGTTATTCTTGGGGCTACCTACATGGTCCTCTTGCTCGCCATGGGCATCAACGCCGGGGTGGCCATCAACCCCGCCAGGGACTTTGTCCCCAGGATCTTCGCCTACATAGTGGGCCACCAGGACGCCTTCTCCGACTTCACCTACATCCCGCTGGTGGTGCCTGTCTTCGGCTGCATCCTCGGCGGGTGCGTGTACGAGGTGTGCATCAGGTTCCTTAGGCCGGAGGAGGCGGAGGACGAGGAGAAGGCCGCGTTGGAGAACATCATGAAGATGCTGGACGAGCTGGAGGGACAAGTGAGAGGAATGAAGTCCCAGACCGTGGGTACGCCTGTCGTGAGGACCACCAGCCTGGGAGACCAGACGACGACTCAGATGGAGCAGCCCACCACTGCGGCGGACGCACGGACGAGGCTGGAGGAGAGGCTGGGAAAGAGGAAAAAGGATGAGGGGGAGGAAGGGGAAGGCATGGAAAAGGAGGTTGCCATGCAGAGCCAGTTCACGGAGGAGAGCGCCCGCTCCGAGGCCAAGGAGTTGAAGGAGGACCCCGAGTTTGGCAGCGAGAAATCGGGTTCTTCCTCGCCTTCGCGATCCACCACTCCGCCGCCTAAAGAGAAAACTTTGAGGAAGGAAGAGGAGGAAGAGGACGACGACGACAACGTCACCGAGAGCGACCTGCCCAGGTCAATGAAGACCATTCGAACGGAGAGAGAAGCCACCGTCACCCCGTCAATATTCAAGGGGAAATCCAGGAAAGCGGACAAGAAGGCTCCTCGCGTCAAGAGTGCCAAAAGCGGGAAGGCTTCTACAGTTTCCGAGAAGAAGGAAGTCACCGAGAAGACTGCTTCTGGGGGAAATGCTACCAAATCCGCCGCCACCGAAGATACCGGAAGAGAAGCGACGGCAACTCCCTCCATTTACAGAGACACCAGCAGGTCAAAGAAAGCCTACGATAGGATGGGAAATGCGGCCGAGGACGAGGACGGCAAACAGGATGTTGAGAAGGGAGGAAGTCTGAAATCGACCGAGAGAGGGGCCACCGTCACCCCGTCCATGTACAGGGGGGAGGAGTCTCAGGCCACGGAGAAGTACCAAAAGGCAAAGATGGCCGCCAACAAAGCCAAGGCCGAGAAAGAGCGAGAGTTGACTCGCTCCGGCGCCACGATGACCCCCACCATCTACAGGGACGGATCGAGGGTGACAGACTCTCGGGTCGGCTTTCACGCGGGCATGAAGTCGAGGTCTGGAAAGCACAAGTCTCAGAAGAATTATCCTGTGGTGGCGGCCAGATCAAAGACGAGGGAGGGGACGAGGACCCCCGCCGTGTACAAAGAGTCTGAGGAGGACCTTGAGGCAGCCTACGCCAAGGGAGTCCCGCCCAAGAAGCCCCCGGCGTCGCAGGAGATGTTCTCCAAGGGAGGTGCACCGGCAGAGGCTGAGACACAGGAGGAGGCCGAGGCGGAAGCGGAGGAGGAAAAGAAATCATCCGCCAGGTCCGCGGCTGTCTCGTTCGCCACCAGCAGGAAGTTCCCCAGCAAGAGCAAGTCGAGGAAGAAGAAGACTGCAACAAAGAAGACCACTACTGCCAGGGGGACGACGGAGACACCGGAGGTGTACAAGAAGGGCAGGAAGGGTTCTCGCACGGGCGAGGAGACCATGTCGGCGACGGGCACACAGCTGGTGATGACAGAGCAAGGGACGGACAAGACACCTTCCATGTACAGAGATCTTTAGAACTAGCTCTAGGATAACTTAATATCATTTCTCCTCGTTTATCGAATAAGTGCCATTTTCCCCGAAAATGGCATTAAAAATGCCCACTTGGCAACCATGTCCAGGCTTGTTTCCGTTCAAGAAAATAATTCAGTTCAAAAGTTCACGTTCAAGGTGTCTGGACTTCGTTCAGCGTTTTAGCGTTCACGGTTCACTGGTTTAACATAGTCTCTCTCTTACAGTTACAAAGCTTACAAAGCCAGCTTTCGAGTTTCGATTTGGACAATTTCGGAGTCGGATGCAAACCTGCGAGTCAACGAGTTCGAGCCCGGCTCGGACGGACCCTGCCCAATTTTGAATTGATAAAAAAATAAAAATAATAAAAACAAAAGTTACAACTAGGGCTGGATACAGACCTCTTTTTTCGGGCTCGGGTCGGGTCGGGTTTGGGACATTCGGGCTCGGGTCGGGCCTAAAGGTTTGGTTTCGGGTCGGGCCTGCATTTTTCGGGCTTCGGACCTAACCCTAAAAATGAGGTACATTTTTCAAGTTTTATTGCAATTTTATTAACAAAAAATGACCTCTATTCAGAAAAATGTCTTTTTTCAAAAACATTTAAGGTACTGTGTAAAAAAATAAAAAAATCTCTATTGGCAATGCTGCCAGAGGAGGGAGACAGCCTACTTCAGTTTAGACTTCCAAAATCAATTTTTTAAAAGGCAAAATTCCCTTTAATCTATGTATTTTAGTAAGGATATTTTAAAGGCAAAAAGCCCGTCGGGCCTGCTTTCGGGCTTTCGGTTTCTTCGGGCCTGCCATTTTCGGGCTTATTTTCGGGCTTTCGGGTTCGGGCCTAGGCCCGAATCCAGCCCTACTAGTTACCAGTGCTGCCAGATCTTGCGCAATTGCGCGAAAATGGCGCATCTGGCACCCCCTCTCGCGCATCTTGAAAGTGCCTTCGCGCATTGCGCGAAAAGCCAAAAATATGGCG
>JAAUYJ010054223.1_pt1 | contig 15225 bp, 22 predicted proteins | sample 7278031 | NCBI WGS metagenome assembly JAAUYJ01 (sample SAMN14350222, study PRJNA611818) | marine sediment metagenome | isolation source: surface marine sediment (1.8m) | place: French Polynesia: Moorea | collected 2018-08 | reverse complement strand
TGACTTGAAATGCAAACAAACTCCGCTGTCGTTGGGTGGACTAGGCGGGCAAGTGTCACACTCACACGTGCAACTTGGGATTCGCGTTCAAGATCAACCTCATCCACGACTTGTACTCGAACCTCGTCCTGGTGTTGTCCGTCCTTGCCATGGGCCCAAACATGGAGAGTCCCAAGCAGAGAACTAAGCTGAGGACGCCAAAGAAGGGGAAGAGGAAGACCACGGAGGGGGAGGATCAGGAGGGCGAGGCCTCCGCGGCGACGCTCCTGTCCAGTCCCACCGAGGTGGCCCCCAAGAAGAAGCTCAAGGTGGACAAGAAGATCAAGAGCGAGGACAAGAAAGAAGAACAGATCGATGCAGAAAAGGACAAGAAAGAAAAGGTAGCCCCTAACTCATATCGTCCTCTTTTGCATTAGTTACTTTTTACCTGTTACTTCCTTTTGTTCCCCAGCTCGGCTTAGACAAGCGTTCCGTGCTGACCCGCCTCCGCCTGGAAGACTCCCTGGCAGGGGAAATGGTCGCTCTCATGTACGTCCCCAAGCACAAGAGGCCTGAGGACGAGGAGGAAGACGACGAGGAGGATATGGACGTCGTTGACGATGGCGAGGAAGGTGGAGAGTCCGGCCAGGATCGCCGCTCCCGCCTGGCCCCCGCCGCCAACCGCGCAAGGTCGGTGGACGAGTTGCAGCAGAGGCTAAAGGCCAAGATGGACGAGCTCAGGGGCAACCGCGGCGAGGGAAGGAAGGGCAAAAAGTCCAAGGGGAAGCCCCTAACCATGGAGGAGCGAAGGGCAAAGATCAGGGAGGCAAGGAAGCTCAAGAAGAAGCTGAGCAGGGCGGGAGGAGGCAAGTCCAACGGAGGGAACAAGAACAAGAAGCCGGCGGTGGCGACGGCCAACGGATCCAAGCCCATCCTCAACGCAGGAGGAAAGGTGGTCTTCTCAAAGTTTGACTTCTCCGAGGAGAATGGCGCCACAGCCACCACGGACTGGGAGAACAAGAAGAAGAAGGGTCCTGGAGGCGGAGGGGCCGCCACAGACGCAAAGGCCGCATTAGCCAAGCTACAGAAAGAAAAGGAGAGGATCAAGTCGCTCGAAGCCGCAGGTAGAAAATACACTTTAGAAATATCCTAAACTTTTCCTTTTGCAGTATTATTTTGATGTTTGAAAATAACTTAATACATTCGCTAATTTAAATATCTCCCTTTCAGGCAAGAGCGATCGGGTGAAAAAGGCCGAGGAAAATTCCTCTTGGAAGAAGGCGATGGACAAGTCCGCTGGCGAGAAGATCAAGGACGACGAGGCGCTGCTCAAGAAGTCCATCAAGCGCCAGGAGCAGCGGAAGAAGGCCTCCAAGAAGCGGTGGGAGGAGCGGGAGGAAGGCAAGAGCAAGCGGATGGAGGCCAGGCAGACAAAGAGGAAAGAGAACATAAAGGGGAGGAAGGAGCAGGTCAAGAAGGGGAAGATGAAGAAGGCGGCCAAGAAGGGGAGGGTGGTGGTGCCAGGGTTCAGGTGAAAGTCTTCTCTCTCTCAAAATGCCGCAGTGCCTTCCTCCTCTATAGTGCGAATGAAGTTGGATTTTTCGAATGTTGCGAATCGCCTTCCCGAAGTGGTTCGTATGTACGTGCAAAGTACTTATGACATGAACGCAAATATACACACATACATTCTTTCTCACGTTTTGCACTTAGATGAAATGAGTTTTACGGTGATGATGCTCGGGATCGGAAAAAGCGCTTCGGGTTTTTTTTGGCAGTTTCAAAAGCTGTTAACATTGAAAAGCAGTCCTGGATCAAAAGTGCAATGATGATTTCATCCGATCTGGAAGGGAGTTTGCCCGAAGACGTTCTTCTTCCTTACGTCTGCCCCCTTCTGAACAAGCATCTGGGCGATCTCCTGGTGCGTGTTGTGGATGGCGGTGTGCAGAGGGGTGTTCCCTAAGGAAATTCAATAACATTAGAAACAAGAATTTTTATAATATGGTTAAAATTACCAATGTTGTCCGGGTAATTCGGATCAGCGCCTCCTTCCACGAGCATCCTTGAGAGGGCCAGGTGTCCGTTCTGCGCGGCAAGGTGGAGGGGAGTGTGCTTGTGGGCGTTAGGGTTGTTCACCTTGGAGCCGGCCTCAAGAAGGAGGCGGGTCACCTAGAAAGGTAATTTTAATTTATTTTTATTAACACTGATGTAGGGGATGACTCAAAATACGCCAAATTTTATCCTCACCCCGAGTTGCCCGTTCTGCGCCGCGAGGTGGAGGGCGGTGTTCGCGTGCAGGTCTCTCTTGTCGACGTCTATCTTCCTGTGCCTGAGCAGTTTCCCCGCCAGCTCCGTCCACCCGTTCTGCGCCGCAAGGTGGAGGGCAGTGTTCTTGTGGTTGTTTCCTGCGTTGACCTCGGCGCCCCTCAGCAGCAGCTCGTCCACGATGCCAGTGCGGCCGTTCTGAGCCGCGATGTGGAGGACAGAGTTGCCGTGGACGTCGGCCTCGTTCACGTCGGCGTCGCCGGACTCGATCAGCTCAAGGGCCGACTCAAGCTCGCCCTTCAGGACCTGGAGTGGATAACAAATGCTAGAAGAGAGGTCATAATAAAGAAAAAAACTTCTGAGCAGCAGCTACAAATTTGACGATTCTGCACTACCGGGGCAATTGTATTCACAGCAACCGTTGCAGCAAAAGTGAAACAACAGCATCAGAAACAATAGCAGCAACAGTAGGAGCAGCTACAGCAGCAACTGCCCTGCCACCTGCAGACAGCTAAACATTCTTGTTCGAGCAATGCCGGTTTTCCGTTTATGTAATAATTACTAGTGTCGGGGGTGCCGCGGAACATCTCAGTGACGCGGGTATAGCTTAGCAATATCTGTGTCACTACCGCGCAAAAATGACTAGCTCTTCTAGTGCCTCGTCTACAGCCGGTGGCATTGGTAGGGTGTAGGAACAAAAGCAAAAGTAACAATCGCAACTGCAGCATTAACAGCAAGATACAATGGCAGCAGCAACAGTGGGAGCTGCAGCAGAAACAGCACCAGCAGAAACAACATCAGCAGCAACAGTAAGAGCAGAAACAACAGAAACAATAGCATCAGCTACAGTAGCAACAAAAAAAATAGCAAAGCAAGAAAACGAACCAACAAATGACATCAAAACAAAGGTACGGTGCATACCAGGTCAATGAGCGACTCGCTGCCGAATCCGATGAAATCTGGCTGCGGGCTCTCGGCGCCGGTGTTGATGACGACAGGGGCGGGGTCGCGGGGGACGGAGGGGAGGCGAGACTTGGACGAAGAGGAGCTGCCCCCCTTGGCCAACTTACAGAAGATCAATCCTGCACAAGCAGAGTTGTCCACCTGCGTCTCCTCTTCCCCCTCCTCCCCCTCCTCGGGTTTCGCCGCCGCCGGTTCCCGCCTCAGCTCGGTGTGGACCACTGGAGGTCGCCTGCCTCTCAGAACAGGAGTGGAGGCGTCCTCCTCCTCCTCACTTGGGACGGGAACTCCTTCCACAACCTAAAGGAAATAATTTTTGTGTCGCATTCGGCAATATTTGTAAATCAATTATCGGTAGACCTGGACATCCCTGGTCCTGTTTGGAAGAACCACGGGAGGCCTCCTATTAAAAGAAGGAAAGGGTGAAACACTTAACAAGTTTGTTGCACAATTTCCGGATCAGAACCGGAAATGGCCGTTGATTGAATTCTTTTTTGTTGCTGCTGAACGGTGAAAGACTGAAAGTAAGCCTCCTTTTCCACTTTCCTTATCTCAGCAGTCGTGGCCGAGTGGTTAAGGCGTCTGACTAGAAATCAGATTCCCTCTGGGAGCGTAGGTTCGAATCCTACCGACTGCGATAATATTTTTTATTGTCCCACCTGTTTCTCCTGGGCTTGAAAGGGTTCACCCTGCGTCTGTTGCTGCTACTGTTGCTGGAAACAGCTGCTGGACTCGAGACGTCCTCCTGGTCATCCTCCTCCTCCGAGGAAGACTCTTCGACCGTCGGCGGCGGGGCAGGCCTCCTCCTGAGGCTGTGCCTGCTGCTGCTGCTGCTGCTGCTGCTGCTGGAGCCTCCCTTAACCCGACACAGGGGAAGATTGAAACCTTAAATATAATTTCAGTTAGTGCATTTGCAGACACAGTGTTTCTGCATAAAAGTGTTCCCACCGTGCTTTGGTTTAGCACTCACGTTCGCAAGGGTTGACCTGGGGGCGGGCCTCGGCCAGGAAAAAGGCCAACGCCAACAGGAGCAAAGGTGAGGCGATCCTCATGATGTGGCTGCTGCTGCTGTTGCTGCCGTCAGAAGAAGCGACGCCGATAAGAAAAAAGTGAGAGTGGATGAGACTTCGGTAGACCGCGACCTTCGCCGCTGGGCAACGACGGATTATTTGGTGCGAAGAAAAAGGGAAGGAGGAGGAGGGAATGGAACTATCCTGGCTACACTGCACTGGTTGCTTGGTTGTCCGCCGCACGCAGGTAGGGAGGCAGGGAGTGAATTATGATGGCTTGGAAGGCGAGGGAGGAGGAAGATGCAGGGGCTGCTGCTGGCGATCTTGTTCCAGGTCCCAATAAGATGCCAGAGCATGTTTCGTCTACCTTTCGTAAAGGAAGACAATGCATTCTGTGACTAAGAGTAACTCAGGTTCATTAACGGAAAACCTTGACTTGGGCATCACCAAATATGCACAAGTCCAAAAAATAAGAACTCGCAGCTAAATATATGCCGTACATTAATTATATGTGTAATTCCAGAAGGATGATGAAAAGTGTGCAGACAAAACAATGCGTTTGGTTGATCGTCCGTCGGTCGAGAGTTGGGAGTTGGGACGCGACAGAAAATCTGAAACTCCATTTCAGCGAAAGGTGCTGTCAACAGTCTTTTTCAAAAATAAAGCACTTCCGTCCGACCGATCAAGGCGTGTCAAAATTAAAATATTTGTTAATCGTGTTGAGCTTGGCAGAGTCCTTGGCGGCGACCCTTTTTCTACCGGAGGCGACGGAGGACGCAGCATTCGGCCTAACCGCCTTCTTCCTCGGAGAAATCCTCGAGGTTGGGGTTGGGAAGACGTCCGGCTTTGAGTGTCCGCCCATGCCGTCGTAGTGAAGGTCGGACGAGATATTCTTGGCTGCGCCGGACTGGGAAGAGAGCTTCAGGCTCTTCTTCTTCATTATGTTGAACTGCGAGAGGACTGGGTGGTTGGTGGCGTTGGTGCAGGGGTCCCGCCGCGGCCTCTTGCAGGCAGAGGAGGAGGACGTGGAGGAGGAGGAGCTGGGCAGGAAGCAAGACTTGGACTTGTACAAGGACGGGGCTTTTTCTTCCGCATCCTCTTCCTTCTTCCCCAGCGGACTAGTGGCCAATGAGGATGCTGCAACGGCGGGAGTTGGCGGATCGTCGACTTCTCCGAACAAATCCTCCTCCTCCTCGTCCAGACGTGTTGGAACATTTCTGCCAACTTTGGGCGAGGCTGCAGCTTCCAGCCTCTCCAGCAGCGCCTCCTTGTCCCTGATCAGGTCCCTGACCTCCGCCCTCAGCGACTTTGCCTCCTCTAGCAGATGAGCGTTTCTCCTCGAGTCCTCCTCCATGCAGCGGCGTAGCTTCATGTTTTTCTGCATCAGAACCGAAGTCTCGCCGTTCAATCGACGGTTGTCTTCCGTCTGCAGGAGGAATTTAGAGACAACAAAGTAAATTAAATAAAACCGAGTAGTGCATTCCCATAATTTTTTTTGTTACCGTGGAGGTGAGCTCCCTCTTTAGTGCTACGATGATTATGCTGAGCTCCCTGGATGCCTGGCTGAAGTCCCCCACGTCGTGGAGCCGGTTGTTGACATCGGCGTTGGAGCCCTTGACCATGGCGTCGATCGTCTGGTACAGCTTCAGCTTGTCCCGCAAGTCCTTGGCTTCATCCTGAGCCTCCTTCACCTGGACTCTCTCATTCTTCAGAAACGATATCTGCAATGAAATGGAGTGAAAATGAATTTTGAAATGTGAAATATATGTGGGAATGTAGAGTGGGCGGTCAATTTTCTTGCCTGCGCCTTAGCCTCGTTGAACTTGTTCTTGATGCTCTGCCTCTGCCTCTCGGCCTCCCTGAACTCCTCTCGCAGCGCGGCGTTCTTGGCCCCCTCCTCCTCCGCCTTCTCCGCCGCCGCCTTCTTCTCCTTCTCTAAACATCTGACCTGGAACGTGAGCGAGTCCACCCTGCCCTGCATGCGCGCAGGGTCCTCCGCCTGAGACGCCGACACGTCTGCGCTCTCCGTCAGGAAGAGGCGCCTGAGCTGCGCCGCCGTGCAGCGCTTGCGGCATTGCGGGCAGTTGGCCCTCCCCGTCTGGAGCCACTTTGCGATGCAGGGCGAGTGGAAGGCGTGGCCGCAAGGGGCCACGGACAGGTCATCCGAGGGGGAGATGAGCTCAAGGCAGGTCGAGCAGGACACGTTCATCTTGAAGCTGTTCTCTTTTTCGCACGACTAACGAGTATCTCAATCTTTTTCTGTCTCTCTTTATCACAGCACTTTTCTTCTCGTTTTTCCTCTTAGCCTTCCTTCACCTCCTCCTCCTGAATATATTGAGGTACTTCCCCCTGGTCATCTCCTTCCGCTCCTCGATGCCCAGCTCGTAGGCCACGTCGTGCAGCCGCTTGACCTCCCCCAGCAGGGTGGACACGGGCAGAGAGCCAAGCTGCTGCAGGGTGCCGAAGTCCTCCTGGGTGAGTCCCCGCAGCACCTCTCCACCGCCCTGCAGGGCAGCAGCGGGGGAGTCCTGAGGCGTGGACAGAGGCACGAACTGGCTCACGCCGGGGACTGCAAAGGAAATAAGTGGGAAATGAACTTGAGCTTGAGCTTCAAAATGTCAGGTAAGTTCTGAGGTACTCACAGTGGTCTGGCCAGAGGTCTGGGGAAGCCCTGTCCAGCCTCTCCAGGGCCAACAGGCTCGTCTCCAGGTCCTTGAGCTCGGGCTCCTCCTCGGGGGCCTTGGCGGAGGAAGCGGGGACGGGGTTCTCTCCGCCGTTGATGGAGACGGAGGCCGCGGAGGCGTTTGCTTCGTCCGCCTTTGGGGCGTCTGGGGCGACCGGGGCGTCGGCGCTGTCGTTGACCTTGTCGTCGGCAGAGTCCTTGGCGGAGGTCACGGACGAGGAAGACATGGTCCTGACTGCCGCATCAGAGTTGACGCAATTTATTTTTATAGCGCTCGCCGAATGTCTTACAAATATCTTAGAAAGAAAAAAAATCTTGTCGCTCTTCTTCTTTTGCCGTCGTTTTTGCTTTTGCCCGCGTCCCCTTTGGAGCCTGCGCCTTTCTTGCTTGTCAACCATGTTTTGATGTCGGCCGTTTCGGGCAGAAAAGGCCGCTTAGGCAGGTTGACATGATGAGCAAGAATAAATAAAGACCTAAAACATAATTTTTTCTCCTTTTTTATAAACTCAAATTTTTTCCTTTGCAAATAGACTTCTGGTTGTAAAAGAATTTAACTCAGAAATTAAAAACCAGTGTTAGGATGTTAAGTTTTGTTTGGGTTTTGTTTCTTTTGTAAAAGTCAGCTGATTCTCCGAGCGCAAAGCGAGCGACTAGGAAGGGCGAGCGAGAGCGAGAGCCAAGAGAAAAAGTACACTTAAAGTTAAAGACATGAAGCACTTGAACTTAACTTGTGCTAATTGAAAAGGCAGTGCACTCCGAATATTACCTCCGCCATGCTATCCACGCACAGACTGGCCGTGCTGTGGCCCCTGAGGAGCGGCATCCCCCCTTGTGCCGCCGCCAGGACCCTCACCTGCTCCACCCTCCATTACTCCACATGGAAGGTCTCTCCTACAGTCAGCAGGTCCCTCCTGGACCTGCGGGTCCGCGGAAGGATCTTTGACGCCTCCAGGACCTTGTCTTCGTTGCCAAACAACTCTCCGCCGCCGCCAGAGGAGTGTCAGGAGGTGGATCCCAACGACAACTCCGGCGAGGTGGAGGTGTACAAGGGCATCCTTTCGGCCCAGATCAAGTTGGTCAAGGGTTTCTCCCTCACCACCAGCCTCATCGGGCTCGCCTGCCAGCCAGTCATATACTACAAAGCACAGACCGCCCAGAGCCTCGGCCTGGTGGTTGCCACCGGCGCCTTCATCTCCTTCTTCACCTTCGCCACCCCCTTCCTCATCCACTTCGTCAGCAAGAAGTACGTCACCGCGCTCTACTACAACAGCCAGGACGACAGCTACACAGCGGTCACTTACGGGATTCTCCTCAGACCAAAAAAGGTTCGGCCCAACTCCCTTAGTTTCCGAGAAAATATTAATTATCCATTTTGTTCTTTCCAGATCAAGTTCCGTTTGCGGGATGTTCAGGTTCCGGACATCCCCGGCATGTTCACCACGTTCAAGGCGGGCAACGTTCCGCTCTTCGTGGACGGGCAGCAGTTCTACCAGCCGCAGCACTTTGGCAAGATCATGGGCTACGACAAGCCGCTCAACCTGAGGTGGAAGGAAGGCGTCACCGAGAGCGAATATGAGTCGAGGAAACGGAGCCCAGAAGAAAAGTAGACTGTCTCTCAAACGAACAAAACTGCGAAATATAACATTCATCCTGCCCTTTATTTTGTACTCACCATTTGGATAAGCGTAATGATAAACTGCATGCCGTTGTTTCGTTCAAGGTACAAGCATGCACACACGTTAATATTGTACTGTTTCAAGTTGACCTCTTCCTCCTGTTCCTCTTTTTCTTCGGAGGCGCCTCCCTCTCCTCCTCCCCCTCCGCGCTGTGGTCTGCCTCGCTCCCGCCCCCACCTCCCTCTCCACTCCTCTCCTGCTCGCACTCCGCCCCGTCCAGCTGAGCCATCGTCTCCAGGTTCCTGAAGCAGTACTCTGCGCTCCAGTCGGGGCACCGCCCGCTCGACACCAGGGACTCGGGGAGGCTGCACTCCCTAGCGGACTTGGCTCCTTAAAGAAAACAAAAAAATAATTCAAAGGTAAAAATAAATTGGGAAAATGACTTCTCAATCACCTTCTTCGGTGAAGTCCACGACGTAGTTCCCGCTGAAGTCAAGCCTGTCCTCCTTGAACGTTAACCTCCACTCTACGGAACAGAGCTGGACCCCCTCCTCGTTGTCCACTTGGACTCTCACCCCAACTCCGCCGCCTTCTCCAAAAGCCTTCCCTACCCTCTTCTCCACCGCTTCCATCCTGGTTGCGCTCTTGGCCAGATATCTTTCGAAAGCCGTGAGTGCATCCCTGGGCTGGGCGCAGCGGCGGCAGTGGGCCGAAAGGGGCTCAAGCTCGCCGGGGAGGACCAGGAGGCGATCACCTGAGGAGGAGGAGGAGTCGCTGAAGGCAACCTCCACGTTCTTGACCACGGTGGGCGAAGACGATGATGTCCTTCCTGCTCCTCCTGGCGCCAGGTGCTCCTGCTCCGCGTCGAACTTGACGGCCAGGATAACCTCGGGGAAGGACTCGTAGGCGAAGACGGCGTTCCACTCAACAGTCATGCCGTAATCGTCTAAATATGGAAAAAATTAACTTTTATTTTTCGGATATTGTATGAAAGGTAACAATTATGTGCTCACCGTTGATCTCCTTGACCCTCCTCTTGAACTGCTTACACTTCCACGCTTCCCCCGCGGCCTTCTCCGTGGCATCCAGGCTGGCCCGCTTCACCTCCAGGGGCATCGAAGAAGGGGGGCAGCGGGACAGGAAAGGAGCGAGGTACTCAGAAGGACTGGAAACGAAAGAAGCCAAGCTCATTTATCAAACAATAACCCTTTCTATAGTCCTAAGATCTTACTCTTCCATGTCCCTGGCCTGCTCCGTCCAGACCTTTGCCGCCTGCTGCTCCAGCACCCTGGCCACTCTGCGTTCTTCATCCAGGGCGCCATGCAGCCTGGACACGTAGGCGGCCAAGTTGTCGGGCTTGTTCTTGGCCTTCGGCGCATCCTGGCCAACTCCCTGAACTTCAGGCCCTTGCCCAGCGTCTTCTCCCTGTGCCTGCAGCGGCTCCTCTTCCTCCGAGTCCGCGTCGATCTCCCCCAGCGTCCTGCCCAGGGCTTCGGGAGAGGCGCGGTCCTCCTCCACCAGAGTACCCATGGTTAAACAGTTATTTATAAGCCCAGTAATCAGTAATTAGTGGAATTTCTCCATGATTTCATTCAGGCCAGTGCCAAAGTGCAAGTGCGCTTATTTTTCCGCTCGCGCCTTTCGCATCAGAACAATAATATTCAGCTGATTTTACAGCTGATTGATGCATGCGTTCGCGAGCAAAGTAAAAAAAGTTACCGACTTAACGCAATTGTTAATGCGGTAAGTAATATCTATTAATCTTCGCCTTTTTCTTGCGCAATCTAATGCTAAACATGTTTGATTAGAGGCTGTGTTATTCTCTGCACCTGACGCAATTGAACACCGGATTACCGAAAAGTGATCAGGATAAGGAGGTCAGTGAAGTGTATCAGGATGGCCTCTTTCCTTCGCTCCCAGTTTCCCCTGGCACGACATGGCGGTCTCCTGGCCATTGACAGGGGTCGGGCAGGACTGTGCCGTGCCTGGACAGTCTCCAGGAGTAAGACCAGGGATCACAGAGGCGGAGGGGGTGCTGGGTCCAGGGGCAGCAGGGCTAGGGGAAAGAGCTTCAGCGCCCTGGAGGCTTCTTCGGTCTCGAACGGAGGAGCAGTCGCTCCCAAGGAGGTTAGCCAGCTGTTCAAGCCCGTGGCGGTGGTGCCCAACCAGGACGATATCAACCTTGGCGAGGAGATCGCTGGCAAGATCAGCAAGCAGGCCTTGCTGAGGCAGCTCAACACCTTCTACCTGCGGCAGGAGATCCGAGAGCTGGCCAAGGAGCAGGGGCTGGACGACTACCTGTACCACCAGGCTTACATCTCATTCAGAAAGTTCTGCATGGATGTCAACCACCTGCCGACGGACCTCTACGTCCTATTCAGCGATATCCTCAAGTATGTTCTCAAATTTTGTTCTACCGTGTACGTATGACGTTGAAAGTATGTCCCCTTTTCAGAGGCCAGACCCACAACACGGACCTGTTCCCGTTCTTCCTGCGGCACGCGCGCAAGGTCTTCCCGCACCTGGAGTGCCTGGACGAGCTCAAGAGCCTGAGTGACCTGACGGACCCTCCCAACTGGTACCCCGAGGCGCGCAACATGACCCGCCGCGTCGTATTCCACGCAGGGCCAACCAACAGCGGAAAGACCTACCACGCCCTAGAGCGGTTCATGTCTGCCAAAAGCGGAGTCTACTGCGGACCGCTCAAGCTGCTGGCGGCAGAGGTGTTCAACAAGTGCAAGGCCAGGGGAGTGGACTGCGACCTGGTGACGGGGGAGGAGCGTAGGAGCGCCAGGGAGGACGGGGAGCCTGCCGACCACGTCGCCTGCACCGTGGAGATGACAAACTGCAACCAGACTTACGAGGTGGCCGTCATAGACGAGATACAGATGGTCAAGGACTACCAGAGAGGGTGGGCGTGGACGAGGGCTCTGTTGGGGGTGCCAGCAGAAGAGATACACGTCTGCGGAGAGGTACTCTTTTTTATCTCATTAAAAAATTAAAGTATACCTTAATAATTATCTTTTTCAGGCCGCCGCCATCGACCTGGTCAAGGAAATTATGATCTCTACTGGCGAGGAGGTTGAGGTCCGTACATACAAGCGGCTGACGGAGCTCATCGTGGAGGACAAGGCGGTGGAGAGCCTAAACAAGGTTCAGCCGGGAGACTGCATCGTATGCTTCAGCAAACAGGTGAGAAAAAAGTGTTCGAATTTTAGAAGGGTTTTGTCTCTCATTGCTATCTCTCAATGGTAGTTTCTATTATTATTTTTGTAATTTAAAAATTTCCGCTAATTTGGCCAGCAGAGATTATATTACCGTTATATGGCGAATGAATTTCCGATCCCAGGACATCTACTCCGTGTCCCGCGGCCTGGAGCGGCTGGGCGTTGAGTGCGCCGTGATCTACGGCTCCCTCCCTCCCAACACCAAGCTGGCCATGGCAGACAAGTTCAACGACCCGCGCGACCCCTGCAAGGTGCTGGTGGCCACCGACGCCGTCGGAATGGGACTCAACCTCAATATCCGACGCATCGTTTTCTACTCGCTGTCCAAGCTTACCCTGATGGAGTCGGGCGAGAAGGAGATGGACCTCATCTCGGTGTCGCAGGCGCTGCAGATCGCAGGGAGGGCGGGGAGGTACAACACGCAGTGGGAGACGGGGTACGTCACTTGCTTCCACCAGGAGGAAATCAAGGTATTTTTAAAAAGTATTTTTTGATTCATTTGGGAAATTACCGTATGTTTGGGCCGTTTGGCTGTGATAATTTCAGAGCATGAAGGATCTCTTGAAGCGTTCCCCTGAGGAGATCCTCCAGGCCGGCCTTCACCCCACCTACGACCAGCTGGAGATGTACGCTTACCACCTCCCGCAGGCCACCCTGGCAAACCTGGTGGACATCTTCATCTCCCTCTCCACCGTGGACGACAGCATGTACAACCTGTGCCACATGGACGACTTCAAGTTCCTAGCAGACATGATTCAGCACATCAAGCTGCCGCTCAAAGCCAAGTACTACGACCTTTCGAAATTTTTTAAACAATATTTTCGAGACTTGTTAGAAAGTTATTTTTACAACCTTTGTCTTGTTTCAGACACACGTTCTGCTGCGCCCCCATCAACCGGCGTATGCCCTTCGTGACCACCATGTTTCTGAAGATCGCCCGGCAGTTCAGCCGGGGGGAGGTGGTCAGCTTCGACTGGCTGTGCCACCAGGTCGGATGGCCCTTCTCCCCTCCAGACACCATCCTGGACCTGGTGCATTTAGAGGCCGTGCACGACGTGTTCGATCTCTACCTATGGCTCTCCTACAGGTTCGAGGTGAGCTCAGTATGAATATGAACTTTTTAAAGACAGATATTTAGAAATATGGGGGGCCGATAAATAACAATGTTTTTTTTTTCAGGACATGTTCCCCGACCAAGAGATCGTCCGCTCCGTCCAGACCGAGCTGGACACAGTGATCGAGGAGGGCGTGGCAAACATCGTCCAGCTGCTGCGCAACTCTGAGTCCGGCATCAGCTCCGGCGTGGCCAGGGTACCGGACGACGACGCATTCGACGCTAAGACAAGACTGCACGGAAGGTTCAAGCAGTGGGTGCACGACAGCGGAAAGATGCTGCCGCAGAACAGTGAGGATTCCGCCGAATCAGTCAAAGATGACGGCCAACCCGCCGTGCCTAAGGACGGCGCCAGGATCGGCGGGAAGCTGACTGAGCGCTTGGTCTCCCAGGGATTGCTGACCAAGGACATGGTGAAGCAACTGAAGAGGGAGCTGGCCGATAAGGGCAGCAAGGCGAGGGATTCTAGGTCGAAGAGATAGCACGTGCGGAGTTGGATCTGGTCTGATGGAAATATATTTTCGAGTCAGATAAATGTGGATATGTGTTTTTGTACAATTTAAGTGCGTACAGCCGTACACCTCATCCCAAAAGAGTGCCCATCGCTCGCAAGTGTGAGGCCGCCCGCGATTACATCCATGCACGTTTTTTCAAAGCCATGTGCTTGCACTCTCAAGTCCTTGGGTTCTACGAAGAAAACCTGCCAAACAGGTTCCGTCCTCGGTTGCGCGCCCTTGGTGTGCTTCTCTCCTTCTACGGCTTACAATGACATTACACAATGATGCCGATGCCCTCACGGGGCAGTTTCTTGTCGGACAGAAACAAGAGAGCGATCCTTCCACTGATGCGGAGTGGAACATAGTATTTTTGACAAATCAATGAACCACGATGTACACAGTTTTTGCCTTAACACACCCCTTTTGAGACAAAGTTTTTGTCTTTTCACACCCTTTTTGAGACAAAAGTTTTTGCCTTTATACACCCCAAAAAACTGTACATGGGAACTTGAAAAATGGTCAACAACAACAACAACAACATTAACAACAACAAGAACAACGTTTTCCTCTCCCTGATCTGTCGGCTGCGCCGCAGATAAAAACCAATCACGTGACGTGACATGGGCTACTTGGGACGAGCCTCTTCCAATTTCATAGCCAAGGCGTCCACCTTCGGGTTTGCCTCGCAGAGTAAATGGCGGGACAGTTGCTTAGAAAGCACTATACCGAAGTTACATAAGCTGCAAAAAAATAGTTTATTAAAGGCGGAAAATTAATATATTTTGTACCATTTGGCAGAGAGACTGTATCATGTACAAATTACAGTAAGTCCATACGTGCACTAGCCTCCGTCTCTGCGCGCGGCGCTCAAACAGACGGACGGACGGAGCGCAAACGGGAATGGGAAGTTTCGGACGAGTGAGGGAGTGAGCAGACCAGGGAACTTCTTTGGAGTAGACACATGCTTTGGAAGACGACGACACACACTTTGTCGGCAACCTCTTAAGTCTTGGTCAGGTACGGCTGGGAGTGATTGAGCCCTTGTGAAAAGGCATCATCATGGCCCTGGAGAGAAAGAGCTCCTACAAGCGGTTCTACCGCACCGACAGCCAGGCCGACCTCACCCGCTACTGGGATGGTGGGGAACACTTTGCCATGCAGAACAGGTGGTGCTTTGAATGCGCCTGGGAGGTGGGCAACAAGGTTGGTGGGATCTACACTGTCATCAGGTAATGAAATGAAGTAGAAGGAAAACAAGTCCAGCGCTTCAGATATTTCCTATTTCAGGTCCAAGACTGGAGTGTCGGTGAATGAGCTGGGCGATCAGTACGTGCTGCTGGGACCTTGGGTTGAGTGGAAGGCCAAGCAGGAGGTAGAAGAGGAGGACTTCCCGTACCACCACCCACTGGGCCAGGCCGTGGAGAGGGCCAGGCAGAAGGGGTGAGTAAAAATGAATGTTCTTAGCATGATGTTTTCCATACATATTTTTCGTTCAACAGGTACCGTGTGCACTGCGGCCGTTGGCTGGTGGAGGGCAACCCACAGATCATCTTGTTTGACGTGGGCAGTGCCGCCTCCAAGATGAATGAGTTCAAGCAGGAGATGTTTGAGAAGGCTGGGATCGGGGTCCCCCACGAGGATATTGAGTGCAATGATGTGTCCATCTTTGGGTAAGGAAACAGTGCTGGACCACGAAAATATAAAAAAATGTGCGTGCAAAAACGAGTGAAGGACGGAAAGGCATAAAATTACGCCAAAAGCAAAAAGTGGTTTTGGGCTTCTATTCGCCCGACGGTAATAATCATAGGTGGACTGGCGCCAGTAAATTAGATGTAAGGGGACAGGTTTCTTCTTTCCGTTCATTCTGTTTGTTGCAG
>JAAUYJ010071694.1_pt1 | contig 15235 bp, 13 predicted proteins | sample 7278031 | NCBI WGS metagenome assembly JAAUYJ01 (sample SAMN14350222, study PRJNA611818) | marine sediment metagenome | isolation source: surface marine sediment (1.8m) | place: French Polynesia: Moorea | collected 2018-08 | reverse complement strand
CTTTCAATCCCTACTTTTTTTCTCCATTTCCTCTCTCTTCTCCTACCCCACTACCCCACCGGGGCTATCTCCCTCTTTCTCTTGAAAAGCGAGAAATCGTTTCCCTCCCTCCCTTCGGGCGCATTCAGCAGCGAGGAGAGACGTTCCCCCCCCCCTCTCTTCTTCCTCCATCGTCTTGGATCTTTCAATCCCTACTTTTTTTCTCCATTTCCTCTCTCTTCTCCTACCCCACTACCCCACCGGGGCTATCTCGCTCTTTCTCTTGGAAAGCGAGAAATCGTTTCCCTCCCTCCCTTCGGGCGCATTCAGCAGCGAGGAGAGACGTCCCCCCCCCCTCTCCGCCTCCTACTTTGATGGAGGAGGGGGAGAGAAAGCAAAAGGTCGTGTTTCCTTCTCTCTCTTTCCGTACGAAGGGCTCTCTTTCCCCTCCACGCCCCCAGGGAATGGAGGAGAGAACGTGGAAACATTCCTGAAAGATAAAAAGAGGCCTTGGAAAACTTATTTTCCCTTCTCAGTCGTCACGTTTGAAATGCCAGCAAAGGGGGAAGGAAGAGCTGATGTGATGCATTTCAAAGAGGGAGATCAAGTGTCTTTTTCGACTTCTTCCACCTTTGACCCTCGTGTCTCCATCTTTCTATTCCAGCAAGGGCAACCGCATCCGGCACTGCATCGAGTCCGAGCTGCTCAAGTGCGGCGACCCCACCCCGGCCAACGTGGTCAACAGCATGCTGCTGGCCATGCGGGAGGCCACCCCGTGCAAGCACGACGCCCACCAGATGTCAAGGCTCAGCGGGGCGACCTCACACATGGTCGGCGGCGCACACGCGGCCACAGTCACTCTACTCTTAGCGGCCGCGGCACACTCATCTTCCATGCTGTGCAGGGATGCCAGCTAACGAGACGAAATCCCAAGTGCAAGTGCTTGTGCGCGTCTCCATTCGTTTCGCCTCCCTCCGCCTTCGAAGAAGAAGAAGAAGAAGAAGAGAAAGAGAATTCACATAATCATCCTTGCTTTCAGTATTGTGATACAAACATACTAGAGGACCTTTTTCTACTACTGCAGCAAAAGACCTTTTTGCCGCCTAGCCTAGCTTAGCAATTGTGACAAAGAAGAAAGAAAAGGAAGATCTGACCTTGCTTGCCCCCCTGCTGCCTCAGGCAGGTGTCTCGGCAGATCCGATATCACGAGAAATTGATCCTTTTTGTTTTTTTTCGTACATCCCAACTGTGGATTCCCCTGTAGTTTCCTTGTTTCCTACCCAATCACCCCTAGCACCTTCTTATTATTTACGTACACTGTAGGGTATTTCCTATCGTGCTTTTTTTGTCGTAATCGCAATGCCATTATTTCGCGGCGCCGACTTCACAATCGAGAGGAAGCCCGCCCGCGCTAGTCAGACCAAAGACGATGAATTTCACGCACATGTGACTGTTGGTGACGGGAAGTGCTGAGCGTTTTAGACGCCAGAGAGAAGAACGGATACAATCTTGCCCAAGACTACAATTAATTATTACACGAAGTCCGCAGGGACTCCGTGGATACATACATACTTCCATAGAGTGCGAAGCATACCGAGTAGCCTACGTTTTTTCCCCGTTCGGCCAAATAAAATTGGTACAACACGACGACTGCTTTGCTCGCGAGTTTATTGTCCTCAGTACTTTTGTCGTTTTGAGACCGAATTCCCTTGGGAACAACACATTCCTGATGCGTCGTTACAAAGTTTTCTCAAGGTTTGTGTCCGACTCCGATAGCGCGTGAGAAAGGAAAACTATTCTTTGGGATCATTTCAAATTCCTGTTGAAAAGGTAATGAACGTAGCTGCCGATTCACAGTGGTCGTGTAAATGTCAGTTTTCACACAACGTTAGGCGGAAGACATACAGTAGATCGTTAGACAACTGGGTGTAGGTTCATGGTCCAACCGCAAAAAAATGTCTCCAAGATCCAGAGCCGCTTTCAAATAAAAAGGCGGTTTTTCGCCGCTACTGCCTGAGAGCATCAAAGTTTCAGTAAGCGGAACATTTCTTCCGAGTCGTTTCGTCTGTCGCGCTCCTAATTCCCATGCATGTTGCTGGTGGGTGCCTTCAAATCTGCCTTTTTTGGCTCGTGTCTGAGATACGTGTGAGAATATTGTAGTGGCCCCTCAAACACAACGTCCACAAAGTACGTACCGCTCCTCTCCCATGCGTCCTTCGAGAAAAAACAAAGGCCGTAATACCCGGCGTCGTCGGCAGAGGCGTCACCATAGCGGACCCCGGTGATACCAGCCATAGGTGGGCTAAGGTGCGAGAAGTCGGGGGGTGGAGACAACAGTAAGTGGTAGGTCTATCATTGATGCTACCTACGTACAACTGCAAGGCGCGAAATGGAGTTCGCTCGCCGCCGTCAAGTTCTTTGCCCACGTTTGCAGCCGTGGCATCTCTTCTCCGCCTCCGCGGAAAATCGAAGCAACTTCTCTAATTGAAAGGACTGAGCGAGTCATTGTACCACGTCGACAAGCGAAGCGTCGGCCTCTGGCCGGCCTCGTCCGCCGGCTTTGTTCAAATGAATATTTCATGTTGATCTTTCCTCTCTTTCTCCGCTCCGTTCCCGCGGTGGCTCCCCCACCGCCACCGCCTCCTCCTCCATTCGGCATCGACTGGCGAGAGGGGGGAGAGGAGCAGTCGCCATGATGCTGTCCTCAGTCGAGGACGGGAACGGGACCCGCTGGGACAACAACGGCGGCAGCGGGGGCAACAAGGCCAACGGCGGCAACAACGGCGGCCCCACCCGCCCCAACACCGGAGCCTTCTCAGACTCCATCATGCCCACCAACACCGTCGTAGACAACTACGCATTCGAGGTGAGATCAGAAATCGATCAAGACGATTGCTACGTTCTTTCCCATAATTGCCCACGTACTATTTTTTCCCATTTCCGTCTTGTTTAGAAGAACGCCCCCGAGGACAATGGCTTCGTGGTCGGTCTCATCACCTTCCTCTCCTACATCCTCATCGTCATCACCTTCCCCTTCTCCCTCCTCGCCTGCCTGAGGATGGTCCAGGTAAATAATTGATGACATGCCCGACGTCCGACAGTGTTAATTCGATATACAGTGCTATTTGCGTCGGTTTGCTAGACAGGGGGGGAGGGGAAGAGAAAAACCTGGTTGGCATTTGACGGGAAAACAATCTCAAAATTAATTCCAAACAAGGACGGACGTTTCGAGTCTCTCATTATCTCATAGCTTTTCAAATGACTGAGCTGATGGATGACTTTATTATTGAGACAAGTGGCTCTATTCTTACCCGTCCTTGATTAGAAGATGAAGAATCTACCCTTTGATCCAGAGGCCGTATCCGTTAATTGGAAAGTCATATGCGGCAGAACAAAAATCGATGCTTCCAATTTTCCGCCCTGTAGAAGAGTGATGAGAAGACGCAAAACTGAAAAAAGAGGGAAAACAACCATCATTGACTTTAAGTAAATGGAAGTTAAATATTCACATTTCTAATTCTCCCAAAAACTTTTATAGGAATACGAGCGCGCTGTGATCTTCCGCCTGGGTCGAGTGAAGGAGGGTGGCGCGGTTGGCCCAGGCCTCTTCTTCATCATCCCTTGCATGGACCAGATCGTGGTGACCGACCTGAGGACAATCTCCTTCGACGTGCCGCCGCAGGAGATCCTCACCAAGGACTCTGTCACCGTCGCCGTCGACGCCGTCGTTTACTACAGGATCAGGAACCCGCTGGCCGCCGTCTGCAACGTGGCGGACTTCGCCAAGAGCACGAAACTACTGGCATCGACCACGCTCAGGTACGAGGAATACCCGTAGGACTATAGGAGCAAAACGTACGAAAGTCGATAAAATCGGAAACAAATAATTCATTTCGTACAATGCAGAGTGGAAATTTGGTGGCTCCAAATGCGCCGCTAAAAAAGTATTTTTTCAATGCCATTGAATACAAGCAAAATATGCCCCAATGGACAGAACACAAATAAGGGATCTTCATACGGTATAAATTATATTTACGCAATGCTATTGCATTTCCTCCCAGGACGATTCTCGGCACCAAGAGCTTGTCCGACATCTTGTCCGACCGAGAGAACATCGCCCACGACATTCTGGAGCACCTGGACTCCGCCACAGACCCGTGGGGGATCAAGGTGACATCATGGAGACGAAAATAGCAATAGCTAAGACTAGGGATGACGCCGATTGCTGTTTCGATCCCAGGTCGAGCGCGTGGAGGTGAAGGACGTCCGCCTGCCCATCCAGCTTCAGAGAGCCATGGCCGCAGAGGCAGAGGCAGCCAGGGAGGCTAGGGCTAAGGTAAGTAACAAACTTGCAGAAAAAGAGGACAATCCATAGCTTTATCAAATTTCTATTCGGGAAAAATCCCACACGTAGGTCATTGCGGCAGAAGGTGAGCAGAAGGCCTCCAGGGCCTTGAAAGAGGCGTCCGACGTCATTTCCGAGTCACCGGCAGCTTTGCAGCTGAGGTGAGCTCCCATGTCGCAAAAAAAGTTTGAAACAAACCTCACACTGTTTTCTCCACTTTTCTACAGGTACCTGCAAACCCTTACCAACATATCCGCGGAGAAGAACTCAACCATCCTCTTCCCGCTGCCAATCGACGTGCTCAGCCATTTCTTCAAGGTCAAGAAATAGCAGAGGCAGGCAAAAACGGACTCTCAGTAACCGCAACAAAAAAAGATTTGGGGGAAAAACCATTCCGGCTAGCATCATGGATAGATTTTAGTGCCACTTACCTAACCCGTACGAAGCATTTAAAACAAATAAGGCACCAAGTACTCAATCAAATGCAGTTTCACAATCATGAAAAAGCAATTAACGCAGCAAAGGCCGAACAATCTATGCCACATAGCACTAAGCAACAACATTTGTACCTGTTTTCAAAGTCACCTTGGGCACCTTAGCCTCTATAAAGGCACTCAGTCAAGTGTTGAATGTGATATCAAAGATATTTTGTAGCAAAGAAAGCTTAAGTATCCGAAATAAACAAAAGTTTCTTTTTCATGTCTGCTACAAACGGCGGGATTTTTTTTTTCCGTTTTCGGGATACGAAATGTTCGGACGACGTGAAACTAGAAGAACAATATATCAGTCAACGGACAAGCCATATAAATGTCGAATTTATGACCCCTCTCTCTCCCCGGCCGGTTTTTTTTCGCTTTTGCTAACGAGATTGGAATAAATACGATGATGTCACCAAAAGAGTGAGGGTAACTTGGAATCTGTATTGTCCAAACGGCACAGGGGAAAATACATTTTTATATGGGAAGGGTCTTCACAAATTTTGCGAGCATCGACTACTTTCACACTCTCGTCTGGGACGCTACTAGCGCTGCGCAAAAAAATCAATCTGGTACGTACATGTCCTGTAAAATAGGATCTTGACAGAATGCAATTAGGGCGACTTTCACAGCATAGGATTCTTGTATCACGAGGAGGCGTCCTCCTCGCTCTCTTCAGGGAGCAAGACTTCGGCAGCGACGCCCTCGTCTTCCGCCGCAGTGTCTCCATCCTCTTTCCTCTCCGTCAACGAAGGAGGCTGTGTAGTAGCCGGAGTTGGCGGCGGAGGCGGAGGCGAGATCCTCTTTGCGGACCCCACGTTCGTTAGCCTGAGCCCCTGCTCGTAGGTCGGCCCGCACACCTTCTCCACATTCCCGGCAAAGAACCTCCTGTCGAAGAGCAGCCAGCAGCAGTCTCCCTCCGCCCGCAGCGATCGCATCCGCTGCGAAACGGAGGAGTGGTACAGCTGGTGCACGGAGGAGGTCACCTCCAGGAACTCGCCGCCAAAGTCCGGCTTGGTGAAGAGCGTCAGGGTGCTGGAGCAGTTGCCGGAGCCCCCGTTGCTCAGCGGCTGGCCTGCGAAAGAAACTGTTCGCATTTAATAACGAAACTAGGACTACTTGAATATTTCTTGCTCACCATCCCATGTGACGACGTCCTCCTCCTTGGGCAGCAGTTCGAAGTGGAAGTTCCCTATGCAGGCGACGGGCGGCCGGCACTGCTGCAGCGCCTCCCACTGACGCTTGATGTGCGGGTCGTCGTCCAGCGAGAAGAGGAGTCCGGACGGGCTTAAGTCGCGGTAGGTCACCACGCTCGTCTCGGACAGCCAGGCGGAGGAAGGCTCGACATCGGCCTCTTGCTCCTCTTCCGCCACGATGATGCTCTGGCTCTCTCTGTTGAGGTGGAGGTCGGTGAAGGGGGTGAGGAATCCGTGCCCGAGAGCCAAGAGGGTGGCCTTGTCCATTTCTTCCCAGGTGACGCTCTCAGGGCGAAGGTCGAGGCGCCGGAGGACGTCCTTGATGACGAGGAAGGCGTGAATGCGATCCAGAAGGACCTTGACATGACCGGTGCTGTCCACGCCTCTTTCCTTTTCCTTGTCGTCCGCGTCCTTGGTGTCATCTTCATCTCCTTGATCCACTTTGTCGCCCGTCTCCTCTTCCTCTTCCTCCTCCTCTTCGGATGATGATGATTTGTACACTTCGCCGTCGTCGTCCTTGGCTGCACTTGTGTCGTCTTTCGAATCCGCCACAGCTTCAATCACCGTCGGCTGCGGCGGAGGTGCGAAGGACGCCAGCGATTGTGCCCTTACGCTAGAAATGGCCTTGTGCATGGGGGGAGGGAGTGCTGGGAAGGATCCCGGCACCAGGATGAAGCTCTCCCCGCCGTAGTAGGTCTCGGAGTACACGACCCATGCGCAGTCGCCGCTGACGTTGGCGGAGGCAGCGCGGTTGCCGAAGCCGAACTCCCACAGGTTGGACCTGGACATACTCACGTCGATGCAGTCACCCAGAAGGTCCGCCTCGGAGCACAGGGTGACCACCCCGTCGCAGCGGGCGATGCCGTTCAGCGCCAGGGTAGGAGGGTGGTCGAGGAAGAGCCCGCGGGCGGACTGCCCGGTGGCCTCAACCTCGAACTGAGCAGGGACCGAGCTGTCATTCAGTATCAGTCTTCCCGCCACCGTCACCGAAGTCCCCGCGCGGAAGGCCAGGAAGCGGGCGTTGGTCAGACTGTCCTGGTCGAATGCGCCGCCGATGTAGCTGAGTCGTAGGTTCTTGAGCACGACTTCGTCCAGGTTTGCCCTGAACGGCGCAAGCTGCGGCCGCACGTCCAGGTCCTCGATGACGTTTGCGGCCACCCCTCCCGCCCTATCCGCCACCTCGCCCAGGAAGTCCATGTCCGCGTCGAAGCCAACACCGACGATGAAGACGGGGATCCTCGCCGCGCGGTTTGCCTCCCGCACCCGGTTGACCGTCCTCCGCTTCTCCGGCCTGGATGCCTCCGACCGCCCGTCCGTCACCAGAACCACTACAGTGTAGGCGTTCTCGGGAAGGTTCCCCGCCTCCCAGATGTCCCTGTCCAGAGCCATGGCCTCGGACACTGCCAGAGATAGGTTGGAGGAGCACCGGCTCCGGCCCAGCCCAGAGACGGACAAAGATACCATGTCGGCGGTGCTGTTCTGATTGACAGGGAAGGCCTTCTTCGCAATGGTCTCGTTTCCCGTTGCAACCTCATCTTCCGGCGGCTGGACCATTCTGACGGTGTTGTTGAAGGTGATGACGCTGACGTAGTCGTTGTCTGACAGCGAGGAGACGAGTAGGGAGAGGACCTCTGCGGCGTGCTCGGACTTGGGGCCGGACATGGACTCTGAGTCGTCGAGGACGAAGATTGCGTGGCGGGGGATGCTGTCCATTTGGTCGTCCGGGACGGTGTAGAAGTGCACGAAGGAGTCCTCCGCCACGATCAGGTCCAGCTCGTCCGGGAGGGTCTCCACGTCGTAAGAGGCGGAGAAGTCCCCGGTGAATCCGTGCCGCCCGAAGTAGTCGAACTGGTCCACCTCCTCCATGCCGAAGGAGACGTGGGCCACGCCTGGGGACGCCTGCAGAAGGTCGTAGTCGTAGTCGGAGTAGTCCTCTGCCGCGAAGGTGACCTTGTCGCCCAGGTCTCCGATGACTGGCGCCACCACCTTGAGGTCCCTGAGCGGGTGCCTCTCCTCCACGGACAGGTCCAGCCGGAAGTCCCTCACGATCTCACCAGGGCTGACGCTAACGCTGTACTCGTATCTGCCCTCCTTGCGCTCCAGCAGCTCCTCGTAGGTGAGCTCCACGGTGACGTTGTCACCGGGAAGGATGCGGATGGGGAGTACGAACTGCTTAAAGCTGGCGCTGGCGTCGAGGATCAGCTGGCCGTCGGCGTTCTGCCAACCCTGGGAGGAAATTACTCAACAGTAGAAAATGATGTAGATCGCTTCGAAAAAATACTGGGATAAAAAAACGACCAAAATATAACAACGGTGATTTCCGTACCTGTCCTTCTGCTCCTCCTTCGTCCTCCTCCATCTCCTCCTCCCCTCCGAAGTACCTCCCCCTCTGCCCGGCGTGGTAGTACCTACCCTCCTTCCATCCGCTTTCGTTGAACCGTGAGGAGGCTCCCTCGTAGTCGCTGTCCCTGGCCAGCCTGACCCCGGAGACGAGCGCGGCCGCTGGCATGGCGAAGCCGAAGCGGAAGGTCTGCTCTACCGGGGCCGGGTTGTGCACTGCTGTGCGGACGGCGGTGGAGGCGAAGCGGTGGCGCACAGAGGACGAGACGCGGAAGGAGCGGGTGACGGGACGGTCCACGCTGCGCTTCACCAGGTCGTCAAAGTCGTGGAAGCGCATGTACCAGTCGGAGGCGCCCGTGCTCAGGCGCTGGCACCAGGAAAAGCGCAGGGAGGACACCAGCAGCAGCGACAGCAGCAACAATTTAGTAGGAGGGTTGGCCGCCATTGTGAGTCTTTGGATACGTCTTGATTCTCGATATATTGCTATATCTCCAACTGTCCTATGTCAAAGTTCGGCCAAGTCCACCTCCTCTTTCAAATAACAAGTCAGCGCTACAAAAAAATGGCGCCCACTTTTCTGGGAGAGGCGCACTTTGGAACTGAGGACTGAGGAGGGACTGGGGTTTGCGAAGAAATGATGTGTAGGGGGAAGAACGGACTACGCAGCAAAGAGATTTACGAGGAGGCAGACGAGAAGTTGATAAAGAATCTGGTCCTGCAAAAGACGACTTCTTTCTCTCCATCGTCGGATCCAGTCTCCACCCCTCCCATCGGACGAACGGGAGGGAGGGCGCGAGGGAGGGAAGGGAGCGAGGACGTCCGAAAAAGCAGTTTTGATCGGGGGAGAAGAAAAGGAAGGAGCGCCATCATGTCTAAAGAGAGCGGGGGGAACTATGCAGATCGCGAACATGTCGACCGACCGAAAAAAGGGGTAGAAAATTCCTTTGTCTTCTACATTTTGTAAAAAGTTTGTTCACGCGCAACATTTGTCAAGTGGAAAAAGTCCCCGCACGTTTCTTGGAAAATAACGAAGCCCACAAAAGCATCGACACCAGTTTCAAGCGGATTGCTTGGTACGCAGTACATTCATGTGGAAAGACATGATTATGATTTCGTAAACAAGTGACGAATCGTATGTTGTGTCTTCCGTCCCCCTCTTTGGGCAAAAAAAGTTTAGTTTTTTACACCCGAGAAGCCGTAAACAAGGGCTAGTTACGATGGGTAGAGAGCGTAGGGTAGGGGAGAGTGTTTCCGTACGTTCCCCACATGAGTTGTCCAACAATGGGGCATCGGCGTCGTCGTCGCTGGTGCCAAGCAGTCTGATACCGTACTGGGTCACCCGCCGCATCTTTCCCCGCGTGACTCACGGACTTCGAGATTTCCGTTCGGACTTCCCCCATTTCAAGATGCTGAGGTCAACGAGAAACACAAGCTCCTCTCATCATCAGCCCACTTTTTTGTCCATGCTCCTCCTCTTCCACATCCGCATTCTCGTCGCAACATTTTGCAGCGTGTTCCCCTTGTCATCAACGACCTCGGGAGGGGAGAAATATTTCCAACTATTCCGCAGCTAGTTACAGGAAAGGTTTCTTCTTCTACCCCTCACATAAAAGAATTTGAAATCCAAATTCAAACCTACTTCGCGTGTATGAATACAATCGGGTTGCAGGCATCATCACATGTCTCTTCCGCCTTAAATGGGTCACCCACGTTTTGACAAAAAGAGAGAGGAGAGACTTGCATAAGTGCCCGATTTGAAATTGCGTGAATTGCAGGATAAATAGACCCAACTTTTTCCCCAGTTTGTAAGTTCCTAGGTCAACCGCTGCTTGAACCGGTCTAGTTCACTCGTGCGATGGAGAGGGAAAATTGCTACAAATCCCTGTGCAAGAAAGGATTACATGCCACTGCTGGACTTTGAACCCTCGGTGAGAAAACTACGCAGTATATCCTAGTGTACACTACGTACGTATTGTAAATACACATGTCGCGCACCCCTCAAGGAAGCGCCGCCCTCGGAACACACCCCTTTTCCCGTATATCACACCCCTTTCCCGCTGCCGGTTTGAAAAACCCATCTCCTCCATCCCCTCTCCTTTCTCTCCTCCAATACCGTGTGCGAAATGGCTGCCCCGCGGCAACACACAGGAAGAGTGTGGGGAGGAAAGAGATGGGGGCAACTCCCGCCGTTCCTCCCTTGTTCTCCCCCCCCAAACTCACCTCCGTTGGCCCTCGCCTCTCCTGCCTTAAAGAAGGAACGATGGGTCAACCGGCCGGCGGAGAGGAGGAGGCCTTTACATGCTTTAATTGTTTTTTTCATTAACGTTGAGAGCAAGTACCTTGTGCCTTTTTCAACACTAAGCCTCCGCCGAATTTGTAGGTTTCTACATTCCCTGAAGAAAATGAAATGGTGAAGACTCTTTTCATACGAACATGAGAAAACACCAAAATAGAAATAGAAAAAATACCTTTTTTTAATATCAACAACTAATGCAAATCAAATGGTCAAAAACATCGCCGTGAAGAATTCGAGCGAAGGAAGGTTAGGAATAGGAATCTTTTTGGGTTAGAGAAAAGTTGAAGAATGGGGCAAAAAGAACTCTCCTCTTTACTCGGTGGGTCAGGATGGGCGGCGGGAGAGGAGGAAGCAGCCGCCTCATTCCCTCCAAAAAACCTACCCAGCAGCACCTCCACCTCCATCCACCACCAACGGCCAAAGACCGACCGTCCAACTGCTGGATGGAGGAGGGAATGCTGCAGCAGCGGGGGAACAAAGCGATCCTGTTTTGGAACCGCGATCGATACGCAGCCAACAGCAGCTACCAACAACCATTGAAGGCCAAGGTGAGGAGGGGCGGGGAAGTGATTGCATTCTGGAAGAGCAATAAGAGGTCGACAGCGGCCATATCAAACACAAAGACTTTAACAATGAGGCTAAGAAAAGACTGCTAAACTTGCCAAAGTCCTGTACCAGCTGCTACCTCCCTCGCTTCCGCTGCCTGGAGGAGGACCGGCACTGCAGCCAACATGCTGTGCCTGTTCAAAGCATTCACCTCTTCGTCGACCTCCGCGGCTGCCGCCACCACCCCCGGCGCCGCCACCGGAGACGGGAGCGGCGACAGCAAGACTGAGGAGGACGTCTCCGTCTCTGCCGCCACCACCACCATGTCCTCCTCTTCCCCTCCCTCGCACCTCTTCGACACTCCTCCCCCCTCCGCCGGGGGAGACGACAAGGAGGGGGTCTCGCCCTCCTCCACCGGGATACCCTCACCAATGCAGGAGGGAGAGGACGAGGATGAGGAGAAGCAGGCAGGAGGTGATACGAAGGAGGGGGATAAGGAGGAGAGGCTCTCCTTGGCGGACGGACTTAAAGACTTTCTCGCCGCCAGAGAAAAGTCTGCATCAGGGGAGGAGGAGGAGGAAGAAGAAGACGCTGCCTCGTCCGCATCGTCTTCATTTTCTGCCGCCACCGGAAAGTGGGTGATTGCCGTTTCCTTCTGCAACATGCGGCAAAACATCGTGGATCTCAAAAGGAAGAAGTCTAGGTGGAAGAGGAGAGGCAGGCCGCCGGCCGAGGAGAAGAGAGCTGCCAAGAGGGCTAGGCCCAACAGCTTCGAGGAATCATGCGCGGAGGAGCTGGAGGAGATGCCCGAGGCCAAAGTGGCCAGGATGGAGAAGGGGAGGGGAACAGATAAGATTCCTTCAGAAACACGAGGCGAGGAAGAGGAAGTTGGTTGTGACAAAGTTTGCTCAGGACTCTTTGAAAGCGATGGCATTATTAGTACTGAAGATGAAGCTACTCTAGCCTCCCAAGGAGGAACCCAAGAAGAGGACGACGAGGATGAGTGCAATAATAAGCCCTCCTCTCCCTCCTCCAAGTCGCCAGTGCTCAAACCCATATCAAAAACAAGCTTCTATGGAACCGCCGCAAAGGAAGAGGCCCCTCCAGCTACAAAAGAGCCACCCAGTGGCGAACACGACGACGAGGGATCCTCCCCCCCTCTTCCGCCGCTGCCACCCTCAAAGAGGTCAACGAGGACCCCTTCGACGGAGAGTCTGGCCAAGGAGGTCGACATAAAAGACCTCGAGTTCAGTATTGGAAGAGACGATGAAAACGACGTCGAGGAAGAGGAGGAGGAGGAGGAGGAGGGAGAGAAGGAAAACGCCTGCTTCCTCTTCGGCGCCAACAGAGGTGGCGGACGTCCGTTATCGACAGACGCTTTAGAGTCGCCACAGGAGAGGTTCGTGCCGCCCAGGGGAAAGGGGGAATCGGAGGAGCAGACTGATAACATGGCCTCCTCGTCGACCTCCGCCGCCAGACTGGTTCTGGGCATGGACGCCGAGTGCGAGGACGAGATCGCCTCCTGCACCGCCTTCGGAGACGAGGACGATCCAGATGTGCTCCTGAGCAGCAGCCGGAGCAGCTCCACCATGGCGGTGCTCTCCGAGGAGGCCTCTTACCGCTGCTCCATCTCCCTCACGGACGTATTCGACGCAGCCTCTCCGCTCGGATCCTTCCTGTGCAGCGGCTGCTCCCGCCCATACAGCAGCAGGGACCTCTTCACCGTGGACCTCAAGGGACAGACCTTGTCCGTCACCTGCGACGACTGCAGATGGTGGGCGGTCAGGAGGGTCAAGCTGTCGCCCTCGCTCACAGAGGACCTGCTGCTGCACAAGCGAAAGAGGCAACCCTCCGTTTCCAGTTCAGGAGAATCATTTTCCTCCTCGCCCTCCCATTCGCCCTCCCCGCCCCCCACCTCGTACTCTCCCACGCATTCGCAACTCGCATTTAGTTCCTCGATGCCAAACCAACAAGCTGCCATTTAGACAAAGGTTGTTGCAACCTTTGCTCTTGCATGAAATCCTACCCCAAGATACTCAACCAACACTGACTCAAAGGAAGCACAGCCACTTTTGCTGTGTTGTACAAAAAATACCACTTGAACTTACCGAGAAGAGAAAAAAAGTATTGTCGTATGCCCAGCAGTTATTAGCTGAATTTCCAGTGTAATTCTTTCTTGCATAGCATCAAAACCCCATATTAGTAACAGTGCGTGTCGTGAGCCTGGAAGGCGCACTAAAAAAACAAGAATTCATAAATTTTGATACAGAACCAAAAGAAGAAGAACTACGAGATTGTCCCCGATACTTTCATCTTACCGCGAATTCGCCCCCCGATCTGATCCTGGCCGCCGCGTGTGTTCACATCCCCCTACGCTCCCTCTTGTAGATGACTGTTGGCGGCGGTCGACCCCTGGCCCCCGCCGACGGCTTGACCGCCCAAAACGCCTCGGCCGCCTCTTCCTCCCGGTCGAATACGGCGAAGGCCCGGTCGCCCTGGCGCCCGGCGAACCGGAGGAACCTCGACCCGGGGAGTAGCGCCCTCAACCGTCTGGCGCTGGAGTCTCCTCGGGGCAGCCCGAGCACCATGAGCTCACGCCCGTTCCTGACGCCGTCCAGAAGGTTCATCTGGTTGAAGGTGTCGTTGGGGACGACTCGGAGGGGGGCTCGCCCGCCGCCGTCGCCTCCGCCCCCTCCCCACCATCCCTCCCTGGCGATGGCGCTGTTGGGGTTCTCGGCCATTCTGCGCACCCAGTCGCGCTTTTCCGTGTTTAGAGCCACCAGCTTGAGGAGGCCCCTGTTTCCGACGACGCTGGCCAGGGCCAGGTCGCCCGGGAAGAAGTGCATCCAGGTGGAGGGGTTCAAGTGGGCGGGGCTGGAGGCGGACACGAAGACGGTGCGGGAATCAAGCTCCTCCAGGCGGCGGCGCTCCTCAGCCTGCACGGCCTTGTCGCTCTGGGGTTCTTCTCCCTGATCCTGATCCTTGTCTTCTTCTTTGTCCCCTTTCTCCTCCTCGTCTGCCTTTGGGTGCACCTCCTCCTCAGAGTAGAACTCCTCCAAGTCTTGTTCCTCCCCGCACTCCTGCCTGGTCCACGCTCCGTCGCCACCATCTCCCTCCTCCCCCACCACGTCCTGCTCGGCCTCAAAGTGCCTCTCCGTCTGCAGAACCACGGTGTGGGCGTCGTAGCCGCCGAATCGACCCGAATCCATGCTGCGTAGGTGCCGCCCCAGCGCCGACACCAGCTCTGTCCTGGCGGCGCTGGAGATCCCTGCTTCCTCCGCCTCCTCCTGCCAGATGATGCGGAACCTCTCCCTGAGGTCCCCCTCGCCCCACCCGGCGCTGTCCCAGATCTCGGCCACGTCTGCGGCGACGGTGTCGGCGCTGCGCTCCAGAGTGGCGTCCTTCGGCAGGTTCAGCAGGTGCTTCTTGACTCCCTCCCTGATTCCTTGTCCCTGCCCGTCCTTCATGGCCTCGCGGCCTCAGAGGGCAGAGGAGAACACGGACGCCACGGTCGCGACCTCACCGACCGTGACCGACGCCGATTTCTGTTTCTGGCCTGGGGTCTTTTAGGGGTGGAAGCGATTCTAGAACCGTATTCATAGAATCGAAGAACCGAAGACTTTTTCTCGGAACCGAACCGAACCGGAACCGAAGGTCTAGAACCGATAGAACCGCGGTTCCAAGTTCCAGTGAGAAAAACTTCCAAACTTGGCCAATACGGGTTTTTTTGAAGAAAAATTTGAGTCATGTTTGAAAAAAAAAGGCATTTCAATCATTTTTTTTCCAATGTAGAAGCAAAAATTTTCTCGTAGTACTGGAACCGAACCGAACCGGAACCGACATTTTTGGGATCGAACCGAACCGGAACCGAAAATTTTGGAACCGAACCGAACCGGAACCGAAAATTTTGGAACCGATCCACCCCTAATTTTTAGTGTTTTTGTTGTGGTTGTGGTCCCCAACGCCAACGTTGGTTCGCGCCTGAACCCAAACACACGAGTAGGGATGGGTGCGAATCGAACTCGCATTCGCGAACTCGCAGACTCGCAGCCTATTT
>JAAUYJ010004135.1_pt1 | contig 15241 bp, 12 predicted proteins | sample 7278031 | NCBI WGS metagenome assembly JAAUYJ01 (sample SAMN14350222, study PRJNA611818) | marine sediment metagenome | isolation source: surface marine sediment (1.8m) | place: French Polynesia: Moorea | collected 2018-08 | reverse complement strand
TCGAGAATTATTCCGAAGAGGTTGGTTGGAAGTTCGCCCTTCTCTTTTCTGTAATAACTGAGGCTTCCTTCTTTTCTACTTGAAAGAAGAGAAAATTAAAATTCCCTCTTCTGCTGGTTGTACAAAGGAGAAGAGAATGACTAATGATCATTTCCCCAAACTTAGGAGTAAGGAGTTAGGAAACGGAGCGCAATGCTCCCCGCATACTACAAAAGATACTGTAGGACAAGTTTTTTCGCGCTCCTCCTCTTTCCATTCCTTTCTTATGCTTATCCGAAATCCTGGATTGAAAATACCGGCTCACTGTACAGTGTGCTGACTTCATATACGCCTGATTTCCTAATAGTTATCACGGACAAATGAGCAATTGTTGGTTAGTAAATCCAGCAAAAAGGGGGAAATACGGCGAGTGCCTGGTGCATCTTACCCTCGCCGCGATGGACGTGGTGGGCTTCTCCAGCAGGTCCCACAGAAACTTTTGGTATGGGGCGCACCGCCCTTCGCCGAAGTCCTCCTCGTCCCTCGTCTTGAGCGACTCAGCCTCCTTCCGCATCTCCTCGTGGACGTGCTCCTTCCTTTGATGGTACTTGTGCTGGCAGCACGCCTCCAGGTAGAGCTCGTCAATGCCCCAGAACTCGAGGTCATCACTGAAGGCAAGCACACACATCTCCTCCACCAGGTGGAGCTTGCCAGTGCGGTAAAAGTTGAGGATAGAGCTGAACGAGCGTGGGTGGCGGTCAAAGAAGTACTCATTGTCCACCAGATTGTAGTCATCACAGAGCTCCATGAGCGCCTCGTGGGTGTTGCACTCCCTCAGCCGCCCCAGCCGCGTGTGCGGGAGGCGGTCCAGCGTCCGCCAAAGCACCTCGTGCTTCGTCCCGCCCACGTTCAGCAGAACGCGGCGATTCAGCGCCTTTGCGCGGGCGATCATGAAGGAGTCCGGCGGCACCGCGTTCCCCGAGGCCGCACCACGGGCCAGACCGCCGCCGCGCGGCCGCCCGCCGCTGCCACTACCACCACCTTCGTCGTCGCTCCCGACCCCGCCTCCCTCCGATCCCATCTCTCCCCACCGCACCGCGCTGCCGTTGGAGCCCGGCGCCACCACGTTTGGGGCCGTCAGCACCTCAACCGCAGAGTCGAGGGCACGAGGCACCGAGGTGATGGGAGGCAGCGCCGAGGCGCCTTGCTGCTTTTCCTCCTCTGTCGCCGCCGGGGCGGACGGTGCCGGAGAATCCTTGCTGGGCTCCATGTTTTCTAGTTGCTTCTTCTGTTGCGCTTCCTGGAGGCCGGCCCAGGAAAGTTACTGTCGTCGTTGAAGCTTTTCTGTTTTTGCAACCGCCTTTTTTATGGGCGAGAATCGATTTGAGCAAGAGTTTCTTCTGCTTTTTCTTTTATTAGCAGTAGTAGCGCTGGAGGTTGAAGTCCTCCTCGGTAGCGGCGACCTCTCTCCGCCTCCGGTGTCTTTGATCTTCGCCCCCCGCCTGTTGCCGCTTCCCCTTCGCCAGATGCCCCCGAGGGAGTCTGCGGCAGAACTAGGCGGAGTAGGAGAAGGTCCTCGGAATGTCGTCAGAGTTGTCAGAGGGCGAGCTTCCTCGCTGCCCTCGAGATCCTCTTCCCCTCTGCAGGGGATCCTCCACCTCCTTCCGACCGCCGCCTCAACCTCGCCTCGCAGGCAGGGGTCGGGGAGGAGGAGGAGGAGGTCGAGGAGGAGCCGGTGGTCGCCGCCGCCGGATCCAAGCGCCGCCGTCGACTCGGTGACGGCGGAAGGCAGATTCGACGATGCCGCTGTGGGAGCTGCGGTCGTCGCTATCGTCTCAGCCGCAGCTTGGATGCACTGCTTAGTATTGTTTCGCGTTTCCTTAGAGTTGACAGCAGGGCCTCGGGACAGCCTGAGGGCAGCGGCCGTCATTGTAAACTGCTCTCCTCGGGCGGCTTTGGACCGGCTCCGACGGCGGTGGGGAAGTCAGTACTACTCGTGGTTGATGTTGCTGCTGTTGCTGCTGTCGGTGGCGATGGCGGGGGCGAGGAGGAGCTGTGGTGATCCGTGGTAGTTGATTCTGAAAGACACCAAGAGAAAAAGCAACGTCAGGTACGTGTCAAGAATATAAATCGAGCATCGCCGTTTACTGGCTGCCCTTGGCGAATAACACCTTACGATAGCATTCTATTGTTACATCACCAAGTCCCTAACTCTTTCTTGCGTTCATCGATAAGACCTGTGGCTGTGTGCACACTGCACCCCACCCTACTACTACTGTACGACGTACTGGACAGCCAAGATCCCAGTGCCCGCCACACTGCTGTATAGCCCGTCCCACTCTTCCTTCGTCCCCCACTTCCGTCCGCATTCTTTTCCTTCCCTTCATCAGGTTCCGTTCATCCGAAAAGAGGGGGGAGGGGGAGGAGGAAGTTGAGAGGGGATCTCTGTCGTCCTTCTTCCTTCCTCCAGGGAAGGAAAAGAAGGGGGGAAAGGAGAACACACACACTCGCCGCCAAAGAGGGCAGCCAGCTACACAGAAAAGGGGCGGGGGAGAAAGAAGATAGAGAGACAGCGCACACAAGGGGGAAGCCTCCTTGCGATCTAACCCCCTTCTTTTCTCCCTCCGGCCTCGCGCTTGCACAGTGACCGAAGGGGGGCAGCGAGCCTCCTTCTACTACCATGGAGGGAGACCAGAGACCGACCGCCGCACTTCACTACACACACAAGCCGACGCTGTAGTAGGAAACTTCTCCCATTAGCGAGATATCCTGTCTTCCTTTTTCTTCTCCCTCCCCTGCTTCCCCCTTCCTCCATCTTTTTCCCTAACCTTCTCCGCCTCCCCTTTTCGGGGGGATGAAAGCGACTAAAAAAGTGCCAGAGTAAAAGGAAGATGCGAGAGAGAGAGAGAGAAAGAGGAGGAGGGGACTTACTTGCCTCCAACCCACTTTTTTAAAAGCCGGTTTATGTTTCCCCAGCTCCTTTTTTCTTCTTCCCTTTTTCTCGCCATAGCGAGATTCTTAGAATTGCTGCTAAATAAATGGGAAGGGAGAAAAATCGCTTTGTCGAGGATAATAATAGCGTCTAGTTTAACAGTACCAACGTTAACAAAAAAGGATTACAGTAGGAGACAAACATTAACTTGGTCCCAATAAGGAAGTATAAACACTCCCGTCGCATTTAAAAATCATGCATTGAACGGCCAGACAGTGCTACCATACTTTGAGCAAAATTAGGACATACTAGAAAGTGCATTAAGGTAGACGTCAGATTTGCAAAAAAAATAATTATCCCTGCGGGGTCTTGCAACTTCTAAGCCATCAGAGCAGCAGACAGAGTATAGGGTCCCTGCTCCATTTTCGCCTTAGCCAGGGCGAATAGAAGTCTACCCCACAAATGACAGAGCGGGTGAGAGCTTCATCCACTCAAGACCAATTTGTCACGCGGGGTAGCGCGGGAGTTTGTTGACTCATGGGGTAAAAGTTGCATGTACTGTAGGACGAGAATGGAAGAGAAGCAGGCAGGCAGAGGGAAAGAGGGGCCATCAAAAGAAGTGTTTCCCTCTTCTCACCCCTGCTGAGTATAGTGTCTAAACATACTAGGCTACGATCTGCCATGATATGCCGGTAGTATCCGTTGTGAGACGGATTCCTCCTCCTTTCTTCGCCTTTCCCTTGGTCTCCCTCTTCTCCTCTGCCTGACTGACACGAGGAATGCACGCGAACCTTAACAAGGCCATTTTTCTCCCCCTCCTCCCTCCTCCCCTCCTCTGCGGCCGGCCTCGGTGCTCAGACTACTGCTACAAAGGAAAGGAGAGACTTGTGTGCTAGACAGGGGACGATTTTTCCTCTCTCTCCTCGCGACGGAGACAGGATGGATTTCTCAGTCCGCCGCCGCCGCCCCGGGCCATGTGAAGTACTGTACGTAGGTAGGGCTAGCTTTCACTTCGTTCCCAGGCCCCCACCTCCCTTCGTTAATAAAACTAGCGGGCACCGCGGACAAACCACCTTTCTATTCCTCTAACCCTTTCACCACCAGTTGCTCTCCTGGCCCAGGCCATACCTCTCCACCTCCTTTCCCCTCCTCTCCTCCCTCAGCCCACCTCCTTAATTCATCAAGCACACGGGCCATTCCCGGCAGCTGCCAAGTTTTCCTCCCCACCCCCTCCTCCTCCAACAGGTCAGCGTTCTTCACTTTCGGGCAATTTTCCGTCCCCCTCCTCCTCCCCTTTTTTGTCCCCCGGCCAAGTCTCTCGATCGCACCCACGTTCCCTCACTTCTCTCCCCTTTTTTGAGCGTGCGTTGTAAAGCAACTTCTCCCCCCAAAAAAGCGAAAGAAAAAAAGAGGAAAATCCCGCTCACTTTTTCTTTCCCTCCTTTTCCCGTCGAAATCCCACTTCATTCTCCCCCCTTCACTTCTTAAGTCGTACAAAAAAGGTCTTTTTCGCCAGCCAGCTTTGGAGTAGAGTCGAAAGCCCTTTTTCTCTCTCCCTCGAGTAGCTCGTTTCGCGCTTCCCCTCCCAACCCTCCTTCACCGCAATTATGGTGTAGTAGTGTGTGTGCCTATGCAAAGCTCCCCCCTCCACTTCCCTCCTTCTACTCCCTCCTCCTGCGGTTCCATCCTGTTGCTGTGATCACCTCCACCTCTTCCCTTTCCGCCTCGTGCCACCCGCTGGCTTGCTCCCCTGCGATCTGATTGCGTGCGATTGCCTCTGGGAGCTCCGCGATCCGGTGGGAAGAAACAGGCGGAAAGGGGAGAAGAAAGAAGAAAACGGAAGAACAGCAAGAGAGAGAAAGAAAATGGAAGCCGGAAGAGGCGAAGTGTTGGTGAACATGTTTTTTTACAGGGCATGCCGTAAAATTATGCTTCTTTTCATTCAGAGCCATGGTTTGCAAAAAAGGACCCTTTTTTGCTCGCTAACACTAAAAAAGCCTGCAAGCCGTTACGAGCTCTCGATTTTTTCTCCTCCTGCGGTGGCGGACCCGCTTACTTACTCCCGAAGGAGTTGGCGTTTCCTCCTATGATCCACGCCCTCCGCATTTGCCAGGTCTCAAGGGGAGAGTGGGGGCGAGGCGGAAGGGGGGGGGACGGCCGATCAGACACGCGATCCAAAGGCCGAAGCCGCCGCCGCGGGTGTCGGAAGGAGGGACGACGGTGATCGAGGGATCATCGGAAGAAGAAGGGGGGGGGACTTGATTGATACGAGACAGAGGGGAAGGGGGAGGAAGGATGCCGCGATGGATCACCGAGCTGGGGCCTGGGGAGTGGAGGAGGAGCAGGGAAGGAGAGAAATTTTAGACGGTGCGTAACGGAGGACGAATTTCGTTCCGGGGGGAAAAATGTCTGGGGTCGCCTGGTCAGCATCTCGCTTTTCAAGAGGAGTGGGGTAAAAAGTCCGAGAAAGGTCGAAGGGGAGGTGACAAGGACATTCTCCTTGCGCCCTTGTGGCCGTGGCCGTGGAGACTTCACTTTCCCCTTCTTCCGCTCTACCGCCGCCGCCGTGCTTACGAGGAAGCGAGTCAAATTCCTCTCTTCCCTCATTTTTTGTCCTCTGCGGTCGCAACCGGGCTCGATCTCTGAGGCCTCATCCCGCTCAGCTTCAAACTTGGGGGAGGTCTGGGAGAGTTGAAGGGGCAGAGCAGAACTAATGATCGGGCGTCGTTAGATAAATTGAGTGAAAGGAGGTCTTTGGCACAATCTCTTGAAAGGAGGAGGGCTTTGCTTCTCACGGCGTGGGCCGAGTACCAGTGGCTCTCCTCCCTCTTTCCTCCCTCCCTCCGGACAAAGCCAAAGCGCCCCCTCGAGCGAAAAAGCATCTCGAAAGCTAGGGTTAGAACTCTGCGAGTGGAAAAGAGGTCGAGGGAGAGAGGGAGGCACGAGCAAAGCTAATGGTTCTCGCCCATTTTCGCCCCTCCTAACTGAAGCTTCTTCTCTCGCACCCCCCCCCCCCCGCCTCCCCCTCTCACCCAAACATCGCGAGCGAAAAAGACAATCATTCATCTTCCCACATATCTCTCTCCTCGCACGCAGGCCAGCGTTTCAACTTCGAGCGAGAACGTGGGATGCTTGCTTGCTTGCTGTGTCTGCAGAGGAGGGTGCAGAGAAGAGGGCGGGAAGGACGCGATAAATAATGGATGGCGACAAGTTGTGCGCGGAGAGCACTGGTTGGTCTGCGGCAAACAGTGTTCTGTTTGTGTGTCTCTGCGGGTGACCGATTCACACAACAACCAGCACATGTAGTACTTAACAGAGGCGAAGGCAGTGCGTTTCGATCAACGCGGACCCCGTTTAACATTCCGCCACCGCCTTCGTCGATCGCCGCCCAGATATCGCGGATCGAGTGGAGAAGGGGGAAAGGGGGGACAGATCGACGGACGATGTCGGATGGAAAGCAGATCCAGGGAGAAGAGGAAAGAGGAGCAGGGGACCACACAGCAGTAGAAGTCGAAAGAGGAGGGGGGAGACCTCAATCATTGATTGCTTCCGACAGAACTGTCTCCTCCCATTTCCCTGCTATGCCCCCCCTCCTTCTTTCCCCCTCTTCTTTCTTTTCTTGCTTCTTGTCTGGGATAGAAATCTGAAAATTCTGGAAGGAAGGGAAGGACTTGTAAGGAAAGCCGATCCTTCTTTCCTCCCCAACCTTTTTTGTGCGAGTTCGGACAAAAAAAGAAGTGTCCGAGAGGAGATTCCGGCAAAAAAGGGGTGCGAGGTAATGTCACAAGAATACTTTTGTTCGGCTACAACGAACATATGCTTTGCATCGGTAGTCGTTGCATTTTCTCCAACTATTTGCAGGTTTCTTTCGTTCGGTAGATGACACAACTCTCTCTTCCTCTTCCGTCCTATCATCAATCTTAATTGCAGCCGATCCCCCTCCCCGCTTCTGCTATCCCTCCTCCGAACAGAGACAGTGCATAGTACAGCACGTGAACGAGGAACAAATGAGAAAACATGCAGACACCGGAGCGGAAAATGCAAACTAGTTTTTCTTTCATGGGCACATATATCTGACAAACAGAAACCATCCATGAACAAGGACAGAAATACCTTTGCAACGTGGAGCAAATTTGGCACTCTAATACGTTTAGTACTGTACGGTATGTTGTGGCTTTCAGGAAATGGGGGGGCAAAAAAAGTCCTGCTTTCAGCACTCTGCCAGGGAAAGAGAAATTGTTCCACAAGAAGGAAAAGGGGCAGAGTAGTACAAACGGAACCAGAAGTATTACCTACAAAAGTTGTAGCGAGGAAGGAAGGAAGGTCGCTAACGCTCGTCGCCTCCCCCCCCCGAGATCAATATTCCGATATACCGCTTCTCCTCCCCCCTTACCCGGCCAATGTGAAAGCGAAAAGAGAGCGCGAGCCCCCCCTTCCTTGCAGGCCGGCCAAAGCAAAGAGCTAACGAGAGGGGGGGGGAGGTTCCGCCGGTGAGTGAGTGTGCTTTTTACCTCTCTTTACTTTCCTCTTTTAGAGTCCCAAAATGAGCGCCTTCTTTGTGTACTTATGTGCCTTGTGTTCATGGGTCAATGGAGAAAAACCAATTAAACAAAAATATACAGTACTTCGGGTAAACTAACAAAGAACGGGTGGTTCACTTGGTCGCAAACTCCAATGGAGACGGAGTTCAAGATCTCCCCCTCCAGCAATGAAAAAAAATCCAGAATTAGACTTTATCGACGTTCGGCCATCCGTCTCCCAATGCAGCGAACGCAGAAGAACCCCAAGTCGCGCTAGCTGCTGTCCTGTCCCCACGCGTGCACTCCCTATGGTCCATTTTTGAACTCGTATTTTGAGAAGCGGCGGCGGCGAGGAACCGACCTCTCTCACATGCAGCAGTTATAGGGCAGCGACTTTCCCTGTCCCCCCTCCTCCGTCCTCGCGACAAAACTTTCACACACACATGAAGGAGGAGCGAAAGGGGCTCTTTTGTTGCTCCTGCCGCGCTTCGGCGCCCAGGTATTATTGAGCTTGTGTGGCGGACTAGAGAAGGCCTCTTCACGTACGAATGCGATCGCCGCCGCGTCCATTTCTTTTCGCCAGGAATGCGGGGTAAGTCCAAAGCGTGGGGTGGGGGGATACCTGCCGACCGAAAAAAATCCCCCTCCCCCGTTTATGACCGGAGGATGCCGACACGGCATAGCTATAAGGGGAAGGGAAGGTCCTCTTGATAAACACATACACACACACTTTTTCCATGTCGTGCTATGAGTTTTGGATGTTGTGGAGAAAGCTACTGCGTGAGGAGAAGGGCCGCCGAGAGCGTTAATTATTTAAGAGCCTCCTCCGCAGCTACAGTGGACCGGGCGGGTGCGGCGCAGGCCGAGAGAGGACTTGAGAATAGAACAGGGGAAACACGACTTTTCCACAGGAAAAAAATCAATCTCCATTTTCCTCTTTTTCTAGTGAGAGGGGACGCATATGAATGGGGTCTCTCTCATGAATTAGGGAGGAGGGAATAGTATATTTCTAGGAAATTACTTGCCTTAATCCGCTTGCTGACTTTTTTTTGCTGGGGACAACGCATTTTTGGGGAGAGGCCCGGGGTCCATTGCGAAACTAAATTAAAGGCTGGGCAAAAAAGAGGGGGGATAAATTTGCGGCCTCACAGCAGGGCGTTGGTGAACACAGTGCTATGCGCAAACGCCCTTGGTGTGAGTTACGGCGGGCCTGCAGGCTAGAGATACACTGCGCAGGATGGGGGAGGCCGATTTTCGTCACATTCGCCAATATTTAAAAAACAACTATTCTAAACGTCTGCTTCTTTTGTTAGTACGTCCTTCGACTATATTAATAGTGCGTGTGGTGCAGTTTCTCCAATTTCCCTTTCGCTGCCGTGGCTGATAAAATGCCATAATTTCCTGTTTTCGGCTCTTGCGTGGAATGCGTGGCGAAACGAACGACAACCGCCACAGTCGCCAGCGATGCTAGCATCGCTATCGCGTGAATGCCGGCTTGCATTCCAATGCCAAAAAGAATTCCCGAATTGCGAAAAAGCTAGGATTCAAAAGGGGGGAAAAGTCATTTGCTTTCCACGAAAACAAATTTGTTTGAGCCACTGTACGTGTTATTCGACAATATTGTTAAGCACGCCTGAACAAGTCTTTGCAGGAGAAAATAAGTGAGAAGCATTAAATTTTCGACAAGTACTTCGACAAACTGTGCCCACTTACCATCTTGCTTCCTTCTCGTCGAACTCGTCAAACACACGCTCACTGAATTTGGTCCAATCGTGGATGGGCAATTAAAAAATTATCTAGATGCGTTGTCCGATTCGCCTTCCCCAGTATACCGAACAACGATCGATCGCAGAAAGCAAGTCGCTGGTGGGTGTGACTTTTCGCTCGAGCGGCTCCTCAAGATCTAAACAACAAGTGGATTTTTGGGCAGGGGAGGAAAGAGGGGAGGGAGGAGGCAAAGCAGCCTACTACAAGACACTTAAGCGGAGAGGGGAGGGGAGAGGGGTCGGAACGGACGTTGGTACTGGAGGGAGGAGGAGGAGAAAGAAAGAAGCCTGTTGCTTCTCCTCCGTCTCTACCCTTCCTATGGCTTCGTTCGGTGGCGTCGGTGCCTGTAAGGAGGGAGTGTTTCCTGGGTTGTGTTGTATAGCCGCGTCCGCGCTCTACTGTATGGCTCAACTCCATGAGTTAGAGACGCTGCTTCTCCCCAATTCCATTGCTGCACTGTACCTACGTACGCGTAGTACATGTGCAGTGCACAGTTTTTCGTTTCTGCCCGTTCCGAATCAACCTACCGTTGTTGGAGGGTTTGGGGAACAATGTGCTTGAGTAGGGCAAGCAAGAATTGCAACGCCAAGACTGAACATATAAAACACTTGTCCAAGATATTTCGAGGTTAGCAAGCAAAAAAAGTGTCCAGCCCTTTTTAAAAAAACTGCAATCGCAGACAACTGCTCTTTATATCCCTGTTCATCTGTTTTCCTAGCCCACCTATGTTCTTTCAAACCCCCCTCCCTCTTGAAGCCTCAAAATTTCCAAGAACAATCTTCGCGGGAGGTGGCTGAGAAAGGAGAGGATCGTCGACCGCGGCGTGTGGTCAAAAAAGCAAGCATCGAAAGCCTCTGTGGCGGAGAGCTGCTGCCGGGACAAGAATTCGCCAACATAGGCAAAAAAAACCTGTAGAAGGCGGAACCTAACCCATCCCCAAGATGAAAAATGCATTCGTTCCCTGGCCTGGCGGCGACTGACGAGTCTGCCTTGTCGCCCCCCCCCCCTCGCAGGCGGCGGTGGAGACATCCGCAATGTTTCTGGCGGTGGAAAAAGGATGGGGGCAATATCCCCACCGCAACCCGACAGAAAAGGCGAAAAAGCATGTACCACTTGTGCGATCGGTTTTCGCTGCAAAGGACGTGAAGAAAAATTGGTTGCCCTCCTTTCCCAAGCCATAGTTTTTCTCTAGCCTACCTTGTCTTCCGTATCCCCCCAACCCAAAAATATCCCTTTGTACAAATGGTATCGTAGCAAGGATGAAAACGGATCTGTCTGTTGTAGGGCCTGACAAATGTGTGTATTTGTCTTGGCGGGTTGAGAGAAGGGAGGAATCGGTGAGAGAGGGGTGCTCCGACAAGACGAGGTGCTAATGATGACATCGATCCGGTCCTAACCCGCGTCACGCGATCCCTAGTGATGGGCGCGGAACAAGATTCTTGCGGCGGCGAGATCGAAAAGAGAAGATGCCGATCCGATAGCGACCCGGGCCTGGGAGGGAAGAGGGGTGAAAGGACTGCTCATTAGGGCGGCCCTGTCAAAACAAATCGGGTGAGTCTCGATGGGTGACGTCACGAATTCGATTCAAAGCCTTAAGAAAACTAGTCCCGTGGTTACACAAGGGAGAGAAGGAGGAGGAAGTGTTTGGACCCAAAAGTTTATTTTTGAGGAGAGAGAAGATAGGACGTTTCGAGTCAACGGCTCCAAAGTCTCGCTGCATGCAACTCCCCACCCATCATTTTGAGTGTGCCCATTGTGCGCGGAGAAGAGGAGCACCCCGGGGGGGGGGGGCTTAGGAAAACCAGTTTGTGACGTCAATGCTCCTCGCCGGCATCAGGAGAGGAGAGATTTTTGTACGTGCCTTGTCTCTCGCACGCCAAGGAACGAAGATGATGATTTGCTATCTCCTGCCCGCGGGGCACGCCTAATGGTCATCTCTCCTCCCTCCGCCAAAATAGCGAGCAGGTTTCACCGTACCCATCTCCCTTTTGCACAAAATATGTGGAGGGGGAACCGGCACCAGCAAATATTTTATCGAATGAGGTGAAAAGAGGGTTTTCTTGGCTGATATTATTCTATTTGCATACTGCTTCCGGGAATAACGTGGGGTAGGAGGGGAGAACGTCGGCCGTAAGGGGATACCACGGACATATGAGAGACGAAGAGGAGAGAGGAAAAAAGGAAGGATACCAGCGTACGCAGAATATGTAAGTGAGTCCGTGTCCGAGAAGCAGCAAGCTTGATTTCTCTGGAGGCCGACAAGGAAAAAAGGGGGGATAGCTAGCGGAAGAATAGGGAGAAAATTGCCTCCTTCCCTCGTCTTGTGTCAGCTGGGCAAGAATAAGAATAGGCCAACATCATGGGGGAGAAGTGCGAAAGAAAAGGGGGGCGGAGGAAACACCCCACTTGCATAGGAACTGTGCAATTCGGGACACAGAGTGTGAACCCTCCGTACTTCGAACACGCATCTAGTACACATGCTAAGCAACAAGACGTTGCAATCCAGCAATGAGAACTTGACTCCAGGGGTGTTCATTTGAGACACTATATCCCAGTTCCACGTTAAACTATTGATATATATTTTTGTTTTACTCTGTCTCATTTTGAGAACACATTTATCTCCCGGTAAAATTATGGGACGCTCTACCCCGTATGCTTCAGCGACACAAAAAGAGAGAAGAACATGAAGAGATTGACCTCTTGCAAAGGAAATCCCCCGAAAAAAAGACAAGAGGGGGGGGGGGTTAATATCCGCCTGAAACTTGACGTCAATGGCAATGTACGGCCAGAGTGTGCTCCATTCAACGCAATTCAGCTCAGCAGCACGCAGTACATGTACGAAATCCTACACCGTGAAAAAGGGGGCAAAAAGAGGGAGCAAGAATAAGGTCCGACTCAACGAAGCTGTTTCGGGAGAGAGTGAAGAGGGGGTTAGGGAGAAGCGAATCTGCAATGGGCTTGAAGTAGCGACAGGGAAGAAGATCGAGGGGGAGAAGCAGGGCACAAAAAATCCTGGTCAGGCAAAAATATCGTTATCGTCCAACCCCCCTCCTCCCTCCCTAGTCCTCCTAACTCGATCACAGCCGCGCCGCCGCCGCGGCAGGGGGAGAGGAAGGAGTGCAGACTTTTCCCCCTTCTTACTGCCCCGGAGAGAAAAAGGGGGAGGGAAAAAAGAACGACAAGGAAAGTTTTTCGAGAAGGGGGGGAGAAGTCGCAGTACCCTTCTCCTCTGCCTTTTCTTCAGGAGAAGGGGGCAGAAAAAGAAGAATTACGAGCTCTGGGGGTCGCCTTCTCCCCGACTAAGAAAGAAAGGGGTGCTGCCCGGTCGGGAAGAGGAGGCAGTCTGTTTTAGAGCTCTTCTTTTTTGAGAGCAATCCCCCGTTGACACAAAAGCCAAATAAGCGAGCAAGAGCCAAAATGTGTTGAAAGGGGGAATTTTTGAGTGAATACTATAAGAAGAGAGCACCGACGTTTATAATTTTCTTTGGAGAGAAGTGGAAAACCCTGACTTTCTCCTTCTTGGACAAGCAACAACCAAAAATTCCCATCATCCTTTCTCAGACAGAGACTGCAACGGGATTTTTATTGATTTGGTTGTAAAATTGCCCAAATGCCCTAACCACCTTTTGCCTCTTCCTGCAATTTTGACCGTCCTGATCGCTCACTGACTGAGAAATTCCTCTCGATCACAAGGGCAATATTTGCACGATCGGAGAGAGAAACTCTCCAATGACCAACCGACCGGCAAAGGCTCAATTGAGCAATGGCGAGGGGGTCCCCCACGTGTGCGTGGAAGGGAGCAGAGCCGTGCAGGTCGAATGAGGTGTGTGTTGGCGGGTGGCGCATGGTTGTTGGCGCGGTGATTGATGGTCTCCTCTCGCTCTAGGCCGAGGAAGAAGAAGAGGAATTCGTAATTACCATCCCTACCAACACATCCCCTTGGGTAGCTGTGCACCGTAGTACGTAAGCATGCAATTCGGCAGAAAAAAGGGGAAGAGAGACGTCGAGGGGTGACGGATCGGATCGCCGTCCGTGCATTGATCCACCATGAGTCGGCTTCGGCCCCTCGATCTCCTTCCTCCTGACTTTTCTACTCCACCCGTTCTCCGCAAAAGCAGGTTCCCCTCCTCTTCCCCCTCCTCTTCCTTGGGCCGATTCCCTCGCGACTCCCTTCCTCCTCCTCCTCCTCCTCTTTTCCTCCTCCGCCCGTTTTCCCGCGGCTGCGGCCCCCCTCGATCCTCCACTCCTCCCTCGCATGAGACCGGGAAGAAGGAGGGGCGCGCTCAAAAGAGGAACGGAGTAGAGGGGGAGGGGGAGCCCCACTCACTTTCAGGCTGCAGCCGCCCGAACGCCCGCCAGCCGAGGACCGACCGACCGACCGACCGACGGACGGACGGACGGAGAGAGTAAGAGGGGCTGCGTGCAAAGGCACAGGCAAGGCAGGCGGGCAGGCAGGCAGCCGACCGCGAAGGGAGCTCAACAATAGAAAAGGCCCCGGGAAAAAGGGGGAGGGGAGGGAGGAGAAGAAGGGGTAAGGAGGAGGAGGAGGGCTGGAGAGATCTACTCTCCGGAATGAGTGGGGAGGGAGAAGGTGGAAGAGGGGTAGCACAAAACGCCCCTTTTCGGTCTATTAAGAAAAGGTGGAGGAGGAAGAGATGGGTTTTTAGAAAGGAGGTGGGGAGAGTAGGAAGAGGGGGGCGCGAACATGAGCCAGCCGGCTCTAAGAGGTCTTTTCCAGAGCCATATTTTTTTACCTACTTGCATTTGAGAGGAACGGAAGCCCTCCAGTGTTATGAAAAGAGCCCTTAAAAATGTCGTTTGATACACATGGGATCAATATATGTTGTTGAAATGCTTGTACCGTCAACTAGGAACTTAAGGTTTTATAAGATATAAAATGGGCTTTCGTTCCTGAGCGCTCGTTTTTATGTCTCCGTATAATGATTCTAAACAGAGTAGCATCTGCGAAAAGCCGATGGGGCGACTTGCACTCGTACACGTAACTCTGCTACAGACAACCACACTCGATCCGAAGAATCAGGTGTTCCTCCTGTGCCTTAATTGCGATTGCTATACGCACTGCGGTGGCTCCTTTCCTACAGTAGAAGAATGCTTGGCTGCGTCTGCTATCGAGCAGAGGTGATGGGCGAGGAGGAGAAGGAAGAGGAGGCCTCTTTTGCCTGCACTTGAACGGCGTACAGAGTACAGTGCATGCATGCATGGGCCGACCGATCTCCGATCTCTCAAGTGCTGTCCGACCGACCGAAGGACCGTTTTCGCTCTGCCCACGATGTGGCAATGAGCAGCTGTGGTGTTGAGTACCTTGGTGACGGACTCGAGTGCAGATAGGCAGGCACCATTGCAGAGAGAGAAAAGTCCCTTCTTTCGCAAACGAGGAGGAACCGTTTTATGTCCGCCGCTCCCCCTCCCCTTCGCTCTTCTTTGTTGCGGTTCGGCCAAGCAGGCAGTAAAAGGTCAGAACGAGAAATGCCTCTTTTACCGGGGAGGAGGACGCTCCTCATCACTTGTTACCAGGCTCGTCACTGCAGGTTTTTGTGGCGAAAAAGTTACTGTCTTCTCACTACACTAAAATACTGTAGCCTTTTTAGTAACTACATAATCTTGTCTCTGACTCTCAGTTTTCTTTCGAGGCAGGAGGTAAAGAAAATATCTGCAAAGCTTGACCGTTAGCTACAGTCAACATTGCTAGAACGGAACGAGGGAGGAACGAACAAAAGACTTGGGCAGAAAAGTAACTGTTGCGGCTCCCGATATTCGCTGCTTCGTCCCAGAAACCTACTTCTCCTATCCTTGTGCGGTACTCCAGTACTCTCCGCCCCTTTCTCCCCCTCATTCGGCCCATTTTTGTGTCTTACCTTTCATGTGGCGATTCTCTCCCGAAAGGTGCTAGCGAGCCAGTAGTAGGAGGGGAGGGGAGTCACAGAGGAGGTCTTTCTTCTTTCTTGTAGTACTCTGCCTCCGCCTCTTTTTCACTTGATGCTGCCGTGGCTGCTATCTACTACATTTGGCCGCGGCGGCGGCG
>JAAUYJ010131117.1_pt1 | contig 15247 bp, 17 predicted proteins | sample 7278031 | NCBI WGS metagenome assembly JAAUYJ01 (sample SAMN14350222, study PRJNA611818) | marine sediment metagenome | isolation source: surface marine sediment (1.8m) | place: French Polynesia: Moorea | collected 2018-08 | reverse complement strand
ACAAAAGATTCTCTAATTTTAATAATAAAGATGCCTTAGAAGTCATAGTAGAACGATAAAAGCGATAATGATTTCTTCCTCGTTCTTTGGCACGATAAAGGGCGGCATCAGCATTTTTTAATAAAGTTTCTCCATCCTCACCATCTTGAGGATAAATAGCAATACCAATACTGGTTTTAATATATAATTGATGCCCTGATACTTCAAAGGGTTGTTTAAGATCGTCGAGAATACGTTGTGCTAAATTAATGGTATCTTCTGGAGTATTAATTTGAGGTAATAATAAAGTAAATTCATCTCCTCCCCAACGAGAAACAATATCATTATTACGGACACAAGCATTTAAGCGTTGGCCAAAGCTTTTTAATAACTGATCTCCAATATTATGGCCTAAGCTATCATTAATGGTTTTAAAGCAGTCTAAATCTAAAAATATTACCCCCATCAAATAATTATTTTTTCTAGCTTTAATCAGGGCAATATCTAACTGTTCATCAAAGTAATTACGATTCGGTAAATCAGTGAGGGTGTCATAGAAAGCTCGATGCTCTAGACTTTTTTCCGCCTGTTTGCGAGCCGTAACATCAAATAAATAACTTCTAATGAGTTGATGAGCCGATAAATAATGAACATATTGCTCAAAAATATCAGAACCAATAGAGACTTCTCGTAGCAATAAATTCCCTTGAATATTTTGAACCTCTGATAGTAAACCAGCTAAAACTGGATGTTTTAATTTCTTTTCAGCAATGGTTTTAAACTTAATACTTGCGGCGGGATTTAGGTAAGTTAAATGACCTGTAAAATCGATTTCAATAATAGGATTAGGACTCAATTCAGGGAAAGAAGCTAACCGCACTAAATCATCTCTATCTCTTTCTTCTAAACTATCATCATTAATCAAAGTAACATTATTATCATCTGTTATCATCGTTTCTTTATTATTATCATCCTCAAAATTTTCGGAGTCAAAGGGATTAAATAAATCGATATCTAAAGCAGTAGAAATAATATAATAACTGACCTTAGCTTGAGGACCAAAGATCACTCCATCCCCATGTTTAAGATTATGAGAGTCTCTAAGTTTACCGTTAATTAATAAACCGTTCGTACTACGATTACCTTGCAAATCACCATCGATAATACGATAAGAATAACTATCCAGTCGTGGGGTTAATTTTACCCGCACTAAAGTTGCATGACGACGGGAAACAACCTGATCATAAATAACAATATCATTAGTAGATTCTCGGCCAACACTATAAGTTGCTTCTTCTAAAGCAACAATGCGTCGTGCTTTTTGATCTTCAATAACGAGAATATGACGGAAGGATGATAAAGTGTCCATTACAGATACACAAACAAGGGTTAGTGTTAGTGTTCCCAAAAGTTTCTCTAAATTAACTATCTATGATGGGTAAAGACAAAATATTTGTAGAGTCTACATGATTTTCCCTGGCAATTTTACTGAGGAGCTCAGTGGCTTCCTTACTGGGTAAAGGGCGACTAAACCAATAGCCTTGAATCTCGTTACATTCAAGGGTTTGTAATAAATTAAGTTGTTCTGCTGTTTCTACTCCTTCGGCAACAATACGCATATTAAAACCTTTTCCAATCGCTAAAATAGCAGAAATTAACCCCAACTCTTCGGAGGTTCCCCGTAAGTCTCTGATAAAGTCTTGATGAAGTTTTATAGTTCGGAATGAGAACTGTTTTATATATCCTAAAGAGGAAAAACCCAGACCAAAATCATCTAAGGCAATGCGAACCCCTAAATTCTGAAGATCCTGTAAGGTTTTACGGGCCAAATTCAAATTTTGTCGTAGAGTAAGTTCGGTTAATTCTAATTCTAACCATTGGGGATCAAGCCCGGTTTCATCAAGAATACTGGCCACAACTGTGGCTAAGTGAGGTTGTTGAAACTCCCTCGCAGAAAGATTCACACTAATAGGAATTGGGGGTAAACCATCTTTTTGCCAAGAGAGATTTTGTTCACAGGCTGTTTTGAGAACCCATTTACTCAAGTGTAAAATGAGATTTGTTTTAGCCGCTAAGGGTAAGAATTTCTGGGGCATAATCATACCAAAAGCTGGAGTATCCCATCTTAATAGGGCCTCAACACCGACAATTTTTCCTGTTTCATACTGGAGTTGGGGTTGATAATGGAGAGAGAATTGTTTCTTTTCTAAGGCTTGATGTAGAAGATTTTCTAGACGTAATAAAAGTTCGGCTTCTGCGGTTAAATGAGGACTATAGAATTGATAATGATTGCGCCCTTGTTCTTTGGTACGGGATAAAGCGGTATCAGCATTTTTGAGTAACTTTTCTGCTGTTTCTCCATCTTGAGGATAGATAGCAATACCAATACTACATTTTATTTGTAAACGATTTTCATCTAAGACAAAAGGACGTTGTAGAGTATTAAAAATACGTTGAGCTAATTTAACAGTATCTTCTGTATTTTTGATTTGGGGTAATAAAACAACAAATTCATCGCTTCCCCATCGGGTTACTATATCTCCTGCACGAATACAACTGCTCAATCTGTCCCCAAAACTTTGTAAAACCCGATCGCCTATGGAATGGCCTAATGTATTATTAATGTGAGTAAAAGAGTCAATATCAATAAAAATAACAGCTAGTAAATGTTCATGACGTTGGGCATGGGCTAAAGCTACCCCTAATTGCTCTTTGAATAAGTCTCGATTTGGTAAATTTGTTAGGGGATCATGAAGTAGTTTATATTGTAATTCTTCTTCAGCTTGTTTACGATCACGAATGTCTCTAGTAACAACACAAAAAACTTCTTTTCCTTGATAAGTAGATAAGTTTATTTGACCACCGATCGCTAATAAAGAACCATTAGCATGACGGTGGAAAGACTCTTTAATAATGTAGGGATTGTCTGTTGTTATTGAACCTAATATTTGATTAAAACTATCCCGATCAGTTTCTAACAGTTGATATAAACTACTGCCAATAATTTCTGCCATACTATATCCTAATAACTGACAATAAGCCTGATTGGTTTCTATAATATGTTTAGTTTGTGGATCGATTACCAATATTCCTTCTTGGGCCTGTTCAAAAAAGAAACGATAACGGTTTTTTCCTGCAGTTAACTTTGCTTCTCTTTTACGATATTTGGTGACTTCAAATAAATAAGTCCTTAGACATTTATCTTCTTTTAAATAATGAATATGTTGCTCAAAAAATCTCTGCTCAAAATCAATTTCTCTAACAAAAGATGTACCATCTTTAGGAGTTTTTTCTCCCAATAAATTTTTAAGTATAGGATGAGATACCTGCAATTGAGTTAGATCAGAAAATTTAATTTTTGCAGCAGCATTTAGATAGGTTATTTTTCCATCAAAATCGATTTCAATAATGGGATTGGGATTAGAATCAGCCAGAGAAACTTGAGCTTTTGAATCTTTTTTAAAAGACATAGTTTGAGGTTGATCTTCATCTTCAGCACCTTCTTCTAAGAAAATATTGTCAAAAGAATCAACATTATTTATTCCATTTCTTTGATTATTGCTGATAAAATTATCCACCATTTGAGTATCGGCATCACCATCTTTTAATAAAGCAAGTTCAGCCGAATCAGCAATAATATGGTAGTTGGCATACGAATTATTACCAAAGCGAATAAAATCTCCTCGAACTAACTCGTGAGAAACAGAATATTGACCATTGATAGTGATACCATTGGTACTTTTTTTCCCTTGTAAATTACCATCAACAATCCGGTAACAGATTTGTCCACTATTATGATCACCAACCCGTAATAAGGTGGCATGATGACGGGAAACTTGGCGATCATATAACAAAATATTACTATGGGGATCACGACCAATAGAATAGGTATCATCCGTTAAAGAAACAATACGTCTGGATTTTTGATCGGCGATGACTAACAAATGACGGACTTCTGAGGCATTACTCATCACAATATTATCGCGAGTAAAGAGCTATAGTTCTAGCATTCCCTAAATGTCAGTCGAACTAACATGACGAGTGGAAAAAGACCCCCTATAATAACAGTTGATTGTGTTAAGTGATGAGGAAAACCAGTGCATCCCAGTCCAAGCGATGGCCAACTACCAAAACATCTTGATAAAATTTTCTTTGGGGCAGCCAGTGTCTATTTTTTATTAGGATTAATGTGGATATATTACTCTGTATCTAACCAAAAACATCAAATAAATGAACAAACTGCTCCTTCACCAGAAGATTCTCAATTTATCGCCTATTTACAACAGTCTTTAAATGTTATCAATAAAGCGTCCACAGAAAAAACCCTAGTTAATCCTGAGACAAATCAACCCTCTACAGTGGCAGTTATGCCTCCTCCTCCCTCGGCTCCAGAAAAGATTATAGAACGTATCTATATCCCTATGTATCCCCCCAACCCTGCTACCTCAACCTCACCTGCTCCGAACCCCCCTAGCCCTCCAAAAAATGCCCTTCCCCCAGCCCCCTCTCTCCCCTCTCCTAGCCCCACCAACAATACCTTTGCTCCTCCCCCAGAAATAGGGGCTAATTATCAACCCCCCACCCAAACTATTCATCAATTAGTGGGGGTGTTAGAATCAGGGGAGAATTCCACAGCCATTTTTACCTTTAATGGTCTCAGTCGACGCTTTGAAATTGGGGAAGTGGTGGGCAGTAGTGGTGGTATCTTGATGGGGGTAGAAAATCAAAAAGCGATTATTTACTATAATGGTCGGACTAAGTATTTAGAAGTCGGACAGGGCTTTTAATTTAGGGTTTAAACTTAAGGTTTACTGATTGCTATATGAGTATATTTGATGATTTTAGTCGTTTTCTGGAAACACGCTTGGAGGAATTTCTCAAAAATAATCCTCATTTAGAATTACAAGCCCTTCTAGAACAATTGAGAGAACAGGAAGAACAAGCCCTGAAACTAATTCTTGAACAAGAAGGCGAGAAAAAGCGTCTAGAAACGGAAATTTTATCTCTGGCTGAAGAGATACAAAGTTGGCATAAACGAGTTGCTAAAGCCCAAGCTGCGGGGCGGTTAGATTTGGCCCAGAGGGCACAAGAAAGAGAAGCAACCCTATTACGTCAGGGGAATCAATTATGGGGACAAATGGAAGGAGCTAAACAACAAATTGCTCAGGGAAAAACTTTATTACAGCAAATTCGACTACGAAAACAAGAACTACAAACCAAAGCAAGACAAGCCCAAACTACCCAGGCTCAGTCCAATTATGATACAAAAGGATGGAATGAAAGCCTTAATTTTAATTATAGTAACTACAATAAATCGGCTGATCCCCTAGAAGCAGAATTCCAAAAATGGGAACTGGATGATGAGTTAGACGCACTAAAACGTGATCTTTGAAACCCTCTTAAGTCCCTTAATGATTGCTTTGTAGGCATTAAAATTGAGATTGAATGCAAATTTTAGATAATATGATATATAATGTATTATGTGTATAATAAGAAAAAAGTATGCGAATCAAATCATGGGAGTCTCCCCGCAAACTTGCTCAGCGTAATGATAAGAGTCGTCTGGCTTCAGCGAGATTAAGACAGCTAAAAAAACGTAATAAACGATTAAGAGAGGAGCTTAAAAAGTCCTCCAGTGATAATTGTCACCAGTAAGGAGTTAGGAAACTGATTATGTTTAAAAAACAACAAATTATTCGAGGGATTGAAGAAATTCCTGAACTTATAATAACAGTAATCTTGAATTGTATTGAATTAATAGAGAGTCATGAACAACCAGAAGTTCTTGACTCTTTATTATTTAGTGAGTTGAGTCTTCGGAATGGTTGGCTAAGGAAAGAAGAGGATCAAGTATGCTAGATACTGCAAACAACTACAAAAAAATATCCCCTTAAATAATATTTAGGGGGATTGTACTGATAAAAACACTATCATTACATCAGACAAGGATGCAATATAATATAATAGGCTTGTTAAGCACTGTTCACCAGTAGCATTAAAATAGATAGTTTTAGGGTTCTAGGCTTTAGTAGAACCTTTTTTATTGTTCTTGCCAAGCTTGCGCTTGAAAGCACCACCGAAGGCGATCGCAGTACCGGCACCTAAGATGGTGAGGGGTTCGGGAACGGGCTGAAGATTATATTGATAAGAACCTAATGAACCTGGATCATTAATAGCATTATCGCTAAGACTTAATGTTCCTGATAACTCAACACGGAATGCTTTTTCTGGAGGAGGGCCAAATAGATCACCAACAATGGGGCTTAAATCAATCTCAACTTCAGGTCCATTAAAGGTAACAGTAGCAGTACCAGCATCTAAGTTAAATGTACTTCCGTTTAAGAAAGTCATGAAAGGAGACAAACTTTCATAACTGTATTGATCTCCCTCAACTTGAGTAAATTCTAATGTTGCTAAGGTAGTAGCACCATTAAGATCGGCTAAATCGCCGGTTGCGAAGGTACTCCCAAAACTAAAATCAACAATGATATTGTCGCGAGCTTCACTAAGACCAAAACCAACAACAGAACCGCTAATTGAAGCAGCTTGAGCAGAAGCCGCAGTCAAAGTCATGGTAGCGGCGGTACCGATGAAAGCTGCACCTAGAGCAGCAGGTTTTACATTAAACATGAATATTATCTCCTCAGATGTACAAGATGAATGAAATCAACAACTATAATCTTCACATCCCCATGTTATTTTCCATGTAAACGCAAATGTATAACTTCGTGTTATCGATGTGAACCCTCAAAAGTTTACTCAGCTATATCTCCCTTCACGTCTAGGTTACACTACAACCAAGCTATTAATGAAGCCATTGATCTAGTCAATCACAATTTAGAATTACCGCTCCCTCAAGTTGGAAGCTTGAAACCCTTTTTTCCCTCAGTGATAAACGAACAAAAGCGGTGTAAGATGAAAAAGCTTGCTTATCTAAACCATAAGAAAATTTTATAGTTTCTTTCATAGACTTGATTCTATGAATCTGTTTTAATAGAGATAAGTAAATCTATGCAAAATTTATCATCGAAAAATATAAATGATTGAAGCCTTAAGTCAAACGATTTGGCTAGTTCCTTTGTACGCATTAGTTGGGGCCATACTTGCAATACCCTGGTCCCCTGGAATTATTCGCGAAACCGGTCCGAGGCCATCGGGTTACGTTAACCTATTGATGACCTTTATGGCCTTGACTCATAGTTTAATCGCTTTAGTAGAAACTTGGGAGAAACCAACCACTTATTTATCCTTTTCTTGGCTTCATGCTGCTGATTTAAACATCAGTTTTGACCTAGAAATTTCCACCATTACCATTGCTGCATTAGTATTAATTACTGCCCTTAACTTATTGGCACAAATTTATGCCATCGGTTACATGGAAATGGATTGGGGATGGGCGAGATTTTACTCTTTGCTTGCTCTTTTTGAAGCAGGGATGTCCACTCTTGTGTTATGTAATTCCCTATTTTTTAGTTATGTTGTCCTAGAAATTCTCACATTAGGGACTTATTTATTGATTGGTTTATGGTTTAATCAATCATTAGTAGTAACTGGGGCCAGAGATGCTTTTTTAACCAAACGGGTAGGGGACTTGATACTACTCATGGGCGTGGTAGCCTTATTGCCTTTAGCTGGAACTTGGAATTATAATGAGTTAGCTACATGGGCTCAAACGACTACCATAAGCCCAACAACGGCAACCTTGCTCTGTTTAGCCCTTATTGCCGGACCTTTGGGTAAATGCGCTCAATTTCCCTTACATTTATGGTTAGATGAGGCAATGGAAGGTCCTATGCCAGCTACCATACTACGGAATACCATCGTTGTATCTACCGGCGCATGGGTATTAATTAAATTACAGCCCGTGTTAGCCTTGTCTGCTGTGGCTTCTACCGTGATGGTTTGGGTGGGTGCTGTAACCGCTATTGGTGCGGGCTTAATTGCTATTGCCCAAATTGATATTAAACGCTCGCTGTCTTACTCAGTGAGTGCATACATGGGTTTAGTATTCATTGCAGTAGGAACCCAACAGGATGAAACAGCATTAAAATTATTGTTAACCTATGCGATCGCCATGTCTTTATTGGTGATGAGTGTAGGCGGTGTGGTATTAAATACTATTACCCAAGATTTAAGCCAATATGGTGGTTTATGGTCTCGTCGTCCCCTTTCTGGCCTTTGTTACCTGGTTGGGGCAGCCTCCCTCGCCGCTTTTCCTCCATTGGGCTGTTTTTGGACTTTGACAGAAATGGCCGATCATCTGTGGTCAACTCATCCTATCTTGGTTGTAGTCATGTTGCTAGTTAACGGTTTAACCGCATTTAGTCTTACCCGTGAGTTTAGCCTCATTTTCGGTGGAAAACCCAAACAAATGACAGTGCGATCGCCAGAAGGGTTATGGGCTTTAGTCTTACCCATGATGATCACCATGGGGTTTGCCCTGCACGTTCCCATTCTACTTTATCAATGGCAGTTATTACCGATTGGGCAGGCCTTGAATTTCACAGTCGCTGGCTCATTTACCCTTACCAGTTTAATTGGTGCCGGAACTTCGGCTTATATCTACCTCAATGATGACATTTCTAAACCTATTCAACTACCATCAAAAGCATTACAAGACTTTTTCACATATGATCTTTATACAGAAAAATTATATAGGAATACCATTGTTTTTGTAGTGGGTTTAGTTTCCCAAATTATCTATTGGTTTGATCGCTATTTAGTGGATGGAGTTATTAACTTAGTAGGATTAGCCACCATCTTCGGAGGAGAAACCTTAAAGTATAATGCTTCCGGTCAAACTCAATTTTACTTTTTGTCAATTTTTCTAGGAGTTATTCTCTTTGTTGGCATGATTTTTTCCAATTTCATTTTTTAGATAACTAAAGTTCATATCATCATTGAATTAGGAGAAAAAATGCTAAGTTTTTTGCTTTGGTTTCCAATCTTAGGATCAATTATTGTTGGTTTTATTCCAGGTAAATTAGACTCTTTTCGGTTGCGACAAATTACTACAATTTTAGCTTTCATTATCTTTGGAGCTACCATTTGGTTATTAACGCAATTTGATTTAAACACTCCAGGATGGCAATTTTCTGAATATTTACCTTGGTCAGATTTTATTGGCTTAAGTTACAGTTTGGCTGTCGATGGTTTATCCTTACCTCTGATTGCTTTAAATAGTCTCTTGACAATTATTGCAATTTATAGTATAGGAGAAAATGTAGAAAGACCCCGCTTATATTACGCTTTAACCCTGTTAATTAATGCAGGAATTACAGGAGCATTAGCAGCACAAAACCTGTTATTATTCGTCATTTTTTACGAACTAGAATTAATTCCTTTCTATCTAATGATTGCCATTTGGGGAGGAGAAAAACGGGGCTATGCTTCTACTAAATTCTTACTTTATACTGCAGTTTCTGGACTGTTAGTTTTATCTGCATTTTTGGGCATTGGATTTCTCAATGGTTCCAGCAGTTTTGACTACAACATTATCACCACAGAAGGCTTAGAATTAAACACCAAACTAATACTATTAACTGTGTTATTGATTGGGTTTGGTATCAAAATTCCTTTAGTTCCTTTGCATACATGGCTTCCTGACGCTTATACAGAAGCATCTCCTGCTGTTACCATATTATTAGGAGGTATTTTGGCCAAGCTAGGAACTTATGGCTTAATTCGCTTTGGCTTGCAGTTATTTCCTGATACTTGGTTCCTGGTGTCTCCTGGATTAGCTATTATTGGAACAGTTAGTGTACTATATGGAGCCTTAAGTGCGATCGCCCAAAAAGATATTAAGCGCATGGTTGCTTACAGTTCTATTGGTCACATGGGCTATATTTTAGTAGCAGCCGCAGCAGGAAATCAATTAAGTATTTTAGGGGCAGTAGCCCAGATGATAAGTCATGGCTTAATTTTAGCCCTCTTATTCCATTTAGTGGGTATTGTGGAGAGGAAAGTCGGAACTCGTGACTTAGATGTACTCAACGGGCTAATGAACCCAGTACGAGGTTTACCCCTCACGAGTGCCTTATTAATCACAGCCGGAATGGCCAGTGCAGGAATTCCAGGTTTAGTGGGCTTTATTGCTGAATTTATCGTATTTCAGGGAAGTTTTGCCACATTCACCATCCCTACCCTACTCTGTATCGTTGCTTCTGGATTAACCGCCGTATATTTCATTATTTTACTTAATCAGACTTGTTTTGGCAAATTGGACAATAAACAGGCATATTATCCCAAAGTTTTGCCATCTGAGACCATTCCCGCTTTTGTTCTCACGCTTATCATTTTAGTTTTTGGTGTACAACCGAACTGGTTACTAAAATGGATCGAACCGACGACAGATTTATTAGCAGTTAATGTTAATAAGATTGAACAAGTTGCCGTGAATAGAATGGAGAATGGAGAATGGAGAATGGAGAATGAAGAATGAAGAATTGAGAGTGTACAAATAATTATTCATTCTCAATTTTTTATAGCTAATAACTGAGTTAAAAAATAGAAATTTATCATGACACAAATAATCCTTAATTCTAGTGTAAAACTACCGCCATCAAACCATCCCTTTGCTGATGTAATTCATCGTTTAGAAGCCGGGGGATCAATGTTACCTGATACCCCAGAAAACTTAATGCAAATTATCGGTATTTATAAAGCTTATGCCGTGCCGATGGATTTTTATTGGCGAGACTTGTTATATATTGCCGAAAGAGTATTTTTAGAACCCCTTCCCTTCTTTAAATATTTCTTACCGAAAGAATATTTAGACCTACATAATCACTATGCTGGTGATGATGCTGACTTAAGAGTTTGGCGAGGAAATGCAAGCGCACACCCTGAACTTTTAGCCTTTATGGAGAAGGGAAAAACCCAAAAAATGCCCAAGCTTTTCCATCATTTGTGGCACGATCGCATTAACATGGAATTTGCCGAAGCTTGTATGAGGGCAATGTTATGGCATGGTCGAGATATGGGCTTTGGCAAGTTTGATGATTACTTAGATAGCGATGAATATAAAGCGAATGCAGATAAAGCAATTAAAGCCTATTTTAAGAATAATCCTGCTATGTTAGGGTTATATAAACTCTTCCCAGAAATGTTTATAGAACAAGTCAGACAACTCTCTTATTATTCCAATCTGGGACTCTTTTGGGAAGTAATGGCCCCTGTGTTTTTTGAGATGTCTGATATTTATGATGAAGGAGGTTTTCAAGGAGTTCCTGATGCCATGAATTTCTTAATCAATGGTATTTTTGCCATTGCTGGCCGTCCTATTTACCATCATGTTTACATTGGGGATGAATGTTACGAAATCATCCCAAAATCTAAGGGATTTACTTGGCTTTATGAAGCAGCTTTACCCTACGTTGAAGCAGTATTTTATCGGACTTCCCCCTTTAGGGGAACTAAGTCTTATAACGCCCAAGCAAAACAAGTTCCCGACGATCAAAAAGACTTTCATTATGGTATTTTATACGCCGATGTTTTCCCCGTGGGAACGGCTGGCATTCCCCCTACATTATTAATGGATGATATGTATCACTTTTTGCCCGATTATCTAATAGAATACTATCAAAAACATTGTCGTGGCGAAAAAGATATATTAATTCAATTAGGGATTACATTTCAGCGTTCCATGTACAATGTTACCTCTGCTGTAATTCAAGCATTAAGAACGGCTTTACTCTATCCTTTAGACGATGAAAACCCCAAACATTTACTAAAAAATCGTCAATTTTTTGAGTCACAAATGGATAGATTTTTACGACCAGAAGCCCGTTTAAGAGACATTCAAAATCAAGAATATCGTTAGAAAAAGTATGAATAATTACAAAGAGTAATTAGAGATTAGAGCAATTTCAATTGCAGCCATGAGCTTATCATTTTTACTTTATTTGATAACATGGTTGTGAGACAAAACTGACACTAAATAATACTTTTTAGTAGAGAGGTTTCATAAAACGTCTCTACTACATGATTGGGAAAATTAGTTTTACTTAGGTAATTGCATCTTTCAAAACTAATTTAAGTTCTTTAGAAATAGGTAATTTATTAATTTCTTTAATTAGATTTTTTTCTCCTTTTGATGCTCGTTCTTTATAAATTCCCAGAAGAAGAGCCTCTAGTCCATATTTAGCCAAAGCATCAGATGCTAGTCCAATAATTCCTAGTAATACTATTCCTCCAATCATTCCTCCAGGTCCTAACATTGCTAATGCTGTTGTGATTGCAGCAGCCCCTGCTAACCCTGTAGTGGCCATTGTAATTAAGAGAATCACAGCAGGTAAACCAACTCCTGCTAATTTGCGAACTACTTCATCCATAACATCTTAACTCCTTTGTATAAATTCATTCTCTAGATAGAATGCCCAAAATTTTGCTTAACTCACAAACGATACTAGAAAAATAATTCTGATTACGTTATGGTAATGGTCAAGATATAAATAAATTTTCTTGTCAATGATTAGAGTTTATACAGATACATCCGTGTTTGGGGGTGTTTTTGATGATGAATTTAAAGAAGAAACTCTTTCTTTTTTTGATTTAGTTAAAGAAGGTAAGTTTCAACTGGTAATATCTTTCAGTTGTTTCTAGAGAAATTAAACCAGCACCTGAAAAAGTCAAAGATTTCTTTAAAGAAATGATAACCTATGCAGAATTAGTTGAAATCACTTCATCTGCATTACAATTAAGAGAGGCTTAAATTGATGCTGGTGTAGTAACCAACAAATCAATGTTAGATGCTCTTCATGTTGCTTTAGCAAGCGTTTCTGGATGTTCGATGATTGTTAGTTGGAATTTTAAGCATATTGTCCATTTTCAAAAAATTCCTCTATATCGTGCCATTAATGCTGTTAAAGGATATGCACAAATTGATATTTATTCCCCTTTAGAGGTAATTAATTATGAAGGTTAAACAATTTGATTGTCTTCAAATGAAACATTTAGGAAGTAAAAAAATTTATGAAGAAATTATAAATATGAATATCGAAGAAGAATTAAGATACTGGCAAGAAGCATCAAAAGAATTAGTCCGCATGAAAAAGGGAACATGGAAAAATATTAAGTAAAAAACATAGAAGATGAATATATGGAACCTGAATATGATCTCTCTAAAATGAAAAGTCGCCCTAATCCTTTTGCAAAACAATTAAAGCAGCAAGTTACATTACCTTTAGGATTAGATATTATTGAATATTTTGAAGAAAAAGCTAAGGAAAAAGGTATTTCTTATGAAGAGTTAATCAGTTTATATCTTCAAGATTGTGTAATCAGTCAAAGATAATTATCTTTTGAGTAAATTCTCTTTGAGTTACATAATATTTAAAGTGTACCTCATGAGAGTCAGCAAGGTTATATTATTTACGACCCTAACTAATTGATAATAATACTTCTTCCACTGGTTTAGGTAGTTCGATAGGATGAAATCTATGGGTTGCAAAAGCATAATCTTCTCCACTTTCATCAATAACTTGAATTAGTCCATTAATCTCTGCTGTCTCATCAGGGATAATGCGATATATTTTGCCCACTTCTAACGAAGCTTCATAACCTTCATTATTAAGACAAACTGCAAAATGATTTACTTGAGATAGTTCTTTTTTCATGGTTAATCTAAAAAGGGTAACTTTAGCTTAAATTCTTTTTTGCCAATACCATGCGCCTCATACCAATGTATTTCAGCTAATCTAATTGTACCATTTGGTAATTGAACTTGAGCAATTCCTTTTAATTTCCGCCATTTACCTTTGCCATATTTTTTCTGTAATTTTGAGCGATTACGAATACCTGTTCCAGTGGCAATAATTGCAATATTTGTAATATCACCAATAATTTCAAAGTCCACAGTCAAAGTAGATTAACAAAATATGGTCCTATCATAACATTAAAATTAACTCACAAAATACCTCCTTAACTCACGTAAAATTAAGGAGGTATTGAATTATATACAAAAATCAATTTAGCCTAATTTTGTCGGTTATTTTTTGAGGGAATTAGAGCGTTTTATTTTACGTTTAAATCCTGCCCCAAACGCAACAGCCATTCCAGCACCTAGTATTGTTAGGGGTTCGGGAACTGGTTTAGGAATAAAATCACCTGATACTTTGGCATTCTGAATAAAAAATTCTAAATTATCGCCAGCATTATCACCTGAACCATCGGCTGAACTTTCTAAGCTACTTTCTGACAAAGTAAATCCCGTTACAGTAAACGTTCTCATAGACATCATTGGGATTAAAATTTCTTCAAAGTTGTCTGTGTCAGCTTGTGTAAATGTCCCAATTGTGTCATTAAACCCTGTACCAACAGAGTCATCTTCTATAACTGTAAACGATAAAGCTTTTAATAAAAAGTTATCCATAGAATCATTAGTTACTTTAAATTCCACAGCAAATGGCCTGTCTTTTAAGTCACTAATACCACTACTAGGAATCCCTATTTGGGAGGGGTTCATAGTTGCTTTGTTAACAGTAGCAGCTTGAACTCTATGATTAAATATACATGGTAGTGATAGGATTATGCTTGTAATAAGAATGCGTATTTGATAATTCATTTTTTTTAGATTTTGACTGAAAAAGTGTGATTGTAAGCATATTCTATAAAAATTCCTTTTTCAAGACCCAAAAAAGCCCTATAAAAAAACATAAAGACACCAAAAGCACGTTATAAGCTATAATGTCAAGTAATCTTGACAAAATTCTCAATATGTAAAAAAATGTTATGAACCGATCTGATGTTGAATCCTTGATAATAACTATTGATGAACTTATCTTCTCTCATACAGGGGAACATTTAGATGATCTGCAACATGAAATATTAGAAGGAGTTATCGATCATCAGAAATATGCAGACATTGCTCAAAAAAATAATCGTTCTCAGAAATATGTCAAGGAAACAGCAGGGAAATTATGGAAAAGTTTATCAGAAATATTAGATGAAGACGTTAATAAATCTAATTTAAAATCAAGTATTAAAAGATATTGTTATTATAATTTTTCTCATTATAGAAATGTCAAAGATGTTATCCAAATAAATAACGGTAATATTTGTAAAGGTTCATTAGATAATGAATCAATACAATCTAACTTTGAGGAAGCAACCAAGGTTAAAATTGTCACAAAATTGATAAAAGAAGGGTTAACTATTGAACAAGTTGCTAGAGTTTTGCAACTTCCGTTAGAATTAATTAAAGAACAAATTGAAAAAGATGAGTAAATCGGCAAACACTGATTATAAATTCATCCATTAGGATGAATTT
>JAAUYJ010227516.1_pt1 | contig 15254 bp, 14 predicted proteins | sample 7278031 | NCBI WGS metagenome assembly JAAUYJ01 (sample SAMN14350222, study PRJNA611818) | marine sediment metagenome | isolation source: surface marine sediment (1.8m) | place: French Polynesia: Moorea | collected 2018-08 | reverse complement strand
TATTCGTTGGGGTTTAGAAAGCAGTGGTGCGGGTTTAGCCACTTCTTTAAGTCAGATTATAATGTGTGTAATCGGGCTTTGTTTTGTGGTTATTGATGTTGACTGGAAAGAAGTAAAAGAAGTGACTAAATCTCTTTCTTTTGAACAGTGGAAAGGAAATTTAATGTTAAATCGTGATTTATTTCTTCGGACTTTGATACTCATATCTGCATTTTCTTTGTTTACTAATGTTAGTTCTGCTATGGGTACTTTGGTTTTAGCGGAAAATTCAGTTTTATTACAAGTATTTTCTTTAGTGGTTTATTTTATTGATGGTTTAGCCTTTGCTACTGAATCTTTAGCGGGTAATTTTAAAGGAAAGGGAAGTAACAAACAGTTAATTCCTTTACTAAAGTTTTCGGGAGTTATTAGTTTTATTTTAGCGTTAATTTCTGTTTTGATTTTTGTCTTGTTCCCACAAACATTATTTGGACTTTTAACAAATCATGAAGAAATTTTCCCTTATTTAACTTCTCATGTCATCTGGTTATTACCCGTGCTTGGTTTTGGTTCTATTGCATTTATTTTAGATGGTTATTTTATCGGTTTAGCAGAAGGGGTAATGTTACGCAATACAGCATTAGGCTCAACTTTTATCGGTTTTGTTCCTGTAGCCGTGATAGCTTGGCATTATAATAGTAGTAATTTATTGTGGTTAGCTTTGTCCTTATTTATGGCTACCAGAGTTGTCTTATTAGGGTTAAAGGTTCCTAAGACTTTAGATAATATCTAAGAAAACCAAGGAGATGTAATTATTTATGACTGAATAAGAATATTGGTTTTCATGGTAGGATGAGAAACAGTTAATTTCAGTTGATTTTTATTCATATGTGGCGAGTCAATATTTATTGTAGTGGAGATGCTTGGAAACAATTTGGGGCTGACTTTAAAGCCATGACTCAAAGTCATCAAGCTGAGTTGATAACTTCCCAAAAAACGCCAGATGACTCCCGTATAATGGCCTACAAGCTTGAGGGTATTGATGAAGTCGAAACCTTCCAGGAGGATTGTAACAAAATCCCTGGATTTACTTCTGACTTTGAGGCTCTTTAGTAATAGATGAATTGATCATAAGGGGAGTTGATTATTTTTTACCCAGAAAGGGAATCAACATGGGTACTTTGCGACGATAAGTTTGATATTGTTCACCATGAATATCAATTAAGTCTTTTTCTTCTAATTGAATGGCAATTAATATATAAATTGTCGTCATTAAAGCTAAGAAAAAATGAGCAACTGTCATGGTAGGAGTCATCCAAACTACCAATAACCAACCTACATACAAAGGATGACGAACATAGTTGTACAATACAGGGGTTTGGAAAGGTAAATAAGTGTATTCTTTTCCTTGGAAATAAAGGTAAACTTGTCGCAGTCCAAATAAGTCAAAATGATTGATTAAAAAGGTAGAAGCTAAAACAATCACCCAACCCAATGCAAACAGGGAATAAATAACAATCTCCCCCACTAAATTATTAATAGTCCACAAGGGAATACCAATGGGTTGCCACTGCCAAAAGAGAAAGATTAATGCTAAGCTGGACAACAGAACGTAAGTGCTTCGTTCTATAGGCTGAGGAATCAACTTTGTCCACCAAACTTTAAATGATGGCCTAGCCATAACACTATGTTGCAAAGCAAAAATTGCCAACAAAGTTGCATCAACCAATAAAGCAGTCAGTAATGATCCTTGGGCTTGCAAATCAAGGGATTTCTTAACACCAATATTAATTAAAAATCCCACCCCATAAGTTAAAGTTATCACAGAAATGAGATAACAAATAATTCCATAGCTAAAAACCAAAATCCTACTAAAAAAGTTAGATTTGACTGTTTGCTCTTGCTGCATAATAGATTTGGGGAAGGAAATAGATTGGGTAAGGAATCCCACGCAGTTCTAACCGTGGGAACTTGAGTAGGTTGATGATATTAGTTGGAATCACCACTATAAGGTTGTACCCCAATAGAAGGGGGTGTGTTGTCGTGATCAGGACTAAATACTTCAGCGATTGCTTCTGCTAACTTACCAAAAAATCCAGGTTTTTGCTTTAATTCATCTAAGGCTTCATCGACGTGTTCAGCAGAAAAGTCAAACCCTTCTTCCTTAGCCAGTGTTGTTAACTCATCTTGGTTTTTTACAGTTTGCAGTTTATCTTTAAGACCCTGATTTTTAGCAGCTTCACCCAAAAATTGAATTACCTTTTCTTTAGCCATAATGATGCCTTGAATAGTTGATACATCTAGGAAAACTTCTGATTTAATACTTATCATCAGTTTATCCTCTCAATATCATTATAACTTTAAATGTGTTTTACCCCTTATCTCAATTGCAAAACTTTAAGATTTTATCAGTCAAGGTCAATCAGAATGTAGAATTTAGAATTTAGAATTACCGACCCCTCAAGTTGGATGCTTGAAACAAGAATTTTTCTTGTTTTCATCCCCTGGAAAGAGGAGGCTTGGAACCCTTTTTTCCATCATTGGTTAAGAGAAGGTAATCAACCTCAAAAAATAGTTAATACTTTTTAACAAGAGGATACGTATAGACAGAAAAAATGTCACTAATATTAATATTGATATGAAGAACAGCTAAAGGGGAAAAATTTAAAATGTTACGGAACGGGATAGCTTTTATAAATCATGAAATGCTTTAAGTATGAGGTTCAAAAGAGGTAGAAATAGTCAAAAACCCCAGCATAACTGAGGTTTAATCGAAAAATTTTACAATGTTAACCAAGAGAAAAATGCTTAGCTAATCGTAGCAGAAAGAATAACTAAGCTAGTGACAAATAATGCAGCGATCGCCCCTTTAATTAAGTAACGACGTAGTTGATAAGGGGCAGGGAATTCGGCATAATAAACTTGAGGTTCTACTGCATAGTTGTTGAGAACACCGTTGTCAAGTTGAGTAGTTGTAAACATACCTAATTACCTCTTTTTGCTCTCTGTCTCAATTGTATCTCACTCTGTGACAACTTATATAGAGTTGTTAACATAAAGATATCAATTCTCTCTATATAAGTAAGGTTGTGATAACTGTTGTCATTTGATGCTAGTTTTCTGGGAAAAATTAAGCAATGTTTATAATAGTTCCCATGAAAATCAACCTTGATTATTAACTATTTTTTGCTTCTAAGTTGGCCAAACGACTTTGTAATTCTTGATTTTCTTGTTTCAGCTTTTCAAGTTCATCTCTTAAGGACTGAATTCCTTGATCTTCTCCTAGTTTTTTCTGAACTTTTTTGATAGCTTCTTCTGTCCTTCTTTTAACTCTTCCATCTGGGGTTCTATCTGCTAAACTTTGTAAAATAGTAATGGCTTTTGGTGTTTCCATTTGTCCTAATGCGGTAGTAACAGCAACTTGAGTTAAGAAGAAACTTTCTTGAGAAATGGACTCTAAAATATCAAGAATTTCCTCTAACTTATTGGGGGTTTGTCCTGTAGAAATCGTCCCTAATGCACGAATTGCCGCTAGGCGTAAAGCTTGAGGAATTCCTAATTTTGTATAATTGACAATAACATCAACTGCATCGCCATTGGTTTTCAGTTTACTTAAGCCACTAATCGCTCCTGATCTTACTACTTCATTCCAACCTGAACGGCTTTCTAAGACCTCTTTTAATAAGTCAATAACTTCGGAGGTTTTCTCTTTTAAAGTACCTGATAAGATTTTTCCTAAACTACTGGCGATCGCTGCTTCACAGTAGTAACTTTGCTCTTCAGTTTTCAGATAATTTTTTAGGATTTCGTAGCAATAGTCATTTTTGATATTTCCTAAGCTTTCAATTACCGCACGACGTACTTTTTGATCTTCATCGTCTAACCCTTTAACCAAGGTTTCTCCTGCTTGATCTAAGGCAATTTTTCCTAACTGTTTAGCTGCCTCTAATCTGACTCCCCAAAAGGGCTCTTTAGTCAAGGTTTCTTCTAAAGTTTTAATGGACTCTAAGTTACCTTTTTTCCCAATGGCAATAGCAGCATAAATGCGGGAAATGGGATCAGGATCATGTTTTAATTGCGCTTTTAATTCAGCGAAAGGATAATCTAATTCTACAGTTTTCAAGAAATAGTTATCAACATCAAAACTGATATAGTCTGGTTTTTTTTCTAAGGGAAAGTAAAAGGTTTGTTGTTTCTCATGAAGACGCAGCTTAAAAATTTTCATGGCAGACTTTTCATAACCAAAACCAATAGGTATTTTTAGATCAAAAATATCTTTACTATTGCCATCCTCTTCTTTAACTTGAGTTTGAGTGATGGTTAATTTGGCTAAGTTGTTATCATTATCCCAACTATAACTTACTTTATAATCTGGATGTCCTCCACGAAAGACATATTGATCAAAAAGGAACAATAAATTATACCCTGTAGCTGTTTCTATTGCTCTTAATAAATCGATAGTTTCCACTGTTTTATGACCATTGTCATTAACAAATTTATGAATCGCTTTATCAAATAATTCTTCGCCTAAAATGCCACGCATCATGTGATAAACACAAGCCCCTTTTTCATATAAATGGCGATCGTATAATTCAATAGCTTCTCTGTAAACATTGGTAACAATCGGGCGACGATAACGAGAAGAATCTTCATCTAAATAACTTCTTGCTTCGTTTAATAAATAGTAAGCCGCATCATCTTTTCCGTATTCATGCTCTGTCCATAAAACCTCAGAATAAGAGGCCATTCCTTCCTTAATCCAAGCATGAGACCAATGTTTAATTACGACCAAATCACCAAACCATTGATGTGCCAATTCGTGGGCTACTAAACTTTCTGTAAATGTTTTATCCTTAACTGCTTTTTGATCTAATAAACACCTATCTGTCAAGAGTGTGGTTGAGGTATTTTCCATCCCTCCAAAGATGAAATCACTAACACAAACTTGAGCATATTTAGGATAAGGATAGTGATAGCCAAATTTTGAGGAAAAATAATCAATCATTTGGGGGGTTTTCCCCATACTTATTTTTCCTTGTTCCTCTTTCCCTTTTTCTACATAGTAATTAACAGGAATACCTTTCCATTCATCCCTGATTTCGCTAAATTCTCCTACCGCTAAAGTCATCAAATAAGTTGGATGAATCTGTTTCTGTAACCAATGATAAATGATATCTTCTCCAACGGTTTCTTGATTAATCAATTCACCGTTAGAAATAGCGATAAAATTGTTAGGAACTTTGACTTTAATTTCTGAGGTTGCTAATTGTCCAGGATAGTCAAAACATGGGAACCAAAAGCGTGAGTCTTCATCTTCTCCTTGAGTCCAAACTTGATTAGGCTTATCTGGATAATGTTCATCTGGAGCGATAAAATAGAGTCCCCTTTGAGGGTTTTCAACTCCATAGTTTATAGTGATTTTAATGGGTTCTTCTTGGGTAGATTGTAGAAGATTAATGGTTAATTTTTCTTGGTCATAATCAAAAGGTTGGCTAACTTCATTAATGAAAACAGCATTAATGTTTAAATCAACAGCATCGAGAATTAATTGATTGATTTCGGAACGAACAGGAGTTAAGGTAATGCTACAATTTCCCGTAAAACTTTGGTGAGGAATATCTAAGGTTAAATCGAGGAAAATATGATTAACTTGTCCGTAGCGATCAGGGTTATAATGGGGCTTGGCTCCAGGTAACTCAAATTTACGGTTATTATCTTCGCTATCAAAGTTTTTTAGATTCATAAGATTTGTAACAATAAGGGATTCAGGGATGCTGTTAATTTAGATCCTTTAACTATTATATAATAATAGTTCTCCTCACTTTTGATTTGCTAATTTATGCTGAAAGCTTGCATCAAAAGCGATCGCCCTTGCTTCACCAACCATAGTTAAGTCTTCAGGAAGAGGTTTACAGTCGCTCACTAAAGATAATATGATTTGTTGCTTAAGTTGTTTAGCATAAGGGTTGGGAGTGAGTTTGATATTAGCAAGATCACATTCTGATTTCATGATATTATCTTCCGTATTCTTGACTTGCCTTTTTGCTGATTTTCTGTGCAATCACAATTGTTCTAATAGGCTTTTTTGCTACTTACTGGATAAAAGCTAATACTATGGAAAAACATACATATTTCATCTCAAAAGACAATAAAATTAGAGGAACATTAACTCTACCTGATGGAATTCATCAACCTCCTGTTTGTTTATTTATTGGAGGTTCTTTTCCTCAAACCCGTGACGGCAATTTGGATAACTCAAAAAAAGATTGGTTTCCCATTACTTTACCTGAAAGAAATTTGTTTAAAGATGAAGCAAAACTATTTCAAGAATTAGGTTATGCTACTTTTAGATATGATAAAAGAGGTTGTGGTGAAAGTGAAGGTAATTGTGATACAGTCGATTTATTTGAGTTAGTTGATGATGCTAGAGAAGCTATAAAATGGTTAAAAACTTTACCTGATATTGATAATAGTAAAATTGGGATTTTAGGCCAAAGTGAGGGAGCAGTTATTGCTTTAATGTTAGCAGCAGAAAACTTAGGTTTATCTTTCTATGTTTGGCAAGGAGGTATTTATAATAATCTAGAAACCATTTTAAAATGGCAAAGAGACAATTTTTGGAAATTAGAACAAGAAACAATTGATAACTTTAAAAATAATCTACCTTTGATGTATTGGATTTATGTCAAAACTGATGAATTATGCAACAAAATTAAGCAAGGAGAAAGTTATTTTAAAGTGGGAGATGAAACTTGGTCAAAAGATTTCTATCTTCCTCTCTGGAAACAACATTTTGCTCATCCTCCCTCTGAGTTTATTTCTCAGATAAATTGCCCTGTTTTATTATTACATGGAAAACTCGATCATAATACACCTTACACAGAAGCATTATCAGCAGCAGAAGCGTTAAAAAAAGCAGGAAATACTCAGGTAACAACTCATATTTTTCCAGGTTTAGATCATAGTTTTAGACGATTGGGAAACCCTGATGAAGATTTTGTTACAGCTATGAAACGTCCCCTTGATTTTGAGATAGTTAATGCGATCAAACAATGGATAAAGTTGAATTTTGAATAAAGTATAGTTTATAGTCACTATTAATTTTCTATAGCTTCTCAATGTTATAACTTGTAACAGCAGAGAAAGCTATGTTACGCTTTATCCATCCCATCTCAATACTCTATAATCTATGAAATATCTTGATACAATTATCCACGGAGACTGTGTAGAAATTTTAAAAATGTTACCTGATAAAAGTGTTGATTTAATTATCCTTGATCCTCCCTATTGGAAGGTGATACAACAAAAATGGGATTATCAATGGCGTACAGAAGAAGATTATCAAAAATGGTGTTTACAATGGCTTCCTGAAATTGCTAGGGTAATTAAATTATCAGGCAGTTTATATTTATTTGGATATTTAAGAAACTTATTTTATTTATACGAGCCGATCATTAATTTAGGGTTTAATTTTCGACAGCAAATTATTATCGATAAAGGAATGAAAGCTATAGGAGGAAGGGCAACTAAAGGTTATAAAATGTTTCCTAATGTAACAGAAAGTTTATTGTTTTTTATTTATGATAGTCGTCCTTTTATTAAACAATTTCTCAAACAAAGACAAAAAGAATTAGGGTTAACCGCACTAGAAATTAACAAAAAATTGGGGGTAAAATCTAATGGTGGTGGAATGTGGTCTCTGTATACAGGTAATAACATATTAGCACAAGTTCCTACTAAAGAAATGTGGGAAAAATTAGCAGAAATCCTTGAATTTAATTATGCTTATGAGGATATTTCACAAACTTTTAATATAGAAATGGGGGTAACAGATGTTTGGAATGACTTAGATTTTTATCAAGAAAAAAGGTTACATCCTACCCAGAAACCTGTTAAATTAATAGAGAGAATTATCAGAGCAAGTAGCCAGAAAAATATGATCGTTTTAGATCCTTTTATGGGATCAGGTGCCACTGCGATCGCTTGTTTAAATCTCAATCGTCATTATATTGGCATTGAAAAAAATGAGAATTATATTGATAAAATTAATACAAGAGTAGAGGAATATAAATCAACTTTGAGTAATAATATCGATAAAAATATAAAAGCTAATCATAAAAATGTTAATTACTATAATTAGCTTTCATTAGAAAAACATTAAAGCTTTGGTAAAATTACTGTTTGAAGATAATACTTAAGCTTTGCGTAAAAAACTGCGTCCACTTGGGATAGATTTTGTAATTATAGTTAGTCCTAATGCTTGAGCTAACTTTTTACTACCGAGAACTTGATCAAGCAAATTCTTGATAATTTGTTTCATCCAAGGTTAAGGATTACGATATTTACTTTTATGATAGTTTTTTATTAGAATAGATATTCTATCACAGACTTAGGAAATCTATCCATTAAAATAGGAAAGATAGGACAAGGAGTTTTTGCTTGTAAATTAACGTTTCCATCTGCTTTAAAAATACTCCAACTAAACGGACCCTGCTTTGCTGCTGACATCCATAAAAGACGTTTTGCACGAGTCATTGCTACATATAATAAACGATATTCTTCTGCTTTTTTCAGTTTTTGTGCTTCTTCCCAAGCATCTTTTGGGTTAGGAATGTTTAAGAGGTTTTCTGCGTTAATATATTGATGATGAACCGCAGCACGAATTTGAGCGCGAGATACTTCTGCTAAGGTAAATTTACCTAAAAATTGTGCAGAAGTGGGAACCCAAAGTTTACCGGGTAAAACATCTTCATGAAGGAAAGGAAGAAAGACATAATCCCAGTCTAAACCTTTTGATTTGTGCATGGTAATAATGGTAACTTGATTGGCTCTTGTGTACTTTTCCTCGCTATCTTCTTCTACCCCTTCAAACTTTTCAGAATTAATAATTTCCCTGAGAACATCTAAGACACTTTTTAAAGAAAATTTACCGATTAATTCTTGATAAATTCTATCAGACAGTTTTTGTACTGTTGCTAATTCTGCTCCTGTATATTTTAAAGTCATTCCTAAGAAGGAAATCAGTTGATAATCAGGTAACTCTAATTTAGCTTGTACGAGATTACGACAATAACGACGAGCTTCTAAAACTTGTTTTTTCGGTTCAGGAATCAGGGGACTGGGATAAAGAAAGTCTTCAGGATAAGTTGATAACGCATTGAAGTCTTGTGCTGGAATTAAACCTCGCTTTTCTAATATTTCTAAAGCACTTTTTAAATATTCTGGAGAGTGGGGACGATCCATGAATTGCAGTAGGTTTAAAATTTCATTAGGTATCTGTGAAAACCTTTCTGATTCTCCCACTTCATAAAGCCTAATTTTATGTTTTTTGGGCAACTGTTTTAAATTTTCAGATAAGAAACGTCCTTGACGATTTTCTCTTACTAAAATAGCGGCATTATGAGCAGGATTTTTCGTTAATAATTCAATAACTTTATCTTTAATTAAGTCAACTGTATGATAAATATCATCAGGAATATAGAGTTCTAAACCTTCACCAACTGGCTCAGGATTTGCATTAATTTGGGGATCATTTTTGCTAACAGTTTCTATTTTTTGTAAGCGAAAAGGAATCACTTCTTTTCCTGGTTTTTCAGGATCAGATATTAGTCCTTGTTCTTGTTTTTTTTCACTTTCAAATTCCCACTGTTGATTAACCCATTTGAGAACAAAATTAGCAGCATCAATAATAATCTTACTACTACGTCCCGCTTGAGTCATTTCAGCTAATTTTTCTTCTTTTTTACAAGTCTCACAAAACCAATTGAAATAAACAGGATCAGCAGGTGTAAACGTTGAATTAATAGCTTGATTAGGATCACCTACTCGGATTAAATTACAGTTATTTTCATTAGTGGCTAAAGTAGAAATTAGTCGTTCTTGCAAAGGACTAGAATCTTGTGCTTCATCCTCAAATACTGCAAAAATTTGCTGTTGCCAAAACTCTCTAATTTTGGGGTGATTCAAAACATTTAAAGCCCCTAAAATCATATCATCATAATCAATAAAATCAAGGGATTTCATAACAATTTGATACTGTTCGTATAATCCCGCCGCTATCCCTAAAATCTCGTAATTATCATGGCTATAATGACTTAATTCCCAGACTTTTTCAGGAGTGAGTCCAGAACTTTTTGCTTCTCGTATAATGGTATGTGCAAGTTTAGGTAAAACTTCTGTTCTTAACACAGATTGTCGCCGTAATCTTTCTGTTTCTTCTCCATCAAACTCCGCCCCTTCTAATAAAATTTGATAACGACGAGGATTAATATTAATCCACTTTTCAACACAATTCCTAATCACACGATGACTAGGAGTCGGAATAATGACAGTTGAGGTTTCTAAATTAAGTTGGGATAAATCAGCATGACGACTGGCAATATTGAGTGCTAAACCGTGTAAAGTTTGTACCATAAACCCTGTTTGAGGTATCTTTAATTCTTTAAGACGTTCCTTGATTTTTGCCTTAATTCCTGCAGCAGCAGAACGGGTATAGGTAACAATAATTAACTGGTTTTGAGGGTTTAATTGATTACGGGCGATTATCATAGCACCAGCCACGGCTAAACTATGAGATTTACCTGCACCAGGAACAGCAGAAATAGCCATTTTTCCCCCTTGCCAAAGCCCTAACTGTTGTTGTCCGGGGCGTAAACTATTTTGCAGTTCATTTAATTGATTTTCTAAACTTTGAGTAGCCAAAATGACGTAAAAATTAAGATTTTTTTCAACATCTTAACATACTCTTCTAGACTGTTACCAGCAAGATTCTTATGTTACAATCTAACTTAACTAAACTCAAAAACAATAGTTAATTCATGACCAGCAAAAAAGAAACACAAATTTTTATCTTATCTTTATTAGTAACAGTAGGAATTTTAGTGGGAGGTTACTGGTACTTTATACAATCACAAGGGCAAGAAATAACAGATGGAAACCGATTTCAAAGAAATAAGAATAATAATCAATTAACTATCAGTACAGGAAATGAATTACTCATTACTTCTGATAGTACCCCACAAAAAAAAGCAGGTATTTCTGCCTTTCAACAAGGCAATTATTCAGAAGCAGTTGCTCAATTTAAAACCTCCTTGCAACTGCAACGCAATGATCCTGAAGCACTGATTTATCTAAACAATGCTAAAGCAGCAACAAATAACCCTTTTAAAATTGCTGTTGTTGTTCCTATTGGGGCTAATCTAAACATCGCTAAAGAAATGTTAAGAGGCGTTGCCCAACTACAAGAAAAAGTCAATCAAGCAGGAGGAATTAACGGAAAATTTCTACAAGTTGCCATTGTTAACGATAATAATAATCCTGAAATGGCTGCTAAAGTTGCCGATAAATTAGTTCAAGATGAGAGTATTTTAGCCGTGGTTGGTCATAACTCTAGTAATGCTACCTTAGCAGCAGGAAAAGTTTATCAAGACGGTCAGTTAGTGATGATTTCCCCCACCAGTGACGCAAAAGAAATATCTACATTAGGAAACTATATTTTTCGTACGGTTCCTAGCATTCGGTTTCAGGCTGATCAACTCTCTAAATATCTGATTAATACCGCCAAAAAATCTAAAATTGCTATCTGTTTTGATTCCAATGCTAAATACAGTTTATCCTTAAAAGAAGAATTTACCTCAGCTATTTTTGCTGATGGGGGTCAGGTCATAGAAATTAACTGCGATCTAGCAGATAAAAGTTTGAATGCTTTAGAGACAATTTCTCAAGCGATTGAACAACAAGCTGATAGTTTATTAATGATACCAGACGTTAACAATATTGACGCTGCCATTGAAGTAGTCCAAGCTAATCAAAATCGTTTATTATTGTTAGGTAGTTCTTCCCTTTACACCTTTGAAACCCTAAAACAAGGACAAAAAACAGTTGAAGGGATGATTTTGGCAGTTCCTTGGCACCCTGAAGCAGTTGGAGGTAATGGATTTATTGCCCAAGCAAGAGGATTATGGGGAGGAGACGTTAATTGGCGTACTGCTGCCGCTTATGACGCAACCATAGCTATTGTCAATGCTTTAAAACAAGGAAATAGCTATCGCCAAAGTATTCAACAGGTTTTATCTAATAACAATTTTTCTGTTAAAGGGGCTGCCGAAGAAGTGAAATTTTTACCATCGGGCGATCGCAATGGAGGCTCGATTCTCATCACCATTGTGCCTGGGTCCAAAAGCCAAACTGGATTTGATTTTGTTCCTTTAAACTAAACTCCCCAGGTAGGATTCGAACCTACGACCAATCGGTTAACAGCCGACCGCTCTACCACTGAGCTACTGAGGATTGCTCACACGATTACTAATCATAACAATACCTTTTGTGTTTTGGCAAGCCCTGTTGTAACTTTTCTTAAAATTAATCATTCCAAAGGACGTTGTTAAAATTTCCCTTTGGGCTTTATGGTATAGATATGGTCTTTACCACAGAACTCCTCATGCTTATCAACCACCACCGTCCTGTGACACTTTCCTGGATTTCTACAGACTTATCTTTTGAGTCTACCTTTGAAACTTCTGGGACTTTGTATCAAAAAGATCGTTTTCGGTTTGATTTACTCCTGAGTCAACCAGATGGGTTAAACTCAGGCGATGAAGAAGAAGGCAACTCAACCGTAGAAACGGCAAGACATATGTTGTGGGTCGAAATTTCCCCTGCAAGGGTGATTATGTCTCTACAGGGTAATGGTAAGTTTTGTTATCGTCATTTCTGGGAACCAGGGATTTATGGGTTAAGCCGTTACTGGTTAAATGATGATGGTGGAGACATTGCTAATGCTTTTCGTCTGCGTAATTATACTCGTCGCTTACAACTCGAAGGAGAGACATTACCAGAATATCTCAGAATTGAATATGAGTTATGGTCAGATAAAGTTCAGTTAGGTAACTATGTACTTAATTTAGAGGTTTATCATTAATCAAAGTCTTCATAAACACCGTTTGAATACTCTCTTGTAACAACACAGTTGTGTTTTTTTTTATCCTATGTTATGTTAGTGACTTGTGCGGACGTATAGCTCAGTTGGTTAGAGTACATCGTTGACATCGATGGGGTCACTGGTTCGAGTCCAGTTACGTCCATACTGCTTTATAGCTAGGTTTCAACAGGATATAAGAGAAGCATCTACATATAATCATATCCTACAGTACCCTGACAGTACCCTTTTTCTTTGATTTTGGGTATGTTTACTCATGGTGTTTTTGGCTTATTGAAATCTGTTACAGAAATCAAAACGGTATGTTATTTATAAAATAGGTAGGGTTTTATCTATTAAAATAGAAGTAGTAGTTCTATATAGTTATTATGGTTTGGAATGTATTTTGGAATGGTTATGCGGATGTTTATCCTTTTTTTAGCCAATCAGAAATAATTAATAGTGACCTTATAAAAATTGATTACTCACAAGACTTTACTAAAACTCATCTACCCTATTATCTGTTTTTGAGAGTGTTATATAATGAATCAAATCTCACATCTCATCAATGGTTAACCCTTTATCCTAAAAAAGAAAGTGAAGTAGTCAGACTTCCGATAATATCTGAGTTAGCTACTAATGGTTATAGATTAGAGTTATCAAACCGTGTTAAGTGGAAGAAATCTAACACCGCAAAACAAGAATTAGCACAAGTCACACTAAGTTATTGGAGTATGTAGTCACCAGTAATCAAATGTATTGTGAATACAACACAGAATATCCCGTGCAAAAAACAACCCTATAGACTCAGTAGATCGCAAAGTCAGTTCCAGAGACGGGAATTTTTCTCTGGCGATCGCAAATTGAAGGGAAAATAGCCCAAAAAACTCGCCAAAGCATAAGTTTATCTTATATACTAAGGGGCTGACTTTAAAAGGAATATAAATAATCTTGACCGATTTACTGACGAAATTAGCTTTAACCTCTCAAGAAACTTTGGAAGACACCATTAATTGTTTATCAACTCATATTTCTTTAGACACGAAGGGTGCTTTTGATATAGAATCATTATTTCAAATCTTAGTCAGGGCAGCCAGTTGTGAAGAAACAATAGAACAAACCAGTAAAGGATTGAAAAACTGTCCTTCTAGTAATAATATTAGATATAATCTCAGTAAGATTGAAGATTTTAAACAATTAGAAGCGGAAATTAATTCAGCTTTAAAAAGTCGAATACCTAAAGGATTAAATAAGAAAAAGCAAACTTTAGCTATCGACTTAAATTTAATTCCTTATTATGGAAAACAGACGGAAAAAGAACATCCTTACATCTATCGAAGTCAAGCTAAAAATGGCACTTGTTCTTTTTATGCTTATGCTACTCTTTATGTGATTAAAAAGGGTAAAAGGGTTACTCTAGGTATTAGGGGAGTGAGATGGGTCGATACTAAGGCTGCTATTATAACTTATTTATTAGCTGAGTTATCTGACCTAAACATTTACATCAAAAAACTATATTTAGATCGAGAAGTTTTTAGTGTAGCGGTTATTAGTTGGTTAATGGCTTTAGATGTTCCCTTTGTGATGCCAGCTATTAAAAGAGGTAAAACAGGAGGAATTAATCAATTCCTCAAAGGAAAGAAAAGCTATAAAACTAAATATACCATGTCTAGCCAAAAAGGTAAATCTGTGACTTTTGAACTCTGGATAGTTTGTCGATATAAAAAAGGAAAAAGAGGCAAAAAAGGAGTTGAATATCTAGTCTATGTTGTTTATAAGGTTAAGACCAGCTTGGCTCATATTCGACAAAGTTATCGTCAAGGTTTTGGGATTGAAAGTAGCTATCGACTCAAAAATACTTGTCGTATTAGAACAACGACTAAAAACCCTATTGTTAGGCTTCTCTTTGTGGGAATCTCTTTCCTTCTAGTCAATATTTGGGTTAATTTCCTTTGGCAAAGAATTAGTCAACCACGACGAGGAGGAAGGTTAATCTACCGTAATAAATTTCCCTTAAAACTCATGCTTTCTTTTTTACGCCAGGCTGTTGACCAAATTTTTAACACAGTGAAAGAGATTTCTATTCCTATGAATAATATACCCCATCTTTCTTCTAATCTTGTATAACTAAAACTTATTGATTTTGGCTGCGATCGCTTGCCTCAAACGGACTTTGCGATCTACTGAGTTTCGTTTTCTCGTTTTTCTCCCCGTAAATAGGGTTCAATGACTTGATTTAATTGAATTATCGGTTCTACAGTACATACTATGCTAAGCTATCAGCTAGATGCCAAAACAATAAAGCTCTATTTTTGAAGTTATTTACATTCCTAAAACCAAAACCGCAACGTTTTAAAAC
>JAAUYJ010084980.1_pt1 | contig 15265 bp, 15 predicted proteins | sample 7278031 | NCBI WGS metagenome assembly JAAUYJ01 (sample SAMN14350222, study PRJNA611818) | marine sediment metagenome | isolation source: surface marine sediment (1.8m) | place: French Polynesia: Moorea | collected 2018-08 | reverse complement strand
ATTTAATGTTTGAAATTCAGAATTTTTATGAAAATGGTACGATTTTATAGATTTTCCCTTTGCGAGACCAAAATTTTCTTTCGAGACCGTCTCGATCTCGTCTCGTCTCGTGACTTCATCTCGCGAGACGGTCTCGAAAGAAAATTTTGGTCTCGCAAAGGGAAAATCTATAAAATCGTACCATTTTCATAAAAATTCTGAATTTCAAACATTAAATATTTTGTGGATTTGAGGTTTTCTTTACAGTTTTTCAAAAATACTTGAATTTTTGACCAAAATTTTTGCCGTCTACTTTAAGTAATTCAAGCTTTCTGGCAATTTTTTTTTGTCTCGTCTCGAATTTTGTCTCGAGACAGCGTCTCGAGACGTCTCGTGTCTCGTCTCGTCTCGTGACCTGCTGTCTCGATCTCGTCTCGTCTCGTGACTTTCGTCTCGTTACCGGCCCTAGTCTGGGCCAGCATTATATGGGTATTATTATTATTATTTCCATCTCCCAGATCGGCGCGTACCCTTGTCCGGAGCACTACCACAAGATGCGGCGCCCGAGGACGGATCGCCTCATTCGCCTCCTCCACTCTATCGTACACTCAACACTATTTTCCGCAGACATGGATTCCCACCTTCGGACTGCCAAGGTTGACGTTGACTCCCGCACCGAGGCCTTCTGGTTCAAGTCTGGCTTCCCTCCCGATCGCAAGGTCGTGTTCAAGCGGCTCCAGAAACAGGAGAAGATCAGGAAGAAGAAGTTTTTCCTGAAGAACAACGCCGACTTCACCGACGAGGAAGTCTACAAGGGCGGGGACGTCCCAATACAGATACTGACCAAGGGATCCTTCAAGATCAGGAACCGCGGCATGATCCGCCCCTTCGCTTCCAAAGAGGAACAAGTCTGCAGGATGGCAATGGAGATCCCCATCTACGAGTACAACAGGAAAAGTACGTGCTATCAAATTCTAATTTTGACTAATCAAATTATTTATGGTATGGAAAAATTAGCTTAAGTTATTTGCGAAAACAATTATTATTTGAACTTTCCACCTTTTCAGGCGCCGGCTTCCCCTCCCGCGAGCAGAACGGCGTCAACAATCCTGGCTACTGGACTAGCTCCCGCGGCGGCCGGCACACCTCCCTTCAGCTCGTCTCCGCCCTTGACCTGTCGGAGCGTCTGGCCGGGATCTCCTCCACCGCTCAGGCAGAGCAAGGCTACCGAGAGGACCTCCTCCTGGGCAAGGGACTTATCCACTCCTTCGGTCTGTGCCTGGCGGAGGCCTGCCACCTGGGCTACGGGCCATTCCTGGACCCAGAGTCGCCTCTGGCGCTGCAGACCGTGGTCACCGACGGTAGGAGCGCCAAGTTGTTTGCCTTCCAGCTAAACAAGACGGTGCTCCACATGGAGGAGACGCCCGAGGACGAGCCAAACAACGTGGTACGACGTTTCCCAAAAAATATATGAATTACATTTAAATGACTTCATTTGTTTGTTCTTTGATCCAAGCTGTGGCACTCCCCCGAATTTGACATCTTCGTCACTGACGAGGAGACCGGGCTGGAGACAGTCAACAAGAAAGGCCTCAAGGATCTCATCAAGTTCTACCTGGAGGAGCCCTCTGTCGAGTTCAAGACGGACGTCGCCACCTGGGAGGACATCTCAAGCAACTACAACAGGGAATACTTCTTCCACGACTTCAGGTCCATGCAGGCCAGGGCGCCGAGGGGCGTAAAGCCCGAGCTAGAGGTGGTGAAAAAAGCGAAACACCCATTCCCCCCTAAGTTTTTTTAAAACACAATTTTATTTTTAAATTTCAGGCCTGGGAGCGTATCTACCGCGTGCAGTTCCCTCAGGTGTGGTTCCCTTACGGCACCAGGGACCGGCGCTGGTTCCAAATGAGCAAGTTCGACTACAAGGGTCGCGAGCACTGGCACCCCGCCTTCCGGCACTACGACTACTACGTAACGCAGCGCATCCCTAAGTGCGAGAGGGAAGACAAGAAGGTCTTCAGGAAGAGAAAGATCACCGTGCCAGTGCCGGACCAGGACCAGGTGAGAAAAGAGTGGGAGCTCTTATTGGAGCTGAAAAGGTGTTGTTGTTGTTGTCATTGCTGTTGCTACTGTTGTTGGCTCGTTTGGGTGCTGCTGCAATTGTATTTTTTATTTTTATTTTTGCTGCCGCTGCTGTGACTACTGTTGAGGCCAATGTCATTATTATTGTTGCTGTCGCACCGTTGTCTGATATTTTCTCCTCATTTTCTAGACCAACATTTTTTGGCGCCGCCCGACTCATCCTTGGGGTCCCTCCGACGACGACTGGAGAAACGAATAGAACAATAGTCCTTTGAGTGAGAGCCAAGCCTAACCATTAATAAATTGTTACAACAGGTAACCATAACTTTTTTGCTTCAAACCGCTCCTTTCTTGCTCGAAATGTTAAGATATCTTTTCGCGCGAATGCTTAAAATTATTTTTGCCCGTTGTCCTTTCTCGCGAACAGAAACATATGCTGTTTCTGAAATATCTTCTCAGTCTAGTAGTGTAGAGGTACTAGCGGATCCTGAACGCTCCGTTTTCTCCTTCCCTTTCTTAATCAACCAACCTTACCTGTCCCTTGTTGCACTCCCTCCGTCCGTTGCCACCTGACTGATTCAGCTGTCTCCTGCTCACCTTTGCTAAGAGATAAATAGTACCTGAGTACAGAGAAAGTGTTGTTTTGAAACCAAAACTAGGCGGCATTTTTACTTCAATTCTTTTGAAACATGGTAACTTAGCTTGAAAGGGTACGAACGGAGGAGGGCCAAAATGCCCTCATCGTCCAACCGCCGGCGCCTGCTGAGGTCCCTTGGTAGCACGAAGGACCTCCGCGTCGTTTTTCTTTTCGGCTTTGTCATCGGCGCGGTTCTAGCAGTTTTGGTGTCTTGGCTTAAACCGAGGGGGGTGGAGGAGAAATCCGGATACAGGTGGAGCAAAAAAAAATGTGGTTCCGGCGATACCTACTTTCATATCGCTACATTACAGCTCCTCGTCCACCACGCGCCGCGTCCCCGGCGATTTCCCAGGAGCATACACGAACTGGCTGTCGGGCCTGGAGCCAAAGCTCAAGTCCTTCGCGGTGGATCCCGACGTGGGCCGCTACCTCAGGAACTACACCGATGGCTCTGACCTCACCTCCCTCTATGCCGGGTCCGAAGCGCAGTTCCTGCACTCGCGCGTCCCCGTAGCCTGTCTGCTCTTCCCAGAAAACGAGGTCGGGGCAAACACTGTCAAGGAGACCTGGGGGAGACACTGCAACAGGCTCTACTTCTTTAGCCACAAGCTGGAAAACGACACCATTCCCATAGTGAAAACGCCAGCCTCGTCCGCTTTTGCACTACTGTGCAACAGCTTAAGGTATGTAGTCACCAGTGACTCCCCACCGTTCGTTGCCGTAAAATTTCTGTACACTACGTATACCGTACATAATTACAGGACCATTTACCTTGATGACGTTGACATCGACTGGGTTCTCGTTACTACGGACAATACCTACGCACTGTTGGAAAATCTTCGCCATTACGTCGCCCCAATGAATAAATCATCTCATCTGTACGTCGGACACGCCATGAAGTAAGTTGTTCTCATATTTAGGGGATTCCGGGACCAACAGTTAGATTTTCAACCTTCTCGGTTTTTTACGTCTGGAAGAACAAGGCTGGCATAGTTTTTGATCCAAATCTTGAGCCATGTCTTGAACTTTTAGGAGATGAGAAGCAATTTCGCCACTGATTTTTGTAGCATTATTTCTCCCTTTTGTCAGTTCTCGTCTTGCTTCTGCTAAGAGGGCTATTTCCTCCGTTCTTATGTATATTCTTTTGACTATTGACTTCAGGTTATTCAGCTCCTCCTCCTCTTTTGTTGGCGACTCAGTCTTTTCTGATTCTGCTTGAGGAAGGTGAGTCTCAGACGAATCTTTCCTTTCCGACTCTTCCGACTCATCATCGTCCGACATTTCATCTTTACTTTTGGAGGCAAGCTTTTGTGAAGATTCTTTCTTTTTCGAAGAAGACTTCTGTAGATCTTTTGAGGGAGGAAGCTGTAGTGAGGGGTCTTGTGAAGCTGGCAATGCTCGCATTGCTGACCTGCGTTCTGCACTTGATTTCGATTTTTCCTTTGACTTTTCGGATTCTTCTGGTGGGTCCGGAGGAGATTTTTCCATCACACCAGAGCCTTGCTGAGCGGCAGTCGATGCTGGACTACTTTGTGGGCCCCCAGAGTGGTCTGCGTGAAGTGGCATTTCTGCATTCTGATTTGTTGTACATCTATTGCATGATTCCGCTGGTTGGTACCTAGTTTTATTCATTCCTGGGTTGTATAAAGAATTGGTTGGATCCGAAGAGATTGGCTCCCTTGCTCCTGAGTACTGCATTTTCGCATCTTTCTTCAATATGCCTTCGCGGTATTCTAGGTGTATTAGCTCCTCAAACTCCATGTTGTTGTCCAACTCTTTGCGTCTTTCATTGAAAGCCTTGCTAGCGAAATCATGCATATGAGATTTTCTCTGCAGCGTCGTGCCAAAATTAGCATCTTTTTCTTCTGCTTCTTCCTTGTCGGATATTACTTCCATTTTTTCTCGGTCATTTCCGAAAATGTCTTTTTTGCTTTCAAATTTGTACTTCGTCTTACGACCACTCTGTGTTCTTACAGCAACCGTTCCATAGGCAACATCTGATTTCTTGGACAGTTTTTTAAACTTGAAGTCTTCGTTCGTTTCTTGCCCTACCGTATCTACTTTGTTGGACACAGTTTCCTCTTTGCCTTTGCGGGTGCCCAAGTCATACAACATAGAACTCTTTTGACTTAGAACTTCTCTCCGACTTTTATTGTCAAGGTCAAAATCCTCTCCCTTTTTGCGGTAGTCCAGATGTATTCTCTCGAAATCATCTTCGCCCTCCAGTTCCTTCTCCTGTTGTAAACGTCTCTTTTCGTTGAATGAATCACTTTCAAAGTCATGTGAATGCATTTGTCTCTCTTCTTCATTAGTGATGCCCTTCTGCTCTTGATTGTCATTTCTTTCAGGTCTATCATCTTGTTTCCCCCCCGACCGGTAGTCCACGTGTATACGTTCAAAATCGTCCAGTTCGCCCAATTCTTTTTCCTGTAGCTCATGTCTCCTTTCATTGAAACTGTCACTTTCAAAGTCATGGGAATGTGCTTGTCTCTTTGTGACAACTTCGCCCTCCTCGTCATTTTCTGTTTCCTTTGTTTCCTTGTTTTCCCTTTCCTCCTTCATCTCCTTTAGTTTTACGTCAAAGTCTTCGAATGTGTCCATCAATGTTTCACTAGCTATACGCTTTCTATCCTGTTCTTCCCTATCAATTAACCCTAACAATTTCTCCTGTGAAACTGTTTCTTTTATCTGGCTCTTTTGCCCGGTATGTCTTGTGCTTTGAGAATTGACATCAAACTCATCCCTCGGTCCGCTTCTTTTAAGTTCATCTTCTGTAACGCCTTTGTATTTTTGATTTAGGGTTTTCAAAAGTTCGGAACTCATTAAACTGTCGCTTCGCAAATCATGCTGAAAAAGGTCCTCTTCTTGGAAATCTTCTCGCTGGCTCTTTTGCTTGGCCACGTTCATTCTGCCCTCGTCTGCTGTATCTTTCTTCTTTTCGGTTTCCTTGTACCCGAGCTGAAATGTTCCTTCCTCGATCTCTTGCATTTTTCGTTTGAGGTCCTCAAAGCTGGAACTTTTGAATTCATAGCTGCCGACAGATCGTTTTTCCTGGGCCTTTCCAATTTCCCTGGCATCACTGATCGACACGTTCCCCAACTGGAGGAGCTCCTCCTCACTGCTGTTGGTGCCTCTGTACTCCAAATGTAATTTTTCCTTCAGCTTGGCGTCCTCCTCTTGCTGAATCATTTTCCTTCTCTCATTGAAGGAAGGGCTTGCAAAGTCATGGGTGTGGTAGTGGCCTGTCCTGTCTATGCTTCTTATGTCTACTTGGTTCATTTTTCTTCCGTCTTCTTCCAAGCTCTTTATTTCAGTGGGGGGAGGGGGCACTTCCTTGGACTTTGGCCTCTTCACCTCGAAGGTGAACCTCTCGACCTCGTAGCTGGACGACGATCCCTCTTCGTTTCCTGAGGTCGAGGGGGGAAAGGACACCAGGCCCTCCGTCTTACTGCCGGTGTACGACATTGTGGTCTTCTTGGCGGGCTGCGGGGAGCGGTGCTGCTTACCGTGGCTATCCTTGAAGGCCTTGAGGGGCTCTGGATTTTGAACTTGCTTTGAGCTGTTGCTTGCCGTTTTCTGGGAATGGGATCCTTGGGATTGGTTGACCTTCATATCTTTGGCTTTGGCTAATTGCTTGTCGACTCGGCTTATTAGGGATTTGAAGTCATCGTCCCCGGTTTCTGTATCGGAGGCACTCGTAGCGGCTTCTTTCATTTTGATAGCAAAGTAGCAACTGTAGTTTTCCTTAATTTCTTATCATTAAAAATCTATTTTTTTAAAAAAAATATGGTCTGGCAAAATTTATATGGGGACGGAATTGAGTTGTCAAAAGCCGGATTTGCATTTGTAGAAGTGCCTGTGGGTAACTCGTGTTTTTTTTTTCAGGTTTTGGGGCCAAGAATACAACTGGGGCGACGCCGGGTACGCGCTCTCCCGCGGGACGCTTGACCTGCTCGCCAGAAAGTTCCCCGACAAGGCCTCCTGCGAGGCGGGAGGACGGTTTTGGCGGAACGGCGACTGGTATCTGGGGAAGCACCTGGCCTCGGAGGGAGTCTTCCCTGTCGACACCAGAGACGCGGAGGGGAGGGGCCGCTTCAACGGGTACACGTTCAACAAACTGCTCTTTCCAGGAGGTGTCTCTCTATTCGAAAGGTACGAGTGGACAAATATTTTTTAATGGTATATGGGGAAAAACTCTTTCCTTTTCCCCTTTTTCGTAGGTACTGGCGAGACTCCCTGTATCTCTCCCCTGACGGCCCGCACTGCTGCTCCAGCCGTGCCATCACCTTCCACGGCATCCTTGCCTACACCAAGATGTACCAGCTGGAGTACCTCTTCTACCACTTGCGCCCCTTCCAGGACGGCGGCGAGGTGGGCAACCGGCCGCCTAAAAGCAGCGAGAACCCCTTCTTCACCAGGGAGGAGGAGCTCAAGGACGAGTTCCTCAAGCACCTCTTCCGCAACATGAGCAAGGAGCCGGACCTACCGGTGCCGCCGCCCATACCGGACGAGTACACTTAAAAGTGTGTGCGATTGATTTGTGCTCTTCTTTTGTCTGTGATAGTTATCATAACATTCCAATTCAGAACTTACTCCATTGCCGCGTTAATGCTGTGATGCTTTTTATTCAGTGCCTTAATCAATGCCCTACACTTATGAAACGAATCTAGTATTATTAAACAACATGCACGACTGTAGTGACAGTGATCAAACATCAAAGATCGACAGCAGTTTCTTTATTTTTTTGTCGCGCCTCTCCTCCACTTGGATCTCCCCCTTGGAGGTGAGGGAGCCGACTGACTGTTCCCCCAGGAACAGCTTCTTGATCGCGTCCAGGCTCCCCTTGATCACCAGGGAGGCCTCAGATTCGATGAAAGCCCATTGGCCGTCGTCTAGGATCCCGTGGCGAATCTAGTAATGAAATTGAGACAATTTGATTTCCCCCCTTTTTTCGTGCGTTTGAAAGAAAGAATACCTTGAATTCCGTCACGTCCGCGACGGTGCCTTTCTTGTCTCTCTTCGCCTCCAGCCTCACCCTCACCGCCTCGTCGGCTCCGCCAACCAACTCCTCCGCCCTGTCAGGATCGACCGTCACCTTGAGCACCCTCAGCAGCTCCCTCGCGTCCAGGGCTTCTTTGACGGCTTCCCTCGTGTAAGTGTCCTTTCTGTTCTTCTTCTTTCCCTCCAACTGCTCCCGCAGGTCCTTGGAGGCGGTGAGGTACAGGTTGCGGCCCTGTGAGGAGGTCTCGCGGGTGGCCATCAGGTTCAGAGTGAGGATGGCAAGGTCCTGGAGATGATTTTTGAATGTCAATGATTCTCTTTCCGCGTGAAAACGAGTAAAAAACAAAGCAGCAGTAACATAGCAAGTAACATAACAGCTTTCAGCAAAATAGCGAGAAAATCAGCAGCATCAACAACAAAACTATAGCAGCAGCAGCAGCAGAAATAACAGTAGCAGCAGAAACAAAAATCACAGCAGAAGTCAGCGGAGCAGCAACAGCAGCAGCAACAGCAGGAACAACAATTACAATAGTAGCAAAAGTAGCAAGAGCTATAGCAGTGGCAGAAGCATAACTGCATAAGCAGCATGCAGCAACAGCAGCAACAACAATTACGTACAGCACGAATACATTAACCAAAGGGGAGTAAAAAAATGTTGCAATATTTGCTTACCGTGACATCCTTGTTGTCCGGGTTTACATTCCTCAAGTGCTGGCATAGCTCCAAGGCCCACTGCAGCTCGAACGCGTTGAATGCCGCCCTGGCCTTCTCCAGGCACTTTTCCTCCCCTCCCGCCAACCGGACGAACCTCTCCGACGTCTCCCTGGGCTCCTCCTCCATGCCGTGCAGGTCGGCTGGGTGCCCGCTGAACCAACCTACTCCCTGTTCGAAGACCCCCCTCACCGCCCACTCGGCCGCCCCGTAGTGCTCCCCCAGGCACGGGTGGGAGGCGAGCCGGTCCGGCAGGGGCGCCACCAGCTCCACCACCTCGTCGGGGTGAAGGCCCTTGTTCATGTGGCGGACCGTCTGGTCGTGCACATACTTGAGGGCGTCCCTGTGAGCTGCCAGGGCCTCCTCCGCCTCTCCTTCCGACACCAAAGGAAGCGTGTGGTGCGGGATGAGTACTCTTGGGCGGAGGGAGGACATCATCTCCAGGGCGCGGATACGGTCGGCGCAACTCCTGTCGCAGGGACTTCCGTCCAACGGGGTGACCAGAGGGAAGGACGAGTAGAAGTTGTCCCCGCAGAGCAGGGTGCCCCTCTCCTTCCACCAGATGACAAAGTGGTCGGCGGTGTCCCCGGGGGAGTGTAGCAGATCCAGCTCCAGTCCGGCCACACTGAGACGGAGGCGGTCCGAGAACGTCTTGGTGGGGGTGACGGACGGAAAAGAAGCTTGTCCTCCCGGAAATCTAATATATTTTTAAAAATAATAATAATAAAGCTGTTAAGAAGAAGAAAATATCAGTGAGTATTTTTACCTGAAGTCTTTTCCTATCCCTCCCCCTACCGCCGCTGCCTCCTCCGCCTCCCCCAGCGCCCACCCGCCCGCCGCGGTCGCCCTCTCCCTCCGTCCGCCCCTCAGCGACAGGTCCCTCGCCCTCCGCTGGCAGTTCTCGAACTTGTCGTGCGCCACCACGGGCACCCCCGCCGCCGAGAGCACCTCCGCTCCGCCGCAGCCGTGCGCGGAGAAGTGCGTCAGCAGGAGGGCCCTCACCGGGGGGAGTTCCCCGCCCAGGACGGAGGAGAAGGCGCCGAGGGCACGCTTGATGGAATCGGGGGTCTCAAGTGCCCCGACAAGAACGACACCGTCAGGGCCTATATATAAAAAGTTGGATAAGGAAAAAGGATATTAAAGAACGTATATGTAATGATTAGGAGGAAAAAATCAGCGTTTACCTTTGAGAAGAATAGCATTGGCGAAACCGTATCCTACCGCCACCAGCACGTCTTCTTCCTCTTTCTCCTTTTCTTTCTTCTTGTCATCGGTCCTTACTCTGATGATCCTTTCCCCTCCCCCGAAGTGCCTCTCCTGGTGCCTCCTCGCCCTCTCCGCCGCCCGGCTGAAGTTTGCCTCCCTCCTTATCCTCCGCTTTTGCCTGTCCGCCTCCGCGTCCACCGAGTACCAACTGTAGAAGGAGAAGAGCACGGCGAAGAAGAGGCCTATCAGCGACAGCACAGGGTCAGGCATGAACATGTCCGAAACCCAGTTGCGGTAGTTCTTGCCGCGGGAGGACATGATGGTTGTTTTTTCCCTCTTCTCTTCGGTTGATTCTCAAACGGACGTGGAAAAATAATCGTCACTGCGCGCACTGATCGCAAGAAAAATTGGCAAACAGAAAAAATGGGAGGCATTCGATTCCTCTAAAAATGACCAATTTTGGCCAAAGATGTCAGATATTTTCTAGAGTTGGCATTTCCCCTAAATTTTAAGATGGCATTTCCCCTAAACTATTTTGACTATACTGTCATTTCCCCTAAGACTATTTGACTAAGCTGTCAATTCCTCTATCCCATCTTGTAAACTGCACATGTACCGGTACAGGTGGCAATATTTGGACGGTGGTTGCCGGTAGGAAGAGGTTAGAAAGAGCCCCAGAAGGAGGGAGACTTGGATTTGGCCTTCAGGAAAGGGTAAAAAACCTTCCTCCTCCCGCCTGCCTGTAAATCTGAGATCTTTTTTTGCATACAAACTCCTTGATAAAAATGACAGCAGTACTTGGAATATAAATTGAGAAATTTGAAGTATCCTTCCTGGGAATTTCTTAGACTTGTTTCTTGAAGTGAGTGGGAAGGATGAGTAATGACCTGAATTTTTTGCAAAGATCTAGAACATCTACATATATATGTAGAAACTATTGTCCTATGCTGTCCACTTTTGTGATGCAAAAGATCCTTGGAGCATGATTTAATATTAAAATATGTCATGTGATAAAAAATAGGTAGGATTCAAAAGGGGAAAAGAAAACATCCTTTAGAGGAATCAACAACTAGGTTTAGGGGAACTGACATGTCTGGAAAAAAAATAGGGGAAATGACATCTTCTGCTTTAGGGGAACTGGCATCATCCTCAACTTCCCAAAATTTAGAGGAATCGAATACCAGCCGAAAAAATATCTCCTGCAGCAACAGCAGCTTGATGCCGGTATTTTGCTTTAGTAGGAAGATTGCGGCGTTATCTGTGTCGTACAGGGGGAGGAATCTGACCCATATTTACGCGCAAACTTGAGCAAATAGTTTTTCCAATTCATGAAGCAAAACCTTTCAAAACGAAGTCAGTTTCAAAAGAAATCATTTTTGATTTTTAACATTCGCTGTAGGATCAATTATAAGTTACACAGATCATAGTTACACAGGTCATATTACTAAAATTTATTTCTTATTAGCAAAGATAAAAATATAGTTCGTATTTCTTTTTGGAAATGTTTTTGAAAGTTCGTGGGGATATCCCCCTCTAAACAAATAGTAACGCCGTTTCTTGCTCCGCAAAAGCCTCCACCCTGCTGTGGGCCCTGAATCCGTCGGCGGACTCCTTATGCGTGTTGTAAAGATGCTTTTTCATGCGTTTGGCAGTGTTGAAGGTCTTGTCGCACAAAGGACAGTGTACCTGAAATAGCAAAAACATACATTGCCGAAAAGGCCTTGAAACCGTTTTCCCCTGTTTTGTTCACCTGATTAGAACCCTCGTGCACCCCAAGAACGTGCTCCTTCAGGTGTCCCTTGGTGCTGAAGGACTTGCTGCACAGCTCGCAGTGGAAGACCCTGTGAGGTGCCGGAGCGATGGCAGCTTCGTCGTCCACCACCTCCTTCTTGTCGTTCCTCTTCCTCCTCCTGGCTGCGTCCTGCTGCTGCTGCTGCTCCGGCTTGAGCCCGTGTTGACTGTGCTGGTGCACCTGCAGCGACGGGTAGGAGTGGAAGTGCTTGTTGCAGAGGCCGCAGCGGTAGGCGCGGATGCGCAGGTGACGGCGCAGGTGCTTCATGAAGTGGCACATGTGGCGGAAGGCGGACGAGCACATGCAGCACTGCAGGCGAGGGCGAGGGTCGGTGGGGCTGGCCTGGTTGGCGTGCTGCAAACACGGAAAGAACAAAAGTGATTAGTATTTAGCTACGGCTGTTTCTCGCTGGTGTACGTAGCTCACCTGGAAGACCTCAGACTCCGTCTTGAATAGTATGTTGTGTATGGGGCATGTGACCTGCCCGTAGTGCACTAGTGCGTGCGCCTGCATGTCCTCCTTCCTCTTGAACTCCATCGGGCAGTCAGGGCACTTGACCCGAGGCTGAGGCAGCAGAGACCCTCCTCCTCCACAGCGCCGCTCGTGCGACCTCAGTGCTGTGCCGGCGCGCTTCTCACGGCCGCACTGGGAGCAGGGCACCATGACGGGAGGGGCCGGCTTCCTCTTGGGGCGGTGCTTCGACGAGTGGCTGCGGCGGACGTGCTGAGACAGAAGTCTGGAAATTAAAATAACATTTTTAATTTCAACAATTCGGCTGTGGTGTACTGTCGAATTCCTACCTTGATGTCTTCCCGACGTATTGGCACTGGCTGCACGAAAGCAGTCCCTTTTCCTGCCCGGCAACTGCTGCTCCTGCAGGAGCGGAACCTCCCACACAACCGCTGGCACCTGCTGTACCCGCCAGCAGCTCCCGCTCCGAGTGTTGCGTCTCCAGGTGCAGTCTGAGCCTGGCGGAGGTAGCTGCGACGTGTCCGCAGGCGCCGCACAAGTATCCTGGCCGGCAGGGCGGGACAGCGTTGTAGCTTTCGCAGGAGGCAACGTGCTCGTTGTGGCCGTGCCTGGAGGCGAAGGTGACGGCAGTTCCTCCTCCTCCTCCACTGTAACGGCAGAGGTCGCAGCTGAGCAGCTCAGCCTTGTCGGAGAAGCGGGAGAGAACCCTGAACTTACTGGCATCCTCGGGGGATGGCGGCAGGGTGAGGTCGTTGGTGGCGGGATCCAGATGGAACTTGGAGACGTGGTTTATGAGATACCTGGCCGGGTTTTTGCCCGGGCAAGGGAGGATGACCATGTGGCAGTGCGGGCACTTGAAAGCCAGGTCGTGATCCGGGATCTTGCCAGACTTTCGGTTTTCTCGATAAGATTTTTGGAGCGCCCCGCACCTCTCGCACCCGGGATGAAGCTCGAGGTCTGGAGAATGTCCTGAAGAGTGCTCCTTTTCCTTGTGCCTAGCCAGGCTAGATTCTGACTCGCAATGGACAGGGCAGTCGGCGCAGGGAAATTCCCGCATCTTTTCTAGGCTCCCTCTCCCGTGCTTGAGCAGGTGAGTCCTCAGATGCCGCTCCCTCGCGAAGACCTTCCCGCACACCCAGCAGAATAGATCCCGTGCCGGAGGAGACTCGCATTCCCTGTGATCCGGTGCCGAGCTGACGAGGACGACCAGGGGCTCTTTTTCGTCTTGAACCACACCACTCTCCCCCACTCTGTGATCTCTCTCGAGGTGTGACCAAAGCGAGTCTATTTCCTCTTCGGCAAACCTGCGCCTGCAGTAAGGGCATTTGAAAAGTACGTCTGTTTCAGCAGAAATATCCTTCTTTAGGATTTCCAGGTACTCGCTCATCATCCTCCGGCAGGGCGGAGTATCAGCGTGGGGATGGTTTTTTGGCATCTTGAAGAATCTGCTATCTGGGTAATTCGCGGCGGCGTGCCTCCTCATCTCCCTCATGCTGTCATGTCTCGACCCACTTGCCGAACACACAAATACCAAGGGATCATTAGATGTTGAAGACCTGGAAGGATGGGCCTTGAGCAGAGACCTCGGATTTGACTTTGGGGCCTTCAGCATTTCTCCATTCAGTGATACGCCTTCTTCACTAGAGTGGTCCTCCATTACAGCCACCAGACGCCCGTGCGTGGAGGATGCTCCCGTTTCTTCCTCTTCGTCGGTCAAACCCGCCGCCTTTACGGTGCCATCTTTCAGAATTCTCACTGCCACTGAGTAGTGGATCACTTTCTTCCTCAATCCGCCCGGGACCAAAATTCGGTTGAATTTCTCGTCCACGACCTGTCTTTGCTGCCTGATTCTCTCCTGCACCTCGTCGACGTCTTCTTCCTCGTCACTCTCGTCGTCCCTCTCCTCTTCGATTACTTTTTTGGCCTTATTTTCTTCGCCAGCGCCAGAATCTGCCTCTCCCCCGGCCTTCAATTCTTCCTCGTCGTCATCGTCGTTCCCGGCAATGTCCAGCTTCTCCTCTTCCGCCTCCCCCTCTGGATCGCTGACCTCGTCCGCAAACCTGATCCTCTTGATCTTCTTTCTCAGCCCGTAACCCGATTCCCCCGCGCCGCCTCTTCTCGGCTTCTCCACCAACTCCGTCTTGATATAAGGCTCCGGCGGCTTCTCGGCATCCTTCTCCGACTTTCGCTTCCTGCCCCGCTTCTTGGGCGGGCCCTTAGTAACTGCCGCTGGAGCCGGGGTCTTGTTCTCCTTGTTGCCGCCGGTATCCTGATTCGCCTGAAGGGGCTTCTTATTCTCCTCGGCTGCTGCTGACAGATTGCCTGCGGTCCATTCGGAGGCGTCCAGGAGCAGCAGCGAGTCGACCAGCTCCTGCTCCGGCCCCGGCACGAACTCTGCAGCCACCACCTCTAGCACCGCCCTCAGGGCTTCAAGGTCCTCGGATATGTCCTCGTCAGGGGTCACTCCCGAGGACGAGGCCGCCACCACCTCCCTGACTGCGGCCGCGCGGTCGGGCAGGCACAGGTACTTCAGGAAGAGGCCGAACTGGCGCACGGTGACGTCGGGCAGGACTAGGGAGAGGATGTCGTCGGCGTCCCTGGCGCCGGCGCAGGAGCGGAAGACGGGGCAGGCGGCCCCGAGGAGCGGCGCCGGCGCACGGAGGGACCCGTCGGCGCACCGCACCACGGTGTCGCCCGCCCGGAGGCGCGCCCGGCGGCGCATCTGGTGGTGGGCCGTGCAGAGGAGGTCACGCATGAGAGCGTCGTGGGTGGGGATGGACACGTAGTAGACGTCCTCATCCTCTGTCGTGTCCACCTGGTCCAAGTCCTCCGTGCTGATGATGATCTCCACCTGCTGATCCGACTCTACCGCCTCCTGATCCATGATAAGGCACAGGAAACCTGACTGATTTAAAAGCCTTTAGGCGATCTCGCCCAGGGTCTCGCCCCAGTGGCTCCGGTGACCTCGACACAAGGGTCACAAGCGACAAGCCGTGGGCCCGTGCCCCGTGGGTGGCCACTGGCACTGGGCTCGCTTGACGCTTGACGCTTGACGAACTTTGTCACTTTCTTGAAGAAAGTTTCTTCACTTTCTTGAAAGTTTCTTCACTTTCTTGAAAGTTTCTTCTTCTTGACGCTTTGTTTTTTTTTTTATTTTGCCCATTCGGGACTTTAGCACGCAACTTTGTGAAAAATTTCGGAATTGCGTGAGCAGAAATGGCCCCTAGGAATACATGTAAACAAACTGTGTTTTATTTTTTAAAACTTTTGCAGTGTTCATTTTTTAAAAAAGTTTTTTTACTTTTACTCCTGCTCTTTTTGAACAAGAACAGACTATGTTCGACGACCTGCGGCGGGGATTTACAGAAGATTTTCATGGATTGACT
>JAAUYJ010210405.1_pt1 | contig 15283 bp, 8 predicted proteins | sample 7278031 | NCBI WGS metagenome assembly JAAUYJ01 (sample SAMN14350222, study PRJNA611818) | marine sediment metagenome | isolation source: surface marine sediment (1.8m) | place: French Polynesia: Moorea | collected 2018-08 | reverse complement strand
TCTTCGATTACTTCTCCATCTTCATAATTCAGAATGGGGAATGCTCCAGCCAGATCGAAGTTAAAGGCAGGAAAAGCAGCATTTCCTTGAACGCTAGTAACAGCACTCAAACCTAGATTAGCATTAGCTGTGAGACTGGGATTAAATAGCTCGGGTATTTCGCTGGGAGAAGCATTAAGTAGTTCTGTAGTAGTCAGGCGATTGCCATCTAAATCTTCACCAGCATCTATGTCATTGAGTCCTAGGGTAAAATCCGCACTAGCAGCCGTGGGATTATCAGCATCATTTTCTAGATCCAGTGCTAAGAATCCTAAATTACCTGATGCTTGGAAATTATCACTCAAACTAAGATCGACTCCTGCGGAAAAAGAGGTTTTCTCTGTATCCACAAAGAAACCAAATTCTTGAGAAATTCCAAATCCTAAACCAAACTCGTAATCGAAAGTGAGATCGGCAGTACCATCAACATCAATTCCCAATCCTGGTAAACCTAAATCTGCATCTAGTGCAATACTTGCCAGATTATATTGTTTCGCAACAGTAATATCAAAAGTTGCTTCTTCCAGAGAGATGTTGGGGGTAACAATAGCATCAACTCCTAAAGCATCTTCAATAGAGGTTTCGACTAAGTTAGTAAGATTGTCTAAATTTAACACCCCTCCAGTTTGTACCCGATTAATCAGGGTAGCTTGAAAACTACCAATTAAATTGGGTGCAAGAGTTGCTAAAGAACCAATAAATGGTAATTCAATGGCTCGAAACTGAGCATCAATAGAATCTTGGAGTGAATTAAGAGACTCATTTAACCCTCTTGCTGTCTCTATATTGTTGAAACTGAGTTCGCTAATGGCAATGGGAACATCATCTACAGGCAAACCATTATAAACAGGATCGCTACTGCTAATAATATGAGAGATATTTTGTATCTCTATTGGCTCTACTTCCGTATCTATAGTAGCGGTGACAGTTATATCTTGAGGAATATCCCAATTATCGGGAGTAAAGGTTATGGGTGCAATAGCTTGAAGATCGTTGCTGATGCCAAAGTTAATCGTTACATCTGCTACAGGTTGGGATGTTAAACCAATGTTGTAAGTAAGCCCATTACCACCTTCGATTACTTGAAGATTCCTCCCATTCCCAATAACGATACCAGGAACATCATTTTCTATGATATTGGCAACAACATCATTAATCGCGATTCCCTGATAAGTAAGATCGCTGCTAGTTGCGCTATGAGAAATAGTAGAAGTGCGATCGCTTGTTACGATATTATCATCAACAGAAGTAACGGTAATATTTTGTCTGATGTTCCAATTTTCAGGAGTGAAAGTAACGGAGTTAATACTATTTACCTGGGTTTCATCAGTGGCAAAACTAACAGTGACATCGCTGGTTGGTTGACTAGTTAACTCGATAGTATAGTTATCTGTGGTTTGTCCTTCTATTAAGTCAGTTGAACCTTGAGATTCTATAATCCTAACTCCTGCAATATCAGGATTACTCACCATCCCACTATCTTCAATAGTTAGGGTTTGTGAAGTTGTCGCGCCGAGGATATATCCCTCACCCAAACTTAGGTTAAACGTAACAGTTTCATCAGGTTCAAAAACATTATCGTCAACTGGTTGAACTTTGATTCTGGCAGCAGTTGTACCTTCTGGTAGAGAGAAACTATTATCAGTAATATTTTGGTCTGTACCATTAGCAACTAATACCAAATTGTAATCTTCATTTGGTGTTGCACTTCCATCGATAGTGAAGTTAAAGATTGCATCTTGATCATTCTTTTCAATACCATTACTGGGTATTGGATTGGAAAAATTAAGATCGAAAAATCCAGGTGTAGAGTTAGTTTCCGTCGGATTATTTCCTGCAATAACCTCAACTGTGGGTGGAGTATCGTTGTCAATTATATTTACAGTTATAGTGCTACCACCACCACCATATCGATTATTATTGGGGTTTCCGTCATCTCCTATGGAAAATTGTGTTTCATCGATGTCATTAACGTCATTAAGGGTAATCTCTACGGTCTCAATACCTTCGTCGATATTCTCATCAAAATCGGGGATACTCCCTGGAATTCCTGTAGCATCCACTTTGACAACAATTGAGGATTGACCAGAAATATCTAGTAAAAAGTTACCATCCTCATGAGCAGTGAGAAGATTATTGTTAGCATCCAGTAGCCTGTAATCTGTACCCAGTTCTGCTGTACCACCAGTAAGACTAAAGCTTAATTGGCGAGCATCATTAGAAGCATTGGGGTCTAAATTAAAGATAAACTCACCATTAATACCACCTTCAATAGCATCTGTAGCATCAAGGGTAATGTTTGGCTCATCATCAATGATAGTTAACTCAGCAGAAGAAGTACCAATATTATATAGTTGGGAATCTTCTAAGGTAATAATAATACTTTCATTGGGATCGAAAATGCGATCATCAATAACCGTAACAGGTATACTCACAAAATTGGGAATTCCTGGAAAAGGAGTACCCCCAAACCCCGCAGGAATAGTGAAACTACTCGGAATCGTAAAATCACTGCCATTAGTAGCTGTTCCCGTAAGAGTATAGTTAATAACTAAATCTATGGGTAAACTGTTATCTATAGAAATAAAGAAAAAACTATTTTGATTTGGTTCTCCTAAATCTGTTAAAGAACTCTTAAAAATGCCAATTGTAGGCAGAATAAAATTACTAATGTCCCCATAAACACTACCATTATCAATATTGTTCCCAGTGGCAATATTAGTGCCTAATTGAGAAACCGTAGCACCATCTCTGACAAAAATGTCACGACCTTTTGCTTGACCATTATTCGCACCAGTCCCTCCAGTCACGGAATTACCAGAAAACGTACTATTAAGAAGTATTAACTCAGCACCACTGTTAACGAAGACAGCACCGCCGAGTCCAGCACCTCCGCCTCCAAAACCACCAACACCTCCTGATCCTGGATTATCTCCTGAAAAAGTTGATTGCCCATTTCCTCCTTGACTCCCAGCACCACCGGCACCTCCAAATTCACCCCCAGCACCCCCAGCACCTCCGGCACCTCCATTGCCTGTTGAACCCAACAGTACGTTAGCACCACCACCACCACCACCACCACCAGCACCACCACCAGCACCAAAACCACCAGCACCACCAGCACCACCAGCACCTCCGTCTCTCCCAGAAAAAGCAACACCAGCACCCCCAGCACCTCCTCCTCCCCCACCAGCACCATCACCCCCCGAGAAATCTCCTCCGGATTTTCCATTTCCTCCGGTTCCTCCACCTGTGCGTTGATTTCCTATCCTGCTTTCTCCTTGAGTGCCTCCAGTTCCTCCACCAAGGAAATTACCTCCAATCAATACATTACCACCACCAGCACCGCTACTTCCTAGAGAGCCAGCATTTCCATTACTACTATCATTCCCACCGCTTCCACCATTTGCTCCAATACCTATGGAACTACCACCAACAGCACGATTGTTGATGAAGTCAACATTATTAGCAACTACTGTACCTTGATTGATAAATAAAGCACCACCAGCACCTAAACCTCCACCTCCACCAAAGAATCCACGACCCCCTTCCCCACGACCATCTCGAAACATTAAATCGGATAATATTATTTGGGTATTGGGAGCATTGATTGTTAATATTTGATGGGCGAAAGTAGTAAATGGAGTCGTAAAGAAATATACAGTGTCCAACGCAGGATCCCCACCATCAATGGTGACACCATTTCCTTGTATTTCAAGTTGTTCGGAGATGGTTGGTAAACTACTAGAGATATTAATTGTTTGACCTGCGATCGCCGATAGGTCTATAATATCTTTTGTTCCACCATTATTATTGTTTTCCGCATTTAAAATAGCTTGTCGTAAAGAACCCGCACCACTATCATTAGTGTTTGTGACCAGAAAGGTCTGTAATACAGAATTAAAAGCCGACATTGCATCTACTTGAAATGCCAGAGGTGCATCTATAAAACCTGTAGTTGCTTCTAATATCCAGTCTCCCCCCAAATCACTACTACCTGTTAAATCATCAGAAGCAGCAATATCTGCTTGGGTAATTTCACTCAAGCGATTAATAAAACTCTGTCCTAGTTGGTCTTTTGCGACATTGCAACCATATAAAATAATATCTCCATTGCTACTTAGAGCTTCTCCCCACTGTTGCAACTGGTTTTGGTAACTCTCAATATTGCTATCGTCTAGGCTGGTATTCCCTAGCTGTAAACTAGCTGAATTGCCATGAGAAAGAATTTGTATGCTGTCGAGATCGCTATAGTTACCTAATATTTCTGCAATGTCCTCAATCCCGTTACTATTGGCATCTAAAATAACTACTTCTGTCCCCAGTTCAACACCATTAACTAAAGTTTGGAAGTCTGCAACGTTAGGGTCAACGAAAAGTATAGAGGAAGGCTGAGAATTGTTAGTCATGGATTCTTCTTAAACGTTTATAATCAGTTAATTTGCTAGAGATTGAATTAACCTCTATTGAGTTATCGCTGTTGAATCAAAAAATTTCGCACTTTTACAAAACTTTATTTTTTTCGCTGTAAATTTGAGAAACTAATTTTGAATCCTAGTAGTTGACTTTAAATTTCTTAACTTCTGAAGCTAAAAAAACACTTTTTCTATATCAAAAATTTGGCTATATATAAGTCTCTCATTACTTTTTCCAATTGGTATAAGATAGAATTACAGATGAGCATAACCAAGTTAAAACAGTATATATGCGCTATAAGGTGAGGTTGCAAGAGAGCGAGGAAGGATATGCGGTATGGTGTCCAAGTTTACCAGGATGCTGGTCGCAAGGTGAAACAAAAGAAGAGGCTCTAGAAAATATTAAAGATGCAATTTATATCTATCTAGAGACGGTTGAAGAAGTAAACAAAGATACCGAATCTCTTTATGTAGAAGTGGGGTAATCATGCCCAAGCTTCCAGGAATTAATCATTCAAGGGCGATTAAGGCTTTTGAAAAAGCAGGTTTTCAAGTCATTAGACAGGGGAAACACATTACTATGACAAATGGTGGAGGGATAATTGTCATTCAAGCTAGCTAATCCAGTCAATGCTTATACGATGGCTGGAATTGTTAAAGATGCTGGATTAACCATCGAAGAATTCAAGAAGCTCTTATAGTTGTTGTGATAAATATTGCTATTTAATGGAATAAAGCGATCGCATTTAAGAGAGAATGACAAAAGACTAAAAAATATCAGATAAATCTACAACTAAATTAGGCAAGATATTTTCTCCAGATAAACTACTAGGATTATTTAAATTGCCTACTGCACTTTTTTCTAGCTTCAGTTCAGGATTAGAAGCGCATAAACGCTCGAAGTCGCTATCCGATATTTGCTCTACTAAGGGTTTCAAATTAATACTATAGCTAGTCATAATCAAGGGTATTCCACTTAAATTTGCGATCGCTTATAAATATTTTATAACTCTTTAACCTAACAATAGAGAAACTAATTTTTTCTCAAGTAAAAGCAATATGGTAATATCCTGCTATTGTTATACTCTGTTTTTTGTAGGTGAATACTGTATTAGGTGGATTTTTGCACTCAGAACCAATAAACTGGATATTTTTGGTTATAGCTGTTATTTGCTCCTGTTTAATGCCTACATCTGCGATAGCGCAAATTATTCCAGATCAGAGAGAAACTATACCGCCTCAAGATATTATCCCTCCCACTCCTATACCTTCCTTACCAACTAATCCTCCCGCCTCCCCAGCCCAACCAGAAGAACTACTCCCTTCACCCACAACTCCACAACCAATACCTACTCCTACTACAGAAGAAACCATAACCGTTACTGAATTTATCTTCACTGGTAATACTGCTGTGACTGAAGCAGAATTAGCCCCCCTTACTGCCAATCTCACTAATAAACCCTTACCCCTCTCCCGACTACTACAAATCGCTTCCGATGTCGCCCAACTCTATGCTGACCAGGGTTATGCTACTTCTGGTGCTGTCATCTCTATCCCCCAAGCAACAAGGCAAACCCAACAAGGAGTTGTAGAAATTCCAATTATAGAAGGCGAACTAGAAGAGATTAAAATTTTCTCTGCACCAGGAAGTTCTGAACGCCTCAATCGTAGTTATATTAGCTCCCGTCTAAAATTAGCCACTGGCAAACCTTTAAACCTGAATCGCCTTCAAGAAGCATTGCAACTACTACAAATAAACCCCTTAATTGACAATGTTTCCGCCACCTTAACCGCTAGTGCTACCCCTGGTGGCAGTATTCTGGAAGTCACAGTAATAGAAGCTGCCACCTTTACCCCAGAAATTGTGTTAGCTAATGATCGCACTCCTAGTGTGGGAAGTTTTCGCCGAGGTGTAGCTATTACTGAAGCTAATCTTTTTGGGTTGGGAGATGAAATTAGGTTGGGTTACAACAATACCGATGGCAAATATGAGATTGATGTTGCTTACGAAATTCCTTGGAATCCCCGCAATGGTACTATGGGCTTCTCTTACAACCACAGTGATAATGAAATAATTGAGCCTCCCTTCGACGATTTAGATATTGAATCCAACTCAGACAGCTTTGAATTAACCCTGCGCCAGCCAGTAATCCAAACTATTGAACAACAAAATTATCATGATTTTACCCTGGGCTTAACTACTTCCCTCAGAGATAGCGAATCTTCTGTTGCGGATTTACCTTTCCCTCTCTCTCCTGGTGCTAATGAAGAGGGAGAAACTCGCGTCTTTGCCCTGCGCTTTTTTCAAGAATACACCCAACGTAACCCTCGCTCTGTATTTGCCCTACGCTCCCAATTTAACTTCGGACTAGATGCTTTGGACTCGACAGTTAACCAACAGATAGAGGGAGTAGAGAGAATTCCTGACAGTCGCTTTTTCGCTTGGCGATTTCAAGGGCAATATGTGCGGTTGTTGGGCAGAGATAGTTTATTTTTAGTGCGTACCAACGGGCAGATAGCAGACCAGAGGCTACTATCTTCCGAGCAGTTTTCTCTAGGAGGTTTAGGAAGTGTCAGAGGATATCGTCAAGACCAACTGTTAACAGACAACGGTATTTTTCTCTCCGCAGAGGTACAATTACCCATCTTTCGAGTTTTTGAAGATACAGGAGTAGTGCAGTTTATTCCTTTTATTGACTATGGCACAACCTGGAATAGTTCGGGAATCGATAACCCCGATGACCAGACCCTTTCCTCAGTGGGATTAGGGTTGCAATGGCGATATGGTAGTAATTTCAATGCCCGTTTAGATTGGGGTATTCCTTTAGTAGATGTAGATTCGAGGGAGAGGACATGGCAAGAAAATGGCATTTATTTCACAATGCGATGGGTTCTATTCTAAAAGGGTTTGGTTGTTGGCTCAGAAAAAACTGCCAGGGATATTTGATTTTATTTCTGTTGAGTATCTTTTTGACCACAGGATTAACACCAGTCCTATCCCAAGTACCTGTAAAGAATCCCCAACAGTTAGTACAACAGGGAGAAGCTGATTATCGTGCTGGTGATTTTGTTTCAGCCATTAACTATCTGGAAGAAGCTGTCCAACTCTTTGAAACTCAATCAGACTGGCAAAACCTCGCCATAACTCTAACTAATTTAGCCCGCTTGCAGTTGAGTTTGGGTCAACCAGAATTAGCTTTAGAAAACTGGCAAAAAGCTACTAATATTTCTGAGCAGAAATTAAATGATCAGCAAGGAATAATTCGCAATCAAATTTACCAAGCCCAAGCCCTACAACAATTAGGATTCTACAACCGCGCTTGTGATCTATTGCAGTCCGCTTTAGAACTAGATAGTAATAGTTGTGAAGATTTAACCATCCTAACTCTAGAACCAAAAATTGAGATTGGTTCATCCTTACAGATAAATGGTTGGCGAAGTCTTGGTAATGTTCTGCGGTTACTGGGCAAGTTAGAAGAGTCAGAATTAGTCTTACAAACAGTAGCTCAAAGCTCCCTAGATACAAACCCAGCAGCTACCAGAATCAGCCTGGGCAATACTTTAAGAGCTAGAGGTAATATTATACGCGATCGCCAATCTGCCCCCAAATATGACTATCTCCCTTGGCGTTGTGAAGTTATCGAACCTCAATCTGGCAATCTGCCTCAAGAAGCCCGAAATTTTTATCAGCAAGCTCAAGAACAATACTCTCAGGGTATTACCCTATCTCCTCCAGGAAATACCAGAATCTCAGCCCAACTAAATCTTTTAGACCTAATTCTAGATACAGCTTCTAGCAATTCTAAAAAACTAACACTAGTCAACAACTTACTATCTGAGATTGACCTTTCTAACTTACCTTTGAGTAAAGCAACAATTTATGCTCAAATTAACTTTGCCAAAAGTCAAGCCTGTCTAGCTGAAAGACAAAATAGCTCTCCTGACTGGCAAAAAATTAAACAAATTCTAATTGAAGCCAAACAAAATGCCCAATCTATTCCAGACAATTATTTAGAATCTTATGCTCTGGGTAATTTAGCAGGATTGTACGAATATCGTGCTTGGTGGTTGGAGAGAGAAGGTATAAGTTATTCATTGCCCCCTAAATCCCCCAACCCCTCTAAATCTCCCCTAAAAGGGGAGACAATTCGTTCCCTCTCCACCCCCCTCTATCCCCCCTACAGGGGGGAAGACAGAGGAATAGTTTTTTTTATATTGGAGAGGGTTAGGGAGAGGTGGGGACTTGTAACTGTTTCCCCCACCCCCCTTCCCAAGGGGGGATCAAGGGGGGATCGGAAGGCTAGGGGGGCTTCTTATAGTCTTCTAGACAAAAAATCACCTAATTGGTGTCAAACAGCCCAGGATTGCCGTCAAGAGGCTATTAAATTAACATCTAATGCTCTATTACTGGCTCAACCTGATCGAACGCCCCAGATCGCTTATCAATGGCAATGGCAGCTAGGGAGATTGTGGGCTACCCAAGGAAATAGAGAACAAGCGATCGCCTTTTACGAAGCAGCAAGCAAAACCTTAGAATCTGTCCGCAGCGACCTAATTACCCTCGATTCAGATGTACAATTTTCTTTCCGTGATGATGTTGAACCTCTATACCGTCAGTTAATAGATCTACTGTTAACTACAAAAGGTACTTCTGAGACTGATGCCCAGGATTTTCCTACTCAGGCTTTAGAGATTATTGACTTTCTCCGCCTTTCTGAATTAGAAAATTTCTTGCAATGTTCTCTAGCTCCCGAACTGCAAGTAGAAACAGTGGTGGGAGAAATAGACCCCCAAGCAGCATTTATCTATCCCTTAATTCTCTCAGATCGTTTGGAAATTATTTTCAAACTACCCCAACAACCCCTTGCTCACCGAGCAACCTTCATCCAGCATACAGAAGTTGAAGCGACAGTTAAAAAACTCCAAAACTATTTAAGACAATCTCGTTTCACAGAAGAAGTCAAGCAAGAAGCTCAGAAGCTCTATCAATGGATTATTCGACCCATTGAACAAGACCTAGAAGCATTAAGACAGAGTGGTCAAGTTAATACCCTAGTTTTTGTTTTGGACGATACTCTGCGGGATATTCCCCTATCCGTACTCTATAACCAGCAAGAATATTTAGTCGAAAAGTATGCCCTAGCAGTAATACCCAATAGACAGCTTTTTGACCCCCGCCCCCGACAAAAACAACTTAAAGTCCTAACTGCGGGAGTAAGTGAAGGGCAAATAGTTGATGGCATCGAATTTGCAGCCCTACCTTATGTACCCAGCGAACTAGCAGACATCCAGCAATTGGCTGATGTTAGCACTGAACCAATACTAAATCAAACTTTTACCGAGGGAAAACTAGAACAACAAATTGACTCTGCTACCTTTTCTATCGTCCACATTGCCACTCATGGGGAGTTTAATTCAGACCCCGATGAAACTTACGTCCTTGTTTGGGGCAAGCGAGTCAAAGTTAGAGATTTAGACCAGATACTCCAGATTAATAACCCTGATAGTCTTCAAGTAATTGAATTACTAATTCTCAGTGCTTGTGAAACAGCCCAGGGCAATCGGCGGGCTGCCTTGGGATTGGCAGGGGTAGCAGCCCAAGCACGAGTACGTACTACCTTAGCTAGTTTGTGGAAAGTTAACGATCTAGCCACTGCGGAATTTATGACTAAGTTTTATGAGGCATTGAGAGATGGCGCAACTGTAGCTCAAGCCCTGCAACAGACCCAAATCTATTTCTTGAGCGATCCAGATTGGAGAAGACCTTATTTCTGGGCACCATTTGTGATCATTGGCAATTGGTTGTAAATATTCTCTCTTAGGGGAAATTAGTATTTGGACAAATTATAGCGCGATCGCTAACAGCATCTAAGTTAACTTCATCACTTTTTAACAAAGTTTGCCAGTAATCTTTTAATTCATTATCCGACCAATTATTACAGTGGAGCAGGGCAGCTTGATCGAAAGCATCGTACCAGATATGGTTTTGGGCATATAAGCTAACTAACTCTGATGGACTCAAAGATTTTGCATTATATGCCAACTCATTTAACTCTCTGCGTTGTAAAACTCCTTCAATTTGTAAAGCATCACTGAGGGAGGAATTTTCTGTCTGACAGTTAATAACTAGATACCAACGATACCACTTATTTGACTCTAAAGAATGAGGTAGGGTAATACTAAAAATGCCTGAAGTTCTAGGTAATTCAAGAGGATAACTTTTGGGTTCTAGCTTAGTATCAGTTTTTCGCTCTTCCACCGATAACTCTGCCGTCAGAGGTATTTCTCCCTCCCATCTACCTGATGGATAGGTAACATTCACCCATAGTGTTGGAGACTCAGAAGCTGTCAACCCCCAACCATTAGACGGAAGTAAAGGGGTTAAAGTTATTTTTGAACTAGAGTTAACAATAGAGCATTCACCCCGACTTGCTCCTCCTTGTCCTCGTCCCACTTTCGGAGCATCTGGTGGGGGTTTAGGTTGTTTAAAATTTACAGGTAAATTTCCCTGAATACTTTGCTGAGATTCAGCCATTTGTGCTTGTAGATTGGTTGGTAAAATTGTTAAGTTAATCAGGCTGACAGCTAAAATGCGATTAAATATTGTTTTATTCATCAGCAACTTCTAGACGATACTAATATCTCGTTAAGTTATAAATAAAGATTAAATCTTCTCAATTATCTTGATTGTCAGATTAAAAATTGAGCGAGAAGAAGTAGGGATATTTCATTCTCGTGCATCCAGAGAATAAATTCTCTGTCTAAGAATATTAAGTCCGTTTAAACGGACTTGGGCTTTAAGCCAAGAAATTCATTTCTTGGTTGATTATAGTCAGAATGAAATAGCCCTGGATAAGAAGTAGGAAAAACGGAAATATATTCTGGGACTGTTTTCTTCTCTGTATCAGTTCACCTATAGTTTAAGTGAAAATAAGTCCTCAATTGATATGAGTTCTTTGAAATTTATATAGAATTAATCTTTGATTTTGTCTTTGATAAGAATTGCTGATTTAATCTATCTCTACAAATTAAGACTTTGGGTATTTAAACTGGTTATTAGTAGTTATTTTTTGCCTCTTTTCAACAACCAAATTTAAAAGGGTAACAGCTTAGGAATCAGTTTATTCAGGTGATTTTCGGCAAGATATCTTAGTAGCAAAACTAGCAAGCGCGATCGCGATTATTGAGGGAATTAAGGGCATCCAACCACTTTTAAGAAGGAGGAAATAACTCACTCCTACATTGCAGCTTACTATAAGTAAAGTAATAACTACTATCTTTGACCAACCCAACCTATTTAGTAAACTAGCAATCAAACACCACCCCCAAATCCATAAAACTTCCCCCCACCAAGGTAAGAGCCATAGTAAAGGTCGCCCATCCAAGACGGTACTGATTAACTGACTGACCATGTGAGCTTGAATAAATACTCCTGGTATTTTTGACTCGGCAATTGGCTGAGTTGCACTGTCAGGCGTGAGCCAGTAATCGTTACTAGTGGCAAAGGGAGCAGCAATACCAATCAAAACAATGCGCCCTTTGAGTTGTGGTAAAAGACTAGGAGAAATTCTATCTTCAATGATGTCTCCTACGGTAACTGTGGTGGCAATCTCCAAAGGAGAATCTAGGGAACGGTAATTTAAGAGAATTTGTCGCCCACGAGTATCCGTTCTGCGATCCCGACTAGGATAGGTATCTAATTCTCGCAGAACAACTCCGCCAATTTTTAATTCCCCTTTGGGACTATAATCAAATTTAATTCCCTCAGCTTGTTGTAGGTAATGTAGGGCAACTAGAAGACTCAAACTATTAACTGCTGTGCAAGGGTCAGTAGCATCAGAGGAATAACCCATGGCTAAAAGATGACGACGGACAATTCGATCTGAGTCAACCACAAAATCAGCAAAGCCTATCTGTTCAGGAGAAATCTCTGGTGGAGGAGCGATACCTAACTTGTCTCCATCTTGAGGAGACCTAACCTTACAGACTCCAAAAAGGTTATTTTGTCCCAGATAAGTTCCCAGTTCTGAATCAGCCGTTGCAACTGGAAAATCCCGATAAATATCCAACCCAATGGTTGTGGGTTGATATTGTTGCAGTTTTTTTAGCAGTATAGCCAAAGTATTATCTGATAATGACGCTTTACCTAAAGGCTTGACTGGCTGTTTTTTAATATCTTCTGGAGTAGCAATTACCATTAAAATTCTTGGGTCTTGTCCCTCATAAGGACGCATCCGTAGTAGAAAGTCAAAAGCGTTCAGTTCCCACCCTTGCAAAATACCTAGCAGTCGCATTCCTACTACTAAGATGGTTGTCAAAAAACTGATAGCCATTGGAGAAGCTAGGTTTTTCTGAGTTACTGCCTCGATGCTATTGAGTTGACTCCAACTAGGAGGCTCAACTGCTGGGTGTTGGCAAATTACTGGTAGCCAACTTGCTGCGGGAAATTCTCCTTCCAACCCTCTCAGTTGCTCTCTGGCTTGCCTTACTGCTACCTGAAAATCTTCTCCAGAAGCGAAAGCTCGCAAAAAATACTTTAAAAACCATTGGGCTACTAGATCGGCTACTGGTTCTCGCATGACAATTGCTACTGGGAGGGAAACTGCCTTTGCTGCCAGTTCTCGTACTAAACCCAAACCATCGCAAGAATTGAAAATAGCTAATTGCAATCCCTGTGCTACTGCTCGCTGGAGAGCCTCTTCTAGCTCTCCCATGGTCAAACTATTATTTTCAGAATTTTGATTAATATAAATTCTTCCCGTTTGACCATCATCCTCGCTCTGGCTGTGTCCAGCAAAAAAGAGAATATCCCAACCCTGTTCCCATAGTTGCTCATTTAGTTCCTGCCTCTCTGGTTGATTTAACAGGAGTAATTCCACATTGGGTAACTTTTTTAGTAACTTTTCATCTTCTTTAACCCTAATCCCAGTGCTGTTGCCCAAAATTACCAAGATTTTGGTCTTCTCTTGTTTTCGGGTTAATTTTAGTTGTGGTGGCGGATATTCAGTGACACTAAGAGTTATTTCTGCTTTAGGATAGTCTTCTTTAACTAATTTCCAGCGATGCCAAGGTAACTGCCAAACATCATGATTATCACTTTGAATGATTATTCTGATTGAATCTGTAGCATTAAGTTGAGTTCTTAGCTGCTGTTCTATATTAATAAATCCCCCCTTTCCAAGCCAATTATTGAGACTCTTGTCTAATTTTTGACAAATACTACTATATTCATCCTCAGAAAAATGGGTAATACTAGCTTCTTCAACTTCAATAGATCTGCTTTGATTGTTGTAATAATTTATAGCTTTATATAGTATCTGCCAGGAACGATAAAGTTCTGGTAGTTCTGGTGCAGCTGGCAAGCTTCCAGTTACTTGCATCCACAGCTTTCCCGCTTCCCCTAGCTGCATAGTTATGGTCGGAAACCCTTTCTGGAAATTTCCTGTTCCGAAATTAAGAATGACAAGTTTAGTCATAAATTTAAAAACTAAAAGTTTCCGTTAAGCTAAAATCACCGAGAGTTATTTTTAACTTAAAATTGGTATTTTGCCGAACTTTAAACGGTTTTAGTTGCATCCCTCTATCCTGAGTTCTGGATGTAACCTCCTGAAGAGTCTCTTCTGATTCAGAAAGTAAAGCTAGTTTAAGATTAGCTGGCAGATACTCTTCCCCAACTATAGGATACATCTGAACTATAAGACGCAATTTCTGCTCGGACTCTTGGGTCAAAGCCAAGAGTAAAACTACAGTTTGAGAACCTAGTTGCACTCCCAAGTCAATTAACTTAGCTCGCATTAGTTCAGACTTAGGCAACAAATTATTAACTCTGGTCAGACTACGAAAAGCACCTGCACTTTGTAATTCCATCCTTTCAGAACCCGATAAATCTTGCCAAATCTGCCTGCTGGTATCTACAATCTTTTCTAACCATCCAGGTAAATTAGAACCCAATTGCTCTGAGTTTGGGGAAGTAGTTGATTCTGGTTCGAGAGGAAAAATCGTTTCTATTTCCTGCCACACGTGAGGAAAAATGTTGTTAAGCCACTGACTTAATTTGACTTGGGATTGAGTTAGGGATTCCAAATGTTTTAGTAAGTCAGTAAGAGGTTGCAACTCTCTCAGCAGCAATTCACCATTCCTCGCAGTGGGAGCAAAACCCAATAAGGTGGCTTTTTTTCTTTCCTTGTCTATCTCAACCACTACATAACCAATCCGATCTTCCCATACTTCAGGAGGCAGATGATAAATACTCCTGCTTTCTGAATCTGGTAGTACAGGACGACATTCGAGTTGTCCCAATCCTTTCACCATTAAGTCCGCTACATCTTCACACAAGCGCACTACAGGATTCCAGCTATCGCTATCCTCAAGTTCAGTTTCTATGTCCATTAACTCCAAGTAGTCATGGACTGCTAAAACCGCCAGAGTATTGAGACGAACTTGTTCTTGTTCTTGATGATGGGGTTGTTGAGAAGCAAACTGTTCAGAAGTTGCCAGAGCCTTCCTAGTAATCGGCATTTCCAGAGATTTTTGTGAGAGTATCATTATTAAACTTTCCTTTATTCTAAAAATCCTTGAGTGAGGGCAAATTGACGCAAGCGGGGACGACATTGTCGCTTATAGAAATTAGCTAGAGTTGAGTAAGAACAATTAAATTCCGCTTCTAGCGTTTTCCAATCTGTTGGTGGTGGCAGACGACGTAAAATTAAAACTTGACAGGTAATATCTGGGCGTTTTTTGATGTGAATTGAACTTAACTCCCCACCAGGGTCATTTTTGACCCAATTAAGAGTTTCTTCTAAAATTGGCGGAATCTCAGGAGTAGCTGG
>JAAUYJ010122444.1_pt1 | contig 15297 bp, 11 predicted proteins | sample 7278031 | NCBI WGS metagenome assembly JAAUYJ01 (sample SAMN14350222, study PRJNA611818) | marine sediment metagenome | isolation source: surface marine sediment (1.8m) | place: French Polynesia: Moorea | collected 2018-08 | reverse complement strand
TTTATAGACGTAGACTAGGGGCTGAGAAAAGGGGTATTTAGCATCATTTGGTAAAACTTGGTGCATCAGAATAACTCGTACACCTTCTTTTTGAAACACTTGGTTGGCGATCGCGTAACCAATACCATCTTGGCCCAGTTTCTTAATCACTTCCTGGGTCTCATCTTTGCCTACCTGAGTTGCATTTGACCCGGTGGTAAATTCTTGTTTTTGGAAAACAGGATAGTTGAGAAATGCTTGACGAGTATCGCTGGTTTCTGGTCTGTCAATGACTCGAATTTTAGCTTTCGGCCCTCCCAGTTCTGACCAGTCAGTAATTTCTCCCCGAAAAATCTGGGCAAATTGTGTGTATGTAATACTGCCATTAAAGGGATTATCTGGCCCGACAATCATGGCAATTTTTTCTCGTCCCACTGGCACTGAGACAAAGCCTTTGGCTTTTTCCTCTGGAGTTAGGGGACGACCAATGGCTGCCAGGTCAATTTTGCCATTTTCTAAAGCTTTGAGAGCAGTATCAGTGCCACGAGCATTAATTTCTACTTTGGCATTGGAATATTTTTGTTCAAAACCTTGTTTTAGGGCTTGATTAATTACTGTCATGCTGCTAGAGCCATCGACTCGCAGGTTTGTGCCTACTGGAATTTCTTCTGGCAGTTTGAAGGATGGAGAGGATGATTCTGTTGCGGTAGATTCTGCTAAAGTTGACTCTGATTTAAGTAAGGTTACCATTGGGCTGAGGAATAGGGCAACTAATAAGGTCAGAGTAACTACAGAAGATTCTTGTTTGTGCCTCATAATATGCTTAATTTTAGAACTATTGATGTTTATATCCGTCTAGATTTTTGTTTCCTAGAAAATCTTAGTTGCATCAGCAATATAGTTTATTATATTATCACATTTTGGGTGGTTAATTTTATATTTATTCGTCTTTTTTAGGAATGGGAAATATTTTTAGTGGAGTAAAAAAACTTGTTCCATATAGAGATTCTATTTGTACCTGACAATTTAATGGCACAGTTTCAAAGTCACATATATAAGCAGCAATAGGTTGTTTTTGAATAATATTACATACTTGGAGATTATAACCATATTGTCTAGCTACAATACCAAAATTATTGACAAGTTTATAATGAGCTAGATAATCTTTCTGTTTCCATATCAGAGGATTTACCATTAAAATTACCCAGGTATCATTGTAGTTGACAAACCAAGTCTGTAGTAGTTCTTTACCAAATAAATTGTCGGCTAACCAGAGACTTGGAATACTAGGTTGAGTTTGAGATAAAGGAGGTTGAGGTAGTTCTGAGAGTGAACCTGTAGGACAAGTAGAGATAAAATCTCTAGGTGCTGCAGTTGATTGTTTGATTGGTAAGTTTAATGTTAAAAATATTAGATTAATTAGGCAAAATGCTTGAGTAAGTATTTGCCTTTTGTGGTGGTATAAATCAGTCATCATCAATTATAAATATAATAAATTTCTAATAAATTTCTAATAAATTTCGGCTTTGTTGCATGAAAGTATAAAGTATATAGCTGTCGCACTTGCTCTGTATATGTACAATAATAATCTGCCAAAGCTACTGTAACTATTGGACAATAGATGAATAGAACATCAATTTTGATATTGAAAAAGGCTGAAGCTTTTGCCTGCAAAGGCTTTGAGATTTAATTTGCCATCCCTAACTATTGGACAATAGATGAATAGAACATCAATAATTGCGAAAGAGAGCGATATAGCTGCATAATAGATTTTCTATCGCTAATTATGCAACAGAGCCATAAATTTATTAGAAATTTATTAGACTATCGCAGTCAACTACTAATCCTAATTTGATATAGCATTTCTCAGGCTAGTTAGGTACGTTGCTTTCGAGCCTCCCTAAGCTCCGTCTAAAAAAAAGCGCAGCATCCTATAGCTTCCCCCTTCCCAAGGGGGAAGGGAAGGGGATTGATAAGGGGGGAACCGGAAGTCTCCCTTTTTAGGGGTATCTAGGGGGATTGCTGATGTACCTCACGCCTTGTGAAAACCGCTATCAATGTTTGCTACAAATAAATTACTAGGTTCAGCGGTGGTAGTTCAATCATTAATAATTAATAATTACCGAAAAATTCTGGGTATGCGCCTCCCATTTTAACGGGATAAAAAATAGATAATATTCCAAATTTAAAGCCTCCTTATTGCAGAGGAGCTGTTAGCGCAGGACCTCCGGAGGAGGCTAACTATTAACTGATAACTGAAATGACATTTATGAAAATAATAAGATTGACTAAAAGGAAATTTTTTTCTGATTTACCCTGACTACTACTATTGGAATATTTTCAAGAATTGCGATAATTATTAGTCTGGGAAAAGCTAACCACTAATAGGTGAATCCTTACAATTAACAATCAGATTAAGAACGTTGATAGCGCATTCCTGGTAATTGGGTAACTAATCCTAATAATTCCAATTGTAAAAGAGAACTAGAAACCTCACTTGATGATAAACCAGTCTTTTGCACAATTAAATCTAAATAAATAGCCTCTGTAGAAATACACTGAAAAACCTGTTCTAAAATAGGCTCTAAATCTGGCATCGCTGTCTCTGTTTTTTCCTCCAATTCTAAACTTAACTGTTCTGAAGACTCTATTATATTTAGATCTAAACCAACATCCAATGGTGGCATAGCTCCCAACATTTCCAATAACTTATCCATAGTAATTGGAATTACCTCCGCTCCCTTATTAATTAACTGCAAACAACCATAAGACTTTTCATCATCTAAACGAGCAGGCAAAACATACACATCTCGACAAAATTCATTAGCCATATCTGCAGTAATTAAAGCACCACTACGCTCCGGAGCTTCCATAATTAAAATAGCCCGGCTCAAACCTGCAATAATTCTATTACGTTGGGGAAAATGTCTCCCATTTGGTCTAGTACCCGCCGGATATTCACTCACAGCTAACCCCTGTTTCACCACCCACTCCGCCAGACCTTTATTTTCCCGTGGATAAACCATATCTACCCCATTACCAAAAACTGCAATAGTCCGCCCACCAACTTCTAAACAAGCAGTATGAGCTTCCGTATCAATACCTGTAGCCAAACCAGATACTATGGTAAATCCACTTTTTGCCAAAATTGAACTTATTTTCCGAGTCCAACGGCGACCATATTCGCTGGGGTGACGAGTGCCAACTATTGCCACTGTCGGCGTAATCCCAAGGGTTTCTTGGGGGTCAACTATGCCTCGGTAATATAGTAGAGGTGGCGGTGTGGGTATTTCTTGCAGGAGGCGCGGATAGTTTGGGTCTGCTGGAGTCCAGAATTCAGGATTTTTGGCTGTGTGTTTTTCCAAGAGTTGTTCTGGGTTGAGCTGCGATCGCTCTGCAATGATTTTCTCTATTTTTTGGCGGCCAAATCCTGCTATCTGGCCTAATTCGGCGGCAGTTGCAGTCCATGCTCTGGCGAGAGTACCAAACTTTTGTTTGAGCCGTTGTAAGGCAGTTGGCCCAATACCACTAATTTGTGCCCATGCTAGCCAATAGGCCCGTTCTTCTGTCAATGGTTTGTCCTCTGAAATTAAGTAGTCAGTAGTCAGTAGGGGATGAGCGCTGTTAATTGTCAGGATAATACCAAGAATGCTCATAGAATGTTACTGGGCTTTTCTTCACCTCTGGGAGGAAAGAGGTTAGTGCAGGATGGGGGAAATATGTTACCAGTGATAAAATGCTCAAAGCCTTACCAATCAAGACTTACAACTTCTGAATTCTGAGTTATGACTTCCGCGTAGCGGTACTAGGGCCAAGTTATCGTGAGTTGATTTTTTTTTCAATATTTACTTGACGTTTTCTTCAACCAAGATTAAAATATAGATATACGAAACAAACCAAAGCTTTGAAATATTCGCAATTTATGTAACTGGTTGGAGTCAATTTATCGGCTCCAACCGAGGGAATTTTTGTGAAAAAAAATCTGTCTAATTTTAGGAGAAAAAAATGACTAATAATATAGAAGTAGTTTTTAGCTTTGACACCACTGGCAGTATGTATCCTTGCTTGACTCAAGTACGTCGAAAACTGAAAAGTACCATAACTCGATTAATCTCAGAAATTCCAGGAATTCGGATTGGAATTATTGCCCATGGAGACTATTGCGATCGCCACTCAACTTATGTGACAAAACAATTAGAATTATCCCAAAATATTGATGCTATTTGTAACTTTGTAGAAAACGTAGAAAAAACAGGAGGAGGTGATGCACCAGAATGTTATGAATTGGTATTACATCAAGCTCAATCATTTGCTTGGACTTCCGGCGCTACGAAATCTTTAGTATTAATTGGAGACGATATTCCCCACCCACCAGCTCAAAATCCCCATAAGCTAAATTGGCGAAATGAGGTAAATAAATTATCAGATATCGGGATTACGGTTTATGGGGTGCAAGCTTTAAATCGTCGTCACGCCAAAATATTTTATCAAGAATTAGCAGAAAAATCTGGTGGTTTTCATGTAGACTTAGACCAATTTGCTTATATTACAGACTTATTTTTAGCCGTTTGTTATCAACAATCTTCCGACGGAAAATTGCAGAATTACGAGCAAGAAGTGGTTGATGAAGGGCGGATGAGCCGTGGCTTGAGTAAGATTTTTAATACTATGTTAAACCGCGAAGAAACTACAGTTTATGAGTCAGCAGATTTGCGGGCAGTTGCGCCGGGAAGGTTTCAAGTTTTGGAGGTGGATGAGAATAAACCGATTAAAAGTTTTGTGCTGGAAAATGGTTTGACTTTTAATAAAGGTCGCGGTTTTTATGAGTTTACTAAGACTGAAACTATTCAGGGAAAAAAGGAAATTATTTTAATGGAGCGGGCAACTGGAGATATGTTTGAGGGGGAAGCAGCGCGGGAAATGTTGGGTTTGCCTCATAGTACGACAGTACGAATTAAGCCTAATAATTTGGAGAAGTATATGGTATTTGTGCAGAGTACATCGGTGAATCGAAAATTGATTGGGGGAACTCGTTTTTTGTATGAGGTTGATGACTGGAGTCGGTAGAATATAAGTAAGCATTCAGCTATTAGCTGTCAGGTTTCAGCAAGAGGAAAAAGGGCTGTCTTGTTAAAGATTGGCCCAACTTATTGGGGTAATTTGCGCGGATGGGTAGCTGTAAAATCGTTGCAATTTATTAAAATCCCTATTCGGGATTGAAACTCTAAAAACGAGAAAACTGCCTAAAAATCAGCAGTTGGAATTTATTAAAATCCCGAATAGGGATTGAAACCACGAAGGAAAACACATAGAAGTAGATTCATCAGGTTGCAATTTATTAAAATCCCTATTAGGGATTAAAACAGTATAAAAAAGCTCGCTCCATCGTGAGTGTAAAACTGATAACTGATAACTGAAATGACTCACCCTCAACCTTTTTAAGGCCGCAACCCGGTGAGTGAGTGGGGTCTTAGAGACTGTTTGTAAAAGGAATATTAAATCCAGGCGTAGGGTGGGGAGGGTGAGGGGACAATAACTATGAATCTTTTCCAAAGTCGTTGCGGTCATTCCGGCCCGCACTACGCCGTAACCCACCGAACATCAAACCCTCTGGTCGTCTTAATCTTTGAGTTTACAAACACTCTCTTATGGTTTTGTCCACTTTACTTGTATAGAACCCCTGAAGGTATTTATTTTTTTATAAATGATGGGGGTGGGGAGTGTGGGAAGTGTCGGGAGGGTGGGGAGATGGGAGCATTTTTCTACCTTTTTCCCCTATTTTATTTCTTAATCTCCTGACTTCTGACTCATCAGCCAAAAACTCGCAACTTTGCCAAGATACCAAATGGCTTCTATAGATATATGATCTGATAGAAAAACAACAGAAAGTCAGGTTGAAAAATAGCTGAAAGTATTGAAATATCAATATGTTCTATTAAACGCTATAAGATTGTTATTATATATACAACTAACTACAATAAATGAGCTACTAAAGATTATGGCTTACAAATGTGAGCTGGGTAATGGCCAGCAAGTTTATATTGACAATCAGGGAATGCAAACTGTAGTAACTCTTGCTAGCGGTGGTATTGGTCAACAACAGCAAGCAAGTACAAGCTTGCAAACAGGTAAATGGAATGTACCCCCCACTTTATTTAAAACTGCTAGTGGGGTAATATTGCGCATTGAGTCAGAACAGGGACAGTCTTTTGTGCAGTTACAAGCAGGTGGGATAAGTACCATAAGTGGGGCACCCTCTTTGAGTAATGCAGAGGTTTTGTCACTGCAACAAGTAGAAGCGACACCAAGTCAAGGTATGGCACCAATGGAACCGATGAAACCAATGGAACCAATGCAACCAATGGAACCAATGGAACCGATGAAACCAATGAAAATGGGTAATATGGAAATGAATATGAACCCAATGGAAATGCGGATGGGTAATATGTCGATGCAAATGGGAACAAATTCTGGGAGACGTTTTTGTTCTCAATGTGGTGCTACAGTTACAGCAAGCGATCGCTTTTGTTCAAGTTGTGGTTTTCAGTTGTAATTTTTAATATGTGAAGGCAATTTAATTAGATAAAATATTAACTTGACGGGGAGTTATTTTTTGACTCCCCTTGAGTAGATTAAGTGATAGTCAAATATTTGTAGGGTAGTTTTTATGATTATAAAATTCCCCAGCTTGAAAATTAACCAAAAAACTTGATCAAGCCAAAAATTATCATCAACTTTTGCCTATACTTGAGATTTTTAGGCTCAACTTAGATGATTTTAATAATCGTAAATAATCAGGAGAATAGACTATGAAAATCGATATAGATATAATGACTCGCTATTTACACAGAATGCGAAATCAGCCAGGATGGTCTTCTCTAAATGAAGTTGGCACATCTATGAATATGGATAGAGCTACATCTAGACGTTACACAAAAACAGCAGAAGAATGGGAGTTAATTGAACGTCAGCAATTAGAAAATCAGCCTACTCAAATTCAAGCAACTAAGAAATTAATAGCATTAGAACCTGGGGATGTTAGGAAAATTGTGCAGGCAAATTGTCAGGAGTTTCAGATGTAGATGCAGGTATTTTTATCTGCAGTCTGTTGAACACTTATTAAATAGTTAAGGGATATGGGGAGATTCTGCCAAATTGATAAATGTTTGCTACAAATATTATCAATCTTGGGTGTAGATTGTGGGGGTTTGGGTGTTGGGTGTGGTTAAATCATAGGAAAAACAAAGAAAAAGGCTGGTTATCAAAGGGATAAAGTAGAAAAACTTTGAACAATATCAAATATTTGTTATTCAATAGTTTAGCAATTACCAAAAAATACAAATCATACCCACGCATCAGCAACGCCCTTTTTCTTGATTCCACTTAAACAGGGAACCACAAGCAACATGAGTTCTTTCCGCTGCCCCACGCCACAACTCCAAAGCCACATCCTCCAAACTTTCCCCAACTGATGTTTACTTCCTGCTGTACGGACGTTGCATAACAAAAATGCGAACGTCCCTACGGGCCGTCGGCGGTTACTCATCCACAGGAATTGACGGTTAAGCCAACCGCATCTGTTAAGTCTATACTTACATTTAAGTCTTTGTCAATTATACTTGAGAAATTGGCAGGTTCTCCAACCCTCACTGCGCCGTTCCTAGTAGCGAGCGGGATTTTTGGAGATATCTATAATAGATAGACTGCCAGAAATTTTTAAGCAGCGATTAGTGCAGAAGATACAAATTTCACCCTCATTACTTACTACTTGTGAAGATAACTACCGTATTATATCGCTTACAGACGTAAATTGTTAACTAAGTCGAAACTCCATAACAGTTAGACTGGTGCCAGTATAAACCACCTGTTCGAGTTGAAAACCGCTAGCTGCAAACAAATCTTTATATTCTTCTTCCGTGCGCCAATGCCCCCCTGGGTTAGTAATCATCATTTGCACTGCTGCCAAAGCAGGTATTGTGCCATCAGGATATTCTACAGGCGCTCCCAAAGAAGGAACTAAAGTTTGTAAAAGTATTACCCTACCATCTTTAGAGAGAGCTTCCCGACAGTTAGTCAGCACCTTAATAGAATCTTCCCGACTAAATACTGATAGAAAATACTTCATTGTAATCGCATCAGCACCCTTTGGTAAAGATTCTAAAGCACTACCACCGACAATTTTTACTGAGTCAAGAACTCCATATTTAGAGATATTATTAGGAGCAGTTTCTACCTCATGGGGTAAGTCAAATAAAATTCCTTTACAGCCAAATCTTTTAACAATATTAGCAATTAATGTTCCTTGATTTCCTCCTACATCCATCACTGTTTGAAAACGACTAAAATCATAAACTTCAAACAATGGCTCGACAGCTTCAGCAGTTAGGAAACTCATGGCATTATTGAACAGATATTTACTTTGTGGATTTTCTGTCATAAAAGAACTATAAAAATCCTTTCCTTTAGCTAGTTCAAAAGGTACTTCTCCAGTTTTTAAACTACTTTCTAATTCTCGCCAACCATCCCACATATCAGGTTCTGTAATGTGCATTAAAAAATGACCGATAGATGGGGAATCATCTGTAATTAAAAGTTCCGATAATTCTGTGGCAGCAAAAACACGCCCTGGCTTTTCTACAAATACTCCTAAATGAGCTAAAGCACGCAGTACAACATAAAGTTTTTCTGCTTTTGTTCCAGTTTTTTCTGCTATTATTTCAACATTTTGTGGTCCATAATGTAGTAAATTTGGGATGCCTAAATTTGTAGCGGTATAAACACACTGACTTTGCCAGTAACCGTAGATAATTCGGTAAATTTTCTTCTTAGATTCTGATGCTGTTCCTAACATAATTATTCTCCAAATGTTTTAAAGCATTCAGCTATTAGCAGTCAACTCTCAGCTTTTTAATTAAGCAAGCATTTTTTAACTTTTACTATGAGACTGACACATCTAAAAATGGTGTAATAGGCGTAAGTTCGGTTAAGGAATGTAGCTTGTTTCTCCCCAGGAGTAACCCAACAAAAATAAAGCTTTGTTTTGTTTCAATTGGTTCTACCCAACCTAAATTTTTAGTCGCGTCAGTCCACTACAAATTTTGCTTACTTTTTAATATAATGAAAGTTGATACCTGACCGCTGACCGCTTACCTATTACTATACTATAAAAGCATAATTTTTAACTAACAAAACTAATTAATATTCCTAAAATTTTTGGTAAGTTTTCGACAGAATATTCCTGCAAATCTAATACCACAGTTTCACCTTCTAACTCTAAAAATTGCCAAACAGTTCCAGTAGTAATAGTTCCATAAATTTTGGAAATATTGTTACTTTGACGTTGGTTGAAAATTTGAGCTGCCACCATTTCTGCTATACATTGAGCTAAACCAGATTTAAGATTATCGTTTTTAGCTTCTACTAAGGCAATAACTGGCGAATTATCAGTTATCAGTTATCAGTTATCAGTTATCAGTTAAATGAGCTAATACAGAATATTTGTCACAAATAAGGTACAAGTTTGAATAGTAAAATTATTGTAGTGGGAGCATCTTGCCCGCGAGAAGTCTACCTCAGAACAATAGCAAGCACTGTAACTCATTGCTGATAGCTAATACCTGATTGCTGAATGCTTAACTACTTCAAATGCTCACTCAAACGTTCTGCTAATACTTTATTATTTGGTTCCTTAATAAATGTAAAATGATTGCCAGGAACCATAACAACTTCCATATCAGCTACATCTAAAATAACATACATTTCTACCCAAACTAATTGAGGATCTATGCCATGAGGATGCTTTTCTTGTGCCCGAAAAACTGTTACTTTTCCTGGATAAGGACGACGTTTGTAACTATAAGTAGCTTTTAAAGTACCAATTATGACATCAACAAAGCGTCGGTTTTGTTCGCGAGTAGCTTCCTTCGGAAATAACTCTAATCTCTCTGCTTTATCAATTATAAACTCTATTTGTTCTTCAGAACTTAAACCTAATAATTCATCTTGCGTAACTAAATCTGTTCGACCAAACATACCTCCAAAGTAACGACTTAATACACCCCTCATATATAAATTGTCAATCTTTTTATTAGGGTCTAATAAAATAGGAACCCAAGGATCTAACAAAGCTAATAAACTAACTTCTTCACCTTGCTGAAGTAACTGCTGTGCCATTTCAAAAGCAACAACTCCTCCAAAAGACCAACCACCTATTTGATAGGGTCCTTTTGGTTGAAATTCTTGGATAGTTTTGATATAAAACTCAGCCATATCTTCAACTTTGGTCAAAACTTTTTCCCCTTCACTAAACCCCTGGGCTTGTAAACCATAAAAAGGTTGATTATTACCTAAATATTGGGATAATTCCTGATAATAAAATACATGACCTCCGGCAGGATGTACGCAGAAAAATGGTTGTTTATTTCCCTGAGTTTGTAGGGGAACTAGAGAAGAAGAAGTAACTTGACTTTCTCCTCGAATTAAACTTCCTAAATCTTCAATAGTAGGATTGGTAAATAGAGTAGATAAAGGTAATTGTTTCCCAAAGCGTTGTTGAATTTTTGCCATTAAATTAACAGCTAAAAGAGAATGACCTCCTAACTCAAAGAAATTACTTTTAACTCCCACTGGATTAATATTCAAAATTTCTGACCACATTTGTGCTAGTTGCTCTTCTGTTTTATCGCGCGGGGCAACAAAATTATCGCTCTGACTAAAACTAGAAATATCGGGTGCAGGTAAACCGCGACGGTTAATTTTGCCACTAGAAGTTAAGGGTAGTTCTGACAACACCACAAAAGCTGAAGGTACCATATATTCTGCTAATTTTTCCTTCAGATATTGTTTTAATTTGGGTACAACATCTTGAGTGGTTTCAGTTTCGGGCACAATATAGGCGACTAAACGTTTGTTACCTGGTTGGTCTTCTCTTGCTAATACTACCGCTTCTTTGACTATGGGATGTTGACTGAGAGTAGTTTCAATTTCTCCAATTTCAATGCGGAAACCCCGAATTTTAACTTGGTTATCAATGCGACCTAAAAATTCGATGTTGCCATCAGATAGATAACGAGATAAGTCTCCCGTCTTATACAACCTATTCCCTATTTCTTCTTCCCTCTTCCCTGTTCCCTGTTCCCTGTTCCCTTGCACAGTAATGAACTTTTCCGCAGTTAAGTCTGGACGGTTCAGATAACCATTGGCAACACTGACTCCACCAATATAAAGTTCTCCAGGAACACCGATGGGAACTGGTTCTAAATTTTTATCAAAAATGTAAAGTCGAACGTTAGCAATAGGACGACCAATAGGCGGTAGTTTCGGCCAATTCTCAGCAGCACCTTCTAAGGTATAAGCAGAAACAACATGACTTTCTGAAGGTCCGTATTGGTTTTGCAGTTTACAGTTGGGAAGTCGGTTCATCATTGCCACTAAGTCTGGAGTCACCTGCAACTGTTCTCCTGCTGTGACTATTTCCCGCAATGGTGGTAAAACTTGACATTGAGGTGCAACCAGCGATAACTGCTGTAATGCTACAAAGGGCAGAAATATTCTCTCTATCTGAGTCTCAACCATAAATTCCATCAGAGCAAAACTATCACGTCTGACTTCTTGAGAAACTAATACCAGAGTACCTCCTGAATGCCAGGTGGCAAAAAAATCTTGGAAGGATACGTCAAAACTGATAGGAGAAAATTGTAATGTTCTCGCACCTTCACCTACATTTCCTTCTTCTTTTTGCCACATAATTAAGTTAACCAGAGCGCGTTGACTCATGGCAACTCCCTTGGGTTTACCTGTGGAACCGGAAGTGTAGATGATGTAGCCTAGATTTTCTGGGGTGACTCCACTGCTAAAATTTGCTGTAGAAAATTCGGCGATCGCTCCCCAGTCTCTATCCAAACAAACAACCTGTGCTTGATGTTCTGGCAAAGATGTCAATAATGATTCTTGAGTCAGCAATACTGACAGTTGTGAGTCAGAAATCATGTAAGCTAAACGTTCTGAGGGATATCTGGAATCTAACGGTACATAGGCTGCTCCTGCTTTGATAATTCCTAATAATCCCACAACCATTTCCAGGGAGCGTTCGACAGAAATCCCTACTAAATTTTCAGGTTTAACTCCCAATTTTTGCAAATAGTGAGCAAGTTGATTTGCTTTATTATTTAACTCGAAATAAGTCAGTTTTTCTTCACCAAAAATTACTGCTATTGCGTCTGGTGTTTTCTCGACTTGACTCTCAAATAATTGATGAATAGAAATGTCTTGAGGATAATCTGTTTTTGTATTATTCCATTCCACCAAAATTTGCTGTTTTTCTGCCTCACTCAGAATTGATAATTTACCAACTGGTGTCTCAGGATTTTCTACAACTGCTGTTAGTAAATTCTGGAAATGTTCGGCAATTTTAGCAACAGTTTTAGCCTCTAATACATCACTATTATATTTAAACTCAGTCAACAGAAATTCTGGTGATTCTGTTATTTCTAAACTCAGTTCAAAGTCTACTTTTTGTTGTGGAAGTTCAAAGTATTCTAAATCTAATTCTTTGGCTTTAAATAATTTCTCAACTTTCTGATAACTAAAACCAACCTGACAGATTGGATAATGACTCAAATCGGCAGATTTTAATTGTTTAACAAGTAGAGCATAAGGATAATCTCTATAATTATCAACTTCAAATACTTTCTTGCTAACTTGAGTTAAAAAATCTGTAAACTTAATGTTCTCTGAAACTGAATTTCTGACAACTGTAATATTAGTAAAATTCCCAACTACTCCGGCAAATGATGCTTGATTTTCTAGACTTTGTAATAAACCAACCAGAATATCTTCTTCTCCTGTGTAGCGGTAAAGCAGAACTTTAAATACTGCTAATATTATCTCTTCCTGTTTTACTTCTAGGGTTTTTGCTAATTGTTGAATTTTTTGAGTTAATTCGGAGTTGATAGTTGATTTTAAAGCAGCACCATTATAAGTTCTCAGACTCGGACGAGAAAAACTTGTTGGTAATTCTAGGATAGGTAAATCATCCCCTAACTTTTCCTGCCAATAATCGCCAATTTCTTTTCCTGACGAACTATTCAGAAATTCTAACTCTTTATCAACATAATCTGTATAAGTAGTATTTAGTGAAGGCAAATTTGAGCTAATATTATTAACTTTTGACTCGTAAATAGTTACAAACTCATCTACTAATATTGATAGGGAATGGCGATCGCCTGCTATTTGATGCAGAGTCAGCAACAAAATATTTTCTGTTGCCGAAACACTAAATAAACAAGCCCGAAATACTCCACCAGTTTCCAGATTAAAAGGAAGCTTTAGTCGCTCCGATAATTGTTCATTTAATTCTGTATTATTCCAGGATGAAGCATCTATTTCTTCCCAGTTAATTTCAACATTTTCCCGAATTTCTGAAATTAGATTTCCATCTTTTTCAGCATATAAACTGCGGAGAATAGGATGACGTTCAATTAATACTTCGAGTGTATTTTTAACGGCTTCAATATCTATAGAATATTTTATCTTAATTGCTATAGATATTTTATCTGCAAAACCCGTTGGATTGAACTTATACAGAAACCAATTTGCTTGCTGTATGTGAGAGATAGAAAGTGATTTGAAAGTAGAAACACCTTGATTATTCATCGTTTATATAATTTTTAGAAAATTAGAAAGATTTAGCAATAGCTGAAGAGCAAACATTTTTTTTATACCGAATTAAAAAGTTTTTTTATCACTGATTATCCGAAAATAATATAATTGATAATTAATTTATGGATAAGAATTGATTCTATTTTTGATTTTCACCAGATATCTATTATATATTTATCATTCAATCTCCCCCCACCCTCCCCACTCTTCCCAGACTTCCCCAACTATTCAGAAGCGATCGTCCTCTGTAACTTTAGCAACTACTCTAGCTCGCTCTTCCTGCAAATATCGAACTTTAGTAGTAGCATAATCAGAAAATCCCCTACGCACTGCCTCTTCATAATCTTTAAGTGTCAAACTCAACTGAGGAACAGATATACTTTGCTGACTAGCCATCTCTAGAGCTAGTCGCAAATCTTTATGCAGTAATTTAACAGTAAAGTCAGGATGCTCAGACAAGTCATCACAACGTCGGGAAAACCAATAGTGAGGCAAACCATGAATATCTCCAGCGTTCTGACCAAAAGCACCGAAGCGCAAAGCATCCCAAATAGTTTGCAACGGTAGTCCCTGGGCTAAACCTAGTGTAATGCCTTCTGTAACTGCTTGAACGGCAACCGCATTCACCGCATTATGAATAAGTTTGCATTGAGTTCCATTACCAACTTCTCCACAATAGAGAACGCGGTCAGCCATCAGCTTGAGTATCGATTCGACTCGCTCAAAAGTTTTCCTTGAACCACTTGCCATAACAGCTAAACCCATACCTCCCTCACTTTTTGCACCTTCAGGGCAATCATTAAAAGGAGCATCTAACATCTCAACCCCCAGTTCCTCCATAGCCTTATGAAGTCTAAATATTGTTTCTAGGGAATTAGTAGTTATATCTATATAAATACTACCACTTCGCAATCCTTGACTCAGGTTTTTTTCTCCTTCCAATACAGCACTGACAACATCAGCAGGAGTAGGTAGAGAAGTAAAAATTACATCTGAATAGGTAGCAACCTCAGCACAACTATGGGTAACATGAGCGCCCAAAGATTCTAACTCTGCCATTCTATCTAAATTGATGTCATAGACATAAACTGAGTAACCGTGGGCGAGAAAATTAGCAGCTTGTCGCCCTCCAATATTGCCACAACCTATAATACCGAGGGTAGGATAATTTAGGGAGGAGTTTGTTTCTGAAATGTTGTTCCTAGATAACATCTTTAAGTAGTTAAGTAGTAAGTTTTATTGTTCTCAGAAACCGGGTAAATTCAGGAAATTTTGTGATTTGAAAATAATCAGGGGAATCAACCCAGTTTCTTTCCCCACCTCCCCACCTCCCCATCTCCCCATCTCCTCATCTATTTTTAATCTGTTTAACACCTGCTTTAATTCCACTTAAACAACGAACCACAAGCTACGCGAGTTCTTCCTGCTGCTGCACTCCACAACTCCAAAACCACATCTTCCAAACTTTGCCCATCAGCTTGAAGCATCCGCGTAATCATGCTTATTTTTCCAAAAGTCCAAAATAAGCCTGCTTCCAACAAATAGGGTTCATTGGTTTCCGCGTGTACCCGGAAATCATACAAAGAATAATCGCGACAACCCAATGCAATATGAGCCGTTTTAGCTGCATTCCCTAATTTCTCAAATAACTCTGGGGTA